>Ga0310838_1000107_pt1 | contig 121799 bp, 112 predicted proteins | sample SM_ome_6_FD_202241 | JGI IMG/M metagenome (GOLD analysis project Ga0310838, IMG submission 202241) | Sorghum-adapted microbial communities enriched on stacked mutant (SM) sorghum from Joint BioEnergy Institute, Emeryville, California... ...
ACACCGTGAAAATGTGAAAATTTCACTTCACTCAACTATGAGAATGTGAAAGATTTGCATATTCAAACAGAAAGCGTTGCTAAAATAAAATGAAAAATGCCGTCCGTTTTAATGTGCAAATTCACAACATGATGATGTGCTTTCTCTTTTTTTTCTGATAACCAAACTCCTATCTTCGTTAACCGCTGAACAAGCATATTAAAAAAATTAATAACTGAATCTCTTTCCGCATATGAAATATTGGTGGTATAGACTACAAAATATTTTCATGAAAGGTGGATTTGAGTTTGAGACAGAAAAAGGGTTTGGTGGTTTTCTTATCATTATTGCTTTTATTATGTATGTTTCCTGTCTCCAGTCAGGCTGAACTGAGGTTTATGGAGATGGATGAACAGTCTGAGGCAGGTTATAGGGTATTAAGCGGAGTGACGATTAATGCAAGAAGTCCCCTGCGTGTCTCTGATGTAGGTACAAACAGCGACTATGATCCAACCATCACGGCTCCATACAATGAACCTAGATCTAAAAGCCATGAAGGAGTGGATCTACACAGCAGAGATGCCAGCGGCAATGGACGTCCCGTCTTCTCAGTTTACGGGAATGGAACGGTATATCAGATACAACCGAATTTAAATACAAGCACCTATGGGAGATATGTGCTTGTGCAGCACAGGGCAACTGTAAATTCTACAGATTACTATTTCCAGTCGTTTTATGCCCATTTAAGCAGTGTTAGTGTCACCAGCACAACCAGCGTTACTGATACGACAAGAATCGGCGTGAGCGGAGGATCAGGGCTTACAGAAACTTCATATCCCGTACATTTGCATCTCGAATTTAGAGGGGCTTCAGCAACAAAATCAAATACGATGAGAAGATACCCCCCTACGCCTTTTTATACGCATAAGGGAAGTGCTTACGCCAACAAAATGGTCTTTATCGCTCGTACAGCGGCAAGCAGTTCATCAGTAACTTTCCAAATTCAATCGGTCTACAATGGTGCAGTAAGAAAATCGCCTCCAGACCGGGTATGGCTATATTATAAGAACGGCAGCATGTCCTCATGGGCAAGTACTTCCATGAATGTAGCGGCAGATGGCATCACATTTACCAAAGATCTCACCTCGTTATATGGCAGCTCTAACACATTAAGCTACTACGTTCGGGCCGAAAACAATTCTTATGACGGTTCCACCTATTATACTGCCTTTAGGCCATGGAGATATAATGATGGAACTGCACCCACCGATCGGCCATTTACGGTCTCCAGATCATCACTCTATACGGCAAGTAAAGATTTGCAAAGCTATGCAACATCATCCGAACCCATGGTGAATGCCAAACCGGATGTGATTAATACTAAATCTTATGATCTCTATGAAACAATACAATTAGTTAAACAGATTGATGAAGAGAGTTGGGAAGTATCTACACTCAGCGGAACAACGTATACAATGGTTGTAAAATTTAAAAATGCCGCGCCAACTCTGCTAATCGGCGAGAAATATGCAATCTCGGCCAATTATGCTGATACAGGGGAGAATGTCATTATTGTCGAAGGTGACTGGATACGGAGTTTGCAGGAAATAAGATAAGCGGTTCGCTCTAAATAATGAAAGTGGGAAATAAGCATGAAGCAGAAAAAGATTATAATTCTTGCAAGTTTACTGATCATCATGATCGGAATCGTTACGGTTGTGTGGTCCATCAATGATCGATTCTCAACCCCGCTTACCCCTCTTGCTAATGATACAAATGAAGAAGCGATGGTTACTTCGGTAACCATCCCTTCTCAACTGTATGGATTGGTTACAGTTAAAGGTTTTAATGCTGATGTTATGTATAATGCTTCTCCAGATATGAAGATTGAGATAGTTCTTAATAAAGAGATAAGTGATATGACCGATTATCGCTTTTATTTTTTACAAGGGGGACGTTATATTCCGATCGTACATCCGGATTTAAATCAGAGTGACCGTTATTACTTCTATTATATAAAGGGTAAAACGATTACAATTGAAGGTCCGAATGGAACTTTGCCCACCGGTTTTGTATGGCTTGGGTTGCCTGATGAGATTAAGCTGACTGATCATAGTAGTGTAAGCATGTCAGTCCATCAATTATTGCTAAGCCCCAATTTTATAAATCCTCATCAGCAATTGACCTGGGTCAATGATGTTTCGGCAGATCGGGAACCCACATTGGTATTGCCCAAATTAAAAAATGATGGAAATAAAATTGTTTATGTCAATAAGAACCATGTTCCTTTTTATAAAGATGCTAAAGGTAACGATCATTATTTTAAGCTGATGCGCGGCGAAAGCGGACAACTCCTGGGAGAAGAAGGGAACTTCGTTCGGATTGCGATCTATACCCGTAAAAGTGAATCTCTTCCGGAAAAGATCGCGCAAACAAATGCCTTTTTATCCGAAAAATATATACATCAACTGGTTGGCTACATCTCAAAGGAGGATATAACCATACTTCCTGAACCGATGAACGATGATACAATTTACGCTGTGGTTCGTTCCCATGATCTTAATTCCCATGATGGGGATCCGGACGCACATCTCATCGTTTCTTTGCCTCTTATAGGCAAAAATGAAGTTTTCTTTCCTGAAGAGTTAGAACCTTTAAAACGAGTGCATTTTCAGTCGCTCGAAAGTGTCACTTTATGGCAATGGTTGGATATGCTTCCGGGGAATAATTATTGGACAACGTATTTGGACAATAACGGGCGAGTGATATCTAAACTGGATCCCAAAGCGCATGAACCGGAGTATCATTGGAGCGAAAAGGAGTATGGCGAATATAAAGCGGCACGAAAAGAGTATATCAGCTATGTTCTTGAGAGAATTAAGGCATTTGAAGTAGCATCTGAATACCTGAACTATAAACAAAAAATAGAAGAAGCATTTAGAAACGCGAAATTATTGCAAGATATATGGATCGAATGGGGATACCAAAGCGGCCAAAAGAGGCTGCCGCACCTTGATCAAGATTGGTTTTTTCAACGCGTTTTCGATGAACAAAATTTACTCCGCTCAGAAAAAGAAAAATACCAAACACAATTGCTGGGAGAGAATAGATCAAATCCTGATCAAGATCTGGATAATAAATTATCGATATTAATCAATGAGCTTATATACAATAAAGAGATAACCGAAGTGATTAACAAATCATACGAACAGTTTATTGTACAGTAGAATAGGAAAAAGAGATAAAGTCTTTAGGCGCGGATGATTCTCTGGTTGAGACGCGCAGTGCCGATTGTATATTATCCCTCCGAGTAGACAGTGAAACCCCTTATCTATAAGAGAAGGGGTACACTATTTGCTCGGAGGGAATTTTTATTCCTGAAGGACCCGATTGAAATGAGCCTCTGTACGCTTTGTTCATTTTTTTTAAGCTTATTTTAAGGTTTAATTAGTAAACTCTGATATGATAGTAGAGAGAGAAAGAATCACAAGCAAGAAGAAAAATGATAGAGAGGATATGAGCGATGTCTAATAAAGATGAAATGAAGGAGAATCAGGACCAATCCACCGAGGAGTTGAACGTAGTCTCGGAGCCGAGTTTGGATCAAACTGAATCACAGATGAAACAAGAGCCCGTGGCAGGGCGGCAGAGCACGAAATGGCCATGGCTGATCACAGCGCTCTCTCTAGCCGCTTTAGTGGTTGTGCTGGTGATCAAGCTTCCCACAAATTCGGAGGCGGTCGCTATAGTAAATGGAGAGAAGATCACAAAAGAGCAGTTATATGAAAAGATGTTGGAGAATTTCGGCGAGCAAGTTTTGGATTTCATGATTACGGAAACGTTAATAGATCAGGAGATGGCAAAGGAGAATGTTAAGGTTACAGAGGAGGATATAGAGAAGGAACTGGAAAAGATTAAGAGTTCTTTCTCCAGTGAAGATGAATTTAACAGTTTATTGGCGCAATATGGTATGACGATCAACGTGTTAAAGGGGCAGTTAGAAAATGAACTGAAGGTGAAAAAGCTAATGGAAAAGCAAGTTACCTTTCAAGAAGAAGAGATGAAAAAGTATTATGAGGAGAACAAAGAGCAGTTTAATACTCCTGAGTTGGTGCGTGCCTCACATATTCTGGTGGATAGTCAGGTTGAAGCCGAAGAAATCCTTAGCGAATTAAAAAACGGTGGAGATTTTTCGCAAATTGCGATGGAAAAATCAAAAGACGAGTTAACGAAGGATAACGGAGGCGATTTAAATTATTTTGCCCGCGGGGAATATCCAGAGTTTGAAGATGCGGCGTTTCAACTAAATGTCGGCGAACTGAGCGGCGTCGTGAAATCAGAGGACGGATACCATATCATTAAAGTAACCGATAAAAAAGAGGCAACTTCGCCCTCTTTTGAAGAGGTAAAGGATCAGATTTATGAGCAGATGTTAAATGATGAAAACAATTATACTGATTGGATGAATAAGATCTATTCACAGTCCGACATTGAGAATAAATTGGCGGAGAAGCAGTAAGAATATCATATGCGTCTGTGGGATGGATAAGAGGATAGATGAAACGAGGGACCGAGAGTGAGAGATGCATCATTCGATTACTTCGTAAGAAATGATCGGGAAGCGGAACTAGTGGAGAGAGCAGATAGATTGGCGAAGCTGTTTGCTCAACGAGCCGCACGGCATGATGAGGAGGGTTCGTTTCCCTTTGAAAATTTTGAGGCGTTAAAGGAAGAGGGCTATCTTAAGATTACGGTACCCAAGGAATATGGCGGAGATGAAGTGTCACTATATGAAATGTTATTGATGCAGGAATATCTTGCGCGTGGCGATGGCTCAACTGCCCTGGCAGTGGGATGGCATGTCGGCATCATGCTGGATCTGCGTACAACGCGTGCATGGCCGGAACAATTATACGAAGATTTTTGCCGGGAAGTGGTGAATGAAGGAGCCATGATCAACAAATTTGCCACCGAGCCTTCGACAGGTAGTCCTAGCCGTGGCGGCAAGCCGGCTACAATTGCAGAACGGACAGAGGATGGATGGCTGATTACCGGAAGGAAGACGTTCAGCACTTTAAGCCCCATCCTACATCACTTTGTTGTTACGGCTACGATTGCAGATGAGGATATCGTGGGCGAGTTTTTTATTCGCAAGTCAGATCGAATCCGCATTGAAGAGACATGGAATACCCTGGGGATGCGGGCAACCGGAAGCCATGATCTTGTTCTGGATCAAGTGAAGGTTCCGTTCGATGCACTCATCCAAAAATCTAATCCCGGAAAGAAAGAGCACCGGAAAGATCACGGATGGTTACTTCATATACCTGCTTGCTATATCGGCATTGCACATGCGGCTAGAGATTTTGCTGTTCAATTTGCAACCAATTATCGTCCTAACAGTTTACCGGGTCCAATCTCCGAGCTGCCACATATACAAGATAAGATCGGCCAAATGGAAGCGGAACTTAGAGCAGCCAGGACCGTATTATATTCTGTCGCTGACCGTTGGGATCAAGATATTGAAGGCCGACGCAACTTAAAAACAGAATTAGGCTTGGCAAAATATATCGCCACCAACTCTGCGATCTCTATCGTTGATAAAGCTATGCGGATTGTTGGCGCAGCCAGTTTATCGAAAACAAATCCCTTAGAGAGAATGTATCGAGACGTAAGATCCGGATTGCACAATCCTCCTATGGATGACGTTGTTATTCGGGAATTGGCTCAAGCAGCCATAAGGGAAATCACAGACTAACCAAGAATGATTATTCTGGGTCAGCCTGTGAACATACCACGAGCCTTAAAATTATTTCATCTTGTTGCTTATGGCCACGACATACTTTGCCATCACTCCAATACTTGCTATGAGATAGATGATTTTAAGAATCCATTCAAATGGATCAAGTGGAATCATATTCACAATCATCATAAGAGGAAATACGTAGAATAACATATCTTTAAGATATTCTAAAATAATGAGCAGATTAAATTTTCCATTCATTAATGAGTGGAAAAAGGCAAAGAGGAAATCAAGCCACAAAAGACCTAATACGATTAACATGGTATAGAGCATCCAGCCAGATAGGGCAAATGTCAAGATCGTCACCTCCTCGGGGTTTACATCTTTTTACATCTATATTAAATTTTACGCAAGTCTATCTAGATGGTGCCTAGGCGATATACATGCAAGATAAGTTTTGATCTCGGCTATTCATGCTCCTGGGAGCGGAATGAATAGCTTCTTTTATTTTGTTTATATTCAGTTAATATTTCTGTTTTATATTTGAGTTCGTATCAATTGACTACATCATAACAAGCCTTAAAACCTATTTCTCTAGAGCAAGGGATGATGAAGATTGATCAAGCTATTCAGGTTCTTAAAACCATTCAGGATGTCCGTGATTTTTGTTTTTATCCTGGTTTTTTTACAGTCCCTATCGGATCTGTATCTGCCCACGCTGATGGCCGATATCGTGGACATTGGAGTGGTGAAAGGGGATCTTCCCTATATTTTAAAGATCGGCGGCATCATGTTATTGGTAGCGTTTGGAGGTGTGCTTTGTACAGTAGCCGCAAGCTATTTATCTGCCAAAGTTGCAGCAGGATTTGGCAAGAATGTGCGGGAGAAGGTGTTTACCCATGTGGAGAACTTTTCTCTGCAGGAATTTGATAAAATCGGCACAGCCTCGCTGATTACGCGCACAACCAATGATATTACACAGGTGCAGCAAGTTTTGATCATGATGTTGCGTTTGATGATTATGGCTCCGTTGATGTGCATTGGCGGAATTATTATGGCCGTATCCAAGGATGCAAAGCTTTCATTGGTCCTTGTTGTCATCCTGCCCATTCTGGCAGCCGCCATCATCTCTATAGCAAGTAAAGGTGTGCCGCTCTTTAAAGCGATTCAGGTAAAATTGGACAAATTAAATCTCATTCTGCGCGAAGCTCTGACCGGCATACGCGTCATTCGCTCTTTCAACCGCGATCAACATGAACAGAAACGCTTTGATGACGCAAATCTTGATCTTACCCATACTGCGGTCAAGGTAAATCGAATTATGGCTCTTTTAATGCCGGTCATGATGCTGGTGCTTAATCTTTCCGCTGTTGCGATCATATGGTTCGGGGGCATCCGCATCGACAACGGCGATATGCAGGTAGGCTCTTTGATGGCATTTATTCAATATGCCATGCAGATCATGTTTTCTTTGATTATGGTTTCGATGATGTTTGTGATGATTCCACGTGCTTCGGCCTCTGCGGTCAGAATTAATGAGGTGCTGGACATGGTTCCTGAGATTAAAGATGCAGAAAGGGTTAAGGATGCCGAAATGAAAAAGGGATATGTCGAGTTCCGCAATGTAACTTTTAGCTACCCCGGAGCAGAAGAACCGGCCATTCAGGATATTACTTTTAGCGCGGGGCCAGGAGAGGTAACAGCCATTATAGGTGGTACCGGGTCAGGTAAATCCACGTTGGTCAGTCTAATACCGCGATTCTATGATGTGGACTCGGGCAGCATCCTCGTGGATGGTGTAGATGTACGTGAAATGTCGCAGAAGGACTTAAGAGCCAAAATTGGCTTCGTGCCTCAAAAGGCGGTTCTTTTCTCCGGAAGTATTGCGGAGAATATCCGTTATGGCAAGGAAGATGCGACGGAAGAAGAGATCAGGCATGCAGCGGACGTTGCACAGGCAACTGAATTTATCAAGGAAATGAACGATGGTTTTGATACCATCTTGGCGCAAGGTGGAACCAATGTCTCGGGCGGTCAGAAACAGCGGCTCTCGATTGCACGCGCTTTAGTCAGAAGGCCGGGAATCTATATTTTTGATGATAGCTTTTCAGCCCTTGATTTTAAGACCGAAGCAAAGCTGCGGGCAGCGCTCAAAAAGGAGACGGCCAATGCTACGGTCTTCATCGTGGCCCAGAGGGTAAGCACGGTGATGGATGCAGACCGCATTATCGTATTGGATGAAGGAAGAATTGCGGGAATCGGCAATCATCGAGAACTGATGGAAACCTGCAAAGTTTATCAGGAGATTCTATCCTCACAGCTTTCAGAGGAGGAGATCGCATGAGCGGAGAACGTAAAACTCACGGACCGGGAAGAGGACCTATGGGAGGTCCTCATTGGAACCTTGGCATGCCGGTACAGAAAGCAAAGAATTTTAAAGGTACGTTTTTGAGATTGATTGGCTATTTAAAGCCGCATAGATACCGACTATTTTTTGTCTTGGTCGCTGCTGTGCTGAGTACGATTTTCAGCATTGTAAGTCCAAAGATCATGGGTAAGGCGATTACGGAATTGTTTAATGGTACGATGATGAAGATCCAGGGTATTCCAGGAGCAAAAATCGATTTTCAGTATATCCTTCAGATCATTCTCATACTGGTCGGACTCTATCTCATCAGCGCCTTGTTTAGTTACATCCAGCAATACGTTATGGCCGGGGTAGCACAGAAAACGGTTTATGATCTGCGCAAACAAGTAAACCTTAAACTGTCACGCCTGCCTCTCAAATATTTTGATGCGCGGACCAACGGGGAAATTCTCAGCCGTGCGGTAAATGACGTGGATAATATCAGCAATACGTTGCAACAAAGCCTTACACAATCGATCACGTCCGCAGTTACGCTTGTCGGTGTCATTGTGATGATGCTCACCATTAGTCCATTAATGACGTTGATTGTTTTTTTAATCCTGCCGCTCAGTTTCATAGCGATCAAAAATATAGCCACTCGTTCGCAAACCTATTTTAAGGGTCAACAGAAGTATCTTGGGGAACTGAATGGACATGTGGAAGAGATGTACACGGGTCACAGGATTGTTAAAGCCTTTGGTCATGAGGAAAAATCAATAGCGGAATTTAAAAGGATTAACGAGGAGCTTTATCACTCCGGCTGGAAAGCGCAATTTGTTTCCGGGATTATTATGCCGGTCATGATGTTTATCGGCAATTTGGGCTTTGTTCTGATCTGTGTTGTCGGTGGCGTGCTGGTAACGAAAAGGGCAATCGAGATTGGAGATATTCAGGCATTTATTCAATATGCAAGACAATTTTCCCAACCAATTACGCAGTTGGCCAATATCGCCAATATTATTCAGTCTACGATCGCATCTGCAGAGCGTATCTTTGAACTTCTCGACGAACAGGAAGAAGTTCCCGATGCAAATCCTGCCAAGGTTCTTCAAAATCCAAAAGGCGATGTGAAGTTTGAAAATGTCAAGTTTGGCTATCATGAAGAGGTTCCCCTGATCGAGAATATGAATATCGATGTGAAACGGGGACAGACAATCGCGATTGTGGGTCCGACCGGTGCGGGAAAAACAACGCTGATCAATCTGTTGATGCGCTTCTATGAAGTGGGTGAGGGCAAGATAACGATTGATGGTGTCGATATTACAGAATTAAAGCGGAGGGATCTGCGCAGCCTGTTTGGCATGGTGCTTCAGGATACGTGGTTATTTAACGGCACCATACGCGATAATATTGCTTATGGACGTGAAGGTGCCACGGATGAAGCGGTGATTCGCGCCGCCAAAGCAGCACATGCCGATCACTTTATTCGGACACTACCGGATGGGTATGATACGGTATTAAATGAGGAAGCATCCAATATTTCGCAGGGGCAGAAGCAACTGCTCACCATCGCCAGAGCCATTCTGGCTGATCCGGCGATTCTGATTCTTGATGAAGCGACCAGTAGCGTCGATACAAGAACAGAAATCTATATTCAAAAAGCGATGAAAGAGTTGATGAAGGGAAGAACCAGTTTTGTGATTGCCCATCGCCTCTCCACCATTCGGGATGCCGACCTAATCCTTGTCATGAATAAAGGAAGCGTGATCGAGCAAGGTACCCATGAAGAGTTGCTTGCAAAGGGCGGCTTCTATGCCGAGCTTTATCAAAGCCAGTTTTCACATGAAAAGATTCAAAAGGAAGTGTCCTGATCGATGGTTTAACCGGAATTGCTCGATCACGGGCATGAGCTTTTCCCGCCAATCCAGCCGCTCTGAGAATGCCATCAGGGCGGCAGAAAAGGGCGGTTACATTCGTTGCTTCGCACTCATCTCTTTCAATACAGGGATCTTCACTTTTACCGACATCCATGGAGGTTGGTAACTAAATTCAAGGGTACCTGTATGCTTCTTTACGGTTTCAGCGATCACATATGTACCGATGCCGTGCATCCATCGTCTTGATCCAATCTCCTTGCTGGATGGCACGGGATGTTTGAACAACTGATCCAGAACCTCTCCCGGTATGGGCAGTGTAGAATTGCGCATCTCTAACAGATAGAGTCCACTTCGGATGGATGAATATACTTCGATATATGCCTGATCATGCCTCTCTGCATATTCTTTGGCGGCCTCCAGCGCATTTTCCAATAGATTTCCGGCAAGCTTTGTCTGTTCAATCAACCCCATTGGCAGTGAAGATAAAGGAACTTCCAGATCATATCTCACCCGCACATGAGAGCGGTTGCTCTCCTCCGCGATGTGGATCAATAAAGAAGCCATGTGGCCTTTTTCTCCCCTTACAGTAGCATTGATACGCTGGATATCGCTGTTCAGTTCATCCAGATACTGAGCCAAAATCTCATTCTCTTGCTGGCGGGAGAGGTGCTCAATGGCCTGAATATGTTTGATAAAATCATGTCGTTCAGAACGGATCTCATTCATCAGCTCTTCCATATTCGCCTGCTGAGTCATTAATAGGTGATTTTCATGTTCCAGAGCGCGAGCTCGTTTCCTCCAATGGATGGTCAAAAATACCGACCAACCCAGGCAGATCATGAGAATGCCAAATGTTGACCAAATCAAGGGATTTTTCATGATCATGAAACCTTTCCTAAAAATATTTGGCTTGAAATTCTTCCATTTTCTCTTTTGTCATCATTGCGGTTTCTTGGGTCTGATAGAATGAGACTAAATAGGAATGCTTGGTATAGATCGAGAAGTTTTTTACATAGTGAATGTTGATGATAAAAGATCGGTGTGAACGAAAGAAGTCTCTTTCCACCAGCTTTTTCTCTAATTCATTGAGAGTCTGGTAGGTTTCATATTTTTCTCCGGTCGTAACGATCGTGGTTGATCTTCCCGTTCTCTCTATAAAAATGATCTCTTTCTTTTTGATAAAATGAATCTCTGATCTTTGCTTCACGATCAGAGTTCCGCGATTCGCATCCTGCTTCTTTTGTTTCTCGATAAAACGTTGAACCGACATCATGAGACGCTCTCGGGTATATGGCTTCATGATGTAGTCGTGAACTTGGATCTCAAAGGCGTGCACGGCGTATCCGCTGTGGGCAGTAACGAAAATGACGCTGATATTTAGCGCATAGGAGTGGATGAAGTTTGCCAACTCATAGCCAGACAGGTTTGGCATCTCAATGTCACAGATGAGCAGATCAATCTCATTTTTCTTAACCTCCCGATAAGCCTCCTCTGCGTTTTCGGTAGCAAAAACAATATTGACTCCCTCCATCTGGCTTATAACCGCAACCATTTTCTCCAAATCAAACGGCTGATCATCCACAAGCCCCACTCGGATCATCACTATTCACCCCCATCACCCCATGAAGACAACTTCTTACACATTGTACCATCATTATAATACGGAAATGAGCCTTTTCGCGACCGCAAAAGGACCTTTTGCGACAACTGCGTAGACACTACGTTCCCATTCGGTATGATAGAAACAGAAGCGGTAAGAAAGGAGCGAGTCGATTGATTCAAGTCGATCGGGTTACAAAAATTTTCAAGAGCAAAAAGGAAACCATTCATGCGGCAAAGTCGATCTCGTTTGAAGTTCATAAAGGTGAAGTGGTTGGATTGCTAGGGGAGAATGGAGCTGGAAAAACAACCCTTCTCCGCATGATTGCCACTTTGCTTGAGCCAACGGAGGGAAAGATCTCCGTAGCAGGCTATGACACAACCAAACAGCCTATGGAGGTAAAAAAGCGAATTGGGGTATTATTCGGGGGAGAGACCGGTCTCTATGAGCGCCTGACTGCAAAGGAGAACCTCGAGTATTTTGCGATGTTGTATGGAATGAGCAAGCACGAGACCAAGGTCAGGATCGAATCATTGGCCGTCAAGTTTGGGATGAAAGAATATTTACATCGCCGAGTGGGGACCTTCTCCAAAGGAATGAAACAGAAAGTGGCCATTGCCAGAACGTTGATTCATAATCCGGAAGTGATCTTGTTTGACGAGCCGACGACAGGACTCGATATAACCTCTGCCAATATCTTCAGACAGTTAATTCATCAGCTTAAAAGGGAAGGGAAGACCATCATCTTTTCCAGCCATATCATGGAGGAGGTACAGTTGCTCTGCCAATCCGTCATCATGATTCATAAAGGAGAGCTGATCTATAATGGCTCCTTGGAGAAACTTTACGAGGAGGAGCAAAGTCAGGATTTAAATTATATCATGATGTCTAAATTGGTGAGGGAGGCTTAAATATGGTATGGAGAATCTACTTGAAGGAATTAAAGGATGCGTTGCGCGACCGCAAAACATTATTTCTTAGCGTTTTTGTACCGGTGATCATGATAGCGGCAATGTCGCTTTTATATGAAAATCTTTTCTTTAAGTCCGAGGAGAAGATTGAGGAGACCACAATTGGCATATCGGAGAGTACGGATGAAGCTACGTTGGAATGGCTCTCTTCCTTGGATTATATGAAATTCGTAAAAACAGACGATCCTCTAGCGGCAGCAGAAGCAGGCAATGTTCAGATCGCTATGGAACTTGAGGATTCTTTTTTGGAAAAGCTGGAGCAGGGCATACCTACCGTGATTACTATCTATGCGGACCAAACCAGCATGAAGGTGGGCAGATCCGTTGATTTGCTGCTTAGAGAATTGAAGGAGAAGGAGGAAGCGATTGTTACAAGCCGCCTTGCAGAGGCCGGGATCGATCCGAAGCAAGTCACACCATTCAGCACGGAAGTAAAATCGTTTACGGAGAATGATGAGGGCTCCATCATGCTGCTCTCGATGCTCTTCTCTCTCATTATCGTGATGTCTGTCATGTTGGGAGGATTCTCATCCGCAATTGATCTTTTCGCTGGAGAAAAAGAACGTAAGACGATGGAGTCGCTCTTGATCACACCTGTAAGTAGAATCAAAATGATTACGGCCAAATGGTTAACCATTTCTACGATCGGAACGGCCAGCGGAATCTTTGCGATCGTTGCTTTTGTTCTAATCACCAAAACCGTTACCACCAAGATGGCTGCCGTACTCAACTATGGGCATCAAACCCTTCCGATTCTATTGTCGACCGTTGTGGGAATCATCTTCTTTGCCATACTGTTTGCGACGATTCAGATGATGATCAGTATTTTAAGCAAAACCTTCAAAGAGGCGCAGAATTATATCTCGCCAGTCATGTTTATCGCGATTGTTCCATACTTTCTATTGGTCGGCTTAGCACCCAACGAGTTGGAAGCTATCCATTTTCTCATTCCGTTTATGAACATATTCGCTTTGTTGAAAGAGCTCATTTATGGAATTTACTCGCTGAGTCACACGCTTTACGTCGCAGGAAGTTCTCTGCTCTTTATGATCTTAGGATTTACCCTGGCCTATGGATTGTTTAAAAAGGATAAATGGGTTCTTGGAAGGGGATAAGAGGGCCGTGATGAACGAACAAAATGGAAATCAAGTTTATCTGGTTAGAAATTCAGCCTCAGCCGTTGCACTCACTCCCGCCTTTTCGGGCACGGCTGTAATATTTGTCATAGCCATGCAGAAAATGGAATCTGATTGGAAGTGGTTGGTATTGGGCCTCTATCTTCTTATACTTCTGATCATGACCATTTTTCTTGTGAGAATATCGATGAAAACGAGCACGCTTAGCGTAACCGAAACAGGGATTCAGGTGGGTAACCGCCAATATCCGTGGCAGAAGATGAGAAAACTGGCGCTTCATCGGAATATGAAGCAGATCCGCATCTATGTCAAAGAGAGAAGCGGTTATCGCTATTATGTATTGAAGGATGGAACTCACCTTACCCGCATAACCGGCGAATTGCAGCAATGGGCAGAACAGAAACAGATTCCTTTTGAACTAAAATGATACACTACACTCCCCCGCTAAACACCTGCCGGCGTAGGAGACGGGGGAGTGATCAGATAAGAGAAATGTACGGCTTGCTCCTGTTTTGATAAAAATATCCATTAAGGTTGTGGCAATGAAAGATCTATGGTATAATAAATCGAGGTTAAAGAAGATTGAGTTTATAATTCACATGTTATAAAGGGTTATCACTCTCAATTCGACTGAAGCTCTTTATAATATGTGAATTTTTTTTACCGCGTCTGAATTTGAAAGCGTATGATGCTGGAAGAGGTAAAATGAGTAGCATATTAAAACAATTTTTATGGAGGTTTTGCAAGTGCAAACAGGAACAGTTAAATGGTTTAACTCAGAGAAAGGTTTTGGATTTATCGAAGTAGAAGGTGGCAATGACGTATTTGTTCACTTTTCTGCGATTGCGGGTGAAGGATTCAAAACCTTGGATGAAGGACAACGCGTTCAATTCAAAGTTGTTCAAGGCAACCGCGGACCACAGGCAGAAAACGTAGTAAAATTATAACGTAGTCTGTGTTGGAACTAACCAAGTTTTCATGCCGATAAATATTCTAACGATATATCTGAATATCTGAAGTTAGTATCGAAGTTAGAATTATTGGAGAGGTCAAAAAACTGCCCGGAATTTTTGGGCAGTTTTTTCATCATAACCGCGAACTCCTGTGGAAAATAACCTTCTTGAAGTGTTAGAATTAAACTGAATTTCCCTATGCTTTGATCGCTATCCGTAATTTTAGGAGAAGCGGAATCGTTAAATGAGATCGCTAAGGCATCTGGATATAAATGCGGCGAAGGATGATCGACATGGTTGAAGCGGTTATATTTGACTTAGATGGTGTAATTACCGATACGGCAGAATATCATTATCTGGCATGGAAAGCTCTTGCGGATGAACTGGAGATCCCATTTGATCGCCGGCTCAATGAGAGACTTAAAGGGATTAGCCGTATGGAATCGTTAGAATTGATTCTGACATCTGGAGGAATGGGTAAAAGGTTCTCTTCAGTTGAGAAGGAGAAGCTCGCGGCCAAGAAGAATCAATATTATCTGCAGTTGATTGCGCACATTACTCCTCAGGATATTCTTCCGGGTATTGCATCATTGATTCAGGAGATCAAGCGACATGGATTGAAGATCGGACTTGCATCAGCCAGTAAGAATGCCTCTGCTGTGCTCGAATCTCTGGAACTTACCTCTCAATTTGATGTTGTTGTTGATGCATCCAAGATCACTAAAGGGAAGCCAGATCCGGAAATCTTCCTTACCGCTGCCCATGCACTGGGTGTGCCTCCGCGGAATTGCATTGGTATCGAAGATGCAGCAAGTGGAATAGAGGCGATTCGTGCAGCGGGAATGTTTGCCGTTGGCGTAGGAGATGCGGGTACCTTATCCCGAGCTCATTATATTGTAGATTCGACTTCGAAGCTTAATTTTAAAGAGATCCTGAATGCATTTGAACATGTGACAGGATAAAAGCAGCCCTCAAAGATAAGATTCTAATACCTTATCTTTGAGGGCATTGATTTTTAGCGGAGTTATGCATTCTTTTTAATCTCAATCGGTTGTTCCGGTTCAAGCCTGTACGCTTTCTGATAGATGTTTATAGTTAACGATTCCCCGCTCAATAAAGCAAGCTGCACTTCCTCATGTGTTACCGTTACTTGAATGGTTCTGCCTTGATATTGCAGCTTAAACCGATATGTTTGCCACTCTTTCGGGATGATGGGCTGCATGGAGATACCGCTCTCCTTTATGCGCAATCCGGCAAAGCCAAATACGATTGCCATCCACGTACCGCCCATATTGGCCATATGCAGCCCATCTTTTGTGTTGCCGTGGGTATTATCCAGATCCAAACGCGCAGTCTCTATGAAATAATCGTACGCTTTTTGCCGGTAGCCCACTCGAGCTGCCATTATGCTAAAGATACACGAGGATAGAGAAGAATCGTGCGTGGTGATCTTCTCGTAATAATCAAATGAATCCCGGATTACGGAAAATTCCTGTTCATCCTCTAATAGAAAATGGGCCAAGACCGTATCTGCCTGCTTACAGACTTGATACCGGTATAATGTAAGCGGATGATAGTGCAGGAGAAGCGGATAGTGTTCTTTGGGCGTATTCTCAAAATCCCAGATCTCCTTCTGCAGGAAGCTGTCATCCTGGGGATTGATATTCAGCTTTTCATCATAGGGAAGATAGATCTGCCGGGCTGCTCTTTTCCACTCCTCTATTTCGTACTCCTGGATATCGAGCTTTTCTTTTAAACGCTCTAGAGCATAAGGAGCGAGTCTTTCCAGAACCTCATAGATTTTGACTGCCCATTCCAGATTGTGTTTCGCCATCACGTTGGTATAGTAATTGTTGTTGACGATGCAGGTATATTCATCCGGACCGGTAACAGCATTGATCATAAAATGATCTCCTTGATAATGGCCGGTATCGATCCATAGCCTTGCCGTTTCAAACAATATTTCTGCTCCGTATTTCTCCATAAAATCAGTATCTTTGGTCACAAGGTAATACTGGATATAGCTATAGGCAATATCCGCACTGATGTGGTACTGTGCAGAACCGGAAGGGAAATAGGCCGAACACTCCGTTCCGGAGATCGTCCGCCAAGGAAAGAGCGCTCCTTTGCGATGCCCCATCACCTTCGCATGTTCCCTGGCAAAGTCAAGCGTAAAATACCGAAAAAGGAGGAGATTTTTGGCAAGACTGGGATGGGTCATTAGGAATACAGGGAATATGTAGATCTCCGTATCCCAAAAATAATGTCCCTCATATCCTTCGCCCGATAGCCCCTTGGCCGCTATGTTGGAATAGGGATCACGGCCGATCGACTGCAATAGATGATAAAGATTAAAGCGAATCCCTTCTTGAAGTTTATGATCTCCCTCAATGAGAACATCCGCATGCTGCCAGAAATCTCTTAAATAGGCTATCTGCTGCAACAGGATCTCCTGGAAGGAGAGATGATGCAAAGATCTCAGGCGTCTCATCGCTTCGTTTAAAGGGGAGTTCCCATGACGAAGCGTATCGGTAAAGATACTTTTCTTTGTAAAACGGATGGGTTGTGTTAATCTGCATTCATACACAGCTTCGATTTCATTTTCTTTTTTTAGAAATGCAGATTGATGGTCTGCGCTCAAACTGTGAGAGACTGCCGCAGCAGCTTTAAGCCTGGAGCGTTCTGTTTCTACTTCTAAGGCGACGAATGGCTCATCGATCCGCATTTCAGTAAGATGAAGCCGTTTGGCATGGCCGGATGCTGTTCTGGGATCGTAAGGATCTACGTAGTTGGATACATCCCCATTAACCGTAGAGAGGATCTTTACACAACCGTAAAAGTTAATCGGGGTAACCGTTACCTCTTGGATAAATAGCTCTCTCTCCGTGAAGGAAGCGAGACGCTTGAAATGAATCTTAACCTCTTTACCTGAGGATGAGCGCCAATGAATGATCCGCTCTGTGTAACCTTGATCCAGATGGAGAATTCTCTCATATGAGATCACTTCGCCGGAAAAGAGGGAAAACCATTCCTCTTCTCCTTGTTCCACCAAAGCAATTCGGATCGTTTGCGTATCGATCACGTTAAGAAGTTTCTGTTGCGTTTCCGGAAAGCCAAATAGCTTTTCTCCATATGAGACTTCAACAATATCGTGAAAGGCGTTGATATAGGTGCCGCGTATGGTTTGCGCGCCTTCACTATATCCTTCCTCAAAATTTCCGCGTACGCCTATGTATCCATTGCCGGTAAAAAAGAGGCTCTCTTCATTTAACAGGTATTCAGGTTCTCGATGATTGGATCGAATATTCCAGGACATATTCTGCCACTCCTATATGATTTACTCTTTCACTCCTCCGGTTGTCAATCCAGATACGATCTGTTTCTGGAAGAAGAGGACAATAATCAGTGTGGGGATGGTTACAATTGTTGTTGCGGCGGCAACTTCTCCCCACAGGATCTCAAATTGTGTTCGCAAAAAAGAGATCGCAACAGGGACGGTGTGATACTCTTGGTTTGAATTAAGCGTGATCGTAAGTAAGAACTCATTCCAAGCCGCAATAAAAACGATAATGGCCGTGGTAAAAACTCCCGGAGCCGCTAAAGGAAAAATGATTTTTGAAAGGGTTTGCAATGGGGTGGCTCCATCGATCTTCGCCGCTTCCTCTAATGCCAAGGGAATCTGGTTAAAGTGAGTTACCAGAATCCAAACGGAAATCGGCAGCGTAATCGTCGAATAAGGCAGTATGATGGCATAGCTGTTCAGCAGGTGCAAATCTAAAAATAGGTTATAGATCGGACCTGTGACAATCATCTGCGGAAACATGGAGACAGCCAAGATAAGCCCAAGGAGAATATTTTTGCCTTTAAAATGAAAGCGGGAAATGGCATAAGCAGTTAATGTGGCTGCACAAACAATGTAAAGGGTGGTACCCGTTGCCACGATGAAACTATTTTTTATCGCATTTAAGATCCCTTTCTCAAAAAGGATCGTTATATAGTTTTTGAGAGTAGGTGCTTTTGAAATTAGACGAAAGGCGCCTTCGCCAAAGATTTCACCAGAAGTCTTAAAGGAGGTGATAAAAATCCAAAAGAACGGGAATGCCATGGCGATTAAATAGGTGAGCACGACAAGTCCGAATAGTATCCATAATCTTCTCTTGGCTCGATTCATCGATGCCCCTCCTTTAGCTTTTCTCCATCAGATTGGTGCCGAGAATTTTGACAAAAAGTATGGCGATCATGGCTACACAGAAGAACATCAGCATCACGATCACCGATCCATATCCAAAATTGGTCTGGCCAAACATCACCTTATAAGCATAGATCGATAAAGTCTCTGTAGAGCCCCCGGGTCCACCGCCGGTTAGGACATAGATCAAGTCAAAGACGCGGAAAGCATCCAGGGTGCGGAATAATAAGGCAACCAGAATGGATGGTTTTAACAAGGGCAGAGTTACACGGAAAAAAGATTGGATTCTGCTGGCCCCGTCAATAGCAGCAGCTTCATAAAGGGATTTGGGAATATTTTGCAATCCCGCTAAGATTAATAGCGCCATATACGGGGTGGTTTTCCACACATCCGCAAAAATGGTGGAGAGCATCGCGCCGGTGCTGGTCAACAATAGTTCCCTTGAGTCTTGAATCAGGCCCATCGTTTCAAAGAGATGCGCCACAATACCGCTGCTGCCATCGTAGAGGTAACACCAGATTAAAGCAGCCACTGCCGTTGGAATGGCCCATGGGATCAGCGAGGTGGTGCGAATCGGTCCTCGTCCAAAAATAGCCTTATTCAAAATTAAGGCCAATCCCAACCCTAATAGCAATTCAATAGATACAGACAATGTGGTAAAAATCAAAGTATTCCATAGCGCAATGCCGATACGTGCATCCTTCAATGCATGGAGATAACCTTGTAAGCCAATAAAATTGGAGGGAATAATGCTATTTTGAATATCCTCAACCAGAGCAGGCAGCGCGTCCATATGGATAAGCCCGTACTTAGCGCTCAAATCGTTGATAAGCAAAGAGGCATCTTCATAGAGCTGAAGAATCTCCTTTTTTTCATCAGCATCAATCTTAATAACCCCTTTTTTCTGCTCATATCTTTTACCCACAGCCTCAAACTGGCTGATCATCTCTCTAGTTTTGCGCTGATCCTCTTCTAACGAGATCTGGGTGCCCTCCTCCTCCAAGAACATGGAGAGATAGAGGAGAGTCTCGTTGAATAAGTCGGCATTAAATCGTTCGCTGATGTAAAGGCCTGACTTCTGTTGATCATTTAAGCGATAATCAAAGAAGGTATAGGTAAATGATTGTATGACCGGCCATAGGGAGAAGATCCCAATTAAAAGGAGGGTAGGGATGAGGAACCAATATTCCTTAATACTCATCTTTTTTCTCATTCTCATCACCTTCTACTATCGATAGGTAAAAAAGGTTAAAAAGGCCGTAACGAAAAGATGGATAGAAAAGGACTCTAATGAAATTAGAGCCCCTTTCATGAATCGTTTATTGAATAGCATTCAAAATCGCTTCGGCAGCTTGGTCTAAACCTTGGCCAGAGCTTAAATATTTGTGGGCTTCAACCTGAATCGTATCGGAGACTTTCGAGTATTCAGGCGATACTGGACGAGCAATCGTAGATGAGAGCGCTTTCTGGAAACCGGGATAAGATAACATGGCGTTAGAAGATTTTACCTCATCGTCATTTAACAAAGCATTATACCCAGGTAAATATCCTCCTTCTTTGGACATGATTTTTTGTCCTTCCGGACCGGATGCAAACTTGATAAATTCCCATGTTCCATCCAGATTTTTTGAGTTTTTATTAATACCTAGCAGCCATCCGCCTACGGAGCCGCCATTAGGTAACGGCGCAATGCCTACATCCTCTACCTTCACGGTTACCCCGTCTTCCGCTCCTTTAATCCGTCCAAACTGATAGGGCCAGTTGCGGGCAAATACGGCCGCCCCTTGCTCGAAGCTGGTATGTGTTTCTCCCTCGGTATAGTTAAGCAGGTCTTTAGGGGAGAAAGAAGCGGTGGCAAATTTATGCATCAACTCCAGTCCGCCTTTTATATCCTGATAGGAATTGGTAAATTCGGTCACGTTAACGGTTAATCCTTCATATTGCTTGGATTGATAAACAAATCCATACTTGGTTCCGCCCTGTCCAGTATACTTCTCTGCCATTGCGTATAGGTCATCATAAGTATAGTTGCCGCTCTCTAACTTGGCTGCATCATCTTCACTTACGATATCTTTGCGGAAATAGAGCAAGCCTAGATCCGGGAAGAAGGGGAGCGTATATTGTTTGCCTTTGTAGTTGCCTGAAGCCATGGAGCCTGAATTGAAATCTTCTTTATTAAGTCCGCTCTCCTTCATACGGACATCAATCGGTTCAAGGTAACCGGCACCTGCAAATTCACCAGCCCAGACCACATCCATCGACAGAATATCGTACTCATCAGAACCGCTCGATAAAGAATTGAGCAGTTGATCATGCATTTGTGCCGAATCGTTGGTCATCTGTACCCATGTCACTTCATATTTCTCTTGGCTTTGATTAAAGGCATCGATTAGCTTCTGCGTTGCCGGAGTATTGTCGTTTTGGGCGGCAAATTTTAAGACCACCTTTTCTTGTACTGTTGAGTCACCGTTAGTATCATCATTTGCGCTTTGATCTGCATTGTTTCCGCATCCCGCCAATACCAGGATGGCGACCAAAGAAAGCGCTATCATTTTGATAAGCCACTTTTTCATACATTTGATCCCCCTTTGGAATATGTTAATTGCATTTTATATAGATAATGGATATTATTATATTAAATTTCCAATAATTCTGTTAAAATTTTAAGGTGTGTGAGGTCCGATGCAAAAGAATAATATTCAGAGCACAATTATAAAAAAGTTTCTTGAAACAAGGATCAAAAATCGGCAGAATTACTACGCACACCCGTCCTATACCTTGGAACAGCAGCTTTTGCGTTCAATCAAAAACGGGGATTTGGAACAGGCAAAGCAGCTTTTGGACGAAATCAATGCTTTGGAAAGAGCGAAATTATCCAATGATCCGATTCGCTCGCTTAAAAATTCGCTGATCTGTTCATGTACGCTCTTTACCAGGGCGATTATCCATGGTGGCGTACTGCCGGAACATGCGTTTAACTTAAGCGATGTTTACATTCAGCAGATTGAGGAGACTCATGATCGAGAAAGCCTCATTCAACTGGAATATGAGATGCTCTACTCATTTATCAAAACCGTAAAGGATGAGAAGATGCCGAGTTACCAATGGGTGGTAAGCAAGGCGCTTGCCTTCATTCATGATGAAATCTTGCATGATCTCTCCCTTGAACGGATTGCAGCGCATGTAAAGGTACATCCCAGTTATCTCTCCAAAGTCTTTCATCAAGAAGTAGGGGTTACCGTATCGGAATTTATCAATCGTAAGAAAATAGAGGAGTCTAAGTATTTCTTGCTGCATAGTCATTCAACCATTTCCGATATTGCACTGTTATTTGGATATTGCAATCAAAGCTACTATACATGTTTATTCAAGAGGTTTACAGGCATAACTCCCAAAGATTACCGCAATCAACACCTCGCTAAGGGTATCCATGAAGAAGTATTTTAAGCTGAAAGCTGGAGAGGAGAAATCGATATGGCGAAGCCAACGTATATTGAGCCCAATTTGCCGGAGTGGTTACAAAAATTTCGTTATCATACCCGCATTAAAGTCCGTTTTTGCGAAACGGATCTATCGGGTCATGTGAATAATACGAGCTATCTGGTCTATTTTGAGCAAGCGCGCGTAGAGTATCTTCACCATCTCAAAATCGTTGATGAAAATTTAATGATCTTTACAGCCGATATTTGGTGTCACTATCATTCGGAAGCCTATTTTTTTGAGGAGTTGGAGGTAGGGGTGAGAACTTCAAGAATGGGCAATTCTTCCCTGGATCTGGAGTATGCAATCCTTTCGGCCAGAGATAGCCGCCTGGTTGCAACTGGAGCAGGAACAATTGTCTTCATGGATAAACAAACCAAAAAGCCTACGAAGATTGAAGATCGGTTCCGTAAAGCGATTGAGGAATATGAACGGGGGAAATAAAGTACATAATTTTTTGCTGATAAAAATGGTAAAATACTCACAGATTTGAATCGATTTTTCTTTGGAGGAGTTAAATGAGGCGATCGCTGCAAGTATTGATTTTTATAGGAATCATTCTTGGAGTCATTTATGTTTTAAGAGATTTATTCGGTTCACAGTTTACGGCTCTTTATAGCATCCTGACCTCTCTGGGGGTACTATCCGTAAGCATCATGGTATTTCTTGAGAACCGCGATCCGGCAAAAACACTGGCTTGGCTTCTCCTGCTTGCTCTTATTCCGGCGTTCGGGATCCTCTTTTATCTCTTGTTCGGCAGGAATTACTGGAAGCAAAGAACTTTTAATAAAAAAGCAGAACAGGATGCACAAATATACGCCATTGTTACGAATCGGTTATCTTTTTATGAGAAGGAATTGGAAAAGTTTAGCGATGACAAACGCCGTCTCATAGAATTGGCAGGCAAACTTGCCTATAGTCCCATCTCTTTTGCGACATATACCCGAGTATTGATCAATGGAGATGAGACCTTTTCGGCTATATTGCATGAACTAGAGAAGGCGGAACAGTATATTCATTTGGAGTATTATATCTATCGCGACGATGAAATTGGCACTAAAATCAAGGATCTGCTTGTGAGAAAAGCAAAAGAGGGCATAGAAGTCCGTTTTTTATATGATGCGGTAGGCAGTTATAAGCTTCCGGATTCATTTATCCAAGAGATGAAATCGGCAGGAATAGATGTTGCAGCTTTCCATCCTGTGCGCTTCCCGCTTCTTTCCAACAAAATGAATTACCGCAATCATCGTAAAATCATCGTCATCGATGGTAAGACAGGCTTTGTCGGTGGATTGAATGTAGGGGATGAATATCTGGGTAAATCGAAGGAGTTTGGCTTCTGGCGAGATACGCATTTGCTGCTGAAAGGAGAAGCAGTCCTTCCCTTGCAGATTATCTTTCTGCGGGACTGGAATTATACAACAGGAAAACGGCTTGACGAATCGGCATACCTCGATGTTACGTATGAGAAGGATCAAGAGAGAGGCGCAGTACAAATTATAGCAAGCGGTCCGGATCAGGAATGGAAGAGCGCTAATCATCTCTTTTTTACAATGATTTCGAGAGCAAAACATTCCATCTGGATTGCGACACCTTATTTCATCCCCGATGAGAATATTTTAACCGCAATAAAAGTGGCGGCATTATCGGGAATTGATGTAAAGATCCTCTTTCCCAAAAAGCCGGACCATTGGTTGCCCTATTTAGCCTCTCACTCCTATTTTGAAGAATTAATAGATGCTGGCGTCGAAATTTACGAATATACGAAGGGATTTATGCACTCGAAAATATTGATCGTGGATGGCGAGGTCTCATCCGTTGGAACGGTAAACATGGACATGCGCAGCTTTAACCTCAATTTTGAGGTAAGCGCTCTGCTTTATGGTGAAGAGAAGAACAGGCGCTTGGTCACTCATTTTGAGGCAGATTTGCGGGATTCAGAACCGATTATAAAAGAACAGTACAGGAAAGGAATCATGAAGCGTTTTCTCGAATCGGCTGCAAGATTATTATCGCCGCTCCTGTAGTTTTGGCCCGTTTTAGAGCCATTTTGACATCCTGAGTATAAAAATCCAGATCAACATGGTTACGATCGATACTTCACGATTAGTGAATAAAGATGTATACAAAAGATGACCACAGGAGACTCAAGCGCTTGAGTCTCCTGTATTTATAGATAAGAATGTATAAACTTTTCTATATCTACACAAGTGCAACTAGGCGATCGCCTGCACCTAAATGCTTGGCGCTAGCCAAGTTTTCTTTGAAACACTAGGAAAGTTTAATTTCGTTATAGCGGTGAGCAAAGTCAGAAAAGTTGGGTCCCGCCCGGAGTCCCCAAAAAGGTATCGGAATAAGCTGCAAAGTTTTTCTTCACTTTTTGGGGTGGTTGTAATCCGGGTGGGTTTTCTTATATGGGAAGAGGATAAACCTAGGAGTACGATGTTGGCCAATTAATAGGCCGCATGATGCAAATCGGCTGGCTTGCCAAGCAAATAGCCCTGAGCATATGGAATTCCGATCGATTTAGCAATAGCCAGATCCTCTGGATATTCCAACCCCTCTAAAATAATTTTCGTATTTTCGTATGAAATTTGCAGAATAGCATGGAGCAGTTTTTGTTTCTGTACTGAAGTAGCCAATCCATCTGAAAAATAACGATCCAGTTTAACCATATCAGGTGCAAGTTCGATTATGGTTTGAACTGAGACATAACCATTTCCTACATCATCGATTGCGATAAGGAAGTCTTCTTTTAGTCGTAATACTACCTCCTTTAAGAGCTTCATATCCGATATTTTCTCTTCGGCGTTGATTTCTAGCACGATTTTCTTTTTGGGTATTTTGATCGCTTCGATTAATCCTCCTATAAAAAAGAAAAATGAAGGGTGCATAAGCGTTGATGGAAAGACATTGATAAAAAGCAGTTTATGTTTATGGGGATTTTCCTCGGAATAAAATGTTTGAACTGCATAACGGATCGATTGGGTATCCAGTTCAAAGAGCTTACCGTATTTACGTGCTAATTGAAAATATGGCTCAGGGCTTTCGAGTTGTTTAAACCTAAGTAGAGCTTCATAACCCAACTTTTCCCAACCACGGAGACTAAATATAGGTTGATATTGGTGAAAGATTAATTTCCCTGAAGTGATTTGGTTCATGTGCATTATGATGAATCCTCTCTAAATTAGCTTAAAAATGCCGATGTTATTCTATATTTAAATCTAACAAAATGGTTATTTTGTTAGATTTAAATATCAATTAAAATATTAAAATGATTATGCGATATCTATTTCTAATAATATTTTACTTATAAAACTGATTTATGGAAAAAAATACTAAACATTATGGAGATGATTTCATTGGCGCTAAAAAAAGGTGCAAACGCAGTAGAGCCAATTCGGGATCTTAAAAAAATACAAGAGATTAAGAAGTATCTTTTAGAGCGTTCTTACCGTGACTATTTTCTCTTCACGTTTGGGATTAATTCGGGGCTGAGAATCAGTGACATTTTGCCGTTAAGAGTGGCTGATGTTAAGAACACCAAGCATCTGATCATCAAGGAAAAAAAGACAGGCAATATCAGAAAAACACTGATCAGTTCAACTTTGCGACAGGAAATCGACGATTATACAGCATATATGCAATATACGGATTATTTGTTTCGATCCCAAAAGGGGAACCATCCCATTAGCCGCGTTCAGGCTTGGCATATTATAAATGAAGCTGCAAAGGCTTGTGGAGTAGAAGGATCAATTGGTACACACACACTTCGCAAAACTTTTGGGTATCACTTTTACCAGACATCTAAGGATGTAGCAATGTTGCAGTATATATTCGGTCATTCCAGCCCTTCGATCACCTTACGTTATATTGGCATTAATGATGATATGGTTGATGAAGCTCTCGAAAATTTTGTGCTGTAAGATATAGATTAAGCTTGTTTATGAATAATTTGAAATATAATACTAAATTATGTCGATTTCCGAAATATGATGTAGTATAATAAGAACGTTGGTTAATTTCACCATTAAATCTAACAAAATAACCATTTTGTTAGATTCATAGGTGATCCAATGCAAAATGTTCAACGGATGATGATAAATGATCTATAGCATCAACAAAAAAACCCCTTAATAGAACAGTAATGATTATATTTACTGCGTTCTAATTAAGGGGTATTAAGATATGAATATATTACAGTTCTCCTGATGATCAAAATATCTTCTTGCCTAATACATGGCTAAGAGGGATGAAACCGATCATCCGGCTATCTTTGCTCATGTTTCGGTTGTCGCCCAGTACAAAAATATGGCCTTCGGGGACATGAAAGACTTCTTCATCAAAAGGAGCCCAGTTTTTATCCTTTATGTAGGGTTCATCAACCAGCTTTCCGTTTCTATAGAGTTGATTATTTTTGATTTCGATTAAGTCGCCTGGCTTGCCAATCACCCTTTTTATATATGTTTCTCGTGTATGTTTATGGGTCAACCATTTAAACAAGGCATTATCTCTTAAGTCATCCATAATCGTTCGCTTGCGGTTAACTTGGCTGTCAATCACAACGATGTCGCCATATTCGGGTTCATATCGAAAAGTGTGTAAAAGCTTTGATACGAATATAAATTGGTTATCGTGCAGGGTGGGATCCATTGAGTGGCCGATTACCTTTGAAGGTTGTATCACAAAGGTGCTGATCAGAAGCGCTATGATAAAGGCAATTCCAATAGAGCCAACCCAATCCAAAATGGATTTTACCATTTTCATCATATAAGGCACTCCCTTTTTATCCTTATTATACCATGCGTTCAGTTAAGGGAGGGATAAATATTTCTAATCATACGAAAACTTTGCATTTGACAGTAACCTTCCTGTTATTGATCTTGTTTTTCCCTCAACATATCCTAGCCGCTCAGAGGGCGGTTGAAGGACCGGATGAGATAGAGAGAGGATGATTTTATTGCTTAATAGAAACGTTTAGGGTTCTGCCCAAGCTGCTTTGCATTAAAATGCGCTTCAATTTGATCTTTTATAATCTCCTTGCGCCAGATTTCCTTATTTACTTCTTTTCTCTCTTTCTCTTTTAGTTTTCTGATTTCATACGTATGCAATCCGTCTCCCATCTTATTGGCAATGTCAATCAAAGTCTCCACGTCATCAAAAGAGTATTTGCGTGTACCCCCTTTAGATCGTTCGGGCGTGATCAGTTTCCGTTCTTCATAGTAGCGGATCTGTCTTTCGGATAAACCGGTTAACTCGCTGACAACCCCAATGCTGATCACTTTTTTTGCCTTGTATGACATCAGCCTTCCCTCCTTAAATAAGGTCAACACATACGAATCGTTCGGCAATCAGAGTGAGTTGCCCCCATTCCATGGTAAGTTCTGTCCCGTAAGAATAGTATATACGGGTATAAAGGATCTTGATCTATATCTAATCATCCAAATTAAATTCTATGTAAGATAATCTAACATAAAATATAGAAAAAGGAAGCTCTTTATGAAAAAATATGAGGTAGATTGATGAAGAGGAGAGGAAAAAACTTATGGCAAAGAAAAATCTTACAAAAGAGGAAATATTAAAACTGGCGAAAGAGGAGAATGTTCGGTTTATTCGTTTGCAATTTACCGATTTATTAGGAACAATTAAAAATGTAGAGATTCCAGTTAGTCAATTGCCCAAGGCATTAGATAATAAAATCATGTTTGACGGTTCTTCGATTGAAGGTTTTGTGCGTATTGAAGAATCGGATATGTATCTCTATCCGGAATTGGATACGTGGATGATTTTCCCTTGGACTACGGGAGATGGGAAAGTGGCGCGATTAATCTGCGATGTATATAATCCGGACGGGACACCATTTGAGGGAGATCCGCGCGGCGCTTTAAAACGAGTGTTGAAAGAGGCGGAAGCCTTAGGATTTACTGCCATGAATGTAGGTCCGGAACCGGAATTCTTCTTGTTTAAGAAAGATGAAAAGGGAGAGGTTCTCTTAGAAGTAAACGACAATGGCGGATATTTTGATTTAGCGCCGACCGACTTGGGGGAAAATTGCCGTAGAGATATTGTCTTGACTTTGGAAAGCATGGGATTCGAAATTGAAGCCTCCCATCACGAAGTGGCACCCGGACAACATGAAATTGATTTCAAATATGCCAATGCTGTAGAAGCTGCTGATAATATCCAAACATTTAAGCTGGTAGTAAAAAATATTGCACAGCAACATGGACTTCATGCTACATTTATGCCAAAACCGCTTTTTGGCGTAAATGGCTCAGGGATGCATTGTCACCAATCGCTTTCCACAGCCGACGGGAATGCTTTTTACGATGCAAATGATGAATTAGGCTTAAGTGAGACAGCGAAACATTACCTTGCCGGCATTTTGGCACATGCACGCGGATTTGCCGCGATTACAAATCCGACTGTAAACTCCTATAAACGACTTGTACCTGGATATGAAGCGCCTTGTTATGTAGCTTGGTCAGCTCAGAACCGCAGCCCGCTCGTGCGCGTACCTGCAAGCCGCGGCGCAAGTACACGTATAGAGGTGCGTAACCCTGATCCTGCTGCCAATCCATATTTGGCACTAGCGGCCATGCTTGCAGCCGGATTAGACGGGATTAAAAAGAAAATGAAATTAAGCCCGCCCATCAATCAGAACATCTATGTCATGGATGAAGCCGAGCGCTTGGAGAAGGGAATCGCCAATCTCCCCGCCTCCCTTAAAGAAGCGATTGAGGAGTTAAAGAATGATGAAGTGATCTGCAAGGCATTAGGAGAACATATACTCTCCCGTTTCATTGAAGCTAAGGAGATCGAATGGGATCAATTCCGAATCCATGTTCATCCATGGGAAAGAGATCAATATTTAACTGCATATTAATCGATCAATAAGTAAGAATACTCCCTTCTGTTACTCCGGCGAGTAAGCAGCAAGGGAGTATCATTTTCACTCCAAGTTATTTCACGAGGATCTTGTACTCTCTTAGCCATGTATCTACTTGGATTAAGTAGGCCAACATTTGCGGCCCGCTCATCAGTTGGCCAAACCACGGCGCATTGATTGTTGAGGTGTTTCCGTTGATCAGTTCCATCACTTTATCGCGGTTGATAAACGAAAGTATAGGTGAAGAAGGATCGTGAAGGAGATGAAGCATTTCATCGCGAACAGCCTCAAGATAACTTGGGTTATGTGTTTTAGGATAAGGACTCTTCTTGCGCTGTAATACATCTTCAGGCAAAATGCCTTGCAAAGCTTTACGCAAGATGCCCTTTTCGCGGTTTCCAAGCGATTTGATCTCCCAAGGAATATTCCATACATATTCAACCAAGCGATGATCGCAGTACGGAACGCGCACTTCCAGACCATTTGCCATGCTCATGCGATCTTTGCGATCAAGCAAGGTGGGCATAAAGCGCGTAATATTGAGATAGGACATCTCCCTCATACGATTTTGTTCAGGTGTTTCTCCCGAAAGCCGGGGAACTTCATCGATCGCCTCCCGATACCGATTGCGTACATATTCCTCAGGCTTTATCCAATCTACCAAGTCAGGCGATAATAGATCGATGCGCACATGAAGGGCGAGCGACCAAGGGAAAGTGTCAGCCTTTAGTGCCTCTTCACGATAAAACCAGGGATATCCCCCGAATATTTCGTCCGCTGCTTCTCCGGAAACAGAAACGGTGGCCAGCTTTTTTATTTCGCGGCAGAATAAATAGAGAGAGCCGTCGATATCAGCCATGCCGGGGGTATCGCGAGCATATACACTCTGACGAAGAGAGGCAACCAGTTCCGGTGTATCAAATTGAATCACATGATGTTCAGTTCCCAAATATTCACTCATGCGTTTGATCCATGGAGAATCATCGTTCGGTTGAAAAGCATTTGCCTGAAAATGTCGGTCTTGGTCTACGTAATTCACGGAGAAGGTGTGTAAGATGCCGGCATTAGACTCTCGTAGATGATTAGCAGCGAGCGCAGATAAAGCAGAAGAGTCAAGCCCTCCTGAAAGCATGGTGCAGATAGGAACGTCAGAAACCAATTGTCGTTCTGCCGTATCTTTTAATAATGTACGGATGGTCTCGATTGTAGTATCCAGATCATCCGTATGCGGCTTGCTTTCCAACTGCCAGTAGGCGCGATTTGAAGTGCCGCTCCGTGTAACCCACATATAATGTCCCGGCTTTAATTCAAACATATTCCTATAGATACCATGTCCGGGAGTTCGCGCTGGCCCTATAGCAAATATTTCTGCCATTCCTTCACGGCCAACCTCTGCCTTGAAGTCGGGGTGAGCCAAAATCGCTTTGGGTTCAGAACCAAATAAGAGCACGCCGTCTTCATACGTATAAAAAAGCGGTTTAACTCCCAGACGGTCTCGTGCCATAAATAAGGATTGTTCTCCTTCATTCCAGATGGCAAAGGCGAAGATTCCGTTAAGCAGTTCTACACAGCCCTTTCCCCATTCAATGTAAGAGAGCAGTAATACTTCGGTATCGCAAGTAGTGTAGAAAGTATGTCCGCGTATCTCTAGTTCCCTGCGGAGTTCGCCTGCATTATAGAGCTCGCCGTTGTATACGATCGTATAAAGGTTCTCACCTGCCTTGCGAATCATAGGCTGTTTGCCATTTTCGGGGTCGATCACGCTTAACCTCGTATGTCCAAGTGCGCAATGGCGCGTCAACCAAGTGCCATTTGCATCAGGGCCGCGTTTAGACAGAGTCTTCATCATCTTCTCTATGATTCTGGGGTAATCGGTCAGATTTTTTTGCCAATCTACCCAGCCGGTTATGCCGCACATCCCTCGTCATCTCCTCTTCCCTGTGTATAAAATCCTTAACGAGATAAGGGTTCATCAGGATAACAAAATATGCGGGAAGATGGGCATGTGTGCAGGAATCAATGAGGATGATTCGATAATTAAAAAGAAAGAGCCCGTGAGAGGCATAGTTCTCAAGGGCTTCTTGCAATGAAAAGCACCATTATTAAACTATTCGTTTTTTCCGGCTCCAAATTTCCGGTACGCCGAATGGCGGGTAGGACCTACATAAGCGTTGATGGGGAAGGAATGGCGAATCGCTTCTGTAATAAACTCTTTGGCCAGATAGATGGCTTCGCGCACAGACTTGCCTTTCGCAAGTTCAGCAGTAATGGCGGAGGAGTAGGTACACCCTGCACCATGAGTATAAGTTGTATTGATTTTTTCAGAAGATAAGATTTCGAAATCTCTGCCATCATAGAGCAAATCAATCGCTTTCTCTTGGTCTGCAAGCTTGTTGCCGCCTTTAATCAGTACATATTTGGCTCCGAGCGCATGTATTTTAACTGCGGCTTCTTTCATCGCTTCAAGATTGTTGATTGGCGCAATACCGCTTAGCTGCGATGCCTCGAACAGGTTAGGTGTTACAACAAGTGCCTTAGGCACGAGAACATCGCGTAAGCAGGCATCTGTCTCGGGATTTAAAGCCTCGTCCGCTCCCTTGCATACCATAACAGGGTCAACCACCAGATTGGTGATTTTGTATTCCTCCAGTTTTTTAGCTGTATGTTCAATAATCTCTACAGAACCAAGCATTCCTGTCTTTACGGCGTCAACGCCTATTCCGGCCAGTATCGTTTCAAGTTGGGCCGCAAAAGTATCGATTGCAATGGGAAAGACGTTATGAAACCAGTTGTTATGCGGATCCTGTGCCACAATGGTGGTCAGGGCGGTCATCCCATATACATCTCTTTCTTGGAAGGTTTTTAAATCAGCTTGGATACCAGCCCCGCCGCTTGTGTCCGAGCCAGCAATCGTCAATACTTTGTACATAGCCTTGTGCACTCTCCTTCATCGAAAGTCTATGGATATGATACTACTTTTTATACGTAGAATAAACAGAGGGAACCAACCATTTAAGATAAGATAACGGTTATACATCAGGGCAGGAAAAAGAGCGATCTGCCTTATTCTTTCAGATCGCCCGCTTTCATTGATTCAATTTGTAGTGTTATAGGTTGCATAGGCAATGATGCCTTCCTCCTCATCCAGCACTAGTTCTAACGATGCGGCGTAAGGGTCGAGCAAGAGCTCTTTTTCCAGCCAAAAGCGAACCGCTGCGATGAGATTTGCTTCAACAAAGATTTGCTTTCTTCCCGCTGCATAGACTTCTGCAGAATAACCTAGATCCTCATCCCATAATAGCTCTACTTCCACTTCTTCAGGAGCAATCCCTTTCTGATCTGCTAATAGTAAACAGATGGCATTTACGATTTCCTGTTCGGAGATTTTTATCTTTTCCATCCTGCAGCTTCCTGTTTCTTGCGAGAATTCTTAAAGTAAGCAAATCCGGCGAGGATTATGGCAAGTAATACGAAAATGGCCAGAATATTTACAATGAAACCCAATACTGCTCCAAAAGCTCCAAGTCCATTTAACATACTGCCAAATAAGAAACCGGCCAATCCGCCGTAGAGAAGCCCTTTCATCAACCCGCCTTTACTTAAGCTGGAGGTGGAAGTACCTTTTGGGGTTGAGGTGGTATCCTTATTGGTCTTAAAATTGGTATTTGTTTCAGCTTTCTTAGGTGTAACGGGAGTAAAACTCTTTTTCCCCGATTTGTAAGAAGCCTTGGCCTCTGCTTCATCAATGCCAAGCGCAAACGGTGTTATGACTAAGAGAAATGTCATAAGTAGTGCAATCCATTTTTTCATCGTGTGCGAAAACACTCTCCTCCCCTTACAAATGAGATCATTATACTACAAATTGGCTACGGAATCAAAAAAGAACGGCCTCTGCCCTAACAACCAGATGGTCATTATGCGGATTGGCTCGTTTTTGCCTTGGATGGACTTTTTGCTTCCTTTCCTAGCTCAGGGGAGCTATTCTCCATTCTGCTTGTTCCATTAAAAATGCCGCCTTCATGTATGACGAGAGATGAACTGGAGAAGTTGCCGTTTAATTGTCCGGTTGGCATAATGACTAATTGCCCTTTTGCATGAATATCGCCGATCACTTTTCCTGCAATCACAACATCAACGGCAACAATATTCGAATGCACGGTTGCGGATTCTCCAATAATCACATTGCTCTCACATTCGATTTGTCCGCTAAACTTCCCTTCAATGCGCAAGTTGGTAGCGCATTTCATTTTGCCCTCAAATTCAGAGCCGAGTCCGATCAAAGTATCAGTTCCGATTTGAACGTTTTTTTTCTCTTTAAACATCAGAAAATCCTCCATATGTCATGATGTTTCCTCAGTATCTTTTTGTGATGCGGGGACGTTAAAAGCGCAAGCATTTCTTTACTGTGAATATCAATGCTTGGAACCGATATAGGTCAATGGATCGACCGGTTGATTATTTACCCAGACTTCAAAATGAAGGTGTGTTCCGGTGCTCCTGCCTGTGCTGCCCATCTTGCCGATCCGTTCTCCCTTTTTAACCGTAGTATTCTCCTTTACATCAATGGAGGAGAGATGCATATATTTGGTCTTAATTCCTGTCGGATGTTCGATCAATATATAATATCCATCTGTGCGATTTCGCCCGGTATCAATCACTTTCCCATCAGCAGCGGCATAGACCGGGTCCTTATAGTTACCGCCAATATCTAGCCCGGTATGAAATGCGATTTTTCCGCGTATGGGATCTTTGCGAAACCCATATTTAGAAGTGATGCGCGTAGAATCGGTTGGCCACAGCGTGGGGGTTCCGGCTAACAGTTTCTGGGTCTCTTCTGCCCTCTTTAAAGTTGCGGATAATTGTGCGTCGAGATTCTCCATCTCCACTTTCATCTGCTGTAAAGTCAGATTCGTCTCGTGTGCCGCTTGCAGAGCTTGAGTATCGCTCATTTCGAGATATTCTCCACCCATCCCATCTTGTTCCGTAGGGGCTGCACCAGGCTGGCTTTCCTCATGCACCGATTGCGTATTTACGGTATCCGATTTGCTATATGCAGAAATCATTTCTTTTAATTTTTGCTCCAATGCGGAGATCTGCTCCATTCTGCTCTTCATTTCCTGAGCCTGTGCAGTAAGTGTAATCACTTCGTTTTGCAATTCCTGAATGCTTTTATCTCTTTTTATGAGGGAACTCTCTTTATCTTGTATAGCTTGCATGATCATCTCTTTCTCTTTTGCCAGTTTCTGATTGGCAGTGGATAGAATCATGATCGTTGTGATTATACTGGCAAAGGCGAGTAAGAAAAGAGCAGACAGCAAGAGAATCAGAAGCTTGGGAGCATCGATCTGTTTAACAGTCTGGTCGGCATTGCGTATGATCAACAAAGTTAGTTTCTCTTTGCTCCAATTTCTCTTCTTCATTTTCATCAGTAATTAAACCCTCTCCACACTAAAGAAATTATGCTCTTTTTTAATTACTACGCCTTTTTGCCTAAATCCTCTTTTTATAAGAATTTTTTAGCTAATTTTGGAGGATTTTTTGGAATTCTGCAACAGCTTCTATCAAAGGGTTGGGACTTTTTTCTCCCTTCCTTAGCCCATTTGAAAAATAGCAAAAAAAGAGAGGATAGCCCCTCTCCTCATTATTTTTACGAATTACTCAACGTAGAATTGATCAGATTTACTTGAAAGATGATCCTTTTTCGCGGTGAGAAATGGCCACCAATTTGCTCTTCCGAACAATTTCACCATTACAGGTACAAAGAATGGCATAAAGAGAAGTGCATAAAGGATTAAACCGGTTAAGACGACAGTAGCGATCTGAAGAAGAGAAAGAACCCCTGATGGGTACATGGCTGCAAAAGTTCCCGCGAGAATGATCGCTGCGGAGGTGATGACCGTTCCCATTTTCTTCATCGAAAGAAGAATCGCTTCTGTTACCGCTAAATGCTTGTATTCGTTAAAGCGATCCATCAGGAAGATGGAGTAATCGATACCCAGTGCCAGCAAGATGACAAACCCAAAGAACGGAATGGTCCATCCGAGCCCGTCGTAATGAAATACTGTGCCAAAAAGTAACTCGCTGAATGACATGGACGTAAAGTAGCATAAAAGCAGTGCCGCAATCAGATAGAGTGGCATAATGAGCGAGCGCAGCAGGACGATTAATATGATCGTTACCCCTATGATCATCAGAATCATCGTTCTTTGATAATCCTGATTGGAGGTCTTCTCCAGATCGGCAAAAATCCCCGTGATACCGCCCACCCCATAGCGGATGTCTTTAAGTTCCGTTCCTTTTACGCTTTCATCGATTACTTTTTTGATCTCTTCCACGGCATGAATGGCATCAATGGAGTAAGGGTTATCCTTCAAGATTACATCAAGCGTGGTTACCTTTCGGTCGTTGGACATATATTGATCAAAAACCTGCTGAAACTCTTCATGGTTGATCGCTTCTTTGGGTATATACCAGCCTGCCATCTCGCGATCTGAGGTCAGTGAAAGGTCATTTAAATAGGCTTGTGCGCTTGTGATGCCGTCTGAAATTTGCGACAAACCATCGACGCTGTGGGATAATCCCTCATTTAGTTCGCCCAGTTGATTCGCAAAAGCAAGAAAACCCTCTTTGGCTTGACTCTGTCCCTGAATCAGTTGGTCCAGACCGTTGATCATTTCGGGTAACTTGTCTAACACTTGCCTTTGCCCATCGGCTGAACGATCGATTCCAGCAATCAGTTCATCCATCCCCGCTTCAATCTCTCCAAGTCCTTTGGAGAAGGCAGTAAGCCCGTTACCCAGTTGCGCAAATCCATTGTTGGCCTGTCTAAATCCTTCTTCCAATTTTGCCATTTCCGTATTTAAGGATTCCAATCCTTTTATAAACTGCTCTGTCCCATTTCTAGCCTGCGCAACTGTTTCTTGAATAGTCAAAAAGTCAACATCTTGAGCTAAATCAGGGTATTTTTCCAACAAATGGGCAAAGTTGGTGTCCAATTGTTGATAGGCAGATGAAAGTTCTTTTAATCTCTTAAGAATTGCAGAATACTGCTCATTTAGCTTACTGAGGCCATCATTTAATTGCTGATATCCTTGCAGAAGTTGGTTGGCAGAGCTATACAGATTGGCCGCATTTATTTTTGCCTGAGCAATTCCCGCTTTAAGCTGGTCGGCTCCGATCGTTCCTTTGCGAAGTCCCTGTTCAATTTGTGTCAGACCATTCTGCAGTTGAGTGGTCCCCTCTTTAAGTTGAGTAGTCCCTTCAACTAACTGATCAATTCCTACTGCTGCTTTTTGCAACTCTGGTGCATATTGATGAAGTGCGGTATTGGCCTCTGACAATCCGTCTCGAATCTGTATCATTCCCTCATTTCCTTTGCCAAGCCCTTCACTTAATTGATTCATTTGAGAACTAACTTGGAACTCGGTCAGAGTCTCTCCCAACGGACGCGTTGCACTTCTCACCTTGTCGACTGCAGGTAGATTGGAGATTTCCCGACTTATCTTCTCAACGATCGTTAAGGCTTCCGTTGTATTCAATGGCTTGCTATGTTCTATCACGATCTTGGTGGGCATCGCTTCTCCAGGTCCAAAACTCTCCGCAATGATATTAAATCCTTTGACTGAACCATATTTATCGCTGATCTCGTTCAGTGAGTTAAAGGAAAGTTTTCCCTCATAGGTTGCAAGGAGGGGGATCACAATAATTGCGATGAGTGCCATTGCAATCCATGGTCTTTTTAATGAAAATTGCCCCAAAATCCCCCATAATTTGCTCTCCTTGTGATCCAACCTGCCTTTGGCCGGCCAGAAAAGCCGTCTTCCAAGTACAGCCATAAAGAACGGTACTAAAGTAAACAGTGATAAAATCAGGATAGCCACGCCGACGGAGACAGCTACGGCAGATTGGTAAAGTTTAAAGGTGGCCAGACCAATGAGAGCAAACCCGAGCAGTGCGGCAAGCGCGCTAAAAAATACAGTTCTCCCTGCATGTTTATAGGTCTGAATAATGGCGCTCCTCACATCGCTCTGATGAGCGAGCTCTTCTTTAAAACGGCTAAGAAGCAAAATACAATAATCTGTACCTATACCAAACAATACAGCAACAAGAAAGATCTGCGTAAACTGAGAAACCGGGAAGTTCCACCAATCGATCAGGAAGGCGACAATGGACTGACTCGTCAAATAAGTGATGCCAACAATGATCAGCGGCACCAGCGGCGTAATGGGTGAACGGAATACAAGAAGAAGAATACCCAGAATTAGTATCACGGTAATCAATTCAGTCTTGTGCAATCCCTTTTCTGAGTTGATCACAACATCCTCATCAACCAGTGTTCCACCCGTTAAGTAATGTTCGATTTGGAATTCCTTAAGAGCATCCTCCAGCATATCGCGAATTTCCGCCGTCTCACGGTCCATACGCTGAATGGTCAAAAGGGTGAGGATGGTTTTCCCATCTTTGGAAACCAGCTCTTCTTCCAATTCTTTAGTGATAAATGGTGAGGTGATTTTCTCTACGCCTAATTGCTCTTTTTCTTGCGCAAGCTTTTGAACCGCTTCTTCAGCTTCTTTAAAATCATCCTCAGTGAGGGCATCGGGATTATGGAACACCAACACAAGATCGATCAGGTTCTTATTCTCGGGGTTCTTGTTTTCCAGAATGGCAGCGGCGGCCATAGAAGATGAACCCTCGGGAACGGTAAGCCCCCCCTTCTCCCGCACCAATTTCCCCATGCTCGGAGAGAACCATGTTAATGCTATAGTCATCCCTACCCAGAGAAGCAGAATGAACCAACGCCATCTAACAATGAACTTCAAGCCTCTACACCCCTCATCTGTTCACTTAATATCTGTGCGATCTTTTCATAGATCCGCAGAAATTCCTCGATCTCACGTTCACTAAATTGATTAATGATCGACTCCACAAATTTATGAACATTACGCAAAACCAAGGAATAAATTGCATTCCCTTCCTCTGTGATTTCCAGAAGAACAATGCGGCGATCTTTTTCGTCGCGAAAGCGCCGTACATACCCTTTGGCAACCAAGCGATTCATCATCGAGGTGATTGCGCTGCGATTCACATAACATGATTCTGCAAGGTCAGAAGGTGTGCTGGTACCTTTCATTTTGAGAATGCGTAAGAGATAGAATTGTTCGTGCGTTAGCCCTTGCATGGCTTGTTCGGATATCATCGATCGCACAACACGTGACGAACATAAGTAAACCTCTTCATATCTCCGGATGAATTCATCCAATCGTTCAGTTTCCACGGTATCACCCCTTAAATAGTTCAACTAGTGAAATATTCAATAGTTTAATTGTAGGGCGGCAAGATCGAAAGTGTCAATGAATTGAAATCAATTTTCACATTTGCATGTGACGAACCTTTTGCATAGTAACTGTGCGGAGGATTATTTTCAAATATAATCACCTAGGTGTCGTTAGAATCTTTTTTTTTTGTTAACAAAAAGTTCGTTTTTGCAAGTCAGCCCTTTTCTATGGATATAACAAAAGATATGTTAAAATGTCTGTGCGATTAAAAGATGCAAAGGATTATTTTTTCGAATGGAGAGTCTTGTATGAATGAAGTAAAGCAGCGCAATTACACGCCATTGATTATTATAGTGACCATCTTGATTTACGCTGTTGTGGCACTACTTTCTTATTTGCCGGGGTATGCCGGGATTGAAAAAAGCAAAATCACTTTCCTACCTATGCTCAATGCCATTTTAAACAGCTTTACTTTTCTCTTTTTATTGGGAGCATTGTTTGCCGTCAAGAAAAAGAATATTGCACTTCACCGAAGGCTGATATTTTCCGCATTTGGCACGACCCTGCTATTCCTTATTTCCTATGTAACATACCATGCATTGGCGGAATCAACTCCCTACGGAGGAGAGGGAATTCTAAAAGGGATCTATCTCTTTATCTTGTTTACACATATTTTTTTCTCGGCAATCATTGTACCGTTAGCCCTGGTTACAGTAGCCAGAGGGCTGAATATGCAGGTGGAAAAGCACCGCAAAATTGCGCGCTGGACAATGCCGATCTGGCTCTATGTAAGCCTGACAGGAGTTCTTGTCTACATTATGATTTCCCCATACTATTAATGAACACCCGTGCAAAAAACCTCTCTGAATTTGCGGAGAGGTTATTTCTATGCATCATTTAAAAATAAAGTCTGTTGAAATGGCTTAAAATATCTATAAGGCTGTAGGACGAAGAGATGGGAAATCAACCTAAAGTCAATAAGAAAAAAGTTTTTGCGCAATGGGAAAGGGAATGATGAGAGAGAAATTGAAAGAATAGATATAGAGCATGCGAATAAAAATGGAAGGGAGCTTTAGGATGGTTTTTCGCGTAAATGAGATCTATCATGGTTTTCGCTTGTTGGAAGAGAAAGAGGTAAAAGAGCTGAATTCGAGGGCTCTCTTGTTTAGCCATGAGAAAAGCGGGGCACGGCTGTTTATCCTGGAGAATGAAGATGATAATAAAGTTTTCTCCATCACCTTCCGCACCCCGCCAGAGGACAGCACGGGAGTGCCCCATATTCTCGAACATTCCGTACTATGCGGCTCGCGTAAATATCCTGTCAAAGAGCCTTTTGTTGAACTGGCGAAAGGCTCGCTGAATACCTTTTTAAATGCAATGACATTCTCGGATAAAACGATGTACCCCGTAGCAAGCCGGAATGATCAGGACTTCCGGAACCTTATGGATGTCTATTTAGATGCTGTCTTTTATCCGAATATTTACAAATACCCGGAGATCTTAAAGCAGGAGGGCTGGCATTATCATCTGGAAGATGAAAATGATGATCTCACCTACAAGGGTGTTGTCTACAACGAGATGAAAGGAGCATTCTCATCACCGGAATCGATTCTCTTTCGCAAGATACAGGAGTCACTTTTTCCAGATACTCCATATGGTGTGGAATCCGGAGGGGATCCTGAGGTTATCCCGCAACTGACACAAGAGCAATTTGAAGCCTTTCACAAAAGGTATTATCATCCTTCCAATAGCTACATCTATCTTTATGGCAAGATAGATGTTCTGGAGCAGTTGGAATATTTGGATCAAGCTTATCTGAAGGATTTTGATCGCATCGACATTGACTCGGAGATTCCGGAGCAGAAGCCGTTTGACCGTACACGGCAATTAATCGTGGAGTATCCGATCTCACAAGGAGAGAAAGAAGAGGATAAGACATTTTTAAGTATCAACTTTGTAGTGGGGAGAGCCACTGATCCGGAACTGGTGCTTGCGATGACCATCTTGGAATACATGTTGCTGGAAACGCCGGCAGCGCCCCTTAAGCGCGCGCTGATCGAAGCTGATCTGGGCAAGGATGTGTTTGGCTCATTCGATCATCATATTTTACAACCGGCCCTAAGCGTTGTAATCAAGAACAGCAATGAACATGAAGCGGCGCGTTTTGAAGAGGTGCTCTTTGCCACATTAGAGAGATTGGTGCGTGAAGGGATCGATAAGAAGATTATTGAATCGGCTATCAACCGCATAGAGTTTGAATTGCGAGAAGCGGATACCAAGAGTTATCCCAAAGGGCTGATCTATGGAATCAACTCCCTTTCCAGTTGGCTCTATGGCGAAAGCCCGCTCCTTCACCTGCAATATGAATCAACGCTAGACAGCATTAAAAAGGGCATGGCCGGCAACTATTTTGAAAGATTAATTCAGCAACACCTGATTGACAACCCTCATCGATCATTGCTGATTGTTCGCCCGAGAAGAGGTTTAGCTGAACAGAAAGCGGAAGAGGTGCGCAAGGAGCTTGCCGAATATAAAGCCAAGCTGTCCGAGGCGGAGATAAAAGAACTGGTTCAGAAGACAAAAGAATTGCAGCAGAGACAGAATACGCCCGATGCTCCGGAGGAATTAGAGTGCATTCCCCTATTACAGCTGCACGATTTAGATAAAGAGATTGAGAAATTGCCGCTTGTGGAGAAAAATCTGTCGGGAACACCTGTACTTGCACATCCCATTTTTACGAATGGAATCGCCTATGTAAATCTCTATTTTGATACCCGTGGAGTGGAACAGGAACTTCTCCCTTATATTGCCTTGCTGGCTGCTGTCCTCGGCAACGTAAGCACAGAGAAGAGAGGGTATCAGGAACTTTCGAATGAGATTGACATGCACACTGGTGGGATTCAATATGCGGTAGATGTATTCGCCAACAAGGATAAAATAGATCAGTTCTCGCCCAAGTTGATCATTAAATCAAAAGCTTTGGCCGATAAAATTCCCAACCTGTTTGAACTGATCGCGGAAATAGTAAGTAAAACGCGCTATGAAGATAAGAAGCGGTTGAAGGAGATCTTGCTGGAAACTAAGTCGAGGCTAGAGATGACCATCATGCAGAGCGGTCACCTAATTGCGGCATCGCGGGCAATGTCTTATTATTCTCCTGTTGCCAAGTACTCGGAGAATCTTAAAGGGTTATCCTTTTACCAGTTTATTGTGGGGCTGCTTAGCGAATTTGATGCGAAGTTTGAGGAGATTAGCCACAATCTGAGAAAGGTGGCGCAGGCGATCTTCCAACAGACCAACCTGCTTTCCAGCGTCACCGCTGATGAGAAGGATTACGGCAAATTTGAGAAAAACTTCTCCATTCTTTATCAAGCCTTGGGCAATCAGCGTCTTCCCCGCAGAGAGTATCAGTTTGACCTGAGTCCCCAAAATGAGGGGTTGCTTACCTCATCCAAAGTACAATATGTGGCAAAAGCGTATAACTTTAAAAAACTGGGATACGAGTACTCAGGCAGTATGCAGGTGTTGCGCACCATATTAAGCCTTGATTATCTCTGGAATCGCGTTCGCGTACAGGGCGGCGCCTATGGCTGTATGGCCGGCTTTGACCGCTATGGCAATCTTTACTTTACTTCTTACCGCGATCCAAATTTGCAGGAGACATTAAATGTTTATAATCGCGCGGAGGATTACGTGCGTTCATTTAATGGCAGCGAACGGGAGATGACCAAATATATTATCGGCACCATAAGCCGAATGGATACGCCTTTAACTCCATCGATGAAGGGGGAACGCGCAACGACATACTACTTAAGCCATGTGACAGCAAATGATCTGCAAAAAGAGCGCGATGAGGTATTAAATACGAAAGTGGAGGATATTCGCAACCTTGCGGATGTGGTTGCAAATGCGATGGAACAGAACTATATCTGTACCCTGGGAAATGAAGATAAAATTAAAGAAAATCAGTCCTTGTTTAAGAAACTGATCCACGTCTTTGAGTGAAAATTTGATCTCACTAGGTCATTTATGCATAGAAAGGTTTGAACCCAATGTTACAAGCAGGTACGATGGAACGATTAAAAGTAGAGCGAACAGCCCCTTTTGGCTATTTTTTAAGCGACGGAAAGACCGATGTACTTTTGCACCGCAATGAAGCAGACCGGGAATACCTGATCGGCGAGGAGATAGAGGTCTTTCTATACCATGATCATCAAGATCGCCTGTCTGCAACTTGTAAGAAGCCCAAGTTGTTATCAGGTGAAGCGGGCTGGCTGGAAGTGACGGATGTAGTTCACAGATTGGGAGTATTCCTCCATAACGGCGTTCAAAAGGAGGTGCTCTTGCCCAGAAGCGAACTGCCGGCACATAAAGAACGGTGGCCGCAGAAAGGTGCCATCCTGTTTGTCAAGCTTTCCCATGATCGTCAAGGCCGAATACTGGCAGAGTTAGGAAGCGATAAAGATCTTCTTCCGTTTGTAAAAGCGGCCGATATGAAACTTCATCATAAAGAGCTGATCGGCAGAGTATACAACATCACAAAGCATGGCGCATTTATCTATACGGAAGAAGGATATTTGGGGCTCATCCATCATGATGAAATGACACATCCGTTAGCGCTGGGAATGCATGTAAGCGCACGCGTCACTCACGTGCGCGAAGATGGAAGGCTGAATTTATCGATGAGGCCGAGTAAGGAGATCAGTTACAGTATCGACGCAGAAACTATTCTCACCTATCTGAAGCAACGTGGAGGCCGCATGCCCTACAGCGATAAAACAGACTCAGAAGTGATACGGCTTAAGTTTCAGATGAGTAAGTCGGCTTTTAAACGGGCCTTAGGCAAGCTGATGAAAGAAGGACGGATTGAACAAAAAGAGGGTTGGACCTCTTTAATCCATCGTGAAGAGGAACGCAGGTAACTTGCAGAGCTCCTTAATCTCATCATATGTTATTCTGTTGGGGCAATCGAACGATTACGGTTGTCCCTTTATGCTTTTCACTAAGAATCTTTAGTTCGCCGTGGTGAGCCGTTATAATCTGATAGCAGATGGGAAGTCCCAGGCCTGTCCCTTCTTCGCGGGTGGTGAAGAAGGGATCAAGAATTTTGTCCAGATGCTCTTCGCTAATCCCGATTCCATCATCGATGAAATGAAATTCCACCGCGTCATTATCGCATAATCGATACTCAATGCGCAGAGTGCCCCCGCTTTCCATTGCACAAAACGCATTTTGAGAAAGATTGATAAAGACTTGCGTCAACTGATTCTTATCCACACGTACAAGCGAGTCTTCATGCAGAGGCTTGTATTCGATATTGATTCCTTTCAATAGTGCTTCGGGTTTGATGAAATTAATAAATTCTTCCAGCAACGTATACGCAGAGATTGGTTTCATTTGCGGAGAATCCGGCTTGGACAGCAATACGAATTGGTTTACCAATTGGGTAATCCGATTTAACTCGTTTTGGACCAAAATAAATCGATCCTTATCTGGAGAATTTTCACTAAGGAACTGAATAAAGCCCTTTGCTGTTGTAAGGGGGTTGCGAATCTCATGCGCAAGCCCTGCGGCAAGAGTACCAAGGGAAGCCATTTTCTCCCTCTGCACCATGGTTAAGTCCATCTCTTTTTTCTGCGTGATATCCTTGGATATCTCTATCACCCAAAAAAAACCTGGATCAAACGGATCGTGAATAATCTTGGTATCCACTAAAAAACAGTAGCGTTGGCCGTTCACTTTAGTCCAGATTTCCTGATTGCTCGTCTCTTCATTGTAAAATAAAGCGCGATACAAAGCATCTGAACGGAAATCATGCTCATAATAATGATCAAAGAGATCTCTCGCCATCATGCCAACAACAGGAATTCCCGACATGAGGTTTTTAAAGGCTTTATTGCAATCGACAATTCGGCCGTTTGAGCCTACGATGATCAAATAATGATCCATTAAATTGGTAATCTCTTCATGGATCTTGAAAATGTTGGCCTGTGAATATTCCATCGAAATCGATTCTTCCACAGCCATCGCCAAGGAGATTAAAATCGCTTTCAAAGAATAAATCGGCTCTGTAGCAGGAACTCTTACGCCCAAACAGCCAATACACTCTCGATTCATGGGATGGAAAATAGGGACAGCAATCGAGGTATAGGGATGAAAGAGGGAGAAATAATGCTCAGCGCCTATCAGATATTCTATCTTTTTCGTTTTTAAAGTGAGGCTGATTGCTGTATGCCCTAAAAATGGAAAGCCGGCCAACAATCCCGGTCGTGGTTCGTGAGAATCATCGCTGCCCAGACCGTAAGAATGGATCAGAATTCCTTGCTCATTAAATAGATATAATGGAAAGTTAAGATCCTCGTTTAATCCTTCTATTAACCGCTTTACCTTGCCGGTTACAACTTTAATCAGTTGTGAGGATCGTTCGGTTACCGATTCTAATTGCAGTTCTGTGAGATAGAGGAGCCGCGGGTGTTCAAATCCGTTTAGACCGACAAACTTTGCCTCATTCCAGCACTGCCTTACAATATCCCGAAGGTTTGGGGCTAATATATTTTCAGTCTGAAATTGTAACCATTCTTCTATAAATGGAATTTCATTATCTTTGTGATCAGTCAGCATCTCAATCCTCCGGAAACAGTGGCAGATCATTATAAAATTTCATAATTAAGGATTTCGCCAATCGAACTTTTTTCCCTCCTTTGCCAAAGCGATAAATATTAAAATTTGAATTCTAGGCTCTTTATTTTCATCCATAAGTAGCCGTAGAACTCTTGTGTGAAATGAGTTAGAATATTCCTTGAGTTTACCATAGTTAGGAGAACGCATCATGAAAGTAAAGGAAAAGAAGGCAATTCTGATTGCTTTTGAAGGGATAGATCAGTCAGGCAAAGAGACGCAGGCAGCGCGTCTTGCAGAGCGCTTGCGCTCAAAAGGTAAAAAAGTACAACTTTCTGGCTTTCCTGATTACGAAACGCCAATAGGCATTGAGATTAAGAAGTTTCTAAATGGCGAACGAGAATTTAATGCGGAAACGCGCCAGCTTCTCTATGCCGCCAATCGCTATGAAAAGCTGGAAGAACTGAACGAATGGCTCAGCACGATGGACTATGTCATCCTGGACCGCTACAAGGCATCAGGCCTTGCTTACGGCATGATTACCGGATTAGATCTAAATTGGTGTATCGAGATTGAAAAGGGCTTGCCGCCGGCAGATTATGTTTTCTTATTTGATACCCCCGTAGAAGCATCCTATGAGCGAAAGCCGGAAGGTCGTGATCGCTACGAACGGCAGTTGGACTTCCTCGCATCGGTGCGCCAAGCCTATTTGAGCTTGGCGGATCAATATGGTTGGGATGTATTCCAAGGCAATAAACCGCTTGAGCAACTGGAAGAAGAGGTTTGGAATACTTTAGCAGGAAAATAAAGGTTTGGCGTAGTATATAGGATATATGTTTGAGGGGGTGATGCGGTTTTGAGTAAGTTAATGGAAGCGTTCAAATTGGTTGTTCCGCTGATTCCGGATCTCATGCTGGTTGATTGTATTGTGGAATTGGCGGACAGCAATACAAAAGAGGTGGTTGCCGTATGTAACGGCAAGACTTTAAACTTTGGCATTAAGCCAGGCGATCTTCTCAATCCGGATGGAGTTGCTGAAGTGGCGCTGCGTACCGGGGAGCGGCAGATCCAAGAACGGGATTCAACTGCATTTGGTAAACCTTATATTGCTGTGGCAAATCCAATTGTAGAGGATGGCAAATTGGTAGGCGTTATTACCGTTGGATACTCCACCGCCGAACGCGAGCAGCTACGTAACATGTCAGAGAAACTCTTTGCTTTTGTAGAGGAATTTTCGGCTTCTATGCAGCAGGTATCGACCGCTTCTGAAGATTTAACCGCATCCAGCACAGCAGTAATCGAACAGACCGAAAAAATAGCAGAACGTGTGAAAGAGACAGGCATGATTATCGGATCGGTGAAAGATATTTCGAAACAGACACAAATTCTGGGAATCAATGCATCCATCGAAGCGGCGCGCGTGGGGGTGGCGGGCCGCGGATTTGCGGTTGTAGCAGGCGAAATACAGAAGTTGGCCACTTTTACGCAGGAATCTGCGAAGTCGATTGAGTCAACCCTGCAAGCGGTCCAAGAAGTATTCGAACAGGTAAAACGGGATATCGGAGTAGCTTATACCCGCACCAAAGATCAGAATCAAGCGATGCAAGAGATGATGCAGGCTGTGAATAAACTGTCAGATCTTGCTGGACAATTAATTCAACTATCCAAATCGGTACAATTGTAAAATGTAAACGCAAACGACCTAGCCTTAGAATGCTTGGTCGTTTGCTTCTTTATAGACTGTGTTAATAATCAGTTTATAAAAACATGATATAGTGTTTTCTGGACAAAAATGAAAGTAAAAAGAGTGGTGATCGGGCGATGACGAAGATATTGATTGTGGATGATGATCCACATATCCGCGAGTTGGTCAAACATCTATTGCAAGTGGAAGGCTTTGACACCTATGAGGCCTCAGATGGTGTAGAAGCCCTCTCAAAGCTTGAGACTATTAAAGTGGATATGGTTATCCTTGATGTTATGATGCCGAACATGGACGGATGGCAGCTCTGTCGCCAATTGCGCGAGCAGTTCGATCTTCCTCTGCTGATGTTGACGGCTAAAGGAGAAACCATGCAAAAAGTTAAAGGCTTCGAACTCGGCACAGATGATTATCTGGTCAAGCCTTTTGAACCGTTGGAGCTTGTTGCTCGCGTTAAAGCATTGCTGAAACGATACAAAATCGCCTCTTCCCAGACGGTGGAAATCGGGGAATTGTTTATGAATCGCAAGACGTATGAGATTTTGGCCTGCGGCAAAAGCATAACGCTGCCGTTGAAGGAGTTTGAACTGCTCTTTAAATTGGCCAGTTATCCGGGCAAAACCTTTACCAGAGAACAACTGATCGAGCAAATTTGGGGATACGACTACGAAGGGGTAGAGCGAACGGTCGATGTTCATATCAACCGTCTGCGCGAGCGATTTCCCGAAGATCTTTATTCGTTTCGCATACGCACCATCAGGGGGCTTGGCTATCGTTTAGAGGTAAAGTCATGAGAAAGAGACGTATGGTTCGTCATATACTTGGGCATATCCTTGGCTTATGCGGGGTTTTCTTATTTGGCATACTCTGTTTTGCTGTGGCGTATGGCACAACCTCTTTTTTCTATCAGATGCTGGGCAAACATCCTCATGACTTTATTCAGCAGTTGATTAACTCAGTATTCTCCAGTTTTATATTTTTCGCAACCATGTTAATCATCGGAAACATGATGATACCGAAACGGATGGCATTATTTAATGTGATGATTGAGGCCATGAAACGCATTGCCAAAGGGGATTTCAATGTGAATCTTGAAGTTGATGAACGCTACAGAGGCCCTTTTGGACAGGTCCTGGAAAGTTTAAACGAAATGGCGGTGGAATTAAGCCATATGGAACAGATGAGACAGGAGTTCATCTCTAACGTCTCTCACGAACTTCAGTCTCCGCTCACATCCATCAGCGGATTTGCCAAGGTATTGCAAAAAGAAGAATTAAGCCCTGAGGTGCGCAAAAACTACCTCAGCATTATCGAGACAGAAAGCATAAGGTTATCCAAAATATGTGAAAATTTACTCAAACTTACCTCGCTTGAATCAGAACATCATCCTTTTGAGCCTAAAAGATACCGCTTAGATAAACAGATACGCAATATCATTCTCGCGTGTGAACCGCATTGGTTGGAGAAGGAACTGGAGATGGACATCTCTCTAGAAGAGGTGAATATTGTAGCAGACGAAGATCTGATGAGTCAGGTATGGGTAAATCTGATTCATAATAGCATCAAATTTACTCCAAACGGCGGAACGATTAGCATTTATTTAGAGCGAAGCGAAAATCAAGCGATTGTTACGGTAAAAGATACGGGAATAGGGATTGCCGAAGAGGATCAGCTTCATATTTTCGAGCGCTTCTATAAGGCGGACAAGTCGCGGAACCGCACCAGCGGTGGCAGTGGATTAGGGCTTTCTATCGTGAAAAAGATCATCGATATGCATAAAGGAAGCGTCCGTGTTCAGAGCAAACTTGGAAAAGGTTCATCATTTACCGTGAAAATACCAATAATCGATTATCCGGACCATCATTCACATCGTTTAATGGTCGAGGTTCAGAAGTAATGCGTTTAGAATCCGGCGATTGCAACACGCTAAATGGCAATGCAATCGCCAATTTCATTAATGTAACTTACTTGTTCTCCGAGACAAATTTTCCTCCGCGGGCATAATGGTCTGCTTTTAAATCCTCCAAAAATATATGGACGCGATCCGCGTCGACCTGCAAGGTCTCCGTTACTGCTTGTGTGATTTTTTCCATCAACTCTCGTTTAACTTCATGGCTGCGACCTTCCAGCATTTTTATGGTAATGAATGGCACCTTTCTTCCTCCTTTTTGATCGAGTCGTTTGCTAAAATCCACAACCTCAGGGTCAATTATCCCTCCCTGCACATTTTTCGACACATATTCGGCAATTTCCTTCTTCCTCACAATGGTAACTTCTCCTTTTATATAGATCCTTTGAAGCTGTCTGTCGTAGGTTTGAATTTTATGAACAAAATGAGATTTATAATCGAAAACTGTATATTCTGAAAATAGTATGATACGATCTCTCATGTAAAAAAGAAAGCGCTATCATTTTAAGAATCTATAGGGGGCGTAAAAGTGATGAAATCTCGCAAATTCTTTGCCATACTTTTCTCAATTCTGCTGGTATTTAGTCTCACAGCATGCGGATCGGAAGGAAGCGGCAATTATCCCAATAAACCGATTATCATTGTGGCTCCATCGGGCGCAGGAGGAGGCTGGGATAAAACGGCCCGTTCGATAAGCAAAATATTGTCAGAAACCAAGCTGGTCGAAAAGACCATAACCGTAGAGAATCAACCGGGAGGTGGCGGGGCTGTTTTTTTAGCTGACTATGTAACAAAAGATGCAAAGAACGATTATAAACTCTTCGTAAATTCGCCGCCAATCATTATCAATAATTTAAAAGCAGAAGGAAATAGCCCATATGGATACAAAGATACCACTCCGCTTGCCCAGTTAACAACTGATTATGGTGCAATTGTGGTAGCTGCAGAATCGCCATATCAAGACCTGAACCAAGTGATCGAGGCGATCAAGGCAGATCCTACCAAGGTCACAGTGGCCGGAGGTTCAGCGCCGGGCTCAATGGACCACTTGATCGCCGTACTGCCTGCATTTAAGTCAGGAATTGATCCAAAGTCTGTCAAATATGTTTCCTATGATGGCGGAGGTGAAGCGATCGCGGCGTTGCTTGGAAAGAATGCCGATGTCATCGGTACGGATGTTTCTTCAGTAGGAGAGTATCTAAAAGCAGGGAAAGTACGTGTATTGGCTACTTCCGCGCCTGAGCGCCTTGGTGGGGAATTTGCAGATATTCCAACCATGAGAGAGCTTGGCATCGACGCAGAATTTATCATTTGGCGTGGCGTATTTGGGCCAAAGCAGATGTCTGAGGGGGCGAAGAAGTTCTGGGAGGATAGATTACAGGCTCTGGCTGAAAAAGATGAATGGAAAAAAGAGCTTGAAGCCAATGGTTGGGTAGGTGAATATAAAGGCTCTGCAGAGTTTGTCAAGTTTTTGGAGGATCAAGAGCAATTGGTTAGAGAGATGTTATCCTCTTTAGGAATGTTAAAGTAATATACTAAGTACTTGATGAGCAACTGCTCATAGAGAGAAGAGAGCTTCTATAAAAAATCGATTGTAGAAGCTTTTCTTCTTTTTCAGCGGGGGAGAAACCGATTCCAAGAGGTTAGTCAAGTAAAGAGGAGAGTGAAGTATGAATCGTACATTTGATCGATATGCCAGCATTATATTTATGATCATCGGGGTATTATTTGTCATCGGCAGCAGAACCATTTCCAAGACCGCATACGGAAGCAACGTAGGACCCGATATTTTCCCTCTAGGGTTAGGCATTATTTTGGTATTATTAAGCATTCGTCTCTTTTATGAAACGCTTCGATACCCCAAAGCGGAAGGCAAAAAGGAATCACTAGATTATAAGAGATTTTTCATTATTCTCGGCGCTGCGCTTCTTTATGCTTTGCTCTTGGAAACGATTGGGTATGTGATCACTACATTTCTCTTTTTGCTCGTTGGGTTTCAGACGATGGAGAGAGGAAAATGGGTACCGTCCATATTGATTGCATTACTCTTTTCATTTGGTGTCTATTATCTCTACGTAGGGGTTCTGGAAGGAACGCTGCCAGGGTATCCGATTTGGTTTAGGTAAGAGGGGGAAACAGGCATGGATACTTTAAGCTTTTTAGCGCATGGATTTGAGACTGCCCTGCAATGGCATAATTTGCTCTTTGCATTTGTTGGTGTTCTTATCGGGACTGCTGTAGGAGTTCTGCCGGGAATTGGGCCGATGAGCGGTGTAGCGCTGCTTATCCCCGTAACAGCTTCAATGACCAGCGGTTTAAGCCCTGAATCTGCGGCTACCAGTTCGATCATTTTACTTGCAGGAGTCTATTATGGAGCGATGTACGGGGGTTCAACCACTTCAATCTTGTTAAATACGCCCGGAGAGTCTTCCTCTGTTGTCACTACGCTGGACGGGTATCAGATGGCGAAACAAGGGCGCGCAGGTCCGGCCCTAGCGATTGCGGCAATCGGCTCATTTTTTGCTGGAATTGTAGCATTAATTGCGCTTGTTTTACTGGCAGAACCCATATCCAATATAGCCATTAGATTTGGACCTGCAGAATATTTTTCCTTGATGCTCCTAGGACTGGCAGCGGTGAGTGGATTGGCTGGCAAGTCGATGACCAAGGCGCTTATCATGACAGTGATGGGTTTACTTCTCGGGACGATTGGCATCGACAATGTCTCCGGTGTAGCCCGGTTTACGTTTAATTACCCAGTTCTATATGCAGGTTTGGAGTTCTTGACGATTGCGGTAGGATTGTTTGCCATTGGTGAAGTCTTTAAGACGATCCTTCACAAAGAAGAGAATGAGAAGGTAATCACTAAGGTAGGAAAGATCCTACCAACCAAACAGGATATCAAAGAGAGTGCAGGCCCCATTGTTCGCGGTTCCCTGCTGGGTTTTTTTGTCGGAATCTTACCCGGAGCGGGTGCCACATTGGCTTCCTTTTTCTCTTATATCATGGAGAAAAGGGTGAGCAAGAATCCAGAGCGATTTGGTAAAGGTGCGATCGCAGGGGTTGCAGGTCCAGAGTCAGCCAATAATGCCGCTTCGGGTGGCGCGATGATTCCGCTACTCACGCTCGGGATTCCCGGTTCCGGCACAACTGCCATCTTGATGGGAGCCCTGATTATGTACAACGTACAGCCAGGTCCGCTACTCTTTGACGAACATCCGCAGGTGGCCTGGGGACTGATCGCCAGCATGTTTATCGGGAATTTAATGTTGCTGATCTTAAACATGCCGTTGGTAAAGGTGTTCGCAAAAATCATTGAGACACCGGAAAAATATCTGCTGCCAATCATTATCGCAATATCTGTATTTGGAGTATATGCGGTTCAATTAACGACTTTTGATCTGCTGTTGTTGATTGGATGCGGCGTGGCGGGTTACTATTTTACGCGTTATGATTACCCGTTGGCACCGCTCGTATTGGGGTTGGTGCTGGGTCCAATGATCGAAAACAATATGCGCCGCGCGCTGACAGCTTCAAATGGAGATTTTATGATCTTCTTGCAAAAACCGATTTCAGCCATCTTTCTCGTTATTGCGCTGCTCTGGCTTGCAGTTCCGATAATATTGAAAATGAGAGGAAAAAGAGTAGTAGTTAATGAAGATGTGTAAATATTTGCGCTAATTTGATAATATGGTATCGGAATGACCCATTTCATTGATCGAAATGGGTTCGTTTATTATTTTAGGTTTGTTCTAAGGAGCTGCTATGAAACTACAAAACAAATTAATTATTTTAATCTGCTCGGTCATCCTTCTGGTGATTTTTATTCTGGCCGTACTCTTTCAACATATGCTTTCCGTCACGTTAAAGGAGCAGATCGGGATGCGAGCACTTCATGTGGCGGGGGCAGTTGCAGAGATCCCGGATATTATATCAGCCTTTTCTACACCCGAACCATGGAAGATCATTCAACCCATTGTCGAAGAGATCCGCAGCAAAACAGGTGCTGAATATATTGTTGTAGGCAATCATGAAGGGATTCGCTATTCACACCCCATCCCTGAACGAATCGGAAAAGAGATGGTAGGTGGCGACAATGGTCCCGTGCTTGCAGGGAAAGCGATCATATCGGAAGCGGTTGGATCATTAGGGCCGGCGATCCGAGGAAAAGTGCCCATCTTTGATGAAAAGGGTAAAGTGATTGGTATTGTTTCGGTTGGTTTTTTGATGGAGGATATTCGCAAGATTACTGCGGATTATGGCAAGAAAATTATCTGGATGGGCATGCTTACGCTGATGATTGGCGCAATTGGCGCCATTTTAATCGCCCGGAATGTTAAGAAGTCGATCTGGGGATTGGAGCCTGCGGAGATCGGTGCCTTATATCAGGAGAAGCAAGCGATTCTTGAATCGATTATCGAAGGGATTATTGCGGTTGATTCCGAAGGGCGCATTACGATGATGAATCAGACGGCGATGCGGATACTCGATATCCCTTTGGATACAAAGATTGCAGGATTGCCGATCTTAGAGCTTATCCCCAATTCCCGTTTAACGGAAGTGTTAAAAACAGGGAAATCCGAATATGATCAAGAAATTTTAGTAAATGATCAAATTCTGATTGCCAATCGCATCCCGATTTTTGATCATGAACGTCGCGTGATTGGAGCGGTAGCCAGCTTTAGAAACAAATCAGAGCTATATCGGATTACGCAGGAACTTTCTCAGGTGAAGCGGTATGCAGACGCACTGAGGGCCCAGACACATGAATATTCAAACAAGCTCTATGTAATTTCAGGACTGCTTCAGCTTGAATCATATCAAGAAGCGATTGAACTGATATCGAAAGAGTCTGACACCCAGCAGAATCTGATCCGCTTTATCATGAAAGAAATTCCGGATCCGTTCATTGGCGGTTTGCTCGTTGGTAAATTTAATCGCGCAAGCGAGTTGAAGGTTGAGTTGGTCATTGATAGTGAAAGCAGCTTTAAAGATATTCCTGAGCATATTGACCGTGAGTATCTGATCACCATCATTGGAAATTTAATCGACAACGCCATGGAAGCAGTTCTTCCTGCTGAGATCAAGAATAAGAAGGTGATCGTCTTTTTGACGGATTTGGGCGAAGAACTGATTATCGAAGTGGAAGATACTGGGGTTGGCATTCCTGAATCAATCGCGGATAAGATATTTGAGCTTGGTTTTTCTACCAAGGAGCAAGACAACCGCGGGATTGGACTAGCGTTGGTAAAACGGGCCATTCAAAGATTAAATGGCCAAATCACCTATTCCAGTCATTCGAACAAGGGAACCCTCTTTACGGTAGCGATTCCGAAGCTGAAAGTTTCTTCCTGATCAAACGGATCATGAATCAAGGGAAAGAAAGGGGGAGGCCAAGTGAACCGCACAATCAGTGATCCCATACAAGTGATGATTATTGAAGATGACTTAAGAATCGTTGAGATTAATAAACGATTCGTACAGAAGGTACCAGGTTACGAAGTGGTAGGGGTCGCCACAAACGGTGTTGAGGCAAAAGAGATACTGGAGATACTTCAACCAGATCTGGTTCTGCTTGATGTTTATTTTCCTGACATATCAGGAATCGAATTGCTCAAGTATATACGTGAAAATCATATGAATACCGATGTGATTATGATTACCGCAGCAAAAGAGGTAGAGACACTTCGGAGTGCAATTCATAGCGGGGTTTATGATTTTATCATTAAGCCATTGATCTTTGAAAGATTTCAAGAAACGTTGATTCAATATCGGAATTATCGCCATCATTTGGTCCGCTTGCAAAAAGAGAATGAAGCCATCAGTCAGGAAGAGATTGATCATCTGCTTCGTTCAGGCAACTTTAAAAGGACTAGTGATTATAAAGAGAGTTTACTGCCTAAAGGGATTGATCGCTTAACATTGGAGAAAGTTTTGGTGGCTATTTCTCAGATTGCAGGAGGGATGACTGCAGAGGATCTGGGGAGAGAGATTGGCACAAGCAGGACAACCGCGCGCAGATACTTGGAATATTTAGTCTCCAAAGGGGAAGTGACGGCTGATCTTGCCTATGGCAATGTAGGACGCCCGGAACGAATCTATAGGGTGAAGCGGGCATAGCTCCAAAGAATCTCAATAAAAATGATAAAATGATTTTGGGGAGATATCGATCACAGGAAAAAGAGCGATTGATCTGATTTTATTTTGCATGAATAGATTATAAGTAAAGCATAAGGAGGAATTGTTGATGTCGGGTCTTGCGGTTGCGGTTGATGTCGGCGGCACGTCGATAAAGTTTGGTCTTGTGGATCAGGAGGGGGCAATTCTTGAGCGGCTGACATTGCCTACACCAGTGGGTTCGGGTGAGGATGCGGTTGTGGATGCGATTGCCAAAGGAATTGCCGCGCTGATTGAGCAAAGCAGCATCGAGGACACAAGGGTTTTGGGTGTCGGAATAGGCTCGCCGGGGTATCTTGATAAGGAGGCGGGAATGGTAATGCTGGCACCGAATATCGGGTGGAGCTATTATCCCCTCAAAGAGAAGTTGGAAGAGAGAATGAAGTTCCCGGTATGGATCGATAATGATGCCAATTTTGCTGCCGTGGGTGAAAGGTGGAAAGGTGCAGGACAGTTAGCTAAGCATATGATTATGGTCACTTTAGGGACAGGAGTGGGCGGCGGCATCATCGTAAATGGAGAAATTGTAAGCGGTGTCAATGGCGTTGGCGGTGAGATTGGCCATATTACGGTCAATCCCAATGGCACTCTGTGCGGATGTAAAAAGATCGGCTGTCTGGAAACCGAATCGTCCGCAACCGCCATAAAGCGAAAAGCCTTGCTTGCTGTAGAACAGGGCCAGGAAACCACTCTTCAGCACGTATACCGGGAGAAGGGAGAAATAAGTCCGCGAGATGTAGCTGAGGCGGCTAAGCTGGGCGATGCCATATCCGTCCAAATCTACAACGAAGCCTCTTATTACCTTGCATTAGCTCTATCCGGACTTGCCAATTCATTAAATCCGGAAAAAATATTAATTGGCGGCGGCGTGGAAAGGGCGGGAGAGGTATTATATCAGCCGCTCCGCCAATATTTTTCGCGTTTTACCTTGCCGGAAGCGGTAAAAGCCGTAAGTATTGAACCGGCTCGATTGGGCAATGATGCAGGTATGATCGGTGCAGCGTATATGGTGCTTTCACAAGTTGCACAATTGCATAAAATATAGCTAAAATATTTAAATAACCATCGAAGCATTTGAGTTGGTTTTGGAGGGGACTCATGACAGAAAAGAAGAAGCTTAATTTCACCATTATGTCGGATCAAAAAAAACATAAGACACTCGATTTAAGCTCAATATCACCTGTGATCATCGATGTGGCAAAAAAAGAGGCATTCGTAGATATGGGCGCTCTTCATGCCCGCTCTCAGGTAGAGAAAGGAATTAAATTTGGCACGGATGAGTCGGAAGTAGAGAATGGGGAACTCTATTTCATCGTCTGGGTCAGCACGTCAAGCAATGAGAATGGTCCTTATGTTCATGGAGCCGGAGCTTGCAAGATGATCATTGACCGGGAAAATCGCAAAGGGTTTAAAATTCTTGCCGATCATGTAAACAGCATGGATGCCGCCATGAAAGGGAGATTTAAACTGGAGATATTGGGGGCAACAGAGAAGAGAATTCTGCGGGAGTTTATCCAGAACTTTAAAGCAGAGTTATGGAAGAACAGCCCAGAAGAGTTGAAAGCTGCATTAGCCGAGTAAGACGGTCATTTCAACAAGCAGGATAACTTACAGCACCTAAATAAAAAATAAAGGTAAGCGCATATTAGACAGATCTAATATGGTTGCTTGCCTTTTTCATTGCCCAACTGTCAATCGTATAAAAATGATGCAAGAATGCTTGGTTTGCTGGTTTTGGCCAACTGACGGAAGTGTTCAATCAAACGGGTCGTATACTTCGAAGAAACGATATGATGGCTTCTCCGTTGTAAAGTTTTTAAGTTCGTTCTCTAATGCAGGAAACAAAACTTGATGTGCGTGTTCCGCATCATTTTTTGTGTTCCAATAGTTCAAGGCTCTGTATTCACCGGCTTTATCATCAAAAAAATAGACATTTCCTCTAAACCCCGGCAGTGTTCGATTGATGGCATCAAATTTTTTGGTCAATTTCTCTGCAACTCCTCTTTGCCCAGTTCCCAGCTTGTAATAAACCAAACGTGCATAAATCATCTTTTTCCCTCCCATGGCGATATAGGTTACTTATAAAATTATGAAATTAAGGTTAGAAAGATGACGGGTGTGTGCTTTTTTCTAATTTGTCGTGGATCAAAGGCAGCAGCAATGGACGGTAAAGGGAATGGTTTGCTAAAACCTTAGGCAAACTACAACTGAGGTGACAGCAATGAACCATGAAGAACATTTTGCCAGACATGGGGGCGTCCATTTTGAGAATCTTGTGCCTCCTGAAGAGATTAACCGTTTTGTCAACAACTTATCGGATGAGCAAAGAAGCAGTCTCTTTGAAGTCCTGCATCAGCTAAGTGATGCAGGTTTAATCCGGATACGAAACGATCATGTTTGGACAGATGGAGAAGGGAAAATAGGTGGTAGTCAGGAGTGTTAACTACCACCATTCTTTTAAGCGTTCCCAGAATGATTTTTTCTGTTTTTTCGGTGGCGCTTCCTTTTCCTCTGAAGAGGCAGGGTGTTCTGTACAGAATTCGGTCGGAAGTGTACCCGGAATAAAATAGAGCAATTGTTTCTGCGGACAATTCTCTGTCGCCAATTGTTTGGTGGAAAGATCGATATATGTGGAGACCAGTCCATCAGGAACTTGAAAGATCATCGGCGGCTCTTCTGATAATGCGCTTTCCATGAATTCTGCCCATATGGGTGCTGCAAGGTGCGCATCGACCACCGACAAAGGCTCGTTCTGATCAAATCCTACCCAGACTCCCGCAGTAAGTTGCGGCGTAAATCCAAGCATCCACGCATCTTGAGGAGTGGTTCCCGTTTTGCCTGCTGCAGGGCGGTTTAACAGTGAGACGACGCGGTAGCCGGTCCCTCCTTCATCGAAGACGGCCTGCAGCATCTGGTTTAGCACGTATACATGCCGAGGATCGGCCACTCTCGTCTTTTTGGTTTTTGCTTCGTAAACAAGATTTCCATGACGGTCTTCAATTCTCTCGACGAGGATGGGCTCTACTTTCTCGCCAAGATTGGCCAGTGTTGCATAGCTGTCAACCATCGTGACGGGCGATAACGGATAGCTTCCTAAGGCGATGGATGGAAGGGCTTTAAGTTCCGAGGTAATCCCCAGCTCTTCAGCCCGTTCAACCAACTGTTCCTCGCCCAACGCCATCAGCGTTGAGACTGCATAGATATTGTCCGATTTCTTAATCGCTTCCAACATGGTGATATAGTCATTGGCATAGTGATCATGATAGTTGCTGGGAATATAATATTTGCCGTCATAGTTGAAGACGGTCGGCTTGCTCTCCACTTCGGTCAATGGTGTCATCCCTTTCTCTAAAGCCGTCAAATAGAGAAAAGGTTTAAATGTGGAACCGGGCTGACGTTTGGCGTAAGCGCGATTATACTGGCTTTCTTTGTAATCCCTTCCACCCACCATCGCGCGGATATAACCAGTAGATGGCTCCATAGCAACCAGCGCGACCTGAAGCGGTCTATCCTTGGGCAACTTCTCGGCGATAATCCGTTCTGCCTTCTGTTGCATATCTAATGAGAGAGTGGTATAGATCTTTAAACCTGCATGAGAAAGTTGATCTTGATCCAGATTCAGCTCCTTCTTCACCCACTGCATCACTGCATCACGGAAGTAGGGAGCAACAGTAGGATATTTCTTCTTCTCTTTTGGAACCAAATGCAACTCTTCTTGATATGCCTGATCGGCTTCTGCGCGAGTGAGGTAGCCCATCTCCACCATGGCATTTAAAATGATCTTTTGCCGTTTTTTTGCATTATCAAAATGGCCATATGGTTCGTAATAGGTAGGGCCTTTCGGAATTCCCACCAACAATGTGCCTTCTGCTAAAGAAAGTTGGCTTACATCTTTGCCAAAATAGGCTAGCGCTGCACTCTGTATGCCGTAGGCGCCATTGCCGTAATAGATTTGATTGAGATACATTTCAAGAATCTCTTTTTTGGAGTATTGGAGTTCAAGTTGGATCGAGATCATCGCTTCTTTTATTTTTCGGTCCCATGTTTTTTCATGAGACAAATAAAGATTGCGTGCCAACTGCTGCGTGATTGTGCTGGCCCCTTGCACCATTTTGCCCGCTTTGATATCCGTCAATACTGCACCGGCAATGCGTTTGGGATCAAAGCCAAGATGCTTGTAAAAGCTGCGGTCTTCAACGGCAATTGTGGCTTGTTGGATAAATTCAGGGATTTTCTCCAGTACAATCGGTTGGCGGTTGATGCCGCCGTACTGGGCATCGATAATCTCACCCTCCGAGGAATAGAGTACCGTAGTTCCTTCTAAGCTGGTATAGGGTAGGGGTTGCGAGCGCAAATAAAGCAACAGCAAGATGAGGGCGCAACCGATAAGCAAGAAGAGGGTAATCATCCATTTTGCCAGTCTAATCGCTAAACGAAACACAGAAGACTCCCACCTTTCCGATATTACCTATTATTGGTAAGTGGGTTTTCCATTATACAAGCCCTTGATTTTTGGTGCAGAAGGGATATAATTTGTGGGGAACTTTACATATGCATGAAAAGATGCTGCTTCCTGTTGCCAGAACGGAGATTCTGAGTGGACAGGCGTTCATTAACCTCTAAGAAAGTAGGGACGAAATATGGAATTATGGTTTACGGAAAAACAAACCGAGCATTTCGGAATTACGGCGCGCATTGTTCGCACTCACCACACGGAACAAACCGATTTTCAGAAGTTGGACATGGTGGAGACTGCTGAATTTGGCAATATGCTGATTTTGGATGGCATGGTGATGACCACGCAAAAAGATGAGTTTGTCTATCATGAGATGGTGACTCATCCTGCCCTGAACACGCATCCAAACCCCAAGCATGTTCTTGTCGTAGGCGGCGGAGATGGCGGTGCGATTCGTGAGGTATTGAAGCATCCTTCAGTCGAAAAAGCGGTACTGGTCGAGATCGATGGCAAGGTTATCGAGTACTCGAAAAAATATCTGCCTGAGATTGCAGGCAAATTGGATGACCCGCGCGTTGAAGTATTGGTGGATGATGGATTTATGCACATCCATAATCATAAGAATGCCTATGACGTAATCATGGTTGACTCCACAGAACCGGTGGGCCCTGCGGCCAAGCTGTTCGAGCGCGGCTTTTATCAAGGGATCTATGAGGCTTTAAAAGATGAAGGGATCTTTGTCGCTCAAACCGATAATCCCTGGTTTAAAGGCGATTTGATCAAGAAGGTTTTCGCTGATGTGAAGGAGATTTTCCCGATTACGCGTCTTTATACCGCCAACATCCCTACTTATCCGAGCGGTTTGTGGACATTTACGCTGGGTTCCAAAAAGTACGACCCGCTTCAGGTGAAAATTGAAGAGATTAAAGAGCTGGATACCAAGTACTATACGCCTGAACTTCATCACGCCGCATTTGTTTTGCCGCGCTTTGTGCGTGATCTGGTGAAGTAGGGGGGGAAATGGATGCGTTTTGATGATGCCTATTCAGGAAATATCTTTATAGCAAGCAAACAGGATTATGAGAAAGCAAAGATCGTCTTATTCGGAATGCCGATGGACTTTACCGTAAGCTTTCGTCCCGGCTCTCGCTTTGGCCCTGCGCGCATCCGGGAAGTATCGATCTTGATGGAAGAGTACAGCCCTTATCTGGATCGCGAACTGTCGGAGGTCGATTATTTTGATGCGGGGGATATTCCATTGCCCTTTGGCAATCCGCAACGCAGTTTGGATCTTATCGCGGAATATGTAAGAGGTCTGTTGGCAGAAGGGAAGATCCCGTTTGGTCTCGGCGGGGAGCATCTCGTCTCTTGGCCGATAATACAGGAGATGTATGCCAAGTACCCTGATCTTGCCGTTCTGCATTTTGATGCGCATACCGATTTGCGCGAGCAGTATGAAGGCGAAGAACTCTCCCATTCAACTCCGATTCGCAAAGCGGCTGAACTGATGGGGGGAAAAAATATCTACTCTTTTGGCATTCGTTCGGGAACGAAAGAGGAGTTCCAGTATGGCAGGAGAGAGATGAATTTTTATCCCTTCGAGGTTCTTAAGCCGCTGCAGGAGGTTCTTCCTTCATTGGCCGGGCGGCCTGTCTATGTCACCATCGATATTGATGTGATGGATCCTTCCTGCGCGCCCGGAACAGGCACTGCTGAACCCGGCGGCATAACATCAAGCGAGATGCTTGCTGCCATACACGCGATTGCACGCTCTGATGTGAAGGTCGTGGGCTGTGATATTGTTGAGGTGGCTCCTGTCTATGATCCAAGTGAACAGACGCAGATTCTGGCTGCCAAGTTGGTCAGGGAGATTCTGTTAGGCTGGGTGAAATAGATCGGAACGATGGTTATGAACCAAGATTTTCGCAACAGCGTTATCATTACAATCCATTCCGAGATTACGCAGAATGGGGAAACCGAGCGGAATATGCAAGAGGTGCGCGGGGAATGGGTACGAAAAGGAGAGAACTTTTTCCTGCGCTATACAGAGCCGGGGAGTTCCGCCTCCACGTTAGTGAAGTGGGCGGAAGGAAAAGATGAGGTGTGGGTAACCCGACAAGGTTCTGTACAGGTGCGCCAACATTTTCTCCCCAAGGAGGAGTTGTTTGCCACCTATACCACTCCGTATGGGAGATTCTCTCTGCGCACCTTCACCCAAGAGATTCACATTGCTGCGGGTGAGGATCACGGGATGCTTCAACTCTCTTTTCTTTCGCAGTTTAATGATTCGACCGAGTCAGAACATAAATTGACGATTCTATATAGGATGTTATCCTAAATACCGAATAGATAAAGTGCAGGGGTTGCTTTGCCTCTGCATTTTTTTGTTGGAAGCATTTGGCGGGTTTTTGAGAAGGTTATGGATCGTTTTGTAACATTTTTAACCAAAAATACGTCTATTTTAAATAATAATATTGGTTAATACGAGGGGAAGTTATGCTAAAATATCAAAAAGGAGATCAGCTTACTGGAAATTGGATGAGATATTTCTGTTAGTTTGATAGATAATTGACTAAAGATATATCATTATTGTATTGTTCTCAAATTGATATTTATGGTTTTTAAACGAAATATTAAAAGCTAGTCAATTAAAAATTGACTAGCTTTATTCCGGTAGGTTAAATTGGAGGGAAAATTTTTCTTCTGCGTGTAATAGTCTTTTGTAATTTCCCATCACGATCATATTCTCTTATTGTTTGTTCAACTGTAGTGTCATCGATTTGTTGAAGAGTAGAATCAATTGCCCCCCCTCAATAACACTGACTGTATCATACCAATCATCTTCTACAAAATATCCATCTAAAGAAATTTTTGTGGATATTGGAGTAAGTGCCCACGCTAGTTTTGACAATAATCCAGCAAAATTAAAAAACAAATTGACCAGCAAATTTCCTAACTTCCCATTTTTTTCATCTTCACTTGTAAATGTATACTTAGGCGTTGTGATGATTCCTGCAATTTTAACGGGCAAATCAATCCAGTCATACGTATAGCCTCGATTTTGAGAAATATGAACACGATAGCCACCGTAGTTCGGGACTGCTACAGTAGTAGACCATTCTGTATTAGCTGGATGGCTCGTGATTGTAAACTGTTTTAAAAAGCTCCCCTTCCTCCATTGACGGAGACAATAACAGGGTTTTGACCAACGATTGCATTTTCTAATTTGAACCTAATGTAAATACTTTTTTGATTGTAGGGCGATTGGAAAGCAACTAAGTTAAAATCTGCATTTCCATTGTTTATTGCCATAATAATCCTCCTCTTAATTTATAGATGTACCCCGGGGTTTTTTGCATCTATATAAATAAAGAGGAAATGAATACATTTTTGACAACCTAAAGGAGTGAAAAATGATTAAAAATTTTTTAAACGATCCAAACAGACTATATGCGGTAGTATCATTATTCTTTTTTGTTATAAAACTCGTCTGTAGTTTATTAAAGAAAAATATATTTATAAGAATAAATTTATACAATCACATTTTATTTTTGATATTTAATACCGTATTTTTTCTATATACTGTTACAAAATTTGAATTAATAGAAATGTTGATTAATAGTAATTTGAATGCTTGGCTTGTAGTGATTTTCTTTCTGATAATTATGATTTATTTGATTAGGTATATTTTAGTATTTAAGAATAACAAATATTAATAAAGGGAACATGTCTGAACTTTACCACATGCCAAGGAACTGAAAGTACTGCAGAACCTGATTAAGACGGCTTTTATAAGAAATTCGGATTTTCCAGCGCCTATTTGTTTCAAGTCAAGTCAAGTTAATAACTCAAAAAAAGGCTGCTGTATTATTAACAGCCCTACTTCAGGTTTTCTGTATCACTGGTTGTAGAGTTCGCATACACAGGAACAGTGCGAATTGTCATTTTTAATAATACAAGCATGAGGAAAAGCTTTAAATACAACCTAATTTACGAAAAAACAGCGCAAAGGATATTTCGGCTTTCAGCTTACATTCTTCCTGACTCAGTTTGACGATCCATCTTTTTTCCATCGTAGATCCCTCATATCCTTTTTATTGGATATATCGGTCTACAAGACGGTACCATTAATTTCATTCGTTACAGAGTACTAGGAAATCATTTGCCTTTAGAGTGGGAAACAATTTGCCTATTTAAAATGTATAAATATAAATATATCCCATTAATGAGGTGGCTATAGTGCATTATTTTAAGTTAGTAATTCAAAAGCTTCTCATCACAATTACAGGATTTATTATGATTACCTCTGCGTGTACAAATGTTAATAATACAGCTTCTAAAATGGATACACCTACTGAGAATATCTTTAAGCAAGTTCATAACAATCATAGTTTGGGAGATGATCATGAAGTGCAGAATACTAATAAAGATACTTATGAGTTTAGAGAATTAACTATGATTGATGCAAATATTGGATGGGCATTAACGAAACAAGGAGTACTACGGACTGAAGACGGAGGGGCAACATGGGTAAATGTAAGTCCTCCTAGTATAGACTCAGAAAAATACTCTCAGGATTACACAGATAACATTGAGGCTTATTTTTTAGATGAAAAAGAAGGTTGGCTTGTACATGTTGATTATCACGAAAGATACTTCACATATATCTATCATACAACAGATAGAGGAGCAAGCTGGGAGGAATCTAGTTTTTCTAATGAAACAGGGGTCGAATTACCTATGTTTCATGCTTACATTACATTTGCAGATTCTAAACATGGTTGGCTTCTAGGTCAGACTGAACCCGCAACGGGATCAAATGAAAAGTATATCTATAAAACGATTGATGGTGGTTATACTTGGGAGCTTATTAATAGTAAATCTAGAAATAATAGTAATAAAGAAAATTATATACTTCCTAGTTATGGGTACCCAAACGGGTTTAAATTTATAAATTCAACCACAGGATGGGTTTCTTATAACGGCATGATTCCCTCAAACATCCCTCTTTATAGAACTAATGATGGTGGTGCTACATGGAATCTTCAGAAAATTGAAGAACCAGAAGAGTATAAAACCAATAAGGGATATTACTCTACAGCTTATCCACCTGTATTTTCTTCTAATGATCCAGATAAGGGGGTATTCTTGACTAAATTTGTTGGTGAGAAAAACGTGTTAGTACCATACATTACAAATGATGGAGGGGATACATGGACTCCAACTAAAGGAATTGATGCAAATGGGATTTGCGTTTTTCAAGAAATGTTTGGTTGGCTGATAAATCGTGAGGAGGAGAAATTTTATGTAACAGATAATGGAGGAATGGATTGGGAGGAGTTGAAAACAAATTTACCCCTTCATGAGGTAGAGGATTTAATATTTATTAATTCTGAAACTGGATGGGCACTAATAAGAAGCCAAAAAAACATACAACACATAATGAGAACTACTAACGGAGGACTAAATTGGAAATTGATGATTAATAATTAATAAAAAACATCTTAGCTTGAGAAGATCAAGCCAAGATGTTTTTATACTAATTAATTCGGAATCCACCGTAACTGCTATTAGGTGGGCTGGGAGTGAATGATTACGATGAACACCATGCAATTGCTCTACATCGGATTGAAGAGTATGATGGTCAAACCGTCACATTTAAGTATGTAGATAAAACGGATGGGAAAGAAAAGAAAGAAACCATCAGCGTGGAAGAGTTTATATCCCGACTGATTCGATATATTCCAGATGAAAACTTTAAGACGATTCGCTACTATGGTATCTATTCGAGAAGGATCAAGACGCTAAGCAAAAAAATGATCAGTCAAGCTGCTAAAATCTCGCGTAAATGGATCGTCAATGTAAAGAGGATTATCACACGCAGAAAATGGAGACAGAGAATTCATGAGCAAACTGGACAAGACCCCTATGGTTTACGGATCAGCTTGTAACATTTTTAACCAAAAATACGTCTATATTAGATGGTAATATTGGTTATTACGAGGGGAATATTATGCTAAAAAGAATTTCCGCTATACTTCTTATATTTCTATTGGGTTGTAGCCACAATAAAACAGAAACTCCGATAAACATTAAGCTAAATGAATTCAATGGCGGAATCGAGCAATCCATTTATATCCCTAATCTTAAAAGTGAAAAATATGAGGTAGTCTATTGGGAATCAAAGGAATCATTTAATTATGAAATATATCGTTGGGATGAAATTAAAGTTATATCCAGACAAGAACATGAGAAATGCAAACACGCTCATTCTATACATGATCTGTTATTTACCTTTGAAAAAAGTAAAAAGATTGTACCTATTGATCTAAAGGAACTGGCCAAAGAGTATCATATTGATCTATCTGATGTTAAGTCTGTCAACGAGGTAAGAATATATGGCGGCCGATTGTTAGAATATAACACCAATCATTATAAGCTGCATTGGTTGATTGATATAAATAACATAAAAACTCCAGAAGAATATAAACAAGATTTAAATGGAATTATTAAATTTTTCAAGGAAAATCGGATTCAAGAAAGTGAGGTAAAGATGATTGATTTAGAAAGAAATCTATATGTTGAAATGTGGATAACTATTGGAGATTGGCATTATAAAATGACTGTTCATATTAATAAAATTAAAGATTTACCTGTATTTTTTAAAAACATTGGGGTTATCTCAAAATAAAAAAGGCTGCTGTATTATTAACAGCCCTACTTCAGGTTTTCTGTATCACTGGTTATAGAGTTCGCATACACAGGAACAGTGCGAATTGTCATTCTAATAATAAAAGCGTGAAGAAAAGCTTTAAATACAACCCAATTTACGAAAAAACAGCGCAAAGGATATTTCAAAATTTTATAGGAGGTAGGCAATGGAGATTAGAAATGCTCTAATTAGCTTGGTTTTATCTTTGACGCTTCTCGCGGGATGCAGTAGTGTTCATAAACAAGATGAGGAAGCAGTGAAAGGGGAACCAACTAAAGATGTTCATCCTGCATTCAAACCGATCGTAATCTATGAATTGGATGATGAATGGTTTGAGAGGCCATTTACGCAAATTCCATATTATATGAATGGAAAGATTGCATTAAGAGAGGAAACTACGATTCTACAACATCAAGAGGGACATCAGCCGTGGCTTGCCGATCCTTTTTCTCTAGTGGTTGCATTTTGTAACAATCTTATTCCTATTGAAGTACCCTTCGATGAAATTGATGGAAAAATAGGTAGGCTTTACTACATGCCGCAACCACATAGTATAACGACCTCAAATGGTATTGTAATTACCCAAAAGGAACAGGATCTTATGGAGATCTCTGTGCCTAATTTCGGACGATATGAGATCTTATTTAAAAATAAACTAGAATCGGATATGAACTTTATGTATTTGCAGAAGATCATTTTCTATCCTGAGCTTAAAACCTCATAGTGCAACACCGATTGCTTTTCTCTAGGTAAGCAAAAAATCTTTATTTCTTAAATGAGATGTAATAAAGAAGGTACCTTCCCAAATCAAGAATTGAGTAGTTGAACGACAATTCAACGGATCGGTACTGTAGCACCTGAATGCCAACGACTTTTATAAGAAATTCGGATTTTCCAGCGCCTATTTGTTTCAAGTCAAGTTAATAACTCAAAAAAAGGCTGCTGTATTATTAACAGCCCTACTTCAGGTTTTCTGTATCACTGGTTGTAGAGTTCGCATACACAGGAACAGTGCGAATTGTCATTCTTAATAATACAAGCATGAGGAAAAGCTTTAAATACAACCTAATTTACGAAAAAACAGCGCAAAGGATATTTCAAAATTTTATAGGAGGTAGGCAATGGAGATTAGAAATGCTCTAATTAGCTTGGTTTTATCTTTGACGCTTCTCGCGGGGTGCAGTAGTGTTCATCAACAAGATGAGGAAGCAGTGAAAGAGGAACCAACTAAAGATGTTCATCCTGCATTCAAACCGATCGTAATCTATGAATTGGATGATGAATGGTTTGAGAAACCATTTACAGAAATACCGTATTACAAATCAGGGAAAACTGAATACATAGATGAGACAACCCTACTTCAACACCAAGAAGGACATCAGCCTTGGCTGGCTGACCCTATTTCGGTAACTATTAAATTTTGCGGCAATCTGGTGCCAATTGACTACCCTTTTTTTGAAGAAATATTAGGGAAGATGGATGAACTTCACCAAACGCCTAAACCATATACCATAACGACCTCAAATGGTATTGTAATTACGCAAAAGGAACAGTACCTTATGGAGATATCTGTGCCTAATTTCGGGCGATATGAGATCTTATTTAAAAATAAACTAGAATCGGATATGAACTTTATGTATTTGCAGAAAATCATTTTCTATCCTGAACTTAAAACCTCATAGTCCAATACTAGTTTTTTGCAAATGATGAAAAACTGCATATTGTGATTAAGTGTCCAATCACTCAAGAAGGAGATGAAATGAAATGAAAAAATTTCCGCTCTTTCTTCTGTGTGTGCTTCTTTTAACCGGCTGTACAGCTACAGAACAACATCCACGGATAACTGAGGACATACCATTATTCATTTTAGAAGCTATCAGCCAAGCAGTCAACAAACCAATCGAAGAACTGCAAGACAAAGATCTATTAGATGTAGAAAAATTGTATTTAAATGGCGGACATTTTACGGAAGAACAAAAAACCTCGGTTTATGACTTATCCATAATCAAAGAGATGAAAAACCTCAAAACGCTGGACATTACTAACATCAAGGTACGGGATTTAAACTTTTTAACCAATATGTCCCAACTTGAAGTATTATATATGGCCTGGGACGATCTTGGAGATGCCGTTCAGGATCTATCTGTGGTCGGAGAATTAAAAAATCTAAAAGATCTTCGTATAAATACTTGGATGGTAAAGGATCCCGATGATAATGAATTCAAGATTAAAGATCTAAGTTTCTTATCTCAATTGGATCAACTTGAAAAACTAGTAATTAGCTATATCGATACGAATCAATATCCGTCGTTAGAACATATGAAAAACCTGAAATATCTAGCATTAAATTATAGTAATCTGTCTGACTTAGGTTTTCTAAAAAATGTTACTTCCTTGCTAGATCTTAGTTTAAGTCATAATCAAATTAGCTCCATTTCAGAACTATCGTCATTAAAAAACCTTGAGTTCCTGAGTATCGGAAGTAATCCCATAAAGGAGATCGAAGTGGTAAAGCTATTGCCGAACTTGGAAAGACTTGAAATAGACTACACATGGGTAGATAACCTGGCTCCCTTAGAACAATTGCACAAGCTTAAATACCTTGACATACGGGGCAGTAAAGTAACCTCCATCGAGCCTTTGGTAGGATTAAATCAATTAGAGATTTTGTTATTAAATCCGAAAAATATTCAAGATCTTCATTTAATATCGGGGAATGTTCGTGTATCTGAAAAGTCAATTGTTGATTGGTAGAGGTTTTTGGAGATTCAATATTTGAGGTCCTCCATGTCGATTGGAGGACCTTTGAATACTAATCGATGGTTGTTCTGGAGGCGGGCTTCGAGGATGCCACAGCTGTATTGCTGCTGCCCCAAAAGTGAAAACGGCTTCAAATCGGTTAGCGGCAAAAAATATCTGGATATGACCGACTATCTTGATTGGAGAAGACCCAAGCTCGCCAAGAGAGTTCAAAGGTCACTCGTAGGGAAGAAGGCCATTCTAACCAAGAGCGAATTTACACACAAAATTGGGCTTGATCCTGTATAACAAAGACAAACTGTTTGGTTCTATCTTTATCACAAGTTAATTATGGATGATGCTGAATGTAAATTGGGAAAAATAGATTTAACCACTTTGCAGAAATATGGTGGAAGCTAATGTTGCTGTTTTCTGTTAAAACGAGCTTTTTTATTTCATTCTCTGACTTGACTAAGAATGCTCGTTCTAAGGTCAGAACTGATTCAATAATACCTTCAGCAAAGTGGGTTTCCTTTTGTATCATCTTCATACTCCTTCCTGATCTTAAACTGTAACACGAACGGTTATTTTTCCTTTGTTAAGTGGAGCTAATGCTGAAAAAGCCGCAGGTGTTAAGTCAATAATTCGATCTTTACAGATGTCACAGGAACAATCGCCAGTTTCATCACAAAAATTATTAACTTTGGGGCCACAATCTGCAATTGTAGCAGTTACTTTCTTACTGGTGTCACAGTAATACTCAACGTCGATCGTATTCCCACATCCAGATCTAACAAATGAAGTATGGGTCGAGCACGTACCGACTAAATCTAGGCATGCTTGACTTACTCCTGGCCAAGCACACATATTCTTTGAATTATCGCAAGTACCGCAAGCACCCTTTCCCGCATCATTGGGGCATGATGATCCATACTTTGTCCCACAACAAAACCATGTTGCTACTCCATGTGCAACTGCCATCTTTACCCACTCCTTCATAGATTTTAATTGGTATTTCGTATAGTTATTAAAGAGATCGGATGCTCCCAAAAAACAACCAATGTAATTTCTTTTTACAAATGAAACGTTTTGATATTGACCGGTGTTTATATAATTGGAGGTGTGAAAAGTGATAACTATAGAGGATTTGGTGAAGAAATTTGGAGGGATGGTCTATCGTTTAGCTTACCTATATACCTCCGATAAAGAGGCTGCCGAGGATATCCGGCAAGAGGTGTTTCTCGCAGCTTTTAGGTATATTTCCAAAATAGAACAACCAAAAGCATGGTTGGTTCGGTCTACAATTAACCGTGCGCGTAATTATCACCGGTCGAAGTATCGCCATCCGGAAATTGATCTGCCCGAAGAACCGTATATTCCTGATCATGATTCGGAAAGGTTATATGAAGAAAACGAAGTGATCAACGCTGTTTTACAGCTTCCCTTGATATACAGAGAGGTGATCATTCTATATTACTATCAGGGGTTTACAACGGTAGAAATTGCTCGTGAGCTAAATATTCCGGAAAGCACGATTCGTGTCCGCATGCAGAGAGCCCGAACTGAATTAAGGAGGATATTGGAAGGAGTGAATGGAGAATGAAGAGACCCCTTGAGGATATTTTAAGCGATTTCCCCAATGTAGTAGAAAGAAACTTACCCGTTCCGGAGATGCAGCTTGCCTTTATACAGAAAAAAAAGATGAGGAAAAAGCCCCCCGCCATTTTTTACACGGTTACTGCTGTTGCCGCAGTCGTGATTATCTTGATGATTCCCTTCTTCCATATGGAAAGAACCTGGGCGGATAAAATTATTTATAACGGATTTAATTGCCCGATTGACGCGGATATTGTTGATACATCAATAAAAGATAAACATAGTCTAGAGAAGGTTCTCGATCAGATCATTCGAAACGTATATACAGATCCTGAATATGCAACGTATCAAGTGAAATCGGTAGAATTGGCTCCCCAGTCGCCCGGCGGCTATAAAGGAATTATCAAAGAAAATTGTTCGGATAAAGTGTTTCAGAATAGCTGGGTGGTTCAACTGTCATTTCCTAAACTTGAAGCCATTAGTGCCAGTCTATCCCAAGGACAGATCTTTATAGCAAAGACAAAAGATGGGTGGATTGTCTGGAAACAGTATCATTAAAACTAGGAATTTCATTCGCTTACTATAGACTATGCTCTAACTTGCGTAAGGATTTGGGCCTATTCCCCTATATGAGACAGTCAGAGTTGGAAGATGTTCTTGTTTAACATAAACCAAGATAGCAGATTAATGGAGCATCTTAAATATACTTTTCGTAGAGATTGGTATGCGCGATATACCAGTCTCTTTCTTGTAGAAATTTTTTGATATCATTTTGAAACTTTTTGGTACTTTTTTCGGTTTAATAAATAAAGGAAATTTGAAGCATCCGTCATTTTTAGGTGAAAGGGGTTGTTTATTATAGGAAGGAATAGAGGAGAAATCATGTATTTAGTTGTACCGATATTGCTGACCTTTCTGTTTGCTGGCTGCTCTTCCCTAAAAAAGGGAGAAGAAGTTCCGAAAAATTCTTCCTTGTACGCGGAGGGGAATACTGAAGAAGATCATCCGTCAACGGTTAATGACGTACAGATAGATCTTCCTCAATGGCAACTCTTCTCCGAACGGTTGAAGGAAGTTGAAGGGAAAGCGGCTTTTGAACAATGGAAGTTGATTGACGAACTGGCTGATCATGAGCAAACCCAAGGGATTACATATCGAATGATTGAACCAATTGCAGCCATTGGTGATCGAGGAACCCAATTTCAATCGTTGCTCAGGCACTCATATCAAGTCATTGATGTTTACGCTTTTGGGATGAACGAAATCGGAGGAATGGGTGATTATTCTTTTAAGGATACATTCGTAGGTGATGGCGATATACAATCGCCCGCCGAGATTCTTAAAAGTTATTTGGAGAAGGATTATAATCAATTTAAGATATTATTCAAACCTGAACTTGACTCCCTTTCCGCTGAGATAAACAAACAGAATGAAGAGATTAAAAACGGTGACAGGGAATTTATCGTTTTGGATGACTTTGAATATATTCTTCATGATGTCGATACTGCATACAAGGAAAGTTTCGAATTTTTAGAAGAAAATGGGTGGGATCCCCCTGTTCATCGTTTACATGCTGATAATCCAATACTAAAATTCCGAGATGTGTTTCATAGAACTGAGTATTACCTTTTTGGAGATAAGATAGAACTTGAAGACGTTCCAGAAGTAACCGGACCCCTACAAGAACCTTAATAATGTCGGGCTCACCCCATTCAATAGAATGGGTAGCTTTTCTTATGTCATAAACCGAGTAAAGTCACGACATAATAGTCGCTACGGTTGTAACAATGGGTCGCTCAAAGCATATCTGGTGTGGTACATGTAAATTATTCGGAGGGAGTTTTGTATAATTCTTTTGTAATTCTTTTGGTATTTTTTACGTTATAGTAAATAAGGGGAGCTAAGCATTAGCTTTGCACTTTAAGTGAAAGGGGAACGTCCAATTGAATTGGGTTCGTGATGATATCTTAAAGAAATTAAGTTTAATTCTTATTCCGACTTCGATATTGTCATTTTTGCTTACGGGGTGTTCAGGATCTGAGAACAAACCCTCCGCAAAGATCTATACCCAAGGCACTAAGGATGAATATAAAACTAATGAAGAACGTTGGAATGAGATGTCCGAGAGTGAGAAGTTTCAAATTCCAGGATATAAAGAAGCCATGAGTGGATATGAAGGTATTACCATGATTACAAATGATGTAACAACAGGCCTTGAGCTTAATAAACTTGCCGAATTATTTGATAAGACCTTACTCAGATCACAAGTGGCAATTGACCTAGCCATTGTTGGGCAACCTATAGACAGAGGCGCCCCAGGAGATTACGAAATCTCCAACGAAGATTTACTGAAAATTCTACGTGAAGATTATGATAAATTTTATAATATTGAACTTGTAGATGAAGATGGTCAACCTCATGCTTGGCGTGATCGTGTTACCGAAATTAAAGATTTTCTTGCGGAGAAAAGAGACGGGTATGGTCAAATCCTAGAAGCTAATGTTACAGATTTTGACCGATGGTATCATATCAGCCTGTTGGAGAAAATATATCTTCAAATCCTCGAAGCTTATGAAAGTGCAATTGCTTATCTGGAAACAGATCCAAGTATAAAAGATCGTACAGAAATCTACTTTAATGATGACAACCCCCTCTTGAAAACAAGAGACATTTTTCAACGCTATCACTACTACTTATTTGGCGGAAAAATTATTTCAGACGAATTTAAGAAATACGACTTTAAAAAAGAGTATGAGGAGTCCCTTAAGAATGCAGGATAAATCTCATGAATAACTTGATATTCCTATATGACTAGAGTGTAGGATAAATGTTTCTAAACTTTTTTATTTTGTAAATTAAGAATGTATAATTACATAAATTGAAATCTTAATTTCACTGCCACTGGCTCAGGCTTTATAAACATCATGAAACATTTTGGTATTATATATCGTTATTATATTTTGAATATGTAAACTATTCAAAATATATTGGAGGTATGATCTTAATATTACGGAAAAAACGACGACAATCCACTGTTAAAAGCTAGAGACATATTCCAACGTTATCACTTCTATCTCTTTGGTAGCAAGATCGAATCCGACGAATTTAAGAGATACGACTTTAAAAACGCAGATGAAGAAGCTTCAAAAAAGGCAGGATAACTTTATATCTACCTTTTTTAAAGGAAGGCGTGCTGCCATAATGAGGAAAGTTTTTGTTTTTTGCTTAGTAACAACAATACTATTACTGCTGTCAAGTTGTAATCAGTATACAGCTCAGACATCGATCTCCTCTTCTTCCTCAAAAGAACAAGATGATCCCCAGAATAGTATGAATATGACTGAACCAACAACTTTCGATACCACAATACAAGAAAAAACGGACTCCAATATTAGTATAGTGGATACATATCAAGGGAATGTACTTGCTTTATCTGAAGGCGGGGATCTTTGGAGCTGGGGTCCAAATTATAGGGGATTAGTTGGGAATGGTGGGGAAGATACTTATGTAATAATGCCAACTAAGATCATGGAGAATGTTAAAACAGCCTCATTCAATGGCAGTAGCCATGTAAAAGCGATTACAAAAGAGGGAGAACTTTGGGTTTGGGGCCATAACGATATGGGACAGTTGTGCGATGGCACGACTATTGATAGAAAAACTCCCTTCAAACTCGCAGATCATGTCAGAGAAACATTCTATAACTATGGGGGTACAGCTTATGTTACGGAGTCCGGTGAACTATGGGCATGTGGGTATAATGCTACAGGCAAGCTAGGTGTCGGCCATCGTGATCCAGTACTAACTCCTGTTAAGGTACTGGAAAATGTTAAATTTGCATATTTAGAGAATGGACTTAGCTATGCGATTTTAGAGAACGGTGAGCTCTGGACTTGGGGTAATAATCATGGTTTTATTCACCAAGGTATTCTTGGTAATGGTTCAACAGAACCGTCATACATACCTCAAAAAATTTTAGACAGAGTTGAGAGCGTTAGCAATGGGTTAGATAATGTGTTTATTCTTAAAAACAATGGAGAACTATGGGGTTATGGTTCTAATTATGCTTATCAACTATTGGATGGAACCACTACCCCAGTTTATTCACCGAAAAAAATAATGGATGATGTAAAAAAAGTATTTAATGGTTTGAATTCTGAAACCTTTGTATTAAAAGAAAACGGTGATCTATACATGTTGGATGGGAATGAAGATGAATTACCACCCCGTAAAATTCTTGACAATGTACAAGAATTTTACCTATTTCCTGAATACTTTAATTATGCTATTACACACAATGGAGAGCTCTGGGTATGGGGAACACGGATAACCCCGGAAGGATATCAATTTATAAACAATGATGAAAACACTCGGTATAAACCAGTAAAAATATTTGACAATGTCAAAGATATCTGCCATATTCACATGCCTACAATAATTAGTGAAATAGACAAAATATATATTCTTACAAATGACGGTGAATTATGGGCAATGGGTGATAGTCGTTTGTGGGATGGGAAGGAGACAGGCTCTCAAACACCTGTAAAAATCATGGAAAATATAGAAGAATTCTTTTTTAACTCATATTACGGTATGACGTATATAAAAGATATATATGGTAAAATTTGGGGTGTGGGAGGAGAATTTACATACTATAAAGATTCGTTAATTCCTGTTGAAATTAAGTTTATAGATTGAAGTAAACGGAATTATAAGGGAGATACACTGCAATGATAAGAAGGTAGAATTTGGGGGGTTGGGGACGATTTTGCACCAGTTGGAGATACTTTATATCCGATAGAATTCAAGTTCTGAGCCGATAGAAATACGAGTTTTAATAATGAGAAAGGTTATCATTAGAAAGATTGATATTAAACTTTAGTTGGATCTACATTAAATTAAGTTTGGTTCTATCATAAAGTAGTAAAAAGAATTTTTTAGAGGAGATGGGGATTTGAAAAATATACTAAAAATATTATTATCTATTATTTTATTAATAGGCATATATATTATTCCCGTCACTGCAAAAACAATAAGTAAGTCATGGCGGTATGTAGTTAATCCTGAATGGGACACTATAAATTATTTCTCTGAAGGACTTGCAACGGTGCAGATAGAGGGTAAGTGGGGTTTTATGGATGAAAAAGGAAAGATCGTAATAGCTCCTAAATGGGATAGTGCATGGAATTTTTCTGGTGGGCATGCATGGGTAAAAAAAGATAACAAATGGGGAATGATTGATAAAACTGGAAAGGTTGTTCTAAAACCACAGTGGGATGACCTTGTGATTGACGAATTTCTTAAATGGGATTTTTCAGAGAGTATGGTAAGAGTGAAAAAAGAAGACAAGATAGGTTTTGTAAATCATAATGATGAAGTCATCATAGAACCATTATGGGATTATGCAACACCTTTTAGTAATGGTTTTGCATGGATTCAAAAAGATGGAAAATGGGGACTGATTGATAAATTTGGAAAAATTGTCGTAGAGCCGCAGTGGAATCATGTGGTTTTGAGCAATATGGGCTCAGGAGAGTCTATTGACGGACTTATAAGGGTTCAAAAGGATGGAAAATGGGGTTTTGTGGATAAGGATGGAAAGGTCGTTATAAAGAATGTATGGGATGATGCTCAGGACTTTTTTGAAGGGTTTGCAAGTGTAGAAAGAGATGATAAAAGGGGATTTATAGATAAGACTGGAAAGATTGTTGTTGATTTAAAATGGGATGGAGCATGGAACTTTTTTGAGGGAATCTCAATTGTAAAACAAAAAAACAAGTGGGGACTCATTGATAAAACTGGGAAAATAGTTGCAGAACCTCAATGGGATCTTGTGCAGAATTTCTCAGATGGGTCTGAGTGGGGGCCTGAATGGGGGTATGCTATCGTAAAAAAAGAGGGTAAGTGGGGTACAATCGATAAAAATGGGAAGATTATCATAGAACCTCAATGGGAAAGTTTGCATGAATTTTCTGCAGATCTGGCTATAGTGCAAAAAGATGGAAAATATGGCTTAGTAGATGTAAACGGGAAAATTATTATAGCTGCCCGATGGGACGGTTTAAAATATATCCTTGATGGATTTGTAGGCGTAAAAAAAGATGGAAAATGGGGACTCATCGATATTAAGGGAAAAGTGGTTAGCCAACCTCAATGGGATAGTATGACGGGTCTTTCTGAAAAGCTTGTATCCGTGCAGAAAAATGGAAAAAAGGGCTTAATTGATCTTATGGGAAAGGTTATTAGCCACCCTCAATGGGATGGTTTGACGGACTTTTCCGATGGACTATCTGTTGTACAGAGAGAGGACAAAAAGGGTTTTATTGATAAAAGCGGGAAGGTTATCATAGAACCTCAATGGGATGATGCGCAGAGTTTTTATAAAGGATATGCCTGGGTCCAAAAGAATGGAAAATGGGGTTTAGTCGATAGAAGCGGTAAGTTTGTTATAAATCCTTTATGGGATTCTGTTGAACGGATATCTGACAAACTCGTAAAAGTTAAAAAGGATGGCAAATACGGAATAGTCGAACTGACCTCTCTGTGCTCACTATAAACATAGTAAACAATATAAGTTCTTAAGATTGAAGACGTTGGACTAGTTATTAGTAGTTGAAATACAGATTTGCCAAATTTGTTTCTCTTGGACTTGTTATGAAGGGACAGAGAAAAATGAAAATAAAAATCAATAGTTTATTATGTGTGGTTTTATTTTTGTTTGTGTTTTGTACCGCCCCACCTACCGATAAAGCTAAAAATAGACTATGGAGATATATGATTGAACCTAAGTGGGATCAGATCTATATATCTTCAGATGAGGATGGGTTATTAATTGTTCAAACAAATGGGGAACTTGGTCTTATAAACAAAAATGGCAAGACAGTTTTACAACCACAATGGGAGAATGTTATACCCTTTTCTGACGAACTTGTAATGGTTAGAAAGAGTGGAAAATGGAGCTTAGTAGACAAAGCGGGAAGAGTGCTTTTAGTATCCCAATGGGATGATATTGTGGTTGATGAAATTTATGGGAGAGTCTTTTCCGACGGGTTAGCATTGATCAAAAAAGATGGTAAATATGGCTTTATTGATAATAATGGTACTGTTGTGATCGAGCCCCATTGGGATCTAGCGGGAAACTTTTCTAACGGGTATGCTGCAATTCAAAAAAGCGGCAAATGGGGATATATAGATAAATTTGGAAATGTTGTTATAGAGCCGCTATGGGATTATGTAGAGAATTTCTATGATGGCCTTGCGAGAGTTAAGAAAGATGGTAAATGGGGTTATATAGATATCAATGGCAAGGTTGTAGTCCTGCCTCAGTGGAATGAGGCAGCGAAAGTCTTTGCCGATGGTCTTGCAGCTGTTAAAAAAGAAGGAAAGTGGGGCTTTATAGATACAGAAGGTAGGGTTGTTATCGAGATTCAGTATGATGATGCGGATAATTTTGCTGACGGGTTGGCAAGGGCAAAAAAGTACGGTAAATGGGGATTTATCGATAAAAACGGTGAATTTGTGATTGAACCTCAATGGGATAGTGTATGGTATTTTGGTGAAGGGGTAGATCCATATCGATGGCCTAAGTGGGGGCTTACACTGGTTAGGAAAGACGGTAAAACAGGTTTAATCGATAAAAACGGAAAATATATCATAGAGCCTCAATGGGAAGAAGTGTTAAGCCTTTCCAACGAGTTTGTAAAGGTTAAGAAAGGCGGTAAATGGGGCTTAATAGATCAAAGTGGAAAAGTTGTTGTAAAACCTCAGTGGGATAATATTGAAAAACTGTCCGAAGGCCTTATTAGCGTGGAACGGGATGGTAAACGTGGATTAATGGCCAAGAGCGGGAAGGTCATAATCCAACCTCAATGGGATCGTATAGGGAACTTCTCTGACGGATTGACATTGGTGGAAAAAAATAAAAAATGTGGCTATATAGATAACACTGGAAATATAGTGATTGAACCCCAATGGGATGATGCGCAGAGTTTTTATAAAGGATATGCCTGGGTCCAAAAGAATGGAAAATGGGGTTTAGTCGATAGAAGCGGTAAGTTTGTAATAAATCCTTTATGGGATTCTGTTGAACGGATATCTGACGAACTCGTAAAAGTCGAAAAGTATGGCAAATACGGAATAATAGAGATTACTTTTCCACATGACGAAACAAAGACCAGATGACATATTGCCAAAATGATATACACCCAATCCTTATGTGCAGAAGCTCGCCAATCCAAGTGATTGAATGATGAGCTTCTTTATTTTTAACCGAAAACATATAAACGGCGATTTATTTTTATTACTATAATGATATTATTTAAGAGAATTTGCAATTTTATTTTGATAGATTCGTCTAAATGGGTGAGGACAATTACTGTGTTCTGCGGACACGTGAATCAGATAAAACGATTTGCAAAAATCTGAGTAAGTGAAAGGGATGAGATTTATATGAATATTAACTATTTAAAACCGCTCAGTCTGCTCATTGGCATCATAATCCTTTGCACAGCTTGTACCGATTCTGAACATGATAAAACAGAGGCGAATAATAACCCGGAAATCGGCGTACCGGCATTGGACTCTACCAATAGAAAGATTCCAGGAAATAATCTGACCGTGAACGATCAAAATTATGACCTGAGAGAGTTGAAGATGATCGATGAAAAAACGGGGTGGGCTTTAACTAAAAGCGGAGTATGGAGAACGAATGATGGCGGGGCAACCTGGTTAGATGTAGGTCCCAATGAGATAGGATCAGAGATCTATGCTCAGACGCATACCGACAGCATTGAGGTTTTTTTCTTGAATGGACAGGAAGGCTGGATCGCTTATGTTGATAGTAAGGTTACTTATATTTATCATACAAAAGATGGAGGTTTGAATTGGAAGAAAACAGTCTTCTCCAATGACGATGGAGTTTCTTTTGCTATGTATCATGCTTATATTACTTTTTTAGACGCCCAACATGGTTGGCTACTGGGAGAGACTGGGCCGGCAATGGGATCAAACGATAAATACATCTATAAGACCGTAGATGGAGGAGATAACTGGATTCTTGTAAATGCCGGATATGATAATGATTCGAAACAAGAGATGGTATCTCTGCCACGGCACGGATATCCAAATGGGTTTACATTTATCAATTCAACCACAGGGTGGGTAACTTATGATGGTAGGCTGGCCTCAGCAATCCCGCTATATCGAACAGATGATGGAGGCGCAACTTGGAACTTGCAGGAAGTGGAGGAACCGATCGAATATGCTCCCGAAAACGAGTACTACTCAACGGCTTATCCCCCGGTATTTTCGAAAACCAATCCGCAAGAAGGTACTCTTTTGGTAGAGTACAGAGGCCTTAATAAGAGCGTCTACCTTCCATATATTACGAATGATGGTGGAGATTCGTGGACTCCAACTGTTGAGATCATCACTAAAGAAGGACCAGCGTATACGGGGAAGTCTGTTTATTTTATAGGCCATCATGGCTGGTTGCTTGATCAAAAGCAAAACAAACTCTATGTTAGCAAGAATGGCGGTGCCGACTGGGAAGAGCTAGGGACCAACCTGCCAATTCCAGAAGTTATACAAATCGGCTTTAGTGATTCGAATCATGGATGGGCTGTCATCAACGAAGACAAAATGCATAACCAGCTATGGATGACTCAGGATGGCGGAAAGCGATGGGCTGCTGCTAAGCATCATTTAAGCGATTCAAATGAAAGCGGCACAGCGGCAGAGTCGAAACTGTTCCAAGGAGAAGCACAATTATACACGACCGAGGATTGGAATTCTTTTGCACCCACTGACGAATCTATGCCGATCCAATATAGCATCGAACTTCCTCCAGATTGGAAGTTGAAAAATCAGATCATCTACGACCAAACAAATCTAAAAGCAGGGGAGATTATGCCCCCGATTCTGCTTAAACCAGATCAAGCCCTCTTGGAAGGATGGGCAGGCGGGATAGAGCTTGAATTTGTTTCAAGAGAGGATTTCGCAACGGAAAATTATTCAGGCCAGAAATTGGTGCAAAAGGTATATACTGAAGATGGCGAGTGTCTCGTCGAGACTTATTATCTGCAAAATGGGGACAAAGTCTTTCAACTGTACTTTTTTGAACGGGATGATGGCGTATCTTTAGATCGGATCGTAGAAACGATCCAATTTCAATGATGCGCCTATTGCAGATGCCGAAAAATTGGCGTATAATGACAAAAAGTTGGCAGAATCTTTTGATGTTTCTAATGGATCGATTTTTTAAGCTTTGATGTTTCTGAATAAATGAATCGGATAACTGGTGTAAGTGAAGATGAAAACGTAATGGTAGCCGTGCGTTTTAATATGCTTAGGGGGAAGAGCAATTGGAATGGATGATGACCGAGGAGATGCTAAAGGCCATTCTTAATACCATCGATGAAGGGATACATGTGGTCAATGCGGAAGGCGTAACCATCTTCTACAATGAGATTGCTGCGGAACATGATAACCTGTCGGCGCAGGAAGTGATCGGTCGTCCCATCCTGGAGGTTTTTCCCTCATTAACCCAAGAGACGAGCACGCTGCTGAAAGTGATACAGACCGGAAAGCCGATACTCAACCAGCAGCAAAGCTATACCAACATGAAAGGAACGCTAGTAACCACGGTAAATACGACCTTGCCTTTATGGGTGGAAGGAAAACTTATCGGTGCGGTCGAAATCGCCAAAGATATTACAAGGATAAGGGAGTTATCCGAGAAATTAATCGATCTCCAAGCACGCTTTCAGATGAAGCCGAATCATAAAAAAGGTCCGGTTGGTTCTCAGGCCAAATTTCGTCTTCATGATATCATCACTCAAGACGAAGTGATGATCCGTCTCATAGAGCGTGCGGCAAAAGCGGCACGTACCACCTCGCCGATCTTGATCAGCGGTGAAACGGGTACGGGTAAGGAGCTATTTGTACAGGGCATTCATAATGCATCATCCCGTAAAGATGGTCCCTTCATCGCGCAAAACTGTGCGGCATTGCCCGGTACGCTGCTGGAGAGCATACTCTTTGGCACGGCGAAAGGAAGCTTTACAGGTGCGGAGAATCGGCCGGGACTCTTTGAATTAGCCGATGGTGGAACGCTCTTTCTGGATGAGATCAACTCTATGCCGAGCGATTTGCAGGCCAAGCTTTTACGCGTTTTGCAAGAAGGAGCGGTTCGCAGAATTGGCGCGGCGCAGGTGGTTCCTGTTGATGTGCGCGTAATTGCGGCAATGAACCGGTCACCCGAAGAAGCGCTCAGGGAGGGAGAATTGCGTTCAGACCTCTTTTACCGGATTCAAGTCGTACACCTTGAGATTCCTCCTTTGCGCGACCGTAAGGGAGATATTCCTCTTCTCATCGAACATTTTATCAAGAAGTTTAATTTCCTCTTCGGCACGTTGGTCACGCAGATGGAGGAGTATGTAATGAAGAGATTGCTTGCTTATTCTTGGCCGGGCAATGTGCGCGAGCTGGAGCATATGATTGAATCGGCAATGAACTGGGTAGAGGGCGATCGTCTCTTGCCTGAACATTTTCCCGACACCATTATGAATATGGAACTGAAGAACAAAAATGAGAAAAATTTAACCTGGCAAACGCAATCCATGGAATTGAGGCAGGTATTGCTGGAGACAGAACATCGTTTGATTGACGAAGCGATGAAACAAACGGCAGGGAATATCCAACAAGCGGCAAAGCTCTTGGGCATTCCGAGACAAACGCTGCAATATAAACTGAACAAGCGAAAACATGAAGGTGCCAAATAACTGGCACTTCTTTTCTATTTTTGCTTCCAAAAGATTCAACTTCCTTATCTTCTCAACCAACCCACGTATCTTTTACTCCCATTCTTATCCTGCAATAAGTCCCCGCATTGCCTTCAATTTCTCTATTTCCTCTCCCAGTCATAAACCTCATTTCTCACTTCACATCCCTGCTTTGGCACCATTCTTGCATATATATTGGATTAAACAGAGATGCAAGGAGGATAGCGATGAAACCTGGACATACCTATGGCATGCATCGGGTACTCGAACCTCAAGGAGTGCTTCCGCAGCCCGCATGGAAATTGGATGCCGAATCCCCCCTTTATGACAATGAGATGCTGATTGAGGTGGAACGGCTCAATATCGATTCTGCCTCATTTCGGCAGATAAGGGAGGAAGCTGTGGGAGATCCCGAAGAGATGAAACGGAAAATCGCCTCGATCATTCGTGAAAGAGGTAAGATGCATAACCCCGTAACAGGTTCGGGAGGGATGCTGATTGGCCGGGTGAAAGGTTGGGGGCCCAAGTTTCCGGCAAATGGTCTACAGGTGGGGGACCGCATTGCAACTTTGGTCTCCTTGACGCTTACCCCGCTTAGAATGGAAGAAATTCTTGAAATCGACATAACCAATGCACAAGTTGCGTTCAAAGGTGAGGCGATCCTCTTTGAAACGGGAATCTGGGCGAAGCTGCCTTCCGATCTGCCTGAGAAGGTAGCGCTTGCTGCGCTCGACGTATGCGGAGCGCCTGCTCAAGTTGCGAAGCTGGTGCAAGGAGGGGATCAGGTTCTCATTATGGGAGCAGGAGGAAAGTCGGGATTGCTCTCACTCTATCAGGCACGAAAAAAGGCAGGACCGGATGGAAAGATTATTGCCCTCGAATATGGGGAAGAGGCTTGCGAGGCTTTGGAAGCGCTTTCTCTGGCAGATGCGGTGATTCAGGCGGATGCCCGGGATTCGGTCATGGTGATGGAGAAGGTAAAGGAGCTTACGGGCGGCTCACTCTGTGATCTGGTGATCAATTGCGTCAATGTGCCCCATACTGAAATGACATCGATTCTCTCCGCGCGGGATGGAGGTAAGATCTATTTCTTCAGCATGGCGACCAGCTTCACCGCGGCCGCATTAGGAGCAGAGGGAGTAGGCAAGGATGTGGAGATGCTGATTGGCAATGGATATACACCCGGTCATGCCGAACTTACCTTTGAGACATTGCGTGAATCTCCGCAGATATTGGAGATTTATCGGAAGAAGTTTGGATAAAAAATGAATGATTTAAGGAGGTTTTCCATATGAGAGATTGGCGAGAGATTGAACTCTGGAAAGATGTAACCGAAGAGCAATGGAATGACTGGATCTGGCAACTGACCAACACCATAAAAACCGTCGATGAGTTAAAGCAGGTGGTTAATCTCACCCCTGAAGAAGAAGAGGGAGTCCGTATCTCCTCGATGACGATTCCGCTTAATATAACACCTTATTATGCATCGTTAATGGATCCGGACGATCCGAGCGACCCGATCCGCATGCAATCGGTGCCGGTATCCCATGAACTGCTGCGCACGCAGTATGATATGGCCGATCCGCTGCTTGAAGATACCGATTCGCCTGTGCCTGGCCTTACGCACCGCTATCCTGATCGCGTGCTTTTCCTTGTCACCAATCAATGTTCCATGTATTGCCGTTATTGCACGCGCCGTCGCTTCTCCGGGCAGATCGGCTTGGGCGTGCCAAAGAAGCAGATGGATGCATGCATTGAATATATCCGCAATCATCCGGAGATTCGCGATGTCCTTCTATCAGGCGGAGATGCCCTGCTTGTGAATGACCGCATATTGGAATACCTGTTAAGCAGTTTGCGCGCGATCCCGCATGTGGAGATTATCCGCATCGGCACGCGTGCGCCTGTGGTCTTTCCGCAGCGGATCACCAATGATCTCTGCAATATCTTAAAGAAATACCACCCGGTCTGGCTGAATACGCACTTCAATCATCCGAAAGAGATTACTCCTGAAGCGGCAAAGGCATGTGATATGCTCTCCATGGCCGGCGTTCCGCTTGGCAATCAATCCGTCATCCTTGCGGGGATCAATGATGATCCATACATTATGAAGAACCTGATGCATGAATTGGTCAAGATCCGCGTACGGCCTTACTATATTTATCAATGTGACCTGTCCGAAGGCATTGGGCATTTCCGCGCTCCCGTTTCCAAAGGGATTGAGATTATGGAATTCCTGCGTGGACATACATCCGGCTACGCAGTGCCTACCTTTGTGGTAGATGCGCCGGGAGGAGGCGGAAAGATCCCTGTGGCACCATCCTATATCATATCGCAAAGTCCGACCAAAACCATCTTGCGCAATTTCGAAGGCGTGATCACCTCTTATCCGGAACCGGAATTCTATAAACCTACGGAGAAGTACTACAAAGAGGAGATCTATCGCAAAGGAAGAGAGAATCATGCTGCAGGCATTGCTGCCATTATGAAAGATGAGCGCATCAATCTGGAACCGGTTCAGCTTGATCGCAAAGAACGCCGTACCGGTATGGGTCTAAAGACGAAATCTATGGAAATCCTCGCGAAAGAAGCTGAGGAAAGAGCAAAGAAAAAGCAGCAAAAGGCTGAAGCGCAGATTGAGGCATGAGAATTACCGCTATTATTCCCGATGAGATTCACACGATCGGCATCATCGGCACAAGTAAAAATGCGGGGAAGACAACGCTGCTCAATCACTTGATCAGGGAATATCACGAACGGCACCGACGGGTGGGTATCGTAAGCGTGGGAGTGGATGGGGAGAAGTATGATGCTTGGAGCGGTTTGCCTAAACCGCCCATACATGTCGCTCCGGATATGCTGGTTGCGACGAGCAGACTTGCGATCGAAGAGGCAGATGCCCGTTTTGAAATCTTGGAGAAGATCAAAGATTCCACCCTGGGGCATGAAGTCTATCTCGTCCGCACGGTAAAAGGGGGAAGGGTGAAATTGGCCGGTACCCCTTCTCTTCACGAGATTGAACGCGTTTTACAAGGTTTCACCCGATATGGAGCAGAGATTCATTTGGTTGACGGAGCCTATGATCGGGTAGCCACAGCCAATCCATCTCTGAGCGAAGGGATCATCTTAGTCGTAGGGGCATCCTTTCATCGTTCCTTATCGGTGATCACAGCGCGCGTGAGAGAACTGCTTTTCCGCTTTACGCTCCCAACCCCGCCTGTAGCTCTTTCGCCGGAATTGCTACAACTGGTTGATGCAGGAAAAGCGTTATGGGTGGACATGGCCAATGATCAAGTAACGCCGCTCGATTATCCATTGCGAGCGGGATGGACCATGGGGTTGCAAGGAAAAGAAGCTTTCCTGGTTGTGCCGGGTTCCTGTACAAGCAGAATTTTACAGGAGTTAATGAGATTAGAGCCTATACCTGCCATCGTGGTTCATGACGGTACACGCTTATTTGCTGGGTGGGAAGATTTGACCGCCTATTATCGGCGGGGTGGGCGCATCTGTGCACGGCGGCCGATACGCCTGTTAGGCATCGCCATCAATCCCTATTCACCGGATGGGTATCAATTGGATAGTGATGAAATGATGGTGCAGATGAAGCAGATCAGCGGCGATCTTCCTGTTTTTGATGTAGGAAGAGGCAAAATGATCTGAGAAGGAGTGTGTAAGGCGTATATGGAGTTATGGCCTGATTATATATCCGGCGCCGATTTGGAGGCGCTTCGCTTTTTGCCGATATGGGAGAGGTATGCGCCGCTTACGCCGATGGGGAAAAAACGGAAACTGGAAAATCGTCCCTACCGTACCGACGAGAAGGAGAAGTGGCAGCAGGAAGTAACGGATGTGGCACGTTTTCTCCCTTTGGTCAAAGATCGGAATCGCTATGTCCGCTATACAACTGAAATCGAAGATATCGAAACCATTCTCGCAGGCTGGCAGAAGGGCAGAGTTTTACAGCGGATCGACTGGTTTCATCTGCTTCAATTCTTGCAAAAGGGATTGCGTATTCTGCAAATGCCTGACTGGGAATGGGTTTGGGATCTCTTTCCTGCGTATGCAGAAAAGGACTGGCAAGCGGTGATTGGAATATTATCGCCTTCAGAGAGAGGCGCAGGTGACGATCATAGCTTCCAACTGGAATCGATTTATCCCGATATCTTTAAATCCTTGCAGGAAGAGGCAAAAAGGCTCGAAGAAAGAAAGTCCAAACTGGGGATGGAGCGGAAGCGGGCGGTCGAGCAAGAGATCGGGTTTGAAATTCCTGGGAGCTCCCCGTTTTATATATCGCGGCGAGAGGATTGGAAAATTCAACGCCTGAAAGCACATCCTGTTTTTCGTACTGTGCAAGAGACTCCCTTTGATGTGGCCTTTGGATGGGAGCTCAGCGAGGTCGAAAGGGAACTGGCCAATTCTAAAGAAGAGCTTGAGAGAGCCTGGCTGAAAGCGGAAATAGAGGCGAATGCCGACTTAACAGAGCGCATTCTGCCTTACAGGGAGAAGCTCCTTGAATGGGTGCAAATTTTTGGACGGGTAGATGATCTTTATGCCAAGGCTTGCCTTGCAGCATCTTATCATGGCACGATCCCGATATGGGAAGATGATGGCAGAACGATTGAGATGCAAGAGGGATTCCATCCGTGGTTAGCCGAACTATGGGAGAAACAGAATGAACGCTTTACGCCGGTAGATATCTTGCTGCAATGCGGACAAGTGGCCGTTATTGTCGGACCTAATATGGGCGGCAAAAGTGTAGCGATGAGAACATTGGGACTCTGCACATTGATCGCCCAATTGGGGTTGCCCGTACCGGCAAAGAGATTTCGCTTTGTGCCGGTGAACGGCATTTCATGGATCGGCGGCGAAAAGGAAAAGATGGAAGAGGGCCTAAGCAGCTTTGGCGGTGAAGTAAAGCAGTTGGCTGAATTGCTGCGCAAAGAGGAGAGAGTGCCGCATCTCGTCCTTTGCGATGAGATCGGCAGGGGAACCAACCCGGAAGAGGGAGAAGCATTGGCAATCGCTGTGGTTGAAGCATTAGGCGGGAAAAATTGGTTTACCTGTTTTGTCAGCCATTACCGCGCGGTAGTCCATATTCCCAATCTGCGCATCTATCAGATTAGGGGATTGCCTGATCATATGGAAACGCTGATCGAACAAGGAGATTATTTATTTCAGCACATTGATCGAAGACTGCAATGGGTAGAGCAGGGGAGCGTTCCCCAAGCCGCATTGACGATTGCTGCTTGGCTGGGGTTACCGCCTGCCATCATCCAACGGGCCAGAAATATCCTGCTTAATCAAGAAACGATCACCTGCAAAGAGGATATGAGACAAGTAGAGAGAGTCATCGATGCCAGAAAGGAATGAGTAAGATGGGGAAACTATCTCTTGACCCTAGGCAAATCGAAATAGCGAGAAAAACAGCCGGTGCGATTGCGGATGAGATGGATCAATTTATTTCCCGCCGGACCACTGTGGCTACCGAAAGAACCGTATTGCGCCTGATGGGTGTAGATGGGGTTGATCCGGATGGCGTACCATTACCCAACCGCGTGGTTGACCAGATCCATGAGGGCGGCGGCTTGGGTTTGGGCGCCTATTATTGGATCGCCAATGGGGTGATCCAGACAGGCCAGACGCCGCAGGAGTTGGCGGAACGAGTGGGTTCCGGTGCGTTAAATTTGCTTGCGCTTCCGCGTGCCGATGCAACGGCGATTCGATCAAAGGCGGATGAGCTTACGCATTGGGCGATCGAACGCATCAGGCAGAATCGCATCGTACGCGAACAATATCTGCAACGGCTGGGAGAAGGAGCCAAGCCTTATCTCTATGTGATCGTCGCAACTGGAGACATTTATGAAGATGTAATTCAGGCGCGTTCCGCCGCACGTCAGGGTGCAGATATTATTGCGGTGATTCGCAGCACGGGTCAAAGCTTAATCGATTATGTTCCATATGGGGCAACGCGGGAAGGATTTGGCGGAACCTATGCGACGCAAGAGAATTTCCGCATTATGCGCAAAGCGCTGGATGAAGTGGGAGAGGAATTGGGGCGCTATATCCGCCTCTGCAATTATTGTTCGGGGCTCTGTATGCCGGAGATCGCAGCAATGGGTGCGCTTGAACGGCTGGATGTAATGTTAAATGATGCCTTGTATGGCATCCTCTTTCGCGATATCAATATGCAGCGCACCTTGATCGATCAATATTTTTCCCGCATGATCAATGCCTTTGCAGGGATCATCATCAATACGGGCGAGGATAATTATCTGACCACCGCAGATGCGGTGGAAGCTGCCCATACCGTGCTTGCTTCCCAATTTATCAATGAGCAATTTGCCTATCGTTCGGGATTGCCGGCAGAACAGATGGGATTGGGGCATGCCTTTGAAATGAATCCAGACATTGAAGACGGATTTCTGATGGAGTTGGCGCAAGCAGAGATGGCGAGAGAAATCTTCCCCAATGCGCCGCTTAAATATATGCCGCCCACCAAGCATATGACAGGTAATATCTTTAAAGGACATATTCAAGATGCTTTATTTAATATGGTAAGCATTATGACCGGTCAAGGCATTCAATTGCTGGGCATGATGACAGAGGCGATGCATACTCCGTTTATTCAGGACCGCTATCTTGCTATCGAGTCGGCCAAATATATTTTTAACAATGCACGCCATTTATCCGAGGAGATTTATTTTAAACCCGGTGGAAGGATTGACCGGAGAGCGCAGGAGGTTTTGGATAAAGCTGTCGATCTTCTGCAGCAGGTGAAAGAGATGGGACTGTTTGCCGCGCTGGAGAAGGGGATGTTTGCCGATGTGAAGCGTTCGCTCACGGGAGGCCGCGGTTTAACCGGAGTGCTGGAGAAGGAAGAGGGATATATGAATCCCTTTGAAGACCGCCTGCGTGTCGAGTTGCAGTTGCCGCCGCGCCAAGAAGGAGGAGTTGTCGCATGAGAATGGATCAACTTGCCTTTCAACCCGATTTATCGAATGTAAAACCGTATGGGGATACCTATGGAGATGGCGCGGTTCAGGTCAGTTTCAGCCTGCCCGTTCCTTACGGAGAAGAAGGTAAAGAAGCGGCACGCCAGTTGGCAATCAAGATGGGACTGGAAGAACCCCAAGTATACCACAGCCAGGATCTGGGAGAAGGATATTCATTCTATATCCTTTATGGCAAATTGATTCATACCGTTAATTATGCCGAGATCAAGGTTCCCAAGCTCACAAGCGGACGTATGAATATGACGGAAATCAATCAATTTATTCGAGAGCGGATTGGAAGGAAGATCGTGGTGATCGGCGCATGTACTGGAACAGATGCTCATACGGTTGGTATCGATGCGATTATGAATATGAAAGGGTATCACGGCGAATATGGGTTAGAGCGGTACCCCGAGATTGAAGCGCTGAACATGGGCAGTCAGGTTCCCAATGAGGTGCTGATCGAGAAAGCGATTGAGATGAAGGCGGATGCCCTGCTTGTATCGCAAGTGGTGACGCAAAAGGGGGTTCACATAGAGAATCTGACGGAATTAATTGATCTGTTGGAAGCGGAAGGAATCCGCGACAAGCTGCTCGTGGTCTGCGGCGGTCCGCGGATTAATCACGAGATGGCGCTTGAGCTTGGCTTTGATGCCGGCTTTGGCAGCGGAACTTTAGCCCCTGATGTTGCCACATTTATTGTGCAAGAGATGGTGGCTAGAGGATTGGATAAACGAAAGTGGTAAATGGATAAATAAAATCTGTGTAAACCCTCTTGCAAAGAGGGTTAAATCATGCTATTTTTTCATTATGACTAAATTAGTCATTTGGTCATTCGATCGAAACGAAATGAATGGTTTTTGCAGAAGGCGGTGAAGCGTTTGACGATTGATCGTAAAAAGAATATCGTTGAGGCGGCCCAGAAGTCATTCGCACTCTTTGGATATAAAGCAACCACCATGGATCAGGTAGCCAGCATTGCCAATGTTGGAAAAGGAACCATCTACACCTTCTTCAAAAATAAAGAAGAGTTGTTTGACGAGATCCTCCATTCTGTCCTTCTGGAAATGAAACAGATTGCTGAGGAAGCCATTCAACCCGAACTCTCTTTCTTTGAGAACTTGCATCGCGCCTTATATCGTGTGCTCGATTTCCGCAGAAATCATGAGCTGATTATTAAAATGACCCATGAAGTGAGGGATATCGGCACACCGGCGGCACAAGCCGCATTAAACAAGGTGGAATCGGTGATTCTTTCCTTTATTAAAAAGATGATTAAAAAAGGGATCGAGAGAAATGAGATAAAGCCATGCGATCCTGAAATTACGGCATTTGTCATGTTCAAATTATATTTAGCGCTTGTATTTGAGTGGGAAAGACACCATGCGCCACTTGAGAACAGGGAAATCGCCGATCTCTTTCAGCTATATTTAGTGGAGGGACTGGCAGTGAAATAGAATTGGGATATGGGACATGGAAATCATACAAGTAAGGTTTCCATTATATTTTTTTACGAGAATGACCAAATGAATAAAATAGTCAATTAGTTAGGAGGGGGAAAATGAGTGGATTTAAATTAATTACATCAGAAGTGATGTCCATTTTACGTAACCCTAAAGTGCTGATTCCCGTGATTGCGGTTCTGTTTATCCCCGTGTTGTATAGCGCGATGTTTCTTTGGGCTTTTTATAATCCGTATGGGAAGCTTGATCAACTCCCTGTTGCTGTGGTCAACCAAGATGAAGGGGCGATACAGGATGATCAGAGGTTGACGATTGGCGATGATCTGGTAGAGAAGCTTAAGGAGAACCGTCAATTTGAATGGCATTTTGTGGATCGCCAAACGGCTTTGAAGGGGTTGAAAGAGAATCGATACTATATGATGATTGAGATCCCCAAGGATTTTTCTCAAAAAGCAACCACGGTTCTCGATGAACACCCGCAAAAACTTGAACTGATCTATATGCCAAATGAGAGCCTGAATTTTCTCGCCAGTCAAATCGGGGAGACCGCTTCGTTAAAGATCAAGGAACAACTGGCTGATACGATCACCGCAACATATGCTGAGACCATCTTTGAGAAAATTGCCTCCTTTCCGGAAGGTCTGAACGAAGCAAGCGAAGGTGCTCACCAGTTGGCAGTGGGCAGTGAACAAGCTCACTCCGGCATCATCACTTTACAAGATCATCTGGAAGAATTGGCCAAAAGTACGCTTACTTTCAAAAACGGAATTTCAGAATTGACCAGCGGGGTAAAGGAACTGAACAACGGCTTAACCCGTTTGCAACAAGGGGCGCTTGATATCTCCGATGGTTTAACCCAATTGCAGAAAGGTCATGCCCAACTCGTGAATGGGGCGGAACAGACGGATGCTGGGATTAAACAATTGACAGGCGGTTTAAAAGAGGAACTCGCCGGTTTAAATCAAACCAAACAAGGCAGTGAAGCACTGGCGGCCGGTTTGCAGCAATTCATCTATGCACACCCTGATTTAACGAATGATCCAGCCTTGCAAGTGCTTATCGAAAAAAGTAATGAATTAAGTTCCGGGATGAGGGCGCTGACGGATTCTCACTCCAAACTGGTCGCAGGCGCAGAGCAGCTTTCGGCGGGACAGGAAGGGTTCATATCCGGCATGAACACGTTCTCGGATAAGATGAAGGAAGCGCAACAAGGAGCCGTTGCGCTGTCCGAGGGAAGCAAGGAACTTCTGAATGGAGGCAAAAGGTTGCAAGCGGGAATAACCAGTCTGGAAAGCGGTTCGGTACGGTTAGCGTCGGGAGCCGACCAATTATATGAAGGTATTCAAGAACTGGGCAATGGCATGATTAAGCTGACGGATGGGGCTGATGAGCTGTCAACAAAACTGAAAGAGGCAGCCAACCTGGCCCATATTCAGAGCAACGACGCTTCCATCGACATGTTTGCGGACCCTGTAGAACTGAAAGTAGAAAAACTGCATAAGGTGCCCAACTATGGAACGGGATTTGCTCCCTACTTCTTATCGCTTGGCCTTTATGTCGGGGCATTGATCCTTTCCATTGTCGTATCCTTGCGTACTCCGGCGATTCGCCCAGAATCATCCTTCAGTTGGTTTATGAGCAAATTTGTGATTTTGGCTGCCGTGGGAATTACCCAGGCAATTATAGCGGCCACCGTCATTCGATATGTCTTAAAAATCGAAGTGGAGAGCCTGCCTTTATTTTACCTTTTCTCGATGATCACCAGTTTAACCTTTGTTGCTTTAATCCAGTTCCTGGTTACGGCTCTGGATAACCCTGGCCGCTTTATTGCAATTATACTCTTGATCTTACAATTGACCACGAGCGCTGGAACCTTCCCACTGGAGGTAATTCCAAATCTATTGCAATATTTCAATCCGTGGTTGCCCATGACCTACTCCGTATCTGGATTTAAGACGGTGATCTCGAGCGGCGACTTTAGATTAATGTGGCAAAATGCAGGAATGCTCGCCATATTTATCCTGATTGCCTTAACTGCAACTTACCTATATTTCGCTCGCTCTTTCCGAAGAGAATATCAAACCAAGTAATGATTAAAGGTGAGGGGGAATTTTAAACCCTCACTTTTCATTTTAGACTAGGAAAGCAAAATATATTTTGTTCCCTGTGCATGAATCATCAAATGATAATTTTTCTACTGAAGAGTAGAATGAAATATGTTAGAATAAAAAATAATCTCATAATTGAGCGAACGCTCATTCATAATAAAACATTTGCAAGGAGAGGACGGGGGAAATGTTAGGGCTTATAAATTTTATCGTCTTTATATTGGTGGTCGGCTATGCGGTTTACTTATTTGCCCATGTCGTTTACAGCCGCTATCTGTTTATCAAATTGGGCAAACCCGTTGAATTCAAAAAGGATATGAAGGCCCGCTTCGACGCTGTTATGAGTAACGTCTTTGGCCAGAAGAAGCTGTTGAAGGATAAGAAAAGCGGCATTATGCACATTCTCTTCTTCTATGGCTTTATCATCCTCCAATTTGGTGCGCTCGATCTGATTATTAAAGGATTGGTGCCTGGTTGGAGATTGCCGATACCCGGTTATGATTACTTTACCTTTGTACAAGAGATTACAACCTTGCTGATTCTGATCGCTGTTCTCTACGCTGCATACCGCCGCTATATCGAAAAGCTGCCGCGCCTCAAGCGGGGTTGGAAAGCAAGCCTCGTTCTCTGGTTTATCGGCACATTATTCATCTCGGTACTTATGGCCGGCAGTTTCGAAATGGTGGTTCATGCTATCGAACCTTCGCTGCTGCGTCCCGTTACTTCTGTGATTGCAAGCGCTTTCTCAGGTATTTCACAAGACGCCGCCGAAGTTGGTTTCTATCTGTTCTGGTGGCTTCACAATTTGATCCTGTTGAGCTTCCTTGTCTATGTTCCGCAATCGAAACATGCGCATCTGATTGCTGCGCCGATTAATGTATTCTTAAAGCGATTGGACCCGCCGGGAAAACTATCGACGATCGATTTGGAAGATGAGACTGCAGAAGAGTTTGGCGTAGGTCGAATCGAGAATTTTACACAGAAGCAGTTGATCGACCTCTATGCCTGTGTGGAATGTGGACGTTGCACCAGCATGTGTCCGGCCAGCGGTACGGGCAAAATGCTGTCGCCGATGGATTTAATCGTGAAGTTGAGAGATCATTTGACAGAGAAGGGCGCAGCCGTTACCGCGCGCACGCCTTGGATGCCCAGCGGGCTGTTTAAGAATACGCGTGCCAACCAATTGGCATTTGCTGCTGCGGGAGGGGCAAACTTTTCTGATGAGTCGGCTGCTGCGTCAGAATCCGGAGGCAGCACGGTGTTTATCCCCATTGAGCAAGTCAGCATGATTGGAGATGTGATCACAGAGCAAGAGATCTGGGCATGTACCACTTGCCGAAACTGTGAGGATCAATGTCCGGTGATGAATGAGCACGTCGATAAAATTATCGATATGCGCAGGTACTTGGTCTTGACGGAAGGAAAGATGAAGCCGGAAGCAAGCCGTACCTTCCAGAATATTGAGCGCCAAAGCAATCCGTGGGGGATTAGCCGAAATGACCGGGTAAAATGGCGTGAACAAGATCCTGCTTTATACGCACCAACCGTGAAAGAGAATCCGGATTTTGAATACCTGTTCTTCGTGGGATCGATGGGCTCCTACGACAATCGCAGCATGAAGGTGACTCAATCTTTTGTGCGCATTTTAAATGAGGCAGGAGTCAACTTTGCCATCCTGGGAAATGAGGAGAAAAACTCCGGAGATACCCCGCGTCGCATGGGGAACGAGATGCTCTTCCAGCAGCTTGCGATGGAGAATATCGCCAATTTCCAGAAGTATAATGTAAAGAAAATCGTCACCATCGATCCGCACGCCTACAATACGTTTAAGAATGAGTACCCGGAATTTGGCTTGGAGGCGGAAGTCTATCATCATACGGAGCTCTTGGAGAAATTGCTGAATGAAGGAAGAATCAAACCTACCAAGGAAGTGAAAGAGCGGATCACCTATCATGATTCATGTTATCTGGGCCGCTATAACGGCATTTACGAGATTCCGCGCAACATCTTAAAGAGAATTCCTGGAGTAGAGATTGTGGAGATGAAGCGAAATCGCCAAGACAGCATGTGTTGCGGTGCGGGCGGCGGCATGATGTGGATGGAAGAGACGGAAGGAACGCGGGTAAATATAGCCCGTACGGAACAAGCGCTTGCGGTAAATCCAACCATTATCGGAAGTGCCTGTCCGTATTGCCTCACCATGATGGAGGACGGTACCAAAATGAAGGAAGCGGATGTATTGGCGCTGGATCTGGTAGAGATTCTTGAGCGTTCTATCGAGTTTAAGGGGAACCGTGAACAGATTCTGCATTAAAAAGAGAACCACAGGGGTATGGTCGGTTCAGCGAAACAGGCTTGGCGCACGGTCGCCAAGCTTATATAAAAACGTTAAGTCGAGCAAACGTTCAGTCAGTTTAGATCAATATTAAAAAAAGGCGGGATGAAAATGAGTAGAAGTGTGATTGTAAGCGCCGCGCGTACACCGTTTGGCAAGTTTGGCGGCGCCCTCTCCCCACTATCAGCCGTAGATTTGGGAGCCGCTGTGATCCGCGAGGTGCTTCAGCGGGCAGAGATTGGCGGGGAGGAAGTGGATGAAGTGATTATGGGCATGGTGCTGCAAGGGGGAGCGGGACAAATACCCTCGAGACAGGCCTCAGTGAAGGCGGGTTTGCCCTGGGGGGTAGAGACGGAAACGATCAATAAAGTGTGTGCATCCGGACTGCGCAGCATTACCTTAGCCGATCAGATCATTCGCGCGGGAGATGCCCACACCATTGTTGCTGGAGGTATGGAGAGCATGAGCAATGCTCCCTATGCACTGCCTAAAGCGCGCAATGGACTGAGAATGGGAAACGGTGAATTGGTTGACTTAATGGTTTATGACGGCCTAACCTGCGCCTTCCATAACGTGCATATGGCCGTACATGGCAGCAATGTGGCAGCAGAATATCAGATTTCCAGGGAAGAGCAGGATATGTGGGCGCTGCGCAGCCATGAACGCGCGATTGCGTCGATCGAGAGCGGGAAATTTGCCGAAGAGATTGTGCCTGTATCCGTTCCGCAGAGAAAAGGAGAACCGGTACTGATCGATACCGATGAATGTCCGCGTCGAGATACCAGCTTGGAAAAATTGGCCAGCCTACCTCCCGTATTTACGAAGGAGGGGACCATTACAGCCGGGAACGCTCCCGGTGTAAATGACGGGGCAGGGGCAGTTGTCGTGATGTCAGAGGAAAAAGCGAAAGAACTGGGCAAAAGACCATTGGCTACGATTATCGGTCATGCTGCGGTCGGGGCTGAAGCTCCTTATATTGCCACAACCCCTGCGCTTGCCATCCAAAAGCTGCTTAAGAAAACCGGTTTAACTCTTGATCAGATTGATCTATTTGAAGTGAACGAAGCATTTGCTGCAGTTACCTTAACGAGCGGCAAACTGGTGGGATGGGATCCGGAGAAGGTGAATGTAAATGGCGGTGCCATTGCGCTGGGACATCCCATTGGCGCAAGCGGAGCAAGAATCGTAATGACGCTTATCTATGAGTTGAGACGCCGGGGCGGCGGCTACGGAATAGCTGCCATCTGCAGCGGCGCTGCGCAGGGCGATGCGATTCTGGTGAAGGTAGATTAATGATTATGTGATTACTTTTTTGGGAGGTTGTGAGTATGGAGATCAAAAAGTTGATGGTGATCGGTGCGGGTCAGATGGGCAGCGGAATTGCGCAAGTGGCTGCACAGACGGGACTGGAAGTTATTCTCAATGATATAAAAGAAGAGTTCGTAGAGCGCGGTTTATCCGTCATTCATAAAAATCTATCTCGTCAAGTGGAGAAAGGCAGAATGAGTGAAGAAGAGAAAGCGGAGATTCTGGCGCGCATACAATTATCTACTTCGATCGAAGATGCGAAAGAGATCGATTTTGCAGTTGAGGCTGCTGTAGAAAATATGGAAGTTAAAAGCGGGATCTTCAAACAACTGGATCAGATCGCGCCCATTCATGCCATTTTGGCAAGCAATACCTCTTCTTTGCCCATCACGGAGATTGCAGCAGTCACCTCGCGCCCGGAGAAGGTGATAGGCATGCACTTTATGAATCCCGTGCCTGTCATGAAACTGGTCGAAATCATTCGCGGCTTGGCCACATCTGATGAGGTATACCAAGCAGTTGAAGATCTGGCCAAAAAGATGGGTAAAGTCCCCGTAGAGGTGAATGATTTCCCTGGCTTTGTTTCCAATCGCGTGCTGATGCCGATGATTAATGAGGCGATCTATACCGTTTATGAAGGCGTGGCGACTCCGGAGGCAGTCGATCAGGTCATGAAGCTGGGCATGAACCATCCCATGGGCCCGCTTGAATTGGCCGATTTTATCGGCTTGGATACCTGCCTCTACATTATGGAAGTGCTGTATGAAGGTTTCGGTGACTCTAAATACCGCCCCTGCCCTCTCCTGCGCAAATATGTGAAAGCGGGCTGGTTAGGCCGCAAGTCGGGACGGGGATTCTATTCATATTAACTTAAAAAGTTACGGAGCAACCAGAGAAAGGGTGTAATCTATGGATTTGCGTTTTAGCGATGAACAAGAGATGATGCGAAAGATGGTGCGCGAATTTGCCGAAGAGCAGATCCGTCCTTTTATTCCCGTAATGGAGGAAGAAGAGCGGTATCCGAGGGAGATTCTGAAGAAGATGGCGGAGCTCGGCCTGCTCGGCATTCCGATTCCCGAAGAATATGGCGGCGCAGGCATGGATTTTACTTCGTATATTATCGCCATCCACCAGCTCTCGCGCGTCAGCGCAACGATCGGCGTTATACTCTCCGTCCATACCTCAGTGGGAACCAACCCGATTCTCTATTTTGGAACTGAGGAACAGAAGAAGAAATATATTCCGAAGTTGGCTGCCGGAGAATATATCGGTGCCTTTGCCTTGACAGAAGCCCAAGCGGGTTCCGATGCGTCTGCTCTTCGTACCCGCGCGGTTCGTGATGGAGATAGCTATATCTTGAATGGAACCAAGATCTTTATTACCAACGGCGGAGAGGCGGACACCTATATCACATTTGCGGTCACCAATCCTGACTTGGGCGCGAAAGGAATCAGCGCTTTTATCGTGGAGAAGGATACACCCGGTCTTAAGATCGGAAAAAAAGAGAAAAAGATGGGCCTGCATGGATCAAGCACAACAGAGATCATTTTCGATCACGCGCGCGTTCCTGCAGAGAATCTTTTGGGTCAGGAAGGTGAGGGTTTTCGCATCGCGATGGCGAATCTCGATACGGGCAGAATCGGAATTGCCGCACAAGCGCTCGGCATTGCGGAGGCCGCTTTGGAGTACGCAGTTGCTTATGCAAAGGAACGGTATCAGTTTGGTAAACCGATTATTCAGAATCAAGGGATTGCCTTTAAGCTTGCCGATATGGCGACAGAAGTGGAAAGTGCCAGATTGCTGGTCTATCGCGCGGCAAGTTTAAAGGACCAAGGGGAGGCAACCGGTCTTGCCGCCTCCATGGCGAAGAAGTTTGCTTCGGATACCGCCATGAGAGTAACTACGGAAGCAATTCAGGTTTTTGGCGGCTATGGGTACACCAAAGAGTATCCTGTAGAGCGGCTGTTCAGAGATGCGAAGATTACGCAGATCTATGAGGGAACCAACCAGATTCAGCGCAAGGTGATCGCAAAACATCTGTTGAAAGATTAGTGGCTTCTCACAACCAATAAAATGATCCTGGGGGAATCGATGATGAATTTTAAATTGAGCGAAGAACATGAGATGATGCGCCAGATGGTGCGCGATTTTGCGGAGAATGAAGTTGCGCCAACGGCAGCGATCCGTGATGAAGAGGAACGGTTTGACCGCAAAATCTTTGATAAGATGGCAGAACTGGGTTTAACGGGGATTCCATGGGGTGAAGAATATGGAGGGGCAGGAGCCGACTATCTCAGCTATGTAATCGCGGTAGAAGAGCTCTCGCGCGTATGCGCCTCCACGGGGGTAACGCTCTCCGCGCATGTTTCGCTAGGGAGCTGGCCGATCTATAAATTTGGTACCGAAGAACAGAAACAGCGTTTCCTCCGTCCCTTGGCAGAGGGGAAAGTGATTGGCGCCTATGGGTTAACTGAACCTGGCTCCGGCTCTGACGCGGCGGGAATGAAGACGACCGCAGTAAAAGACGGCAACGAGTACGTCTTAAATGGCAGCAAAATCTTTATTACCAACGGCGGAGAAGCAGGAATATATGTGGTTTTTGCCGTAACCCAACCGGAATTGAAGCACAAGGGAATTACCGCATTTATTGTAGAAGCGGATCGGCCGGGCTTTTCCGTCGGCAAGAAGGAGAAGAAGTTGGGGATTCGCTCTTCACCAACGACGGAGATTATCTTTGATAACGTTCGCCTGCCTGAGTTTAACCGCCTGGGTCAGGAGGGCGAAGGCTTTAAGATTGCAATGATGACATTGGACGGCGGCAGAAATGGAATTGCCGCGCAAGCATTGGGGATTGCGCAAGGGGCGTTTGAACATGCCCTCGCCTATGCGAAGGAACGTAAGCAATTTGGCAGACCCATTGCGGATAATCAAGGGATCAGCTTCAAACTGGCTGACATGGCGACGAAGATCGAAGCTGCTCGTCTGCTTACCTATCAGGCGGCATGGCTGGAGGATAACAATCTTCCCTATGGCAAAGCCTCTGCGATGGCGAAGCTATTTGCCGGAGATACGGCGATGGAAGTAACGACCGAGGCGGTGCAGATCTTTGGCGGATATGGATATACCCGTGAATATCCGGTCGAACGCTTTATGCGCGACGCCAAGATTACACAAATCTATGAAGGCACAAATGAGATTCAAAGGCTGGTTATCTCCAACTATTTAATAAAGGAATAAGAACGATGCATCCATTGGTAAAACAGGTGATTCAAGGCGATCCCCGTGCCGCTGCGAGGGCAATCACTTGGATCGAGAACCATCATCCTGATCGACAACAGATATTGCAAGATCTTCATCCCTATACGGGGAAAGCTTTTGTGATCGGGATCACAGGCTCTCCCGGTGCCGGCAAAAGCACGATGGTGGACCGGTTGATCACTTATTTGCGCGGACTTGATGTAAAGCTCGGGATCATCGCCGTTGATCCGACCAGCCCATTTACAGGCGGAGCAATTCTGGGAGACCGCGTCCGTATGCAACAGCATGCCACTGATCCCAAAGTATTTATTCGCAGCATGGGAACGAGAGGATTTCTGGGGGGATTAGCCAGACACTCGAAGGAGGCCGTCCGCATTCTGGATGCTTACGGTTGCGAAGTGATCCTTGTTGAGACCGTCGGTGTCGGACAATCGGAGCTCGATATCATGAATCTGGCCGACACCACTGTCGTAGTGCTGAGTCCCGGTACAGGCGACAAAATGCAAGCTTTTAAAGCAGGGATTATGGAAATTGCCGATCTCTTCGTCGTCAACAAAGCTGATTTGGAAGGTGCCGATAAGCTGGTAGCACAGGTGTCCGGCATGCTAGACATCGTAAAACATGATGCTCCTTGGCGACCACCGATCATAAAGACCATCAGTTCGGAAAATAAAGGGATAGATGCGCTATGGGAAGCGATTATCCAACACAAGGAGTTCCAAATGGAGAGCGGAGCATGGACAAAAAGAAGGCAAGGCCATCTGCGTGAAGAGGTACGGGAGATCGTAGAATATGAATGCGCTCACCTGATCGATGAGATACTGGCGCAAGATCGGATGAAGAATCTGCTTCAGGCGGTTGAAGCCGGGGAGCTGGATCCTTATCAGTTGGCAGCAAGAGTATTGGAAGAGATGAGGAAAGGAGGGGAAAATCGATGAATGGTGGACCGAAAAATATCCCGACCTTTGTGAAAGACCAGCGCCTGATTGAAACGCGCCGCGGACAGATCGTCGAAGCTGCCGTGAGCCTTTTTATCCGCAAAGGCTTCCATAAAACAACGACCAGAGAGATTGCCAATGAGTCTGGCTTTAGCATCGGCACTCTCTATGAATATATTAAATCAAAAGAGGATGTCCTCTACCTCGTATGCCATGCCATTCATACACAGATGGAAGAGGGATTGCGCGAGGAATTAAAGCGTTCAGGAACGGGCTATGATCAGCTTAAACGCGCCTTTGCAGGATTTATCCGCGTGATCGATAAGATGGATGATGAAGTATTGCTGATTTATCAAGAGATCAAGTCTCTGCCGCCAGAGCAGATGAAGGATGTATTAAACAAGGAAAAGGAGATTACGGGGATCTTTGAAGAGATCATTCGTCATGGCATCGCGGATGGCTCAATTCAAATCGATCCGGGTCATATTCATTTGCTTGCCCATAATATTGCCGTTTTAGGCGAGATGTGGACCTTCCGCCGCTGGGCATTGCGCAAACAATATACACTGGAAGAATTCGTGGAAAGGCAGATTGAACTGCTGCTTAGGGGAGTTCGGAATGACTAGGAGAAGGTTGCGGATACCTTTTCCACAACGAAATACAGGGAGGAGAGGAATCGAATGGAAACAACGATTTATAAGCCAAGGCACAAGATTCGCTTTGTCACGGCTGCAAGCCTTTTCGACGGCCATGATGCCTCCATCAATATCATGCGCCGCATTCTGCAGCAGAGTGGGGCTGAAGTGATTCATCTCGGACATAATCGTTCTGCAGAAGAAGTGGTTCGGGCGGCCATCCAGGAAGATGTGCAAGGGATCGCCGTCAGTTCTTACCAGGGTGGGCATGTAGAGTACTTTAAATATATCATTGATCTTCTAAAAGCGGAGGGTGCCAGCCATATCCGCCTGTTTGGCGGTGGCGGCGGCGTCATCATCCCTGCAGAGATCAGAGAGCTAGAGGCGTATGGCGTGAGCAAGATCTTCTCCCCGGAAGATGGGCGCAGAATGGGTCTGCAAGGGATGATCAATTATATGTTGGAATTGAGCGATTTTTCAACCGTCAAGGGGAAAGAGTGGAATCCAGAGATGCTCCACAGAGACCGGCATCGCGAGGTAAGTCAATGGATCACCCTTGCGGAGGAAAACGTAGGTAATGGGGACTACGATGCTCTGTTAAGTCAGCTACAAGAGAGCAGGCATACGATTCCGGTCATCGGGATTACTGGAACCGGGGGAGCGGGAAAAAGCTCTTTGACCGATGAACTGATCCGCCGTTATATCAACCATTTCACAGATAAGACAATTGCCATTCTATCGGTCGATCCTTCGAAGCAGAAGACAGGTGGCGCTCTTTTGGGGGACCGCATTCGCATGAATGCGATCAATTCTCCGCGCGTCTATATGAGAAGCTTGGCGACTCGCGGCTCCCGTTCCGAGCTAAGCGCGGCGATCCATGATGCCATTCGCGTCGTGAAAGCAGCCGGATTTGACTGTGTGGTGGTGGAAACAAGCGGCATTGGGCAAGGAGATGCCGAGATTACCAAAGTAAGCGACCTCAGCCTCTATGTAATGACGAGTGAATTTGGCGCACCTACGCAGTTAGAAAAAATTGACATGATCGACTATGCCGATCTAATTGTGATTAACAAATTTGAGCGAAAAGGCTCGGAGGATGCGATGCGCGATGTGCGGAAACAGTACCGCCGCAGCCATAATCAATTTGCTGCATCTGACGAAGAGCTTCCGGTCTACGGCACGATTGCAAGTCAATTTAATGATCCTGGCACCAACCGCCTTTTTGCAGACTTGGTGAAACTCGTCAATCAAAAACTTAATCTCGATTGGCCAACCATTGAGGTGCAGGAGAATCCATTGCCGAGAAAGCCGGGCATTATCCCGCCAGAGCGCATCGGCTATCTTCGCGAGATCTCGCAAACAATCAAAGAATATAAGCGCTTTACGCAGGAGCAAGCAGAGATTGCCCGCAAGCTGTACCAACTGCATGGGGTAAAGAAGATCATGGCGGAACAACAGTTAGATACTCCCTCTGCGCTTCAGGCGATTGATGCGCAGATTGAAGCCTACACTGCGCGGTTGCATCCGGAAAACAAGAAGATGCTGGATCATTGGGAAGCAGTGAAGGAGCGGTATCGCCAAGATCGTTTCATCACTAAAATAAGGGATAAAGAGATTGTAACCGAGCTTTACACCACCTCATTATCCGGCACGCGCATTCCCAAGATTTCTTTGCCGCGTTATCAGGATTGGGGAGATCTTTTGCGCTGGATGCTGGAGGAGAATCTTCCCGGATATTTCCCCTACACGGCAGGGGTATTCCCGTTTAAGCGGGAAGGTGAAGAGCCTACGCGCATGTTTGCCGGAGAAGGCACACCGGAGCGGACCAATCGCCGCTTCCATTATCTCAGCAAAAATAGCGATGCCAAGCGCTTATCTACGGCTTTTGATTCGGTTACCTTATATGGACATGATCCGGATTATCGCCCCGATATCTATGGCAAGATTGGAAACAGCGGGGTAAGCGTCTGCACGCTGGAAGATATGATCAAGCTATATGAGGGTTTTGATCTCTGCTCGCCAATGACCAGCGTCTCTATGACGATCAACGGACCGGCCCCGATCATCTTGGCGATGTTCTTTAATACGGCCATTCACCAGCAGGTGGAGAAGTTCCGCCAACGTGAAGGCAGGGAACCAAATGAGCGGGAATATGAAGAGATCAAGGCATTTACTCTCTCAACCGTGCGCGGAACGGTACAAGCCGATATTTTAAAAGAGGATCAAGGACAGAATACCTGCATCTTCTCCACGGAATTTGCGCTGAAGATGATGGGTGACATTCAGCAATATTTCATTGATCATAAAGTGCGCAACTACTACTCCGTAAGCATTAGCGGTTATCATATTGCGGAAGCAGGAGCCAATCCCATCACGCAATTAGCATTTACCTTGGCTAATGGTTTTACCTATGTGGAGTATTATTTAAGCCGCGGCATGCATATAGATGATTTTGCGCCCAATCTCTCCTTCTTCTTCAGCAATGGCTTGGATCCTGAATACAGCGTGATCGGGCGTGTGGCGAGACGGATTTGGGCGACAGCGATCAAATATAAGTATGGCGGCAATGAACGGAGCCAGAAACTGAAATACCATATTCAAACGTCAGGCCGCTCCTTGCACGCCCAGGAGATGGACTTTAACGATATTCGCACCACATTGCAGGCGCTTATCGCAATTTACGATAACTGTAATTCGCTTCATACCAATGCATATGATGAAGCGGTTACCACACCAACCGAGAATTCGGTTCGCAGAGCAATGGCGATTCAGATGATCATTAACCGGGAACTGGGTCTTGCCAAGAATGAAAACCCTCTGCAAGGATCATTTATTATTGAAGAATTGACCGACCTTGTGGAAGAAGCGGTATTGGCTGAATTTGAGCGGATCAGCGATCGCGGGGGCGTATTGGGTGCCATGGAGTTGATGTATCAGCGCGGCAAGATTCAAGATGAGTCAATGCTCTATGAAATGAAAAAGCACTCCGGCGAATTGCCGATCATTGGCGTCAATACTTTCATCAACCCGAATGCGGCGGAAGAGGAGTTAAACAATCTCGAATTGGCCCGCTCAACGGACGAGGAAAAAGAACTGCAAATCCGGAACCTTCGAGCATTCCAGAGCAAACATCAACATGAAGTTGAAGGTGCCCTGACTCGACTCAAAGAGGTGGCGTTAAAAGGCGAAAATATCTTTGCCGAACTTATGGAAACGGTGAAAGTGGCTAGCTTGGGTCAGATCACGCAGGCTCTATATGAAGTAGGCGGGCAATACCGCAGAAATATGTAAGAACATTTGAATTAACAGAGGTTCGGTCGGTCTCCCGCAACGATCGCAAATACGAAAAAGTTTATACTTTTTCTGATTTCATGTTTGACACGAAGGTAAAATTGTATAAAATAGTGTGTACATGATTAAGGATGGGAAGTGGTCGAATGAGTCAATTACTAGCCCTGACACCTGAACAGACGGCAGAAATGGCAATGGTCGATTTGGCGCATGCGATTCTGGTGGATCGGAATGAGCCAATCACTTTTCATGATCTCCTCAAGCAGGTTGCTGCGATTAAGAATATGAATGAAGAAGAGCTCCAGCAAATTATGGTTCAATTTTATACAGAAGTGAACCTGGATGGCCGATTTGTGAACGTCGGCAACTCCACCTGGGGGCTGAAAAAATGGTATCCGGTAGAACAATATGATGATGTCACTCAGGCGCCGACAAAAGGTAAACGCAAGCTGATGGATGACGACTATGATGATCTTGAATATGATGTAGAAGATGTCTATGAAGATGTCTATGAGGATGAATATGAAGAAGAAGAGATTGATCCGCTTGAAGTGGATTTTGAAGCTGATGAAGTAATTGACGAAGAATTTTTGGAAGATGATGATCCGGCATTAGAATTTGAAGCGGATGAAGAGTCGTTCGAAGAACTGGTGGAAGAAGAAGTAGAAGCGGACGAAGAAGAGGAAATCTAGTTGACATCACGGAGAAAAATCACTACAATATTTATTGGGCTATTACAGAAGCGGAATTTGTTTTGAAAAGCAAAAGTGGCCCCTTGATTATTCAAGGGATGCCGCTTTTGCTTTTATTATTTCAATCACCCCAACAGGCATAAGCCAATAGTAATTCTGCATCAGAGCTTCTAACTTCAGGTTTATGAGGTTGGAATCTTTAGAAAAGCTTCTCTTGAAGCAAGCTATTGATGAAATTGGAAAAGGAGTAATCAGACATGACCAAGTTTATTTTTGTCACCGGTGGGGTTGTTTCCTCGTTAGGAAAAGGGATCACTGCGGCTTCGCTTGGGCGATTGCTCAAAAACCGAGGCTTATCCGTTACCATACAAAAATTTGATCCCTATATTAACGTTGACCCAGGGACAATGAGCCCTTATCAACATGGGGAAGTATTTGTTACCGAAGATGGCGCGGAGACGGATCTGGATTTAGGCCATTATGAACGGTTTATTGATATCAATGTTTCTGCCAACAGCAATGTTACTACGGGAAAAATTTATTCCAGCGTAATCACTAAAGAGCGCCGCGGCGATTATTTGGGTGGTACCGTACAGGTGATCCCGCATATCACCAATGAGATTAAAGACCGCATCTTTCGTGCTGCCAGGGAGAGCAATTGCGACATTCTGATCACCGAGATCGGCGGAACTGTCGGAGATATTGAGTCGCTCCCGTTCTTGGAAGCGATTCGCCAGATGAAAAATGACGTCGGCCGTGAAAACGTCATGTACATTCACGTCACATTGGTTCCCTTTATTAGCGCAGCGGGAGAGGTGAAAACCAAACCAACCCAGCATAGTGTAAAAGAACTGCGCAGCTTAGGCATTCAGCCCACGATGATTGTATGCAGAACCGAATACCCATTATCCAAAGAGTTAAAAGATAAAATCGCTTTGTTCTGCGATATAGACCCGGCCGCAGTGATCGAAGCCCGCAATGCAGATACGATCTATGAGGTGCCTTTGATGATGCAGGCAGAAGGTCTGGATGAATATGTAGTCAAATACTTAAAATTAGATGCAAAGCCTGCAGATATGAAGGATTGGGCGGAGATGGTCTCCCGGATTAAGCATCTGGACAAATCGATCAAGATCGCGTTGGTGGGTAAATACGTCGCCTTGCAGGACGCCTATCTGAGCGTGGCCGAGGCACTCTATCATGCCGGTTTTGCCAATAATGTCGATGTGGAGATCAAATGGATCCAAGCAGAAAACGTGAACAGAGAGAATGTGGCCGACCTCCTCGGGGATGCAGATGGAATTTTGGTTCCGGGAGGGTTCGGAGATCGCGGCATAGAAGGGAAAATTGAAGCGATTCGCTTTGCGCGGGAAAATAAGATTCCGTTCCTGGGGATCTGTTTAGGAATGCAGATGGCGATCGTGGAATTTGCGCGAAATGTATTACATCTGACAGGAGCAAACAGCTCGGAAATCAATCCGGAAACTCCTCATCCGGTGATCGATCTTCTGCCTGAACAGAAGAATGTTGAGGATATGGGAGGCACAATGCGTTTAGGACTATATGCATGTAATGTGGTGAAAGGATCTCTTGCGCATCAAGCCTATCAGTTGGAGGTAATCGAAGAGCGCCATCGCCACCGTTATGAATTTAATAATGATTATCGCGAGCAGATGGAGAGAGCGGGCCTTCTTTTCTCAGGCACATCTCCGGACGGCCGACTTGTCGAGATTATTGAAGTGAAGGACCATCCGTGGTTCGTGGCGACACAATTCCATCCTGAATTTACTTCTCGTCCTAACCGGCCTCAGCCGCTCTTCCGTGAGTTTATTCGCGCGGCCACTCAGATCAACAGCAATAAAATCATGGATACCCATACTTTAAAATCATAGTAATTTTTAGGATCACCGTTGCCAGGTGATTCTTTTTTTATGGCCATATTCTCCCCAAATGTTAGCTTTTCTTCCTACTTTTCTCGCTGCAATGCAGGAATCTATAAATAAAAAGGAGAATTTTACTAATGGTTTATGGTTAGCTGCGTAATGGAATATAGTCATAAGGGGGATGGACTTGAAGAAGATATTGATTGTAGATGACCAGATGGGGATTCGCATTCTGCTGTCGGAGGTTTTTCGCAAAGAAGGATATGAAACCTTCCTGGCTGCAAACGGCAAAGAGGCATTAGAAATCCTGCAAAGCGATAAACCTGACCTCGTTTTATTGGATATGAAAATCCCCGGGATGGATGGGTTAGAGATATTACGCAGGATACGGCAGGTGAATACGACCATTAAAGTGATTATGATGACGGCTTATGGAGAATTGGATATGATTCAAGAAGCACTTGCCTTGGGCGCGCTGCGTCATTTTACAAAACCCTTTGATATTGATGAGATTCGTTTTGAGGTGAATGATATTCTTCAGCAATAGTTCATATTATAGGGATGGGGATGGGAAAATGGATAGAGTGATGATTCGGCTCAGATTAGGACAGCAAGATGCCCATTATGGCGGCAATTTGGTAGATGGGGCAAAGATTTTATCCCTGTTCGGGGATGTTGCGACGGAACTGCTCATCCGTAATGACGGGGATGAAGGATTATTCGTTGCCTATTCTAGCGTAGAATTTCTATCTCCCGTGTACGGCGGCGACTATGTGGAGGCTTATGGCGAGATTACACGGATAGGCAATACGTCGCGAACCATGTTGTTTGAAGCTTATAAGGTGATCGAGGCAAATGTAGACCCTGAACAACCCTCTGCAGCTAATCTTCTTAACCCTCCCATACTGGTATGCCGTGCAGAGGGTACCTGTGTTGTTCCAAAAAATAAACAGCGGAGGAGAGGTTAAATGGATAAGTTGATCATTACGGCTGCGGTTGTGGGAGCGGAGCTGACGCGTAATGAAACACCCTATCTTCCCATTACCCCTGAAGAGATTGCTGAAGAAGTCTATCTTGCTTATCAAGCTGGCGCAGCCATCGCCCATATTCACGCGCGGAAGGCAGATGGAACATCTACACAAGATCGGAGCGTCTATCAAGAGATTATCCACCAGATTCGCAAACGATGTGATATAATAATACAGGTATCTTTGGGTGGAGCCGTTTGGATGAACGCCGATGAGCGTTTAGACCCCCTTGCTCTTTCTCCTGAAATGGCCTCGCTGACAACTGGAACGGTCAATTTTGGAAATGATGTTTTTATGAACTCACCAAAGATGCTTGAGGAATTTGCAGAGAAGATGCGCATCTATGGTGTTAGGCCTGAGTTTGAGATCATGGAAGTAGGCATGATCTCGAATGCTTTGTCCTTGGTGAAAAAGGGTCTGGTGACCGGACACCTGCACTTTGATTTTGTCTTGGGTGTACCAGGCGCCATACCTGCAACAGCCAAGAACTTGTTACATATGATTGAACTTATACCGGAGGATGCCACGTGGAGCGTAGCGGGGATTGGACGTAATCAGCTTCCCATGACGACATTAGGCATTGTGCTTGGCGGTCATGTTCGAGTTGGATTTGAAGATAATATTTACTATAGAAAGGGAGAGTTGGCCAAATCCAATGCTCAGCTTGTGGAGCGGGCGGTACGCATCGCGCGTGAATTAAACCGCGACATTGCCACCCCAGATGAAGCGCGTCAACTTTTAAAAATATCTTAAGTTTCAGGAAATGTGGAATTTCTATTTTATCCGGGAGGTAACCAGATGCCATTAGTATCGATGACAGAGTTAATGCAGCAAGCAAAGCGCGAGAAATTTGCCGTAGGTCAGTTTAACATGAACAATCTTGAGTTTGCAAAAGCAATTATGGAAGCAGCCGAAGAGGAAAACTCCCCTTTTATTTACGGCGTTAGTGAGGGGGCAATTAAATACATGGGGCTGGATTATGTAGTTGCCATCGCTCGGGCAGCCGCCGAAAAAAGCAAAATCCCCGTTGTGCTTCATCTTGATCATGGCTCCAGCTTTGAAGTGGCCATGCAATGTATCAAAGCCGGCTTTACATCCGTAATGTTTGATGGTTCACATTATCCCCTTGAAGAGAATATACGCTTAACCAGGGAGGTCGTCAACGCGGCTCATGCGATGGGAATTTCCGTCGAGGGCGAACTTGGCACCATCGGCGGCACGGAGGATGATCTCACCGTTGCGGAAGAAGATGCAAAGTTGGCCAAGCCGGAAGAAGCCATTCGCTTCTTTGAAGAGACCAAAGTGGATGCTCTGGCGATTGCTGTAGGAACGGCTCATGGAATGTATAAAGGGGAAGTGCGGATCCGTTATCACATCATTGAAGAAGTGAGCAGCAAAGTCCCGGTGCCTATCGTGCTTCATGGCGGTTCAGGCGTTCCCGATGAAGCAATCCGCAAATCGATTGAGCTGGGCGTGGGAAAAATCAATGTAAATACGGAAAATCAGGTGGCTATGACCAATGCGATTAAAGAGGTATTTGCGAAAAAACCGGACGTTTATGACCCGCGTAAATATTTGGGACCTGCGAAAGATGCCATGAAAGAAGTAGTAAAGAGCAAAATGCGTCTGTTTGGCAGCAGCGGCAAAGCATAATCATCATCATCACGGAGGGAACATCATGCGCCTTTTTATTGATACGGCAAATGTAGATGAGATCCGCAAAGCTTACCAATTGGGAGTCATCAGTGGGGTGACGACCAATCCTTCTTTGGTGGCAAAAGAAGGAAGAGTATTTGAGGAGGTATTGCGTGAGATACACGAGATCGTAGATGGACCGATTAGCGCTGAAGTGGTAAGCACTCAAGCCGACGAAATGGTGGAAGAGGGGAAGCGGCTCGCAAAGATTGGCAAAAATATCGTTATTAAAGTTCCCATGACAGAGGAAGGACTTAAGGCGACACACCAATTCCACAAATTGGGCATCCCTACCAACGTTACTTTAATCTTTTCTGTAAATCAAGCCTTATTGGCAGCTAGGGCGGGAGCTACATATGTCTCGCCATTTGTCGGACGGCTAGACGACATTGGCCAAAATGGAATCCAACTTGTAGAAGAGATCGTGCAGTTGTTTGACTTGCACGGGATCGAAACGCAGGTCATCTCTGCAAGTATCCGCCATCCGCTTCATGTAACCCAAAGCGGACTGGCAGGTGCTCATATCGCGACAGTTCCGTATAAGGTGATTGAGCAGATGACCAAGCATCCCCTCACCGATATCGGTTTGGAGAAATTTTTATCAGACTGGGAAAAGGTAAAGCCTAAGGCTTAAATATGAAGATATTTTAAGCGGAGTCCATATTGGATCCGCTTTGACTTTTGATTCGGAAAGTTTATATTCTTTCAGGTGATTAAGCGAGGCAAGAAAAGTTGGGGCCCCGCCCGGTGCAGCGCAGATTCGTGGTCTCAAAAAGTAATCGGAATACGCTGCAAAGCACCCCCTTACTTTGGAGTGATCATATTAAGAGGGTGAAGAGAGAACATGATCGAATCGATTGTTCAAAAACAATTGGAAGCCTACAATGCAAAGGATTTGGAAACATTTTTAAATTGCTATAGTGACGAAATTGAAGTTTACGACCATCCAAATACCCTTATTATGTCAGGAAAAGAAAGAATGAGAAATCATTACCGAAACCTATTTGACTCCTATCCTTCCATGCGGTGTAATCTTGTAAATCGCATGATTTCTGGAAATATCGTCATTGATCATGAACAGATAACAGGGAGAACGGAAGGAATATTGGAGGCGATAGCGATTTATGAAGTGATTGATGAGCGGATTCAAAAGGTTTGGTTTGTCAGATGAATTGGCTCGCCGCAAAAAAGACGCAAAACAGGTTTCGCTTCTTTTTTATGCTCCATTCGTTTATATTCCATTTGCACCTAAGGCTAACGTCTATCACTGCAAACAATGACGTTAGCCTTTATTTTGTATCAAACTATATATCGCCATTTATCGCCAATGTAATTATTTATAATTCATTTGATTTATTTTCTTTCTACAATTATGATTAGATATGGTATTATGGAGGGCAGGTTTCTTATGAAAGGAAGTCGTCTATGGAGAGGTTATACATATATGGTAGAAGACCGCTGCACGGAAGGGTTTCCATCAGCGGTGCCAAGAATAGTGCTGTGGCTCTGATACCAGCCAGTCTTTTGGCAAAATCGCCTACCAGGATTGAAAATCTTCCCAATCTAAAAGATGTAAAGATTTATCAGGAACTCTTGGAAGAGTTAGGCGCAATTGTACAACTGGATCATGACCGCATGGTGATTGATCCAACGCATTTAACCTCAAAACCCCTTCCAAATGGAGCGGTGAAAAAACTGCGTGCCTCCTATTATTTGATGGGCGCTCTGCTTGGACGCTTCAAGGAGGCGTATATTGGCTTGCCAGGAGGTTGTGACCTGGGCCCACGGCCGATCGATCAGCATATTAAGGGCTTTCAGGCCTTAGGAGCTGAGGTGATTCACGAAGGCGGCGCTTTGCATTTAAAAGCGAGAGAACTGGTGGGTACACGCATATACTTAGATATGGTTAGCGTTGGTGCCACCGTTAATATTATGTTGGCCGCAACACTGGCGAAAGGAACCACAATTATTGAGAATGCAGCAAAAGAGCCGGAGATTATTGACGTGGCGACTCTGCTCACCTCAATGGGCGCGATCATCAAGGGAGCAGGAACCAATGTCATTCGCATTACGGGCGTTCCTGAACTAAGAGGATGCAATCATTCCATCATTCCGGACCGGATCGAAGCTGGTACTTTCATGATTGCCGCCGCAGCCAATATGGGGGATGTATGGGTGGATAATGTAATTCCGACACATCTGGAATCTCTGATTGCCAAACTGAAAGAGATGGGAGCAGGGGTTGAAGTAGAGGAAGATTCGATACGCATTATCGGTGGCGTACAATATCGTGCCGTCGATATTAAAACATTGGTTTACCCGGGTTTCGCCACTGATCTGCAGCAGCCGATGACCCCGCTGCTTACGCTGGCAAAGGGAACCAGCATTATCACAGATACTATTTACGGGCATCGTTTTAAGCATGTCGATGAGCTGAGGCGGATGGGCGCGCGTATCAAGGTAGATGGGAGAAGCGCATTGATTGAAGGGGGAGGGATGCTGCAAGGAGCAGTTGTTCACGCCAGTGATCTGCGCGCAGGAGCAGCGCTCGTCATTGCAGGACTAATGGCCGAGGGGATAACAGAAGTCCGAGGCGTGGATCATATTGATCGCGGTTATGAAAACCTGGTGGGTAAGTTAAATCAATTGGGCGCACATGTGGAAAGGAGAAAGGAGGATGAAGTAAAGTGTGGGTCATTCCACTATTAGCCACATTAATCAGTCTGTTTTTTGCGCTTATTCTGACGGATAAATTTATCAAAAGGAAGCGGATCTCAGACCTGCTGTATAGTTTATCCCTCTATATGTTTGCTCTTGCTTCATTTGGGGAGTTCTACAGTTCAGCTTTCAATTGGTTCACTTGGCTTTATAAGCTATATTATTATCCTGCGATCTCTTTGGTGCCCATAATGGCTGCCGCAACGCTTTACGCGCGTTTCAAGCGGATCGTGGCGCATCTTTTTCTCGCCTATGTCGGGGTAGTGATGCTGCTCTTGTTGATCGCCATTATTCCCGCCCAGGTTAATGCAGAGTTGCTTGCTGCATCGGGTATGACCGTTGGCGGAGAGGCGATGCCGGATTCGGTGCGCCGATACAGCTTCTGGCTCTCCGGGGTTGGCGGAATCGTGATGATTTTAAGCGCGCTATGGTCATGGTGGAAATCCCGCCTTGCAGGCAATCTCGTCATTGTCGGAGGAGCATTGATCATGAGCATCGGAGGAAGGCTGGCAACAGCAGGATGGACCTACTTTCTCCCCTTAAGCGAACTCCTGGGGATTATCGCCATTTTCTGCGGCGTAATTCTGCTGGAGAAACAGAAATATTTCTTAAAGAATGAAACGGACCAGATCCAGATCAAGATCGGTTCAACGCAAATCGCTGCAACTGCAGACGGGCAAACCCTCGTAAAGAAAGAGACGGGAAAAAAGCAGAAACCAAAGAAAGAGAAAATTAATAATAAAAATCATAAAAACAAAGAGAGAAAGTCTAAAAGCGTGAAAGTGAAACAAAGCTACAAGGGTTAAATCTCTGCCATACGATGATGGAATTGAGTGAGGGAGTTGACAGCATGGAAAGAAGTTTGACCATGGAATTGGTTCGTGTCACAGAAGCGGCAGCACTGGCATCGGCCCGTTGGATGGGAAGAGGAAAGAAGGATGAGGCCGACGATGCTGCAACGACAGCAATGCGGGCAGTTTTTGATACTGTGCCGATGGATGGCATCGTTGTCATTGGCGAAGGGGAAATGGATGAAGCGCCGATGCTCTATATTGGCGAGAGATTGGGGTTATCCGAGATGGCCAATGTTCCCAAGGTAGATGTGGCTGTTGATCCCCTTGAAGGCACCAATATTGTAGCCAGAGGAACCTGGAATGCCATGTCTGTGATCGCAATTGCGGATCGCGGCAACTTGTTGCATGCGCCGGACATGTATATGGAGAAGATTGCCGTTGGTCCACAATGCGTGGGAAAAGTGGACATCAATGCCTCGGTCAGGGATAATCTCTTTGCCGTCGCTGCATGTCTGGGTAAAGATATTTCGGACGTGGTGGCTACGGTGTTGGATCGGCCTCGTCACGCCAAAATTATTGAAGAGATCCGAGAAGCTGGAGCCCGTATCAAATTAATCAGCGATGGCGATGTTTCGGCTGCGATCAATACAGCCTTCCCGGAGACAGGAGTAGACATTCTCTTCGGAATCGGCGGCGCGCCAGAGGGTGTGATTGCCGCAGTTGCGCTCAAATGTCTGGGAGGAGAACTGCAAGGGAGACTTAAACCTTCCAATCAGGAAGAGTATGACCGGTGTATCCGCATGGGCCTAAAAGATCCTGAGCAAGTGCTCTATATGGATGATCTGGTCAGCGGAGATGATGCCATATTTGCGGCGACAGGGGTAACAGACGGAGAGTTGCTGCGCGGGGTACGCTATCTTGGTAAAACTGCAAAAACTCACTCGGTAGTCATGAGGGCAAAATCGGGAACGGTTCGTTTCATTGAAGCAGAACATCGTCTCTCGACAAAACCAAACCTCGTGATAAAATAATAATAAGCATGAATTTCTATCATTATGGATATACTAATCTATTAGAGTGCATCTACTCGGTAGGATTAGCGTTGGTTGATGGAGAGAAGGGCATCTATTTTTAGAAAGGCAACCCTGATCTTATCTTCTGATCTTATCTATTAATCATACAAATAAATAGAGAGCGTGGTGTTATACCCTCTATGGGTGAAGAATTACTTCTAACCGATTTGGAGCAAAAAAGTCTGAAGGACTTATACAAGCTGGCCAAGGAATTTGAAATTTCATATTACGCCAGCATGAAGAAAAAGGAACTGATTTTTTCCATTCTTAAAGCACAGGCTGAAAGGCTTGGATTCATGTTTATGGAAGGCATTTTAGAGATTATGCCTGAGGGTTTTGGATTCTTAAGAGCTTTAGGTTATTATCCAAGCTCGGAAGATATCTATATTTCCAACTCGCAGATTCGTCGCTTTGATCTCCGCAATGGAGATAAAGTATCGGGTAAGGTTCGACCTCCGAAAGAGAACGAACGTTACTTTAGTCTTCTGAAAGTCGAGGCAGTAAATGGAGAAGATCCCGAGACATCGTCGGAAAGACTTCATTTTCCCGCGTTAACTCCTCTTTATCCCCAAAAGAAACTTACCTTGGAAACAACTCCGGAAAAACTATCAACGCGCATCATTGATTTATTGGCACCTGTCGGATTAGGGCAGCGCGGACTGATTGTGGCACCTCCTAAAGCGGGTAAAACCGTACTTCTGAAAGAGATTGCCAATAGCATTACGACCAATCATCCGGATGTGGAATTATTGGTACTGTTGATTGATGAACGTCCGGAAGAGGTTACGGATATGCAAAGGTCGGTTAAAGGAGAAGTGATAAGCTCTACCTTTGATGAGTTGCCGGAGAATCATATTAAAGTAGCGGAGTTGGTTTTGGAACGCGCATTGCGTTTGGTTGAACATAAGAAGCATGTGGTGATTTTGCTGGATAGCATCACACGATTGGCGAGAGCCTATAACCTCGTTATACCGCCAAGCGGACGTACCTTGTCAGGCGGGATTGATCCAGCTGCATTTCACCGCCCAAAAAGATTCTTTGGAGCAGCCCGCAATGTAGAAGAGGGAGGCAGCTTGACCATTCTTGCCACCGCTTTAATCGAAACAGGTTCTCGCATGGATGATGTGATCTACGAGGAATTTAAGGGAACCGGAAATATGGAATTGCACCTGGATCGCAAATTGGCGGAACGCCGAATCTTTCCTTCCATTGAACTTAGAAGATCAGGGACACGCAAAGAAGAACTGCTCCTGACCAAAGAGGAGTTGGAAAAAATATGGGCAATACGCAAGGCGATGACCAATAACGAAGAATTTATGGAGCAGTTTATTAAAAAGCTGACTGAAACAAAGTCCAATAAAGAATTTTTAGACTCGATTGAGATTAAGACAAAGAAGGTAAAAGTAGGTAACCCAACGCCTTCCAATCCGCAAACACCATCCACCTCCTCTGTCTCCTAAATCAAAAAGATTCTAAGGAACAACCTCCTCACATATGATGAATAAAGCAACTAAATCTTTTACACATTTTCTCCATTTAAGTTTGAAGAGAGGTGAGGAGGTTGTATTTTCATAAAGTTATGGCAGTTGGAGCCCTGCTTTCAGGGTTCGGACTATTGACAGAGCAAATCTCCGACGCTGTTCTCGCCCATTCTAGAGTGGATTACAATTGGAAAGATCGAAGCATTGTCAATTTGCGATTAAAAGAGATCCCTTTACGCGTTAGATTGCAGAAATTGCCAATCCATCCATCGAAAATCAGAATTATTGCCCGGGAAAAGATGCAGACGCTCGAAATCCGTCAAAGAATTTCGCAAAGATTCCCTCAGCAGCCCTTATTGCAAGGAAGCAAAACAAACAAAACCAATAAAGCAAACACTGTGCGTGTAGCGTCTATCCACAAAGAGGATGCGCTCATGCCTGCCTTTTCATGGCCTGTGAAGAATGCGAGGTTTACCAGCCACTTTGGCATGCGCCACGGGAAACCCCATTATGGGATTGATCTGATCAGTGCAAGCGGAACTTTAGACATACTGGCTGCAAAGACCGGGGTGGTGGTCGCATCCCGCCGTGATAGTGGCGGCCTTGGAAATCTCGTGATTATCGATCACGGCAATGGATATGAAACCTATTATGCGCATTTAAGCAAACGTTACGTGAAAGTAGGGGATCAGGTCCGTGCTGGGGATGTGATTGGCAAGATGGGGGAGACAGGAAATGCAACGGGGATTCATCTCCATTTCGAGGTGCGCCAAAATCATAAACCGTTAAATCCGGTTCAGTTTCTAGAGAAGAGGACATATGTATCCCGCCGCATTTAGTTTTGATTCCTACGGCGTATGGTATAGTTTTAACGTAATTTCCGAAAGAACTCTCCCGCCTCAAGGAACGTGAAGGGCACAGCCCAGTGAGTAGGCGGGAGATGAATTTCGGTTGGCGATAGCAAACTGATGTGGTAATCTATTGTTAGAACGGACGCCTTCGGAGCGAAGGAATGCGTAAAGGGTTCTTGTGCGTGGCTTACCGTTCGGCGAACACGCACAAGTCGCTTGAAGCCTCCACCTCTAAGCGAAGCGTAGGTGGCGGGTAGTTCACTAAAAGTCGAGGGGGGTACTCCTCGGCTTTTATTTATCATCATTGCTCGATTTGAGCAGTAAGGCACTTACGGTTGAGAACTAAAATCGGACATGTTAAAGTTAGGGATATGGCTAAGTCTTTTGGAGGATACTAGCATGTATTTAGTATATAGTGATGCGGATAATCAAGTTTATGATTCAGAGGAATGGTTTGCCGTTGGACGGTCAGGAGATCAGTTGGTGGAAATATTGGAAGAAGACTTGATCCCGCTGCCGGAAGGCGCTACTCTGGTAGCTTTGCCCGATACCAGACCGATTGGTATGGATCCCGACAGCGGAGAGTTTGTACCGATGGAAGGTGACATCAACGCAGTAGGTGCTTTATTGCCCCAAGGGTATACTCGTCTTTTATTGCCTGGGTATATGAAACGCGACCACAGCAAGTTTCTTCCTCTTTTTGGCTATACGGCAGTTGTTTGGAAAGATGGGCAATTTTATGTGGCAGCACGTCAAAGCGATGATGCCTATAAGTGGAATCCGCTCAACTTCCCTTATCAAGTGGTAGAAGAGAAAGTAAGTGAGTTGAGGTCTTTATACCCGCATAACCGCGTGATTGAGCATTTAAGCAACTGCGCTTTAGGATATGAATGTTTAACTGCCTCTAACACCTTTCTAAATCGATGGGAGGGCGCTCTGCCGGTATCATATTCGTGTAATGCCGGCTGTTACGGGTGTATCTCTGAGCAGCCCGAGGACAGCGGTTTTCTCTCCCCGCAGACGCGGATGAACTTTCGGCCAACGGTGGAAGAGTTGGTGGAAATTATGCTTTATCACTTAAAAACGCCGGAAAGTATCATCAGCTTCGGACAGGGATGCGAAGGTGAACCATCGACACAAGCGAGCCTGATCATCCCCGCAATTAGGGAAGTGAGGAAACAGACTTCCATGGGATATATCAATATCAATACGAATGCGGGTTTGACAGACCATATCAAGGGCATTGTGGATGCAGGGCTAAATTTAATGAGAGTAAGCACCATCAGTGCCATACCGGAACATTATAACGCCTACTATCGCCCTCGCGGTTACACATTGGAAAATGTGAAAAAGTCGCTGATCTATGCTGCGGATAAAGGTGTGTATACCTCTATTAATTATCTTATTTTCCCCGGCGTAATGGACCGCGAAGAAGAGATTGAAGCCATGATTGATTTTATTAAAGAGACAAAGCTGAAAATGGTTCAGCTTCGCAACCTGAATATCGATCCGGACAGTTACTTAAAGCTTATCCCGCCGGCAAAGGGAGAGATTTATGGCATAAATCAGGCGATTGAGATCTTACAGGAAGAAGTTCCTGGTCTGGTGATTGGTTCATATACCCATGTCCCGCCTGTGAAAATATAAATGATTCGGTAAAAACTCAATGGGCAGAATCTTTCAGCGCTCTGCTATGAACATCCGGCAAGGGGGCGGTCATCCAGCGGCAGGTGATCGCCGCCAGCATCATGACCAGGGCGGCGATTGCGAATGTTGGAACCAAGTTGATCTCCGCCACGAGTGTACCGGACAACCCAGTGCCGATCAATATCCCGCCAAGCAATAGCGGCGTGAAGACACCGTTTACACGGCCTACATATTGTTCCTCTATGCCTTTAATGATAAATGTGCTGATCACGATTTGCACGAAGGCCATGATAACGCCAACAAGGAGACGCATTGCCAGTGTCAGCGGCAACCAGATGGAATAGGCCTCAACCAGAATAGAACAAGCAAGAAAAGTGAGGCTAAAGAATAAGACCGCTCTTCCCTGAAATCGGGATGCAAGCGTAGCTGCTATGCCACTGCCGATCAGCATGCCGATCCCAGAGGCAGCGTATAGCCACTGAACCGCCTGTTTATCCAGATCAAGCCGCTCAATGACCAAAAATACGTCCAGCGGCTGAATGATCCCTTCGCTAAGACCAACAAGCAGGAAGGCAATTGACAGAACCATCAGGTTCCGATTCTGCTTGACGTAACGAATCCCCTGTTTAAAATCGTCGAGAACAGAAACCTTCTTTGAACTTTCTTTAGACACCGACGGGAGCAGCATCAGCAGCAAGGACGAAAGCAGAAAGATGACAGAGACGACGATCAACGACAAGTTGATGCCAAGCCAATTATAGATCATTGTGCCAAGTACCGGACCGCCAATCAGGAACAAGGATACAAGGCCCTGGGAGATCCCTACGGCCATCTCCATTTGTTCGGGCCTCACATGTTTCTTAAACATGACAGCGGAGGATGGCTGGGAAAATTGGCTCACAATTGCAGAAACCAAGGTTGCGAAAAAAAGCGCTTGCCATAAGCCGTTCCACATCAATGCAACAATCACCATGACCGATAGGGCACTGAGAAAATCTCCTGCAACCATCGTCCGCTTGGGATTCCAACGGTCTGCCAGCACTCCGCCGATAAAAGAGAATGCAAAGATCGGCAGATATTCGGCTACAGTCAGCAGCGAAACGGCAATAGGATTGTTGCCGGTCACCTCCATAACGAAAAACAAGAGGGCAATGTTGCGGATCCAGATCGCCGCCTGTTGCATCAGGTCAGAGGTAAGTACGATTAAAAATACACGATTTTTTAGCAGTTCTTTCACAATCGCTCACTCCTATTGTATACCGACTATTCGGTATGTTAATTTATAAAAAAATTATGGACGACGTTGCGCCCCTTCCAGAAAGATAGTGGTGGCTTTCCTATACAACTGTTTAAGATGATCGTGATCCATTTCGTAATAGGCGGTTCCTAAGCCGCCTAATAATCCCAAGAAAATATAGGTTAAATCTTTGGGATCAGCCTCAATCAATTCCCCGTTTGCAATTCCCTGTCTAAACAAATCTTCACATACTTGATACGGACTACGAATGATTTCGAGCAGACGCTGCAGAACTTCTTGGTCGGCCAAACGACTGCCGGCAAACTCTTCTGCCGCTTTTTGCAGCGGGCTTTGGAAATCATCGGCAAACTTTTCCGCCAGAACATAAAGCTTTTCGGTCACCGATTTAAGTCCTCGCGATGCTTGTTCCCATTGGGCAAACAAGTCCTTCCAGCTCATTTCCCACAAATATAGAAATAGGTCTTCTTTTCCTGAAAAATGATAATAAACGCTACCTTTACTCAATCCCGTAGCTCCGCATATATCTTCCATGGAGGTGGCCGCATACCCTTTTTGAGAAAAGAGTTGTTTTGCCTTTTCGGCAATGAACAACTTGGTCTGCTCCCCTTCCCCGCGTTTTCTTGCCATGAATGATGAGCCTCCTTTATATACCGACCATTCAGTATATATAATAACGTAGCAGTTTTTCTGTGGATTGTAAACAAAAGATTCTGTTTTTCCTATTGCAACAGAGATAAATGGTGAGCATAACACAGAACTACCATTCTCGCTGAAATCAATGATTGAATAAACTTGTCACTTGTGCTATAATGCCATCATGTGTCTAAATGTACTCTGAGTTCACGGAATTCAGGGCGGAAAGAGGTGAGCAAGATGAAAGCAGCAATTCATCCAAATTATCATGTAACAAAAGTTACCTGTGCATGTGGCAACACATTTGAAACAGGTTCTGTGAAAAAAGAATTAAAGGTAGAAATTTGTTCTGAATGCCATCCATTCTTCACTGGTAAGCAAAAATTTGTTGACTCTGGTGGCCGTGTGGATCGCTTTAAGAAAAAATATAATCTTAAGTAATCAATGCAAAAATTGGAGTGAAGGGAATTCTTTACAAGAATATCCCTTCACTTTTTTTTAATGGACTAAGAAAGTTTAATTTCTTTAAAACAATAAATCGACGTAAGAAAGGTTGGGGCCCCGCCCGGCGAAGCGGTAGCTTCAGCCGGGTGGGTTATTTTATGGCCTTACCATGATTTATGAAATGGGTCTTCTTTCTTTCCGGGAATAATAGGGATGAGGAGGTGGACTTTGTGCAGAAAAAAATGATTCTGCCCGTTGCAGTCCTAGGCTTGACAATGTTGGCAACAGCTTGTACTCCTAACTACCGTTCCGATCAAGGAATGACATCTGCCAGGGATAACAATCCGAATCGGGTCTCCTATCGTGACGGTGCTGCTTATCCCTATGGGTCTACCTATCGGAATGGTTTTCCGGACCGATATGGGTACACGAATACTGACGGATTTAATAACCGCGCTGGATATACAAACAGAGGAACGATCGATCGCACCTACCCTGATGGAAGAACCAACGTAACCAATCAGGCTCCCAATACCTATGGATGGAATCGATACGGCAACGACTTTAATGGCGCGCGTGATCAGAATCCTAACCTCCTTCCAACCAATCTTAATGCCGATGCTGACCGTATGGCTAACATCGCAGCCAGAGTTAAGGGTGTAGATTCGGCTACCACATTTATTGTGGGAAAAACTGCGTATGTCGGTTTGGATATTAACCGTAACGTCAATCGAAATACGGACATCGGAAGAGTGGAAAACGAGGTTCTGTTGGCATTAAACAAAGCGATGCCAAAATATGATATTCGTGTAACATCGGATAAAGGTTTCTTCCGCCGAATCGGAGCGGTAAATACGGGAGTGCGTAAGGATCGTACAAACAATAATGTTGATTTTCTAAGACGCAATGAAGATCATATGAATCGATAATTGCACAAAGAGCTCCTCATCATGATAAGGTCAGGCGTTGCCTGGCCTTATTTCCATGTAATGATTGCCTCGGAGATAAGATAAATGTATGCGGATGTTAAACGTCTGTGATATTGTCATATCGTAACGCTTCAGTGAAAATGTCACTATGAGACAGGAGAGAATTACGTTGACGAAAGAAGAATTGAAGCGTTACACAGTGATTATGAAACATATTCAA
>Ga0310838_1000117_pt1 | contig 114509 bp, 104 predicted proteins | sample SM_ome_6_FD_202241 | JGI IMG/M metagenome (GOLD analysis project Ga0310838, IMG submission 202241) | Sorghum-adapted microbial communities enriched on stacked mutant (SM) sorghum from Joint BioEnergy Institute, Emeryville, California... ...
TTTGTTTTTCAGTCCAATCGTCTGTGTATTTCTTTCCACAACCATGGCAAAAACGACTTTTACAGGTAAAGCAAACAAACACAGGCTTAGAATTGCCTTCACACCCAAGGCATTCATATTTTGCATAACCTAAGTCTTTTGTGCCGCATCGGATTGCTTTATCAACTGTCTCTTGGATATCTTTCTGCATTTCCTTCGGAAATCGATAATCGTTAAGATACCAAAACCCATCGAAATGATCTTTAAGAATCTGCTTGATGATCCCACGCTTTTTATATTTACTCGCCATGACATTCCTCAACTTATCCTCTTATATATTTTAAAGTATAAGTTATCCACAGAAGAGATCAATCTATAGTTTCCTAAACAATAAAAAAACGAGTCTCAAGAAGACTCGCCAGATGAATCTTTACTCATTGGTCAAGGTTGAATCACTAAATTTTGTAAGGGTATTTTACAATATTTTGTTCATTGAGCAGTTCACTTGGAACATCAATCTCCATCCGTAAGAGATTGGAACCGAATGACTTGCCCAGATTATCGGTCCGCAGCGAAGAAGGCGCACCTCCTCCTAAAGCATCCTCCATAATGAACTTCAGCGCCAAAACATTAGGCACTTCAAAACGGGAGACCTCACCAAAAACAAGCCCCCTAAAATGCTCTTTCACACGCTCTGCAGTTACTTCTCGCTTAAAAATCTCGTACATCTCCGCCGTTCGCGCAAAAAGCGTCAAATCGCAAGTATTTCCCTTATCCCCCGATCTTGCCTGTGCAATGTGCCGTAATTGTACCCGAGGCATCTATTTCACCTCCATAACGCTTACTTCAATCTGTTTTTCCACCAGTTCTCTGGGGATTAAGACGGACCATAAACCGAGCAATTGGCGCACGGAGAACATCCCGGACAATCCGCCCACAAACGGAGGACCATTCAGTGCCAGCGGGGGGAATAATCGCCCAAAGCGATCCGCCGTTTTCTTATCTTTGGTCCGAACAGCCACCCTTAAGTAGATCTCGTTCAGATTCTCTTCATCAATCGGTCGGGCCAACGGTCCATGGATGGAATTATAGCCGACATATTCCGTAAGGATATCTTCCACTTCAATACCATAAAGATCGATCTGCTTGCGAATGATCTCATCCGCTTTACGGGCCTTTGCCATTGCATCGGGCCAAGAGTAACCGATCAATCCTTGTCCCATATAGCCATTCTCATATCCGATGATCGCTTTTAAAGTTGAGGGGCATGGTCTTCCTTTCACACCTTCAACGCGGACGCGGTTCTCACCCTCTTGTGTAAACCGGACATCCGAAAAATCGGCCACTACGTCAGGCGTGATATAGTTGCTCGGATCATGGATCTCATATAAGAATTGTTCTTTCAGGGTATCCACCGAGACACGTCCACCAGTATTCTCCGGTTTGGTAATGATTGCGCTTCCATCTTCGCTCACTTCTGCGATAAGATAACCGATATTCTCCATGTCGGGAATGTTCCACCAATCCCCGCTAAAGTTACCTCCTGAAGCCTGGCCGGAGCACTCCATCAGATGTCCAAGGAGTATCCCTTGCGCTAATTTGTCCCAATCATCTTCCCTCCACCCCAGTTCAAAGATCAGCGGAGCAAGAAATTGTGCCGTATCGGTAGTTCTTCCGGTAACGACAATATCTGCACCCTGATTGAGGGCTTCAACAATCGGCTTTGCGCCTAAATAGGCACTTGCAAATAAAAGACGATCTTTTATGGAAGAGAAAGATTCTTTTGTGGTATAGTGGTCGAGGTTAACACCAAGCCTTTGCCATTCATCCAGATAAGGATAGATATTATCCCCTGTGGCAATCCCTACTTTAATGCCGCTGATGCCCAATTCTTTCGCGACGCGAAATACTTCTTCTCTTGCTCCTTCGGGATTAATTCCGCCGGCGTTGGTGATCAACTTGATGCCTTTTTCTTTTACATAGGGCAGCAAGGTTCTCATCGTTACCGTAATATCCTTGGTATAACCCGCCTTCTCATCTTTAAGGCGATCCTTCTGCAATATGGCCATGGTTAATTCGGCTAATGTATCAAAGCATATATATTGCACATTTCCGTATTTGGCCATATTTAGGGCACCATAGATCGTATCACCGTAAAAGCCTTGACCTGCACCGATACGCACCTTCTTCATTTGAAGCTCCCTCCTGTCCTCTCCGTTTATTGGCATAAAATTTAAACAAAAGCTAATATAATGATAACTCGAATTACTTTCTACATGGATGAATTAATTCCTGCCGCAGCATGAAAAATGTAGGTCTCGTCAATCTGGTTCACTTTTACTTGTTCGCGTTCCAAGAGAAGATCCAAATGTCCGATGATCTCCGACATGGTTAATGGCAGTTCATTGATATAAAGATGCGGAAACATTTGCTTACTTAATTCAAAAGCAGTAGATGGTTGATTTAATAAAAGATGGATCTGGTTGGCCCGCTCATCTTGTTTGCTGATCCGCTCCCGAATCAAAGAATGTGCATCATCAATCTCTTCCCCATGCCCTGAGTATACCTTTTTGATCGGAAGCTTTAGCAACTTTTGCAGCGCTTCCCGATAAACGAGGAGCGAGCGCGGCCTTTTCAGATCCCCATATCCGGGTTCTACAAATGCGTTGGACGAGATATGCTTGATCAGATGATCTCCTCCGATCAATTCATGGCTTTTACGATGATACAGGGAGATATGGTCCGGAGCATGGCCGGGCGTCTCTAAAATCTCCCAATCCTCTTCGGAAGGAAGAAGATCACCTTCTCGTAAATAATGATCCACCTTGATCAAAGAGTTATACTTATCTAATTCACGAAATGTCTCCCTTAACCTGTCTAAAAACCCCTGAGGAACTCCATGCAGACGGTAAAGATCGGCATAAAATTGTTCTCTTAGCCGGATAAACGATGGCTCCTTCTGCAAATAAGGCCCCCCTAATGGATGGCTGTAGATTTTCATCTCTTTCATCTGCAAAAGCTCATCTACCAAACCAACATGATCGGTATGATGGTGAGTGAGCAAAATTTGATCAATATCTTTTATTTGCAGATGATTTCTCTTCAGCTCTTCATGAAGCAGATTCCATGCTTCTTTTGTTCTGGGACCTGTATCGACCAGTGTGATTGCATTCCCTTTTATTAGATAAATATTTACCGGACCTACCTTGAATGGAGTAGGGAGGGTGATTTTTATGATTTGAGTCAAAATCTGCACCTTCTTTTCATCTCGCACATATTGAATGAGCATTCATTCAACAACAGTATACCATAAATTGATGGTTGAACTGCTTATTATTTTTCAGATTACTTCGTCCTTTAGCGAATCGCTTAAATGGCTTACATCATTTAATGTGACAATGCGCCAATCGTTGCCGTCGGTTTCAATATGCGTTACACCCGTATTTAAAATCTTTGTTTTGCCCGATCCATACTCTCCATGTGATATGACGGAGAGGAATGCGTTGATGCTGGCTCCATGGCTGACAATCGCGATATTCTTATCCATGCAGGTTTGGATAATCGTCCTGATCTGTGAATAGACTCTTTCTTTCACAGAATGAATCGGCTCTATTCCATACTCTTCCACTTCGGCCCAATCTCCCAGCTCTGCAGAGTAATGTAAGAAGACCTCATCGGCAAACTTCCCTTCCAGGCTTCCATAGCTTCGTTCGCGCAAGCTCTTATAAGTTGCAATCTCCAGTTGGAAGAGCTCGGCTAATGGTTTCGCCGTCTGATAGGCACGCTGCAGGTCGCTGGAAAAGATGCGGTCCAGGCGCTTACCCATAAACCAGGATTTAAGCTGCTCCGCTTGTTCCCTTCCCGTTTGGTTTAAGGGGATATCGATATGTCCTTGAAATCTTTTTGTCCTGTTCCAGTCCGTTTCTCCATGCCGGATTATGAATAGGTTTGTAATCATCATCGTTGCTCCTCAAGAAAGAATTTCTCACATCATGTTGGTTCTATCTATAATTATATAAGAACATTTCTGACCGGGCCAGATCAACTCCTTGCCAATGTCCGGAGAGAGTCGCTTCTCCCAGACCAAATTGCTGAATTACGTAATTTTAACTTGACTTTTCAGCTAAAATTCTATATTTTTATGATTGTGTATTTTATATCTAGGTAACAGGGATTGCTATAACCCTCTCGGTTAGACTCTCAGATAAGCGCGGCTGGTTTATCTTATCTGTTTAAATATGAGTCATACCAGCAACCTTTTACCGAAAAACAATTGATTGCCAACTAGAACATACCCTTTATTATATGATCGATTTTGTTTAGTTTTGAAAGGAGAATAGAAATATGGCTCGTTATACTGGTCCTCGTTGGAGATTGAGCCGTCGTCTCGGCATCTCCCTATCCGGAACCGGAAAAGAATTGAAACGTCCTTATGCTCCTGGACAGCATGGACCCAGTCAAAGAAAAAAATTAAGCGAATATGGCATGCAATTGCAAGAGAAGCAAAAGCTTCGTCACATGTATGGTCTAAGCGAGAAACAGTTTGCCAACCTCTTTAGGGAAGCTGCAAAAATGAAGGGAGTTGCCGGCGAGAATTTTATGATCTTGCTTGAGTCTCGCTTAGACAATCTCGTATACCGCATTGGCTTCGCCCGCACCCGCGCAGGCGCTCGTCAGCTTGTAAGCCATGCCCATATTACGGTAAACGGCAAAAAAATAAATATCCCGTCTTATCGTTGCAAACCTGGAGACGTAATCGGATTGCGCGAAAAGAGCCGCAACTTGCAAGTGGTTAAAGAGGCTCTTGCAGAGCGCGCATACCTTCCCGCATATATCAGCTTTAATGAAAGTACAATGGAAGGTACTTTTACACGTCTTCCTGAACGTTCTGAACTCCCTGCCGAGATTCAAGAACAGCTTATCGTCGAGTTCTACAGCCGTTAATGATCTACACAAGTTAACCCTCTTCCAAATGGAAGAGGGTTATTTTAGTGCGATAGAACAGCGGGCTGCGACGCTCTTTCACCGCTTAAACCAGCTTAACTTGGGCAAATTTTCGTTTTCCCACCTGCACAATCATCCCATCCTTGACCGCGATTGCCGCATTTACATCATCTATGCGCTCTTCATTAATCCTAACCGCGCCTTGTTGAATCATGCGGCGGCCTTCTGCATTGCTTGGCACCAACCCCAAAGCGGTGAGCAGAGAGATTACGCCGATCTTTCCATTTTCCAGTGAACTGCTCAAAATCTCACGCTCTTCTATATCATCCGGAAGCTTGCGCTGTTGAAACACCGCTTTGAAATATTCTTCCGCCTCGCGTGCAGCTTCCTCGTTATGGAACATGCGCACCAATGTATAAGCAAGCTTCATTTTCGCATCGCGCGGGTGAATCTTCCCTGTAGTGAGTCCTTCTTTTAACTCTTGTAATTCTTCAAGGCTCAGATCCGTCGCATATTCAAAATAATTCATCATCAATTCATCCGGAATCGACATGGCTTTTCCATAGATCTCATTGGGAGATTCATCGATGCCGATATAATTGCCCAATGATTTGCTCATCTTCTTCTCACCGTCTAACCCCACAAGCAATGGGGTCATGATGACAGCCTGTTGTTCCTGTCCGTATTCCTTTTGTAAGTGTCGTCCCATCAACAGGTTGAACTTCTGATCGGTCCCACCTAACTCTATATCCGACTGTAATGCCACCGAATCATACCCCTGCATGAGCGGGTAGAAAAATTCATGAATGCTGATCGGCTGTTCATTCGCATAGCGCTTCTGGAAATCATCCCGCTCCAGCATGCGAGCTACCGTTGTTTTTGCCGATAGTGCAACCACTTCCGCAAAAGTAAGCGGAGCAAGCCAGGTGCTGTTAAAATGCACCTCCATCTTATCTGCATTGAGGATTTTGCCAAACTGCCTCACATAAGTTTCCGCATTCCTTTTTACCTCTTCTTCAGACAATTGCTTACGTGTTTCCGATTTTCCGGTCGGATCTCCTATACGGCCCGTAAAGTCCCCGATCACCAATTGAACCTGATGTCCCAGATCCTGGAACTGTTTCAGCTTTTGCAAGACAACGGTATGTCCCAGGTGAATATCGGGAGCAGAGGGATCAAGTCCCAATTTTACTTTCAACGGAACTCCAAGGGCTACACTTCTGCGCAATTTTTGCAGCAACTCCTCCTCCGGAACAATTTCCACCGTCCCTCTCTTCAGAATGGCAAATTGTCTGGCCACTTCCTGCTCTTGTTCGGGAGTAAGTTTTATTTCTTCTTTTTTTGCAACTTCAGACATATACGATCCGCCTTTCTCTCTTTCATGTATAACTAAAAAACAAAAAAGCCCCTTCCCCGTTAAGGGACGAAGCATTGTTCGCGGTACCACCCTTATTAAGGAATGAGCAACATTCCTTCACTCTAAAAGTAAAAGGCTCCAGATTGTATTTTGCGCTTGGGGCGTGGCTGATTTTCACCCATCCATCAGCTCTCTCATTTCACTCCCAATGGCTACTGCGATCCTTCACTGCCCAAATATTGAATTATATTCATCATATTAATTTCTCCAAACTATGTCAATGATACATATAAAGTAAGCTTGAAGCAACTTTTCTGGCCCATTTTTCGTCTAATGGAGTATGAAGAAGGCTTATGCTATAATAAACCTGTCCATTTTAAGGGGGAAAGCATAGATGAATAACCAGAAAGAACAAGTTCAAAGTACAAAAACAGAAAGAAAGAAGAAAAGAAAATTTAACCGAAATAATATTATTCTCGTCATTCAAGTCGTTGTCGTTATGGGCTTAATGGGACTCTTTGCGGCAGGAGGCGCTGCTTTTGGCTTCGTTGCCTCCGTAGTCAAAGAGCAGAAAGTGTTATCCTATGAAGAGATGAAAATGGCAATTTCACCAGACTACATTACGGGTTTTGCCTATTTTTCCGACGGAACGCCAATCGGTAAATTGCCGACGGAACAGGACCGCAGATTGGTCACTCTAAAGGAGATCTCGCCCTATGTGATCGATGCGCTCATCTCAACGGAAGATAAAGCTTTCGATAAGCATAAGGGAGTAAGTTTGAAAGCTACGGCCCGTGCAGTCTTGCAGCAAATCACGGGTTCGGAAAGGCAAACCGGAGGGAGTACGCTCACACAACAATTGGTGAAGCAAACCATTTTAGAGGAAAGCTTTTTTAGAAAAGAGATCAGTGGAGAGGTAAAAGGTGAAGAACTAAGAAAATTAAAATATAAGCGCAAATTTAATGAAATCTTCCTCGCCCTGCGCCTTGAGCGTTTCTTTACGAAGGATCAGATTCTGGAAGCTTATCTGAATGAAATGTATTTTGGCTTTAATGCGAGCGGAAGCAACATTTATGGCATCCAATCTGCAGCAAGAGGGATCTTTGGCGTGGATGCGAAGGATTTGAATCTTCCGCAAGCGGCATACCTGGTCGGCATGCTACAAAATCCAGGCTATTATATTCCCTTTAAAGAAAAAGGTTTGGAAGATGGATTAAAGCGGATGAGGCTGGTTCTCGGACAAATGAAAGCAGATGGCAAGATCACCGAGGCAGAGTATGAGGAAGCGCTGAAATATGATATTAAGGCCAATCTTGTTAAGCGGGAAGAGACGCAGAGCGCCTATGACAAATATCCATTCCTACTCTTTGAGGTGTGGGAGAAAGCAGCCAAGGCTTTGGTTGAAGACGAGCTTTTAAAAGAAGGCTATACGCTTCAAGAAATATATGATGAAGAAAACAAAGAGCTTTATGATGAACTGCTTGAAAAGAAAAAACGGACACTCTCCACTCAGGGATATAATATATACACGACCATAGACAAAGAACTCTACGATGCATTCCAAGAGTATGCCGCAAATCCAGATCATTTCTGGAAGAATCAAACCTATACCGTCACCATCGACGGGAAGAAGAAAACCATTGAGAATGCGCCGCAGCAGCTGGGAGCTGTCCTGATGGATAATCGAACCGGTGCCATCCTTGCCACCATTGGCGGACGGGACTTTAATTTGGAACAGACCAATCATGCTTTTACCACCAGACAATCCGGTTCCACAATGAAACCAATCTTAGCTTATGCGCCGGCTTTGGAGGAAGGAAAGCTGTTAAGTCCGGAGAGCCCGGTCGATGATGCGCCAATCGTGCTCAATTATGGTACGCCCTATGAGCATACGCCCAGAAACTACTCCGATAAATTTTTAGGGATTATGAGCGCACGCGAAGCATTAAGACAATCTTGGAATATCCCGGCCATTCGCGTCTATCTGGATGTAGGCATTCCGGTGGCTCTCGATTATGCGAAAAGAATGGGCATTACCACGTTAACCGAGGAAGATTTAAAATCCCAGACAGGGGTTATTGGCGGTTTATACCGCGGCGTCTCTGTGGAAGAGATGACCAATGCCTATAGCACATTTGCAAACGATGGAAAATTTATTGATGCGTATATGGTTGAAAGAATTGAAAATATGGACGGAGAAGTGGTCTACCAGCATCAGGTCACCTCGACACCTGTATTTAGCGAACAGACTGCCTATATGGTTACCGATATGTTACGTACCGTATATAACGAAGGTACGGGCAGGACAGTCAAACAGTTGGTAGAAAAGGAACATGGAAGACGGGATTTTGCCGGAAAGACAGGAACAACCAACAACGATAAAGATTTATGGTTTATCGGTTATTCGCCCAATATCTCTTTAGGGGTTTGGACCGGTTTCGACATTCCGTACAGCATGACGAAGGATAAAAATACGACGCGGGCCAAACTGATATGGGCCGGATTGATGAATATCGTACTGGATCTAAAACCGGACTTAAGTCCGCCCGATCTAAAATTTAAGCAACCAGACGGACTGGTTAAATTGGAAATTGACTCGAAATCCGGACTTCTGCCGAGTGAATTGTCGCGGGAAGCGGGGCATGTGATTACGGGACTCTTCAGAAAAGATATGGTACCGACGGAGACGGATAATCTGCATGTCAAAGCGCGTGCCGTAATTATTGATAGCAAAACCTATCTTGCCAACGAGGCTACGCCCGATGATATGGTGATCTCTAAAATCTTTATTAAGACGCCGCCATTGCAGTTTCCAACCAAGATGGATAAACCGCTAAGCTATTATCTGCCTGCCGACTGGTTAGACAGACTGCCAGCGGAAACGGATCCACGCACGGAAGATGGCAAGGTGCCTTCTACACCCTCAGGACTCAAAGCAACGTTTGATGCAACCAAAAATCAGGTGACGTTGACCTGGGGTGCCAATCCGGAAGCAGATATTGTTGGATATAGAATTTATCGTTCCAATGGCTTCTCATTTGATAAGATCGCCAGCGTTCTCAATCATGAACAAAAACAATATGTGGACACAAGCGGCAATCCACAAAGCGGGTACTATATTACGGCGGTGGACATTTCAGGAAATGAGTCTTCACCCACACAGGTGGTAAGCCCGACTGGCGGAACGGAGTGGTCAAGCAATAAACCTTCTGTGCCTACCGGAGTAAAAGCGACTCGCGGTGCTGCAGGAGATGTGGATCTCTCTTGGAATGCAAATCCAAAAGAGGAACAAGTGATTCAATATAACATCTATTACAGCGAATCAAAGGATGGACCGTACGAGCTGATCGCAAGCAGCACAATCGATAGCTACAAACATCCCAACTTTAACCCAACGGCAGGCTGGTATAAGATAAGCGCTGTTAACCATCGAGGTGAATCTGAACTGACGGCTCCATTTACGGTAGAGCAAAATGAGCAGGATTCCAATGGAAATGGAGAAACTAACCCCTCCAACGGAAATGAATCGGGCAGAGAAGGGTCGGAAGATGGTGACAATTTAATCGACATCCCCATTCCTCCTCCTGGATCCGGGCAATAAGATAACCCAAATTAAACTTTACCATTCTCGAAATTAAATGGCTTGCGCATAAAAAGCGCAAGCCATTTTTTAATCCTCAAGGGTAGATAAGTCTCCAGTCGGAAGATTTAACTCCCATGCTTTCAATACCCGGCGCATGATTTTACCGCTACGCGTCTTGGGCAGCTTATCCTTAAATTCAATTTCGCGAGGTGCTGCATGAGCTGCCAAACCCTGCTTAACAAATTGACGAATCTCCTCTTTCAGTTCATCGGACGGGCTATATCCTTCCCTTAATGCGATAAAGGCCTTGATCACCTCACCGCGTACAGGGTCCGGAATGCCGATCACCCCTGCTTCTGCCACGGCAGGATGCTCCACCAGCTTGCTTTCCACTTCGAACGGGCCCACGCGCTCTCCAGAAGTATTGATTACATCATCGACTCGTCCTTGGAACCAGAAATATCCTTCTTCGTCTTTATATGCTGAATCCCCGGACACATACCAACCTTCAATCTGGAAATATTCTTTGTATTTGGCTTCATTGTTCCAAATCGCTCTCATCATGGAAGGCCAGCCAACCCGAACTGCCAAGTTACCCATGGTATAGGGCGGCAATTCGTTTCCTTCGTTATCAATGATGCTGGCGTAGATTCCCGGGAACGGCTTACCCATTGAACCGGGCTTAATCTCCATGCATGGATAATTGCATATCAACTGTCCGCCCGTTTCGGTCATCCACCATGTGTCATGAATCCGTTTTCCAAATACCTTCATTCCCCAGCGAACCACTTCGGGATTGAGCGGTTCGCCCACGCTTAAAATATGGCGGATGTTGGAGAGATCATATTGCTTGATCAGGTCATCCCCAGCTCCCATCAACATGCGCAATGAGGTAGGCGCAGTATACCAGACCGTTACCTTGTATTTTTCCAACGTGCTATACCAGTCGCGCGGATTAAACCGGCCACCGCGGATCACATTGGTTGCTCCGTTTAACCAGGGAGCAAAAATGCCGTATGAAGTGCCGGTTACCCAACCTGGATCGGCCGTACACCAATATATGTCCTCTTCCTGCAGATCCAAAACCCATTTCCCCGTCTGGTAATGGTGGATCATAGCGTTATGGACATGGAGCACGCCCTTCGGTTTTCCGGTTGAACCTGAGGTATAGTGCAATATAAGTCCGTCCTCACGGTCTACCCATTCAATCTCAAGCTGATCTGATGCTTTCTTCATTTCTGTATAGTAGTTTACAAACTTTTCAGACTCTTTATCCTGTTCCAAATCCCCGACCAGAATCACTTTCTTTAGATCCGGCAAATCATCCAAAGGAACTCGCGGAAGAAGCGCAGGCGTCGTAACAAGCACTTTTGCACCGCTATCCAATAGACGGTCCCTCACTGCCGCTTCCATAAAGGCTTCAAAGAGCGGACCCACGATCGCGCCCACTTTTAACGTTCCTAAAACGCTTACATAGAGTTCAGGACTTCGCGGCATAAAGACAAAGACACGATCTCCTTTTGCCACTCCAAGAGAGCGTAAAAGATTGCCGAATCGATTGCTTAGATATTTCAGGTCATTAAAGGTGTATTTTTCTTCGCGCGTAGCATCGCTGTAGATCAATGCCACTTTGTTTTTGCGGAAGGAATCGGCATGGCGGTCCACGCACTCGTAAGCCATGTTCACTTTACCCGTTTGATGCCAGCTAAACTCTTTCTCCACCTCTTTATAATCGAAGGTGGCATATGTTTCCGCATAATTCTGAAGATTAAACCGACCAGGCATTACCGGGATTTTTTCTTCATGCATCCATAATCACCATCCAAGATTAACTATTTTAAAGAGTTATTTTCATTATATCATATACAAGCCTAATACTGTGTGTAATTTTAATTATTTCAGAATATTTCGAATTAATCGGATAAAAAGGAGCTTCTGCCGCTAGTCAGCTCCATTCTTTTATTGGTTGTCAACCGCTCTGTTAATTATTCCTGCGACGGTTTGGACCATACATCCGGTAGGCATCCGTATAGGACCGGATGCGCTCCGCAATCCGAAATGCCTTCAATTCATCAATCTGATTGCGGCTTGATTCAGCCAGATGCATTCTTAGTCCGTCATAATCCAGATTTGAGGTGTATAATGTCGGCTTTTCATGCTGAGTTCGATATTGCACAAGCGGTCCCAGCACTTCATCCCTCAGCCAGGGGGAAAAATTCTCTGCGCCAATATCATCTAATATTAAGCAATCGGTATTCTCCAATTCATGAATCTTCTCCATGAAGCTCTGATCGGAAAGCGACTGTTTAATTTCCCGAAAGAAAGTAGGAGCATGGACAAAATAAACAGAATGTCCCTGTTCTGCAAGCTGTGACGCAATAGCTCCCATAAGGTAGGTTTTGCCAACCCCAAATTCTCCGTAGAAGTATAGGCCTTTTCCCTTGGTGTTGGGAAATTGACGGCAGAAGAGCAGGGCAGCACGAACAGCTTCACTGTTTCCCTCATCCTTCTCCATATTCTTAAAGGTTACCTTTAAAACCTCATTGGGGATTAAATGGCTGCGCAGCAGTCGCTTTTGTCTTTCCTCGCGTATGTAATTCTGGTGCAAGTTGCAGGGCTGCCATTCGAAATATAGCTTGCCCTCTTCACACTTGGGAGAAGAATAATGGCCTCGATATATATTATTGCAGTGCTCCAATCCCGGACATGAATTGCAATGTTGCTGCTCGATCAACCAATGGCGAATCTCCGCAATCGAGTGATAAATCTGTTCATCTGTGAGGGATAATTCCTCCTTAAGCTGTTTTACAGCACTATGTTTAAGCACTTTTTCTACCTGTTCCCCATAGGATTTCTGGTATTTCTCAAAAAGCTTTGACTGTGATGAAAGTGCTTCTTGAATACTGCGCAAATGAACTCACCTCTTCTCCTCCAGCTCTTGAATTAATCGATCTAGTTCTTCTTGACTTACCTTATTCTCCATCTGCTTTCTTTCACGTTCTTTTTCTTCAATGCGGTCGCGTTCAACCTGAAGCCAAATATATTCGGGAACCTGCTTCTTTTTTGTTCTCGTTGCTTTTGTTGCAGAAGCCGATTTCGTCATATAATTCGATTTGCTGCGCACATACTCCTCTTGGGCATAGCGAAAAGCTTCTTCTGCAGTAGTGAAGCCCTTTCGTTTCCAACTGCTGGCGATTTTCTCCGTGATCGCTCTGGGCAGCTTATTATCATTGGTAAGGAGCACATAGTCGATTAAAACATTCACCACTTCTTCCCTAAGCCCCAAATCATTCAATAAATAATCAATCAGCTTTTCGTCAGGTTTGGAAACCTGGCCGCCATTCTGGTAGTTGCGCAACAATTGCAGAGGGGAGATGATCTTTAAGAAAGCCAGATGCTGCTCAACATTAGTCGGTTGGACATCTCCGTCCGATTGAACAGGTCTTTCTTGGGCCGCACTCGATTGGGCTCTAAAATATTTCTTTGCCAATTCTTCAAAGCGGTTGATATCCCATTCTTTTTTGCTTGTCTTGTAACTATCCTTCAGCATGATCCCGATCTGTTCCTCTTTTAACCCATAGCGAAACGCATAGTTAGAGATCAAACGCTTATTTTCTTCACTAAATAGAATCGGGCGATCTTCTTTAGGAAAAAGAGGTTCAAGACATTCAAAATCGATTTCAAGGGTTGAGACCTGCGGCGGTTCCCATCTTGAATGAAGTTGCAAAATCTGATGTTCGTCGTCCAGCTTTCTTAAAAATTGTCTCGTCTCGGAATGAGGAGAGGCGGCTACTTCAGATAGTTGCAGGCTGGAGAATACATCCGAGAATCTCTTTGTAATCTCTTCTTTCATAAGCTCGCTTTGATATCTCATGGATAATGGCAGGCTATACTTCTCATGAATCTTACGGTAGTTGCTTTGACCGATGCGGTTGAGCAAAAGAAGACTTAAAACATCGCTTTGGAAAAATTCATAAGGGGTTAACGGAGGCTGTAGATAATATTCATAGCCCTCCTGATCCTTATAGCGATAGGTGGATAGCAGCCCTACGGCTTCCAGCTTTTCTCTGGCCGCCACAATCTCCTCTAAATCCAACCCTAGATTGAGCATCAAGAACTGATGCGAAACCTCCCCAGACACCCAATGATCGGGGGAGGTTTGATGATATAAAAAGAGATACAAACTATACGCATTGGCGTGAATGATTGGCAAATAGAGATGACTGATTACCTTAATTTCACTCTCGGCTATGGGACGCCTTGTACGTACCCTGTAGCTCATTTGCGGACGGATCTCCTTCCACAGCATCTAAACCTTCCTCCTATTTCTCCACCCACCAATTTTCTGCGTGAAGCAGCCAACCATCTCCATTCATGGCAAAACCGTGTACCCCTTCTTCAATCCAGTAGGTTTGCTTTGGCGCAAATAGAGGCAAGACAGGCAAATCTTGATTCATGATTTTAAGGAAAGCTTGTTCTTTCTCGTTTGCTGTCCCATCAGGAATCGCAGCATACAATTCCTTTAGAATCAGGTCCGCCTCCTTATTCTCATAGTGAAGAATATTAAGACCCAGATCCTTCACATCATGGTAGCTTCCATACAGTTTCCACCATAACCCTGAATCTTTCGCAGCCGGCCAAGCATGTATAAAGGCTTGCACCGGTTGCCCTGAAAAGAGATAGGCATAATATTCCTCACCGTTTAACGGTTTTTTAAGCAGGCGGATGTTCATTCTCTGTAATTGCTCGCTTAAAATATCTGCCAATTTTGCTACAACGGGTTGATCCGCTTGGTAATGAAGGGTTATGGTTAATGGTTTTTCAGCCGAATAACCCAGTTGCCCCATTATGTTTCTGGCATTTTCAACGTCGGCAGCAGGCGCATGAAATATAGAGTCGTCAGGCATCTCAACCGCAGCGGGAATGGTGCCAAGTCCTGCTCCATGCCCAAAGAGCAACTCGTTTACAATTGCCGCGCGGTCTATTCCCATGTGAATCGCCTTTCTGACTTCCGGTTTGGAGGTAACCTCATCTTTATAATTAAAACCCAGGTAATAATAAAGATTCTGCGTCACATCCGTATAGAGATAATTCTTAGGCAGAGTTGGGCTTTCCTGCGGTGGAACCGCAAGCACATGATACCCATTTGCTTTATCCAGACTGGTAACATCCCCATCATAGAGAACAAAGGAGATCTCATCCAGATAAGGTCCGCCTTCTTCTTTAGGAAATCCGCGTGTAAGGCGGATCTCCTTTTCATTTTTTGATTCAAACTTGAAAGGGCCGCTGCCAATAATCTCACCTTCTGTGATTAAAGCATTGATCTCTTCAGGCTTTTTTCCTTTTAACAGATGGGCAGGCAATATCGGGGCAACTAATGCATGAAAGAAAGATGACGTAGGATTGTCGAGAATAAGTTGAATCTCGCCATCCTCACTTTGTGTGATACCCGAAATACTCTCTTTTTTGCCGCTCCGATAGGATGAGGTGCCGCTGATATAAGAAAGATTCTGTTTCCACGCACCGTAGAAGAACGGATCCAAGTAGGTTTGCAGCGTAAATCTCACATCCTCAAACGTAATTGGCGTACCGTCTTGCCATTTCTGGTTCTCTTTTAGCGTTAAATGTAAGATCTTCGTACCATTCTCCTTGGTTTCCAGCGAATACTGCTCGATCAGGTCGCCCACCCATTCTCCCTTTTCTGAATAGGTAAACAATCCTCTGTAAACAAGGCGTTCGGCAGGAGAATATTGCGGAGTTGCTTCTTCCCACTTGAGGGGATTCCATTCCGGAAGCGATAATACGCCAAATCGCAGTTTACCACCTACAATCGGTGCTACGCTCTCCTTTTCCCGATATTGCGAGGATCCATTAGACTGCTCCTTCTCTTTCTCCTTTGGTTCATCATTGATGCAGCCACTAAGCATAAATGCTGCCACCAAGAATACCGCCATTAGGATCCTAACCTTTTTCAACATGTGATTCTCCTACCCTTTGCTTAATAATTGATTTAATTCTTTCAGGAAAACGGTAATATCTTTAAATTGGCGATAAACACTTGCAAACCGAACATAAGCCACTTCATCCACATGAATCAAGCGTTCCATCACCTTTTCACCGATCAGATCGCTCCCTACTTCCGAGAGACCTGTATTTCGCAGATCACGTTCTATTTCCTCGGCAATATTCTGCAATGTTTCTAATGCAACCGGCCTTTTTTCACAGGCACGGATTAATCCGCGCAAGATTTTATCCCGCGAGAATTGTTCCCGTGTACCATCTTTTTTGACCACAATAAGCGGAATCTCTTCCACAGTCTCGAAGGTCGTAAATCGCCTTGAGCAAGCCGCACATTCCCTTCTTCTGCGAATAGAACGTACATCATTGACAGGTCTTGAATCTAAAACACGCGTATCCAGATGATCGCAAAAAGGGCAACGCATTGTAACAACTCCCATAGCTAAATTCATGATCTATTATATCATAATCCGTCGGAAGGATTTAAATAAGAAAAATGCACCCTAATCAGGAATAATTAAGAAGTAATTCGTCAAATTTTTAGCACTATTATAAAATATTATATGAATCTGGAGGAATTCGTCATACTTAGTCGAATTATGCAATCATAGGCGCACAGTATAAATATATAGGGAGGAGAAATTAGAAAATGACCAAAAAAAGATTAGGCTTCTTAAACTCACTAAATGTCAAGATTGCTGCTCTAATCCTGCTGATTTCGCTAATTCCCCTTGTAGTCACTGCTACTCTTGTAATTTTATCCTCTATATCTCATTTAAAGGAGCAATCGAGAGAAAATCAAATCAATTTGGCGAATGCAAATGCTGAATTTATTAATTCCTGGATCACAGGAAAGTTAGATTCCCTTGAAAAATTGGTGAAGGCGAACAATAATTTTATAAATAAAAGCCCGGAAGAAATCCTGTCCGTCTTACAATCATTAACTCAGGGAGATCCGGATATCGACGTATACTGGTTCATTGATAAAAACGGTTTTATGATCAGTACCCAAGGGGAGACGCTTGATGGCTCCGGTTTTCCTAATGTGATAGAGACGAAAGAGAGTAAAAAGTTTGTGATTTCCGATATAGTTCAAGACGGAATAACCCAAAAAGATACGCTTTTTATTACTTGGCCATTATTGGATCATAACGGTGAATATCTGGGTGCTGTTGAAGCATCGATTGATTCCGAAACATTAATCAATCTAATTAAGAGGATAAGTTTCGGGAACTCTGGGTATGGCTTCCTAATTTCAAAAGAGGGTACATATTTAGCCCATCCAAATCGGGACTTAATGGGCAAGAGCTTCTCGGAAACATCATCAGATGATCTGGCTAAAATGTTTCAAGAGAATATACTTGTGCATACAGAAGGAGTTATCAATTATACAGATTCTGATGAAATGTCTGCCGCCTTCAAGGAAATCGAAAAAACAGGATGGCGTTTGGTCGTCGCTTCTCCAGTCTCAGAAACCTTCCATACGGTGAATACAACCCTAAAAGCTGCCATACTGACGATCTTAATTTCAGGCATTGTGGTTGTGGTCGTTGCATTATTTCTTACAATGATCATGCTAAAACCTATTTTACGAATAAGCGTACTTATGCAAAAGGTTTCCAAAGGAGATTTAACGGAGCGGTTACCATCCAAAGGAAATGACGAACTTGCAACACTTCGCAAAAATATCAATTTCATGCTTGACTCTTTTGCCGTAATGATCAGAAAGATTTCCGAAGCAACTGAGCAAATGGCAATTTCCTCAAACGCGCTGACATCAATCTCGAATCAGGCAACAAATACTTCCGAGAGAATTGCTGAATCGGTTAAAGTGATTGCTGAAGGTTCAGAGGTACAATATGAGGGTTCAGAACAAGCCTCTGCAACTATGGAAGAGATGTCGCAAGGTATACAAAAAATCGCTGAATCAGCAAGTATAGTATCAGAAGCTGCGCTAGGGGCAGTTAAAGAGGTTACCCGAGGAAACCAAGTGGTCAATACCGCCATTGATCAGATCAATCTTGTTAGTAACTCTGTAGAGCAATCTACCACAATGGTACAATCGCTGCAAGAAAAATCAGAGAAAATTTACAAAATTGTACAGTTTATTTCTGAAATCGCAAACCAAACCAATCTCTTATCTTTAAACGCATCGATAGAAGCAGCGCGAGCAGGGGAACATGGACGCGGTTTTGCCGTGGTTGCAAATGAGGTGAAAAAATTGGCAGAACAGACTAATGATGCAACTGAAACTATAGCTGCTATTATTGATGAGATTGTTGAAGCAACTAAAAATACAGCTTCATACATGCAGAATGGATTAAATGAAGTGACTGCAGGAGTCTCGATGGTAAAAAAGGCAGGAGAAGCATTCCATTCGATATTAAATTCTATTGAATCTGTGAATAACCAAATTCAAGAGGTTTCTGCTGCTTCCGAAGAGATCTCCGCGGGTACCGAAGAAGTAACTGCTTCCGTTCAAGAAATGGTTGCTATAGCTAAACAATCATTGGAAAAATTAACTCAGATCTCTTATTCTGCCAATGAGCAATTTAGTGCAATGGAAGAGATCTCCCGCTCTGCAGAATCACTAAACCGAACAGCAAACGAACTCCGTGAGATGATTAACCAGTTTAAAGTGTAATACTACTAGAAGCAGATATAAGCCTATCTCAATAAATTGAGATAGGCTTATATTATAATCTCTGTAATGTTTTCACTTTTTTGTTCAACTGTTAATCATTCTTCATAACTATAAATACTAGAGCAACCGTTTGATAGGTCACTAGCCGAAAAGCGTCTGGAATACCGTTCCATATGCTGTTCATCCACATTCCGAACCATTCTCCTGCAACTACTTGGAAACCAAAAAACCAAAGTAAAAAACATGCTGTTAAACCTAATACTCCCCATTTTTTGGATTCGTGGAATTCTTCAGCTGACGCGTTAAATTTTCGAAACATCTTATAGCTGCCAAAGAGACAAAGGAGAGTGATCAGTGCTTCCCAGACGATGATAACAATATAAGCAAAATGATGAAAAGCAGTGCTGGTGATTGCCCGATAAGCAATCGTGTTATCCGGGACTTTATCAACACTATCCATGCTTAGAACATGCTTTACAAATTGAAAATTTGTGTTGTAATCGGTTACGTTCCCAAATACCACCAACAGACCCAATAGACCAACAGTTAACACAATGAGCACTTTGGATAATCGAATTGCTTGTGAAACAGTAAAACTCATCAAATCGCCTCCGCTAAAATTTTTATATCTACAACCATATATTACAATATCCTTCTTATTTCGACAATGCTCTATTTTCGCACTTTTCAAAAACTAAAAAACCGCTCCAGACCGTAAAAGCATTTATGGAGCGGATCTATGTGAATTAGTGATTTAATTCCGGCTTTTGCCCCGTAACCAGATAGATCACACTCTCACCAATATTGGTTGCATGATCGCCGATTCGTTCGATATAGCGGGCGACGAAAGCTAAAGGAACCGTCTGGTCAACCTTCTTCACATCTTCAGCGGCCAGGATATGCAACTCGCGAACCACTTTACTAAACAATGCATCGACTTGATTATCCAGTTCTGCCATCTCTCTTGCCTTCTCTACATCCTCCATTACATAGGAATCGATGCTTTCCCGCACCATTTGCTGCGCGATCCCTGCCATCCTGGGAATGTCCACAAGGGGTTTAATCAATTGCTCACCTTTTAGACGTATCGTGGTCTTGGCGATATCGACCGATAGATCGCCCATTCTTTCAAGCTCACTTGCAATTTTAATGGCAGAGACCAGTTTGCGCAAATCCTTGGCAACCGGTTGTTGTGTCGCAATTAAATGAATCGACTCATTCTCTATTTGGTGTTCCAAATCGTTAATCTTTTCATCATCTGCAATAACGCTCTCAGCTAACTCCAAATCACCCTGTACCAATGAACGTATCGCATCATCCAGCACGCGCTCAACCAACCCGCTCATCTTTAACAAGGTATTCTTTAGGTCTGTCAAGCTGCCTTCAAAAGAATTTCTTGCACCCATAGTTTTTCCTCCTTTAATTGGCACTTTAACCAAAACGGCCGGTAATATAATCTTCCGTCTCTTGTTTCCTTGGATTTTGGAAAATAATTTCCGTTTTATCAATTTCGATCAGCTTGCCATTCAGGAAAAATGCGGTTTGATCCGAGACGCGCGCGGCTTGCTGCATATTATGAGTTACAATCACAATCGTATAATTTCTCTTTAAATCTTGGATCAACTCTTCAATCTTGGCGGTTGAGATCGGATCGAGCGCAGATGTTGGTTCATCCATCAAAATGATTTCCGGATCAACAGCCAATACCCTGGCAATGACCAAACGCTGTTGCTGCCCCCCCGATAACCCTTTTGCTGAGCTATGCAGCCGGTCCTTTACCTCGTCCCACAAATAGGCTTGAGTGAGGCTTTTCTCTACGATCTCGTCCAGCTTCTTTTTCTCTTTAATGCCATGAATGCGCGGACCATATGCAATATTGTCATAGATGGAAAGCGGAAACGGATTAGGACGTTGGAAGACCATTCCTACTTTCTTGCGAAGCTCTACAACATCCATCCTGGAATGATAGATCTCCTCACCATCAATACAGATCTCCCCTTCTATGCGAACATCGGCAATCAAATCATTCATGCGGTTTAATGTGCGAAGAAAGGTGGATTTTCCGCAGCCGGATGGTCCGATTAAGGCGGTAATGCCGTTGCCGGGTATTGTAAGCGAAATGTCATAGAGAGCCTGCTTATCCCCATAATATAGGTTCAGATTTTTCACTTCGATTTTGTTCTGATTCGCGTTCATTACGGATCACCCTTCTACATCGATTAGCCAAACCTGCCTGTAATGTAATCTTCCGTCTCTTTTTTGGCTGGATTGGTAAAAATGGTATCGGTTTTGTCAAACTCCACAACCTCTCCATGCAGGAAAAAGGCTGTAAAATCAGAGATTCGTGCTGCTTGTTGCATATTGTGGGTAACAATGATGATGGTATAATTTTTCTTCAATTCCAGGATTAACTCCTCAATTTTCCCTGTAGAAATCGGATCCAATGCTGAAGCAGGTTCATCCAATAAGATGATCTCAGGTTCAATGGCCAGCGTTCGAGCAATGCATAATCGTTGCTGCTGACCCCCTGATAATGAAAGGGCTGAAGTATGGAGGCGGTCTTTTACTTCATCCCAGAGAGCCGCCTGCTTCAAACTTTTTTCTACAATCTCATCCAACTCGGCTTTCTTTTTTATTCCGTGAAATCGCGGACCAAATGCAATATTCTCATAGATGGATTTATTAAAGGGATTTGGCTTTTGCCAAACCATCCCCACTCGTTTTCGCAATGCAACAACATCCACCTCTGATGAATTCAGATCATAACCATGGATCAGAATCTGACCTTCAATGCGGACATTGCGCAGATAATCATTCATGCGATTGAGAGAACGTAAAAAGGTGGATTTCCCGCAACCAGACGGACCAATTAAAGCCGTAATTCTGTTCTGCGGAAATCCCAGGGAGATTCCTCTTACGGCGTGATTTTCCCCATAGTAGACATGCAACTCTTTGGTTTCAATCGGAAATTGATTGTTCTCTTTTTGCTCGTGCATCGTTTTCTCCCTTCCCTTATTTGGATGAAGTTAAACGGCGATACAAGAATCGCCCAAACCAACGGGCAGTCATATTGAAGATCAAAACCGCCAAAACCAACAACGCCGAGGCCCCATTGGCGATCTCCTTCGCATCCGGTACCAGGCCTTCGCTATTGATCTTCCATATATTTACCGCCAGTGTCTCTCCCGGTCTGAACGGATTGAGCGGCGAAGACTCCGAGAATGGATTCCAATTGGTAAAATCCAAAATGGGTGAGCTCATCCCGGAAGTAAAGAGCAAAGCTGCAGCTTCGCCAAAGACCCTTCCCGATGTTAAGATTGCACCGGTGATGATTCCGGGTAATGCGGAAGGGAGCAATACCTTTACAATCGTATGCCAGCGGGTAATTCCCAACGCCAAGCTTGCTTCTTTCTGTTCCGCAGGCACAGAGCGCAGCGCATCTTCCGTTATGCGCACCATCAGGGGCAAATTAAAGATGGTTAATGCCAATGCACCGCCGATGAGCGTATATCCCCAACCTGTATAATTAACGAAAACCAAGAGACCAAATAATCCAACTACAATGGAAGGCAGGGAAGAAAGAATCTCTATGCTGTTCCTTAACAATTCGGTGATTTTATTTGGTTTGGCATATTCGGCCAAATAGATTCCTCCACCCACGCCAAGCGGTACTGTAATCAGCATGGTGAGAAACAATAGATAGAAAGAATTAAATAATTGTGGCCCTACTCCGCCTCCAGCCTGCATAAACTTTGGCGGAGAGGTGATGAAATCCCAATTGATCTTGGCAAGCCCATGGAATAAGATATATCCCAACAGAAAAATCAAAATAGATACAATAAATAGGGCAATGGCGATAAATACGCCTGTGGCAATTTTATCGGCTGTTTGTGATTTCATGATCCCATCCTCCCACGTCTTCCAATAAATCGCACAAAGAGAATAAAGAATGAGGACATCAGCAACAGGAGAAGGCCTAATGACCAAAGAACATTATTCTCCACCGTACCAGAAACGGTGTTCCCCATATTCATGGTAATCACGCTCGTAATGGTAGAGGCCGGATCGACTAAAGAGTCAGGCATTTTCTTTGCGTTCCCGATTACCATTTGCACCGCTAATGCTTCCCCAAAGGCGCGTGCCATACCAAAGACAACGGCAGTGATAAAGCCAGGTATGCTTGCACGAAAGATGATTTTATAAATGGTCTGCCATCTTGTTGCGCCCAAAGCGTAAGAACCTTCTTTAATCTCTTTGGGTACCGCCCTTAATGTGTCTACCGAAATACTGGTGATGGTCGGCAGAATCATAATCGAAAGCACAATGGTACCGGCTAATAGGCCAAATCCAAGACCGCCAACATATTGACGTATAAACGGGACCACCAAGGTGAGTCCGATCAATCCATAGACCACGGAGGGGATACCTACCAATAATTCAATCACGGGTTGAAGAATCTTCCTTCCCCAAGAAGGAGCAATCTCAGTCATAAAAACAGCGGCGCCAATTCCAAGAGGGGCGCTGATCAACGCTGCCAAAAAGGTAACCGCAAAAGAACCAAAAATGAACGGGAATGTTCCAAAGACGGGGCCTCCTTCTTCCACAGACCGGTTTGGCTTCCACTCTGTTCCTGTCAAGAATTCTACCAGACTTACACCATCAGAAATGAAGGTGGCTAGTCCCTTCGACGCCACAAATAGATAGATCGAAACCGTTGCAATAATAAGAATGAAGGCACAAAGCAGTGTTAATACAAACCCAAATTTGTCATAAAACTTCGCTTTCCGATTCATGTTGTTTTGGATAAATGGATCTTTCATCTTTTATATACCCTTTCTATACACGACTGTAGGGAGTACAAATCAGTTTTTTAAAAACCGATCTATACCCCCTAAACCGCATTTATTCAGATACCAAACCTTGGCGCGAAGACTTTATTTATTGGTGATATTGCCTTGCGCATCGCGTTCTACTTTCATTTCGGTTACAGGAATGTAACCCATCTCTACAACAGCGCCGTTTTGAACTTCATCCGACAACATATAATCCAAGAAAGCCTTCGTTAGACCTGTAGGTTCACCCTTCGTGTACATATGCTCATAAGCCCAGACAGGATACTGATTGGTAGCCACATTTTCAGTAGTTGGCTCAACGCCATCCAGCTTTAATGGAGTAACGGTATTATCGATATAGGAGAAAGCGAGATAGCCAATTGCGCCTTCTGTTTCGGCAACGATTTTACGAACGGTTCCGGAAGAATCTTCTTCAATTCCTTGGGCTTCTTCTGCACCATCAAGCGCATATTTTTTGAAGGTAGCGCGGGTTCCGGAGCTTGCTGGGCGGTTGACAAGCGTGATTTTTACATCTGCGCCGCCAAGTTCACTCCAATTTGTAATCTTTCCGGTGAAGATATCGATCAATTGTTGTTTGGTTACATTATCTACACCTACATTTGGATTAACTACAGCAGCCATACCTACAACGGCAACCTTGTGATCGACCAATTGGGAAGCATCGATGCCATCTTTCTCTTCAGCGAAGATATCCGAGTTACCAATATCTGCTGCACCTTGAGCCACTTGGCTTAGACCTGTTCCAGATCCGCCGCCTTGAACCTGAATCTTCGCTTCTTTATGAATGGACATAAAATCTTGACTTGCTTTCTCTACGAGAGGTTGTAATGCGCTGGAGCCCACGGCGGTAATCGATCCTGAGATGGTTTCATTGTTAGTGTCATTGTTGTTTGAGGAATTTGTAGATGATTGATTCGTATCTTGATTCTGTTCAGTTTGGCCCTCATCTTTTGCATTGCCGCAGCCAACCACAAAGGAAAATGCAAGTACGAATACCGTCAGAATGAGAAATGCTTTTTTAGCCATACTCTTTTAATACCCCCTGTTTTGATTGATCCATTATTATTTCCATCGACAATTCATACTATAAAGGTTGTTTATCAATCGCTTGTTAGGGAATTGTTAAGAACATGTAAAGGAATAGGAAGCGTTTACATTCTAATAAAGCTGTATGCAGTGGATAAAATAACAAGAAAACAGGCAAAGGGGTATCATGATGAGCGTACGGATTACGGGATACGATATTGTAAATTTAAATCGGAACCATGAGGAGAATGTATTACGATTTCAGGGAGTAGCGCATCTGGAAGTAAACAATAATCCTGTGGATATGCCGTTTGAGGGGGTAAAACTTAGGGAGCAATTCGGCTTTAACGAATTCTTTTTTAAAGATCCCGATGAAGTGCGGAATCATCAAATTGAGGAAGAAGCGGATGAGATCCTTGGCGTACTGTCGGATCATTTGCTCGATATTGGCGTGGAAGCAGGGGAATATAACTTTCATGCGGAAATTTACTCCCCACATGAACGTATGGAGTAAAACATCCCCCCTGTAGGAGTCAAGCGAAAAAAATGAGCAGCAACTGCTGCCCATTTGTACTCCCATAGCTTATTCTATTTATCCTTGCACGACATGGGCATATTTTCTGGTTGGTTCAAAAGAAGCAACATACTTCACCAGATCAACCAGTCGGCAAGAATAACCCCATTCATTGTCATACCAAGCAAAAACCTTCACCGTTTTGCCCATCACCATTGTCGATAAAGCATCGACGATGGAAGAATGAGAATTTCCAATAAAATCAGAGGAAACAAGGGGTTCTTCACAGTATTGGAGAATGCCCTTCAAGGAACCTTCTGCCGCTTGCTTAAGCGCTTGATTTACCTCCTCGACCGTTACCTCTTTCTCTACTTCGGCGACCAGATCAACAATGGAGACGTTCGGAGTTGGTACGCGCAAAGCGATTCCATTTAGTTTTCCTTTTAATTCCGGCAATACTTTAGAGACAGCTTTCGCTGCGCCGGTAGTTGTAGGAATGATGGATGTGGCACAGGCCCGGGCCCGTCGCAGATCTTTATGCGGATTATCCAGGTTCCTCTGATCGTTGGTATATGCATGAACGGTAGTCATCATCCCGGAAACGATGCCGAAGGCTTCATGAATTACCTTGGCTACAGGGGCCAAACAATTGGTCGTACAGGAGGCATTGGAAATAATATGGTGCTGCTCAGGAATGTAAGAGGTTTCATTTACCCCCATAACAACTGTAATATCCTCATCTTTTCCGGGAGCTGAGAGAATCACTTTTTTTGCCCCTGCGTGCAGGTGCAATTCCGCGCCTTCTCTATGGTTAAACTTTCCCGTGGCCTCTATAACGATATCGATTCCCAGTTCCCTCCATGGCAAGTTGGCCGGATTGCGGTCGCCCACCACTCTCGTCGCTCTTCCATTTACGATGATATAATCTCCTTCCACATGGACATCGGCATCTATGGTTCCATGGACAGAGTCATATTTCAATAAATGCGCCAGGGTCTCAGGCGGATAACTTGCGTTAATTGCGCTGATCTCTATCTCTTGCTCTTGAATGGCTCTGCGAAAGACCATGCGGCCGATTCGCCCAAACCCGTTAATCGCGATTTTAATACTCATATTTTCGGCTCCTCTCCATAGATGTAACATACTATTTTCTAATATTATTATAATAAGTATATCATATTTTGCAATTGGAACTTACTAAAAAACACATTTGTACATGTATTAATCAACATAAAAAACTTCACATCTAAATGGTTCAGATGTGAAGTAAATCCGATGCTATACCAATAGTCGTCTCCATATACTTCATTATACCGCTCAAAGTTGTAAATGACCCGTTGTATATAATGTCTGGTTTCTCCATATGGTATTTGATTGATCGTGCTGTAATTTCCATCCCAAACACCAGTCTTAAGCCAACGCGTGACGTTGCCTTGACCCGCATTATAGGCAGCGAGAGCAGCAATCAGATTCCCATCATACAAATCTAACAGATAACGAAGATACCAACTGCCAAGTTCGATATTGATCTCGGGTTCTTGAAGGGATTGCGTAGCATTCTTGGCATAACCGCTTCGTTCCAAAATCCACTCGGCTGTATCATTCATAATCTGCATCAATCCAATTGCCCCTTTTTTGGAAGTCTTATGATGAAGGAATTTGCTCTCTGTCTGAATAATGGCAAGAATGAGATGAGGGTTGAGCTGATATTGTTCTGATGCTTTCTTGATAATCTCCGGGTAGTAGACCGGGTACATCCAACGCCATACCCATGAAAGATTAAGCAAAAAAAAGACCAGAAATAACAAGAGTAAAAAGAAGATTCTCCCCTTTGTCCAAAAACCTTTCATACTTCCCCCAATCGAAGCCGATTAAGCAGTTGCGCTACTTGGACTTCCAATTCTTCTATTGTTCCGCGATTATCTATGATGATATCTGCATATTGGCGTTTTTCATCAATCGGCATCTGAGCATTTATTCTATATCTGGCCTCTTCCTCCGTGAGATTGTCCCGGCTCATGATTCTTTGTAATTGCGTCTCTTCATCCGCATATACCAATACGACCAGATCTGTCTGCTTGTATCTGCCCGTCTCGATCAAAAGAGGCGAATCCAAAACAATGAGTGCTTCACCATTTTTCTTCGCTTCCGATATCCTCTTTTCTGTCTCCGCAAAGATTGCCGGGTGAGTAATCTCCATAAGCCGCTTCCGTTCTTCTTCATTGCCAAACACTCGCGCGCCCAGCGCCTTGCGGTTCAGGCGGCCATTGGGCAATAGAACTTCCTGACCAAAATGGGCAACAATTTGCGCCAACGCTTTGCTGCCAGGCTCAACCACTTCTCTCGCGATCTGATCGCTGTCAATAACCATTATCCCCTTTGCCTTTAGCATGGCGGAGACTGTACTCTTACCCGTACCGATTCCACCCGTTAACCCAATGATCATCTTCCCTCCTCCATTTCTTTCCGAATTTTCCGCGATGGAGAAGGGGATTTTTGACAATTGGGGCAAATATGAGTCCCTCTGCCTGCGACCACTATGCGTTCTATGGGAGTGCCGCAGCGATTACATGGCTCACCCTTTCGTCCATATACTTGAATTTGCAATTGGAAATAGCCCATCTCCCCATCGCTGTTTCTATAGGTACGTACGGAGGCTCCGCCTGCCTTAATGCCATCATGAAGAACTTTGCGAATTCCCTCATAAAGCAGTTTGATCTCCCTTTTCTTCAATGAGGAAGGGGGTCTCTCCGGGTGTATCCTTGCGAAGAAGAGCGCCTCATCGACATAAATATTGCCCATTCCGGCGATTACCGCCTGATCCAAGAGAAAAGCCTTAATATTACGAGTGGTGCGGCTGGAGCAGATGGTTTCAAATCGCTCCAGAGTAAACTGATCATCCAAAGGTTCGGGTCCCAGGGAGTATAAGCCTGGAATCGTCTGAAACTCTCCAAAAGGCACAAGATCAAAGGTGCCAAATTGCCGTACATCTCGATATCGCAACTGCGTACCATCATGAAAAGTGAAGATCAGGTGCGTATGTTTCTCGATATCATCATCCCTCGAATGAAGCGAATATTTCCCCTCCATACGCAGATGCGAAACCAACGTATAAGGTGGAACTTGAATAAGCAAATACTTCCCCCTGCGATCTACCTCTGTAATTCTGCAGCCAACCAACCTATGTTTAAATACCTCCGGGTCTTCGGGCTGTCGAATCAGCCTGGGCAGACGAATATCTATATCTATGATTTGTTTGTCCAAAATATGCTTTCTGAGAGTCTGGCGAACTGTTTCTACTTCAGGTAATTCCGGCATACACAAACTCCTTTTTACGAATAAGATTACTTCGCTTCATACCAGGTCGGCCCATAAGATACATCTACTTTAAGCGGCACGGAAAGCGTAAGGGCATGCTCCATCACATCGGGAACCAACTGCTTCATTACTTCCAGCTCGTCCGACGGCACTTCAAAAACCAACTCGTCATGGACCTGTAAGAGCATGCGGCTTTTTACCTTTAACTCTCTCATCTTTTCATCCATTAAAACCATTGCCTTCTTAATGATATCTGCCGCAGTCCCCTGGATGGGCGTATTCATCGCAGTACGCTCGGCAAAGCTGCGGCGGTTGAAATTACGGTCCATTATCTCAGGCAGATAGCGGCGCCGGTTTAACAGCGTTGTCACAAATCCCTGTTTGCGGGCGGTCTGTACAATCTCCTCCATATAGGTTTTCACACCTGAGAAGATGGTAAAATAGCGCTCGATAAACTGGGCAGCCTCCTTCCGTGTAATGCCCAAGTTCTGTGATAAGCCGTAATCGCTGATGCCATATACGATCCCGAAATTAACCGCTTTAGCCTGACGGCGCATAAGGGAGGTAACTTGATCCGCGCTTACCCCAAATACATCCATGGCGGTTCGCGTATGAATATCCATATCGTTCTTAAAGGCTTCGATAAGATTTTTGTCCCCTGACAAATGGGCCAATATTCTCAGTTCAATCTGTGAATAGTCGGCAGCCAGGATGAGCCAGTCCTTTTCCGAAGGAACAAATGCCTGACGAATCCTTCTTCCCTCTTCAATGCGGATGGGGATATTCTGCAAGTTGGGCTCAATGCTGGAAAGTCTTCCTGTTGCTGCTATAGACTGGTTGAAGGAGGTATGGATCTTTCCATCCTCATCATGGATTTCCTTTAATAATCCTTCAACATACGTCGAGTTAAGTTTAACCAACGTGCGATAATGGAGTAGATTTGGAATGATTTCATGTTGATATTGAAGCTTTTCCAACGTATCCGCATCGGTGGAATATCCGGTTTTGGTCTTCTTAATCGGCGGCAGGCCCAAACGTTCAAAAAGAATTTCGCCCAATTGCTTCGTGGAGTTAATATTAAATTCGCACCCAGCGATACGATAGATCTCATTGGTGAGTCGCTCTATCTCATAATCCAATTCCTTGCCCATCTCAATCAAGCGATTGCGGTCAACGCTGATTCCCGCAATCTCCATGGAAGCCAACACACGGGAAAGCGGCAGCTCCAGATCATAATATAAGCCCCCCACCTCCCTCTCTTCAAGCTGCTCTTCCAAAGCAGCTTTACTTAACAAAATCGCCTTTGCTTTATGAGCCAAGTGCCTAAATAATACCTCTGCTTCTGGCAATTTACGTTTTGCACCTTTGCCATAGACCTCATCATCCATGGGAAGAGCATATTTTCCTGTTTCGGCCACAATTTGATCCAGATGGTATTCAGGAGCGGAAGGATTAATCAGATAGGCTGCCAGCAACAGGTCAAATTCGACTCCCTTTAACTCTATCCCCAATTTATGAAGCGCAACAATCGCCGCTTTGCCGTCATATGCCCATTTGGCTTGCCGATCATCTTGCAGCCATTGCACGAGCCTCTCCCATCGCTTAATCATTTCCGGGCTTACAGCGATAATCCCTTTCTCCGAGGCGACCGTCATCCCAATGATCGGTGAACGATGCGGATTGGTTCCGTCAATTTCCACATGAATAGCGGCAGGTGAAGTAAGATATTCCTCCAATTGATCTGCATTCTCTTCAGTGGCTTGGATAAACGTAATCTCAGCATATGATTTACTTCCGATCTCTTCCGCTGCTTCATCGGTTGCGGACTCGTCCGATTTTATGCGGTTTAATAAGGAACGGAATTCCAATTCCATCAATATTTTGCGTACCTTATCTGCATCATAGCCCTCATAGCGCAGAGAATCGATCGTTAACTCCGTTGGCACATCACGGTAGATGGTAGCCAATTCCTTACTTAATATGGCCAGATGTTTATTCTCTTCCACCTTTTCCTTGATCTTTCCTTTTAACTTATCGATATTGGCGAGCAAACCCTCAACTGTCTCATACTCATACAAGAATTTAAGCGCCGTTTTCTCTCCTACGCCCGGAATGCCCGGAATATTGTCCGAAGTATCTCCCATCAGCCCTTTAAGATCGCGGATCTGATCCGGACGAAGGTTATACCTCTCCCAAAGCGCGGCTTCATCATACCATTCGATATCTGAACCCTTTCTGGTTAGTCCAACCTGCACATGCGGAGAGATTAACTGCAGCATGTCTTTATCACCGGTAACAATTCGGGTGGGAATCCCCTCTTTTTCCGCAAGCAGGCTGATCGTGCCAATAATATCATCGGCCTCATAGCCCTCTAACTCATACCGGCAAATCCCATATGCATCCAGAAGATCACGAATCATCGGAAATTGTTCTCTTAATTCTGGCGGAGTGGTTTGCCGGGTCCCTTTATATTGTTCGAAATCCTTATGACGGAATACTGTTTTACCTGCATCAAAAGCGATCAAAATATGGGTCGGTTTTTCTTCATCCAAGATTTTAAGCAGAATATTGGTAAAACCATATGCCGCATTAGTATACTGCCCTTTGGAATTCGTAAGGGCAGGCAAAGCAAAAAAAGCGCGGTATGCAATACTATTCCCATCTACCAGAACCAACTTCTCCATGACACGACCACCTTTACACAATCTCTTCTCATCATCTTACCATATTTGCCTTTCAATTGTATTGTCATATCGAAAGAAATAGAATCACAAAGAAAACTTGGCTAGCGCCAAGCCTTCAGGCGAAGGCGATTGCCTAGTTCCACTTGTGTAGATAAAGAAAGTTTATACTTTCTTTATCTACCAAGAAAAGGAGAACACCCTAACTCACTATAAAGTGTGGCAGGGTGTTCTCTTTCTTAACCGTTGAATAACGTCTCAATCATTCGCCCATCAGCAGTTTCGCATATGGGGAATCGATCGGCAGAATAATGACCGGTTTTCCGTTTAGAGTGGTTTTATAGGATTCAAGTGTACGATAAAAGATATAGAATTCGGGATCTTTGCTGTAAGCTTGATTGTAAATCTTTGCAGCTTCGCTTTCCCCTTCTGCTTCGATCTGCTTCGCCTTCGCTTCGGCTTCTGCAAGCATAATGGTTACTTCTTTATCTGTTTCGGCTTTAATTCGAGTGGATTCCGCTTCACCTTGGGAGAGGTATTCTTGTGCAGTTGATTGACGTTCGGAAATCATCCGGTTATATACGGACTGTTCATTGGTTTCGGGAAGATCGGTCCGTTTGACACGCACATCAATCACTTCAATCCCGTAGTTATCTCTCTTTAGGACTTCATCCACCAATTGCGTCACTCTCTCGTTAAAGCTGCCGCGATTGGAATTTTCACTGCTGATAATCTCATCATAATTCATCTGTCCCAATTCAGAACGGACAATGGAAGAGACGGCCTCAGACAATTTATTTTCCACCCCGACGACACTGCGGGCATTCTCAATCATTTGTGAAGGTTTAACAATTTTCCAAATCACATAATTATCCACCATTAACTTTTTCTTATCTTTGGTATTGATCTCTGTAGGCTGGCTGTCATAAACCATTTGATACTTGGGCAATGTCTCAACAGATTGGATAAATGGAATTTTATAGCTAAGGCCCGGCGTATCGATGACGCGTACAACCTCTCCAAACTGACGCACCACCCGAATTTCACCTTCACGGACAATAAACAGATTGGCGATGACCAAAGCGATGAGCAGGATAACGACAAGTAAAACGATCCCCACTCGCGTATATTTTTTAAAGTCCAGGTTCATTTGATTCGTTTTATGTTCGTTCATATTGATTACATTATCATCCATTATTGGTTGCCTCCTTTCTCAATTGCTCGCAGGGGCAAATATTTCACCGTATCGCCGGAGTTTTCCATAATATAGATCTCGGCACCGGGCAGTATCTTCTCCAATGTCTCGATAACCAGACGTTTCTTGGTCACTTGAGGATTATTCACATAGGCTTGATACAAGGCGTTAAATTTTGCCACATCCCCAAGCGCAAACTGAATGCGCTCCTGTTTAACCCCTTCTGCCTTGCTCAACTTGGCATCACGGGTACCGATCGCTTCATTGTACTTCTCATTCTTATACTTTCTTGCTTCATTAATTTTGGTTTCCCTCTGTTCACGGGCATCGGTTACCGCAGTAAATGCCTGACGCACCTCTTCGGTAGGCAGGTCTACATTCTGAAGCTTCACGTCCATAACTTGAATTCCCGCATCATATTTGCCAGTGATTAAGTTGCGGAGTTGATCTTCAATTCTTTGTTCGATCTCCGTTTTTCCGTCCGTCAACGCCTCGTCAATGGTAGAACTGCCGATTACGCCCCTGAGTGCCGCCGATGTGGCATTTAAGAGCACTTTTTGCGGATCGGAGGTGTTGTAAAGGTATTTCTCTACATTTTCAATTCTCCATTGAACCGTCAATGTGACTAAGGAGATGTTTTCATCCCCAGTCAGCATCTTAGCCTCTTCGATTTTTGTTACCGGCTTTCCTCCTTGCATCTCATATCCAAATGCAAGACTAAATGTTTCTTTAGAGACCGTTTTCACATATTGAATCGGCCACGGCAGCTTAAAATGCAATCCTGGCGTCGTTACTTTTTCCGTCACCCTGCCAAAGGTATGAACAGCCGCTTGTTCTGATTGATCGACCGTGTACCATGTGGTGGTAGCGACCAGAATCAGAAGGATGGCCAGCAATGCCCCGAAAAAAGCGACATAGATCTGTCTTACGCTCACGTTTTCTCCTCCCTTAATTCTTTATTCTATGCTATGATACCATTATCTCTTACGTCTGACTGGTTTTCGGGTTTCATAAATCGATAAATAAGGTCGATGATGATCTGCAACAAAAGGGGCATTGATCATAAATTTTGAGGGAACAGGGAAATGAGAGAAGCAAAAGCTATCGTTCATCCATATTTCGCGCTATTCTTGGGAGTTCTTTCGATTTCTACGTCTGCGATCTTCGTTAAGCTGGCAACTGCACCAGCACCGATCACGGCAACCTATCGATTGCTGTTTACCGTACTTTTGATGACTCCGTTTGCTTTAAAAACGGTTTTTACTGAGCTGTCCACTGTAGAAAAGAAAGAGTGGCTTTGGGCTATCCTTTCCGGATTCTTTCTGGCGATTCATTTTCTTTTATGGTTTGAATCCTTACAGTTTACTACGGCAACCAGTTCCACGGTTCTTGTCTGTTTGCAGCCCATATTCTCGTTTATTGGAGGATATGTTGTATTCAAGGAACGCATACGGATCGCTGCAGCATTAGGAGGGTTCCTCGCCTTTACTGGAAGTGTGGTTATCGGATGGGGAGATTTTAAAATTGGCGGCATCGCGCTCTTAGGCGACATATTGGCTGTGATTGCGGCGGGAATGGTGACAGGGTACTGGATGATCGGACAACATTTACGCAAAAGATTGTCGCTCACCACCTATACCTATATGGTATACAGCATAGCAACCCTTATCTTAATCTTTTATTCCTTGTTATTTCATCATTCGTTCTATCCGTACCCCGGCTCCGACTGGCTTTGCTTTCTGTTACTAGCTATCTTTCCAACCTTATTGGGACATTCCATCTTAAACTGGACCATGAAATGGGTAAATGCTTCTACCGTATCGATGAGCATACTCGGTGAACCGGTTGGCACGGCAATTCTCGCTTATCTCATTCTGCATGAGAAAATTACGATCATGCAATGGATAGGCGGGATCATCATTTTATACGGAATCTACCTTTTTATGAGGTATAGAATGATAGAAAAGTAATGGGTAAGGTAATATCAGGATGTGTAGAAAATACTGAGGAGTGAAAAAATGTTTACATATGAAACGACAGTACGTTTTAGTGAATGTGATGCATTGGGGCATGTGAATAATACGGTCTATTTCATCTATTTTGAAGAAGCGCGCACTGAGATTTTCCGCATTTTTAATTCCAGTTTAGATACAAAGCGTTGGAATTTGATCGTCGCCTCCACCAGTTGTGACTTTTTAAGCCAAGTCAAGTATGCAGAGAAGCTAACGGTATATACCTGGATCGGCCGTCTCGGCAATTCAAGCTTTGAGGTACACCACGCAATCAAAAATGAAAAGGGGGTTTGGGTGGCTCGTGGCAAGGCAACATTGCTCAGATTTGACTTTGATCAGCAAAAAGCGGTTCCCTTATCTGAAAGTATACGGGAGGAGCTCCTGAAGCATAGTAAGAGCCCTGAAGATGTACCTCCTTTGCGATCTTGACAAGAAGGAAGGTAACAGAATGAGTATTCCTTTAGCGCTGCTTGCTGCTTTATTCGCTTCACTTACCAGCATATTAGCGAAAATTGGCATCAAAAATATAAATTCCAATCTGGCGACAGCGATTCGCACGATCATTGTATTACTGATGGCTTTTCTCATGGTTATCATCTCGGGTCAGCTCGGTACAATTACGACGATTTCAGCAAGGGCATTATTCTTTTTACTATTGTCCGGTCTTTCCACAGGGTTATCTTGGTTGTTTTTCTTTAAAGCACTTGCGTTGGGCGATGTCTCCAAAGTTGTCCCGATTGATAAATCGAGCGTCGTGTTGACTATTCTTTTATCATTCCTTGTCTTAGGGGAACCGGCTACCCCCCTCGTTGTTGCTGGCGGAATCATGATCGCAATTGGAACATTTATTTTAATTGGAAGAAACGAAGAAAAGAAACGATTTACCGGCTCACAATCGTATATTGTGTATGCAATTTTGGGAGCAGTCTTTGCTGCGTTAACATCGATACTGGCTAAAATCGGAATTGAAGATGTCGATTCCAATACGGCCACATTTATACGCACAATGGTCATTCTCGTGTTTGCATGGGCGATTGTTTTTGTTCAAGGAACTCATAAAGAAATGAAAAGCATTTCGAAGAAAGCATACCTATTTTTAATACTATCAGGCGTTGCAACAGGATTGTCATGGCTATGTTATTTTGCAGCGATTGCGCTCGGGAATGTATCCGTTGTCGCTCCAATCGATAAATTTAGCGTTGTGATTACGATGGTGCTAGGTTTTGTAATTTTAAAAGAAAGACCAACCAAAGAGACGATTATCGGCGGCATTGTCATTACGATCGGAACCGTTTTGTTGATGATCTAATTCAAGCAGGCGGTTTACTTTGGTCTCTCCACCAAACGGCGAATGCTCCAAGATAGAGTCCGATCCTCATGCCAATATGTCGTTGCACGCTGCAATTGCGACCGTTCCCTGCTATCTTGTTATGATTTCTCTTCTAATTCTATTAATCGTTCTATGATTTTTTTTACTTCATTAATTTGATTGTCCAACTCCTTAGACACGCGTTCAATATGTGTAGAGATTACTTCCAAATGACTAAGTTGTTCCTGTAGCTGCCGGCTTGACCCACCAATAGAATTTAGATTAACGCCGATTTGCTCAACAGATTGATTGACATTGGAAGCCAAGTTTCTCATCCGTACAGCTACGGTGCTAAATACTCTGCCATTCTCACCATGCCTTGCAGCTTCGATCCCGCTGTTTAAGGCCAGAATCCCGGTCTCCTTTGCAATCTGTTTAATCGCTTGGGTTAACTCTCCCGATTGTTTTGTGATCGAATATGTTTGATTCACGATTTCCTTCCACTCAGTTTCTAATTGCTCTAATTGAGTTGATTTCTGACTTAGTTCTTTAACAACAGTCGTAACCCCTTCTATGTATTGTTGCAGATCTCTTGCGATCTTAAACAAACGATCTTCTCGTTCTACAGACATCGATAAAGAGATTCCGCCTACAATTCCTTTCTCCTTCTCTATAACAGGAATCGCAACAACCACATAAGGAATTCCAAATAATTCAGCACCCACTCTGGTTACCACTTTCATCCCGGAAGAAATGGCTCGTCCTACCCCTGAACTGGGTAATAGAGGATCCCCAACTTTTACATTCTGATTGATTTTTCTTCCTGGAAAATATGCTCGTAATTGATTGTGGTCACAAATGGCAATTGCACAGTCATCAAGAATTAACTGCTGTAATATGGGGGCTGTAACAATTAATTGATCCAACAATGGTATTTGGTTGATCACACCGATTTGATTCATAACCATTTGCCTCCCTCGTTCAAAGCTAAACCGTTCCTTGACCTACATACTATAGAAGTTAAGTTACAAAACAGTTTCGCTACGACACCCCACATTACGATCATTTTTTTGATCTTTTCATATATAAGAGCAGAATTAATAAGATAAGAGAAACAAATGAGCTAAGAATTATGGTCATTGACATAATTTTTAGAAAGCCATCAGATACATTTTGTTATAACTGTATACAAACTCATTACAAATAGTAAAATCGTCATTACGATTCTGAATATTAACAATTTTTTATTCATACAAAGCTATTTCACCTCCGTCCTACTTCAATCCTAATAATCAGGAGATCAACAGATTGACAAATATCAGATATGTGTATGCAACGTTGGTTTCTTTATTTCTCTTTGACATAGTGGTCATCTGTCAATATCCAGTTGTCAACTGTGCCATCAAGATGGGAAACCTTAAATCGATCAAACCCTTTCTCGTCTAAGATCACATCGCCATAATGATAAGTACCTGGGGATGGAGCCCATAAAATTCTCCATTTGCCATGATCAAGTTCTAATAGATGAACTTCATCACTGCCTTCCTCATTAACACCGCGGTTGGCAGTTGAAGCCAAGTTGACCACGATCATAACCTTTCCATCCTGCTCCCTTATATCCTTAAAGCCTCCAGCGCAACCTACAGGACAGTTCTCCCCCATTTTTCTAAAATAAGTTTCTCTCTCCTTTTGCAATTGAACATCCTCAACCTGAGGGTAGATTTGAGCTTTCCAACCAGATTGATCATACCAGAAGATTACATGGGCAATTGCATCGTTAACATACTGCCCAAGAGTGCATGCGAGTAAAGGTATTTCTGAGGACTGACTCAATATAGAGGATTTGCAGCGGAAAATTAAATCAGGATTTTTACTATTGATTTCATTTTGCTTTATTGCTTCTTCAACAGCTAGTTCATTCAGTTTTTCTACTACTTGCTCCATAGCTTTCTCAATATTGTCTGTCAACTGACCGCTTCCCGCAGGAGAAACTGCAGAACTTACAATTCCGTCCCACAACTTATTCTTGGTGTTTTCCAAATCATTAGTATTAACTTCTATACCCAAGCCACATCCTGACATAAAGAGTATAATTAGTAAAACTGTACCGAATCTCATAGGTTTCACCTCAAAATTTCAGTTCCTATTAAAGACTTGACATTAAATGTAATCATGGATGCAGATGACAAGTAAGCACGATTTTTTCAGAATATAGATCTTGGAATTCCTTCTCTATTTTTTCTTTTGTTCATTTAATTTGCGTTTAATTGCCAGTGTATCACATTATAGATGTCGTTTTGTTTATAATATTTCTCTTCATAGCACCAAATATCATTCTCATAAACGATAATGCTTTCTCCATTTTCCAATAATAAAGTTACATGATCTAACTTATCGAGCGTTGCAGAATCAGGATGAGTAACCTGTTCGCTCTTAAAATCAAAGCACCTGATGATGATATCCATCCGATTATTTGTATGATCCACTTCGTAGTAGAGTTGATCATCAAAGGAAAACTTTATACTTTTCATTGCAAATAACCCGCTTCGCTGTAAGTAAGCTCCATAGTTTCCCTCTATAATTTTCCATATTTCATTTGAGTTGAACTTATAATATCCCAATATATGATCATGGATTGAAATAAGAAAAGTTTGCTGAGAAACAAGTTCTAATGTAAAGTCATTAAGGTTAATTTTTATATTAGGATAAGGTCTACTTATAGGCCTGTCATACTCTGCTTTAACTGCAGAGCGAAGGCTTCTCACAAGAACGTCATAGTATTTTTTTTCTAAATACACATCGATATTTAAATCTTGAAATTGAATCTGCATATTTTTCTCTAAAGTCTCTTGATGAAATGTAATTTCGCTAATATGATCGGAGATTAATTCTAAAATGTGATTGAAAAATATTGAACTTAGCGGATATTGTTTTGAACCATAATACAGATACTTTTGTGTGATCAGATAACTTTTGCCCCCAATTTCTATAGTAAATTGAGGCAGGTGATCGTCAGTTAAGTTAGCAGCGCTACTGTTTTTTGTGATCTCAGCAATGTCTTCAAGAATAGATCGATCCTCAAAAACAAGGGTAAAGGAATCGTTAAATTCTATGGTTCCATTAGTTTCTGGATGGTTACAGCCAATTAAAACCAAGAAAAAAGAAAAAAACAATATCACTTTACTCAAGATTATCACCTCGATAATAACAACTAGGTGGACAAATCTACTATTCTCCAAGCTCTTTAACAATTTCATCTATAATATGCTGTTTGGAGCACCATCTACTCTAGCTTTATGAAGCTTCCCATTCTCAAACCATCGTCTGCCAAGTTCAAAGGCTTCCCGATAATCGATTTTCTCATATTGCAATACCCTGTTCGCTCTATCCATATCTAAGTTTCTTAAAACATACTCTGTTCTAATTACCCTTTGTATGTTCCCGAGCGCTCGATCATCCTGAGTGATTTCAACTCTTCTTTCTTTGATTAATATATTCTCAGAACTATTGAGAATAGCTCCACCCGATAAAGGATCTTTTGCTGCATACCTTACCTTCGAACTCCTGATATCACGATCGCCCCAAAACATAAAACGCATGGTTCCGTAGTAGTAAATAGTGTATAATCCGGTTTAATTTCTTGATTTTTGTCGATTTGCAACAATACATTCAGTTCCGCATGCGCTAATTTGTTAGTACATATCTGTTTCTCTGGGGCATCTATCTCATTAATTCTATTTCTGCCGCGACTAATTATTCTCTCATTACTATCACAAGGACAGCTCCTATAGGTATTGAACCTTTGCAGTATGCCTCCCAAGCTTCTTCAAAACATACTTTCCATGGGATTGACAACCTGTTCCACATATCCTCCAGTCACCCGCCCTACAAATCCATGTTTTCTTTCTTATTTCGCTTAAATATCAAAAGAAACCTTTAGCTCATTTCTAAAAGGTTGCTTCTCTTGTTTCCAATGCTGGTTATCTGTTATAATATTAACGAACATTTGTTCCGTAAATTAGATTACGCATATACGTAACAGTTTCTTAACGGAGGGATCATCATGCCATTACATTTAGATGCATTTACTGATTTTCTCGTAGAAGCAAAGAAAAAAACGTACGCCGCACAAGGAGACGATGCATCCGTTCAACCATTATTGAACGGTTCAAAACAACTCGAATACCGTAGTGGCAATTATTTCTATCGAGATATTTATTTTGGTTCTGCATTCTTTATTGGTCAAGAGATCGTTGAATATGAGAATCGGCCGATATGGTCAATGGTTTATTCAGGCGGTGTCCTTATTCAGAATGCCTCTTGGGAGAATATTGCACCTATATATGACTTCCTGCGTGAAGCACTAAGGCTGGTCGACCATATATCACTATACCGTGGTCCAAACCATTACGAACAAAAAAATTACATATATGAAAACAGATATTACGGCACTCTGGACAATTTTTATGGCAATGAAGCCATTTTCGTTGATGGTCAAAAGGTATATGAGTTACGGTATAACGGCGGGTTTATTCGATAAACCCGCTTTAAAAACTATTCTGATTCGGACTTCATCAGCATTAAATTTATTTTCTCGCTTTTCCCGTTCCATTTAATCTCTACCTTTATTATTTCGTGTCCTTGGCTGGCGGATGACTTCCTCCCCTGTTCATTTCAAACACTCCTGTTCTATCTAGAGAGAACCTCCCATAACTGTCTGATGTACTAGATTCAATCTTATATTCTGCCTTACCAATAGATTCTATATCTTTTTCTTTATATTTAATAGTAACATACGCCATGTAAGAATTGTTGGCTTCAAGAAGGACTTTATAGGTCATCTCCCATGAGTTGCTCTCTCCATAAAATTGATAGGAGTTTTGCCCAGCATTACATCCTGCCAAAAAGAGAAGGGGAAAAAGCAATACTATCAATATCCTTTTCATAACAAAGATTCTCCTAAATATAATAGGTCGGGGCTACGAGTACCCATATTCCTTACTACAGATAGAGCTTCTAGCCTTCTGCATGAGGTATCAGATATGTGGACGAAATAGTTTGCGTATCCGTTGTTGTGCTCAAAAAATGAGATATTTGATGAACACACAAATTCATTGATCGTTACCATCATCCATACTATGCTACTGTTCAAAGCTTGGCAGATGATTTGAAGACGAGTTTGGCTCATCTAAAAAGATCCTTTGACAACCGAATTTATGTAAGCACAACAAACCTGATTGAACGCAACTTTACGAGGAAGGATAGAAGGACAAAAATAATCCGAGATCGACGAGAAGAATAGTTAGAGCGTGATGTACTGAAAAGAGCCAGTCAGCATTAGCAACGTGCACGAAACAGAACTGGACCGAAAGCAAATTAGATATGTCATACCAAACACTCGGGCCTGACTCCTTTATTTAGCACTAATCCAGTACGTAAATTGTGAGGGCTTCCAAAAAATAACTATCAACAATTTGTACAGTAAATTTTATGTTTACACCATTTCCGATTATATATGGTGAATCAACCAAATTCCCTTCGTGATTATAAATTTTTGTTTTATTGGTAATTTCGATATGTTTCACGTCTTCAGTTTGACTGTATTGACTATTGTATGCGTCGAACTCTTTCCCACTTGGATTAAATCCCTTTAGAGACAATATGTATTTAGTGTCTACATTTTTTGGCCCCATTCCATTCTGTTTTACAATACCTGAAGTTTGAGATGTGAACTCATATATTTTCTCACTTACAATTGTGTCACTTTTATTACATCCAGTAAGTGCAATCAGAATGAAAATGGCAATAATATATCTCATAAAGAAATTCTCCTTTTTCGTGTGGATGGGAGGAATTCACCCTCCCACCCATTTTCAACCACGTGTGAATTACTTGTTGTCTAGAAGTTCAAGAAAACTTTTTATTCTCCTTCGTCAGTTCAACAAAAAATTTGGATCCTTTACCTTCAACACTCTCCACCCAGATACGGCCATGATGCGATTCGACCAGATGCTTCACAATGGCAAGGCCCAAGCCGGTTCCGCCGGAATGTCGCGAACGCGCTTTATCCACCCTGTAGAATCGCTCAAAGACACGCCTTAGATCCTGTTTGGGTATCCCCACGCCCGTATCGCAAACAGCGAAGATCACCTTATCCTCCTTCACCTCGGTCTCTATCCATACTTTGCCGTTTTCCGGAGTATATTGGATCGCATTCACGATCAAATTGATAAAAATCTGTTTTAAGCGGTCCGGATCGGCTTCAATAACCAGATCACCGGGAATGGAGCTAGAAAACTGAATCCCCTTTTTCTCCAGATCGGTTTGTACATGAAGAATCACATCGTTGATGATCGATTCCATGTGGCAGGGTTTAACCTCGAGGGAAAGCTTTTTCTGTTCGATTTTGGAGAGATCGAGAATATCATCGATCAACCGCTGTAAACGCTCGCTCTCTTTATTGATAATCTGCAGGAAGGAGTGTAACAGTTCCTCTTCATACATGGCACCGTCCAATAAAGTCTCGGTAAAACCCCGTATCGATGTAACAGGGGTCTTTAACTCATGGGAAGCATTGGCCACGAAATCGCTGCGGATCTTCTCCAGGCGGCGGATCTCCGTGATGTCATGCAGCACAATGACAACGCCGACAAAAGCGTTATACTCATCAAAAAGCGGAGCAAGGCTGGTATCGACGATTTTCTCTTCCGGATAGTAGAGATGAAGCTCATTTCTCAATCCTTTTTTATATCTAAAAACCTCCTCAATCCACTGGCGCAAATCTAAGTTCTTGGTCACTTCACTATACGATCTTCCGATCAAATCCGCTTGAGTCTTGTTTAAGATCTGTTGAGATGCGCGATTGCTTAAAAGAATATGACCATGCTGATCCACTAAGATAACACCGCTGAACATATTGGTCAGGACATCCGAGAGCTTCTTCTCATTTTCGCGGATCTGTCTCATCTGCTTCTCAAGGTTCTCCGACATATAATTGATGACACGCGCCAGTTCGGCGATTTCGCCTTTGCCCTCAATCGAAATCTTGGTGCCAAACCTCTGCCTTGTAATATCGCGGGCTACCTCGGTAATTTTCTCTATAGGACCCGTCAGTCCCTTCGCAATGCGAGAGCCTATATAAGAGGAAAGGAGAAAGATAATTAAAAGCGCGACGAACTGGCCTAACCAGAGTTGATGCACTTTTGTTTTGGCCAGTTGAATCGGATAGGCCAATCGGATTACACCTGCTAAATCTTCCTTTACATAGAGAGGCACAGCCACATAGATGGTATCCTTTGATGTCGTGTGGCTATATCGAAGCGATGTCCCCGTTTCCCCCTGCAGCGCTTGGACAACCTCCGCTCTTGAACGATGATTCTCCATCTCTTGATAGGAGACCTCTGAATCTGCAAGGACGGTACCCTCACGGTCAATAATCGTGACACGCGCTTCTCCCGATGCGGACCAGGTTTCAACCTGCCGGGCTAAAGTTGAGTAATCCTTTCTGATCATGCTCTCCCAATTAAAACTCTTGGAGATGAGCATCGCCTCCTTCTCCAGTCGCGACGAGAGCGTATCAATGTATGTATCTTCAAATAGCTTGGCATTATAGATTCCCAAAATGATCAGAACCAACATGATGACCAGAATAAAGCCGGCCGTCAGCCTAAAGCGCAAACGCTTCATCGGTCGATAGGCTCCTCAAGTTTATAGCCGACGCCGCGCACCGTTTTAATATATCGCGGTTGTTTTGAGTCCTCTTCGATCTTCTCGCGCAAATGGCTGACATGCACATCTACGATTCGGGAATCTCCCAAATAATCGTAATTCCATACATGATTCAGGAGCTGTTCACGGGTTAGAACACGGCCTTTATTTTTGACAAGGTAGAACAACAGTTCAAATTCCTTTACGGTTAGCTCCAACTCCTCACCACGAAGGATGGCCTGATATCGTTCCGGATAAATGATTAATTCTCCGATTTTAATCTCCTCATCATTTTCGGTTTCATGATCCGCATGGCTATGCTTACTCCTCCTGAGAATCGCTTTGACACGGGCAATCACCTCGCGGGGCGAAAAGGGTTTCGTCAAGTAATCGTCTGCCCCCAATTCCAGTCCCAGGATTTTATCCAACTCATCATTTTTGGCCGTCAACATCAAAACCGGCGTATTATTTTTCTCCTGACGAAGCGTTTTTAGGACTTCCATGCCGTCCAGACCGGGCAGCATCAGATCAAGCACAACCAGATCAGGCTTCTCCAATTCGATCATTCTTAACGCTTCGCGGCCGTCAAGGGAAGTTATCACCTGAAACCCTGATTTCTCCAAGTTAAATTTAAGCAGAGTCAAAATCGATTCTTCATCGTCAACAACAAGAATTTTACTCATATGTTCCCCACCCCTTCACCGCTATTCTAGCACAAGTTAAAAATAAGCATACTATAGACGGCCAAAAAAATATCCCACTAGGGTCAGCTAGTGGGACATCCTTACATATTTACTTTATCCAAGAACTTTCATTACATTGCGCACCGACTCTGCCGATTTATCCAGAGCCGCTTTCTCTTCAGCCGTCAGTTCCAATTCAAGGACCTTTTCCACGCCGTTACCGCCAAGGATCACAGGTACACCCAAGTACATATCGCTGTATCCATATTCTCCTTCCAAGTAAGCCACAGTCGGTAGAATGCGCTTCTTATCTTTAAGAATCGCCTCCGCCATCTGTACTAACGCAGCGGCTGGAGCATAATATGCACTGCCTGTGCCTAACAGGTTTACAATTTCCCCTCCGCCTTTGCGCGTACGCTCCACAATGGCATCGATGGTTTCCTTATCCAAGAGTTTCTCCAATGGAATACCTCCTGCATAGGAATAGCGCACAAGCGGAACCATATCGTCTCCATGTCCGCCCAATACAAAACCGGTGATATCTTCAACCGAGATGTTTAATGCCTCTGCAACAAAGGCGCGGAAACGAGCGGTATCAAGCACTCCCGATTGTCCAAAGACACGATGCTTAGGGAATCCTGTCTTTTTAAATGCCACATAAGTCATCGCATCCACCGGATTAGATAATACAAGTACAAATGAATTCGGAGAATATTTGGCCACTTGCTCAGCTACCGATTCCATAATCTTGGCATTGGTATTGACCAGATCGTCACGGCTCATGCCAGGCTTACGGGCAATACCCGCGGTGATAATTACCAAATCGGAATCTCTCGTATCCTCATAGTTGGAAGTACCAATGATCTTGCTGTCAAAACCTTGTACGGGACTTGCTTCAAACATGTCGAGAGCTTTCCCTTTTGTAGGATTTTCAAGGTTGGGAATATCAAGCAACACCACGTCGCCAAGCTCTTTTTGCGCGAGCATTAAAGCCGTTGTAGCGCCCGTAAAACCGGCACCGATCACAGAAATTTTTCTACGCTTAATCATTTTAGCTCTCCTCTCATGGCCCTACATATTCTTAATTAATAGATCGCCGAACTCGGAGCATTTTACTTCGGTGGCGCCTTCCATCAAACGAGCAAAATCATAGGTGACCGTCTTTTGAGAGATCGTCTTTTTCATCGCCGCAATGATTAAATCTGCCGCTTCTGTCCAGCCCATATAGCGCAGCATCATTTCTCCGGAGAGAATGACAGACGATGGGTTCACCTTATCTAAATTTGCATACTTGGGCGCTGTACCATGGGTAGCCTCAAAGATGGCATGTCCAGTTACATAGTTAATGTTGGCCCCAGGCGCAATACCGATTCCGCCCACTTGAGCTGCGAGGGCATCGGAGATGTAGTCGCCGTTTAAGTTCATTGTAGCCACTACATCGAACTCTTCAGGACGAGTTAAAATCTGCTGCAAGAAGATATCGGCAATCGCATCCTTAATAATGATCTTACCTGCAGCAATAGCCGCTTTCTGGGCCGCATCTGCCGCGCTTCCGCCTTCTGCTTCCTTGATGCGATCATATTCAGCCCACGTAAATACTTTATCGCCAAATTCTCTCTCAGCCAATTCATATCCCCAGTTTTTAAAAGCACCTTCCGTAAATTTCATGATGTTGCCTTTATGTACCAGGGTTACGCTCTTTCTGCCATTGTCAATGGCATACTGGATCGCCGCACGAACCAAGCGGGAAGTACCTTCTTTGGAGACTGGTTTTATTCCGATACCCGATGTTTCAGGGAAGCGGATCTTCTTCACGCCCATCTCTTCCTGCAAGAAACGGATCACTTTTTTGACCTCTTCGGAGCCTTCTGCCCATTCAATTCCGGCATAGATATCTTCAGTATTCTCGCGGAAAATCACCATATCGGTAAGCTCTGGGCGCTTAACTGGAGAGGGTACGCCATCAAAGTATTGCACCGGACGCAAGCAAACATAAAGATCCAACTCTTGACGCAGGGCTACGTTTAATGAACGAATACCTCCCCCAATTGGAGTAGTTAATGGCCCTTTGATTGCCACAAGATATTCACGAACCGCAGTTAATGTATCTTCCGGCAGCCACTCGCCAAATTTGTTAAATGCTTTTTCCCCGGCATATACTTCAAACCAAGCGATTTTCTTCTCGCCCTTATAGGCTTTTTCCACGGCCGCATCGAGCACTCGTACAGCTGCTCTCCAGATATCCGGACCTGTTCCGTCCCCTTCAATAAATGGGATAATCGGGTTGTTGGGGACTTTCAACTTTCCATTGACAATCGACACTTTCTCTCCCTGTGCAGGTGCTTCTAGATTTTTAAAAATAGACACGATTCACTAACCTCCTATATTTTCTTTATCTATAAAACTGATCATACGCATACGACCAGAGAGAGTCTCCCTGATCGTAATGATTAACGGGATTCGATGGGTACGTAAGCTACATGTTGAGGCCCGGTATATTCCGCACGCGGACGAATTAAACGATTATTTTCATATTGTTCTAGGATATGCGCGGTCCAACCTGACATGCGGCTAATTGCAAAGATCGGCGTAAAGAGGTCTCTTGGAATGCCCAGGCTATGATATACCGAAGCAGAATAAAAATCTACATTGGGCAATAAGCCTTTTTGCGAGACAACGATCTCATCGATTTTAACCGACATCTGATACCATTTCTCTTCACCGGTGATCTTGGTCAATTGCTCGGACATCTTACGCAGATGTTTCGCACGGGGATCTCCATTCTTGTAGACGCGATGACCAAAACCCATGATTTTCTCTTTCTTATTCAGTTTATCCTGTATATAGGATTCAACTTTATCCACTGAGCCGATCTCTTCTAACATGGCCATCACTTGTTCATTGGCGCCGCCATGCAGAGGTCCCTTTAAGGCGCCCATCGCTGAGACAACGCCGGAATAGATATCGGAAAGAGTGGCTACCGTAACACGGGCGGCAAACGTAGAAGCATTCAACTCGTGGTCAGCATGCAGCACCAATGCCTTATCCAACGCTTCAACCGCAATTTTATCCGGTTCCTTGCCCGTTAGCATGTATAAGAAATTTTGCGCGGTTGTATATCCTTCTCGCGGAGCAACCGGCTCCCTGCCATTGCGGATATTCTCCCAAGCAGCTACCAATGTCGGTGTTTTAGCCACTAAGCGAATCGCTTTACGCAGATTGGCTGCTTCACTCATATCCTGCGCTTCATCGTCATAGAGAGCAAGAGCAGAGATCGCCGTTCTCAAGAGTGCCATTGGATGAACATTACGAGGAGAATTTTTCATTAGAGTGACAACTTCAGATGGAATGGATGCGTTTGCAGCAAGTTTCTCTTTCAGTTCCTCCAATTCTTCTCTCCGCGGCAATTTGCCATACCAAAGCAGATAGATCACTTCTTCAAAGTTCGAGTGTTCTGCCAGCTCATCAATATTAATCCCACGGTAGGTGAGTTCAGCATCGATAATCGTGCTAATGCCGGATTGCGCAGCGACTACGCCTTCTAAGCCTGCACCGCTCATTACGATCCTCTCCTTTAGCATATAGTTGGACAAAGTAGAATAATTGTTAGTGTACTGCTTTAATAATAAATTATTTGTTTTCGTTTGTGAACCTTTTTCCGCAGATTTTAAAATAATGGTTCACAGAATGAAACGAGTAAAGTTGGTGATTCATCATAAATATCTCCATTAAGCGACTAAGCATACTCCTATTCTTGATTCTGGCGTCTGTTCTTTTTCTCATCTATATCATTCCATTGCTTTCGCCATTTATAATTGGATGGTTGATCACACTCGCTCTTCAACCCGTTGTAAAATTCCTGGAGCAAAGATTAAGATTCTCTCGAACAGTTGCGGTCAGCTTTTCTTTACTCTTATTTGTCTCCCTATTCGGCTGGATTATTACCGTCTTGGTCATCCATCTATCGGAGGAATTGTTTCATTTCAGTCAATCTCTCCCCGGTTATCTGCACCAATTTACAGAGTTCATTTATAACGCATTGCCCAAGGATCAAATGAATTCGCTCTACGAGAGATTTCAGATCTGGTATGGAACGCTGCAACCGGATACACAAGCAGAAATTGATCATAAGTTGCGGGATTGGCTAAGCACGATCAGTCAACTTGGCGTCTCATTTATTCAAACCCTTTTAAATGGCATTATCCGCTTCATTACTGCCCTGCCCAGCACTTTGACGATCTTTGTCATCTCGATTATAGCAGCTTTTCTGTTTAGCAAGGATTATGAAAAAATCTTACAGTGGTTTAAAAGTAGAATGCCGCACAAAATGAAGAACAGCACCAATCGGGTTCTTACGGATCTCAGAACCGCTTTATTCGGCTTTCTTAAAGCGCAAATGATCTTGATCCTCATCACTATGACGTTAGTCTGCACTGGACTGATGCTCCTGGGGATAGAGAATGCGATTACCATTGGAATATTGGCCGGATTTTTTGACCTGCTTCCTTATCTAGGGACAGGCACCATCTTTATTCCTTGGATTCTTTATCTCTATTTCAGCCATCAGTATAATCTGGTGATCGGCCTCTCTATTCTCTATGGCACAGTGGTTCTCTTCAGGCAAATACTTGAGCCCAGAGTGTTAGCCAAAAATGTAGGAATCCATCCGATACTGGCACTTGTTGCTCTTTTTGTTGGGTTGCAATTGATGGGGTTCTTGGGAATGATGTTGGGACCTTTCGCTGTGATACTCTTACAATCGTTGTATCGTGCAAGGGTATTTCATGAGATCTGGGAGTATATTAAGATTTCACCCACAAAATAACCGATCCATAGGAATGGATCGGTAAGCCGCTTTTCATATGACGTTGGGAAAACTTGATTATAACGAGACGGACTGCTTCAGTCTGCTAATCTCCAGTTTATTTTGCGCCACTTCCTGATAAACAAATTCAATGTCCTTCTTTAATGATAATTGAGCTTTATTATGATGATCATAATAAGCTTCTACCTTTTTCTCCAGTTCATCTTGCCTCTTTCCCACTGATCCAATATTGGTAATCAGTTGATGAAGTAAATCTCCGTGACGCATCTGCTCTTCTTTGATTATTTGTACTTCGCTCTTAAGAGTTTTCACATCGCTTTTGAGTATATTTACATCGCTTTTGAGCGTACTTACATCGCTTTTAAGTGTACTTACCTCTTCCTTGAGAGTACCTACATCAGCCTTAATGATATCCATATCTTTGCTTAATCTATCTACCTTGCCTTCAATTCCATTTACCTTATCCAGAATCTGTTTAAGAAGGTTTTCGCTCATCTCGTTATAACCCTCCTTTCCTTTTAATTATTTTTGTATGCCGTTACAATCATGTCAACCCAAGTATAACAAACAAACGTTCTTATTGCAACCATTTTTCTGGCTCTCTGTTACTGTTCTGTGATATTGTCATGTAATAACTGTTCAGAGAAAATGTCACTATGGGACAGGAGAAGATTACATTGACAAAAGCAGAACTGAAAAAAGTATTGGTTATCGAAAAGCTTGTTGCTCGACAAATCAAGGTCGCTGAAGCCGCTGAGTTACTGCAGCTTTCCACACGCCAGGTTTTGCGCCTTAAAAAACTTATCTCGAGGAAGGAGCTGAAGGTATTGCCCATAAGAATCGCGGGCGCAAACCTGTACATGCGATTCCGGATTCGCTAAAGGAACATGTGGCCAAGTTGTATCAAGACACCTACCATGGCTGCAATAACTGTCATTTTGCCGAGCTTTTGCAGGAACGTGAATCCTTGACTCTTAGTGTGTCCACAGTTCGCCGTATCCTCTTGGAAAAAGGCTTGAAGCAGGCCAAACAACGGCGCCGGGGCAGCGCTCATCGCCCCCGTAATCGCAAGCCTCAAGCCGGGATGCTCTGGCAAATTGACGCCAGCCCTTATGCCTGGCTGGAAGATAGAGGCCCTCAACTGACATTGCACGCTGCAATTGACGATGCTACCGGCACCATTGTTGGCGCGATTTTTCGCCTAACAGAAACACAGGAAGGCTACTTCACCGTTATGCGGCAAGGTATCGAGAAATATGGTGTTCCCCTTGGCCTTTACAGCGACCGGCATACCATCTTCCGCTCTCCCAAGGAATCGTTGACGTTAGAGCAAGAATTGGCGGGAGAGACCAAGCCGCTATCGCAATTCGGCAAGGCAATGGCTGAACTCGGCATCACCCATATCAAAGCGATGACCCCGCAAGCCAAAGGGCGTATCGAACGATTGTGGGGTACCTTTCAAGACCGTCTGGTCATTGAACTTCGACTGTTGGGTGTAAGTACGCTGGAAGAAGCGAATCGAGCATTGCCGGAACTCATCGAAAAACATAACCGCACTTTTGCGGTTGAACCGCAGGAGGCGGAATCCGCATACCGTCCTCTCCCTGCGGAGACCGATTTGGAGTATGTTTTTGCGGTTCGAACTTATCGACAGATTGGTTCAGGCCAAACCCTTTCCTATGGGGGAAAACTTTATACACTTGCCGAAAAGCCTTCACAGCCCTTTGAGACGAAAACTACCGTGGAGGTACGGGAAACGATGCAGGGTAAGCTGGTCATTTGGCATAAAGGACAAGCATTGGAATTACGGGAAATCCAAAAACCACTCCGCCGCCAGGAAACCAAGCCGGAAACAAAAACAGCGAGTCTTGCGACGCCACGCAAGCCCGCTGCTTCGCATCCATGGCGTAAACCATGGTCTCAACAACAAATTCAACGTAGCATAAATGCGTGACGATATGCAAGTATTTGGGCTATTCCTCTTTTTCCCCTGGCCCGCTTCTACCAAACCCAGGGAAGCTCCGGGCCACCGTCAAAGGGCGGCGCAGCCGTCGTCGTCAGACGATTGCCATAGGCAACCCTTGACGGGGGAACCGCGCTTCCCGCATAATTCTGTAAATCGGCCAGGGAATATGACATTTTCACAGAACAGTTAAGGTGACATTTTCACTGACGATTGACACCATTTATCTGGCTCTCATATATGATAAAGGTCCACCTAAATAAATGATAGGATTTCTTGATATATATTGGATAAAGATACTTGCCGATCCGCATACCCCGCCTCATAAACAGCTTTAGGCATCCCATATACGATGCATGATTCTTCCGCTTCTACAATTACACGACCCCGCTGCCGCTTCACTTCACTGCTACCAATTACCCCATCCGTTCCCATTCCTGTTAGAATAACGACCAACAAACGGTCGCGATAAACCAAAGACGCGGAATGAAGCGTAACATCAATGGATGGCTTGTACAATTTGCTCTCGTCCGGCACAATTTTTAGAGCGGTCTTTCCGTCATATGTTTTTTGAAATAAAGTTTGATACCCCGCAGGAGCGACATAAATGATCCCTGGCATCACCACATCGCCATCTTCAGCTTCTTTTACTTTCAAATTGCAGATGGTATCGAAACGGTCTGCCAAAGGTTTGGTAAATCCGGGCGGCATATGTTGTACAACGACAATTCCCGCCGGAAAGTCCGTCATAAATCGAGGAAGAATAGATTGAATGGCAGACGGCCCGCCTGTAGAACATCCGATAATGAGCAGATCCACGGAAGGAGAGCTATTGTTCTTCCTTTCTGCCACGGCTTCTTTGACAAAGACAGCGTTGATCCCTAAGGGTAATTTAGCGCTGGCGGCGGCTTTTACCCTCATCAGAAAATCGTCCAATATTTCAGGTTCCATTGGATCCTTTATCAAAGAGCTTTTTGGAAAGAAATCTACCGCACCTAATTGTAATGCCGTTAGAGTGGCTTCTGCTCCTTCGTCTGTTTGTGTACTCAGCATGACGACAGCTACCGGATGGGTTTTCATGAATTGTGCCAAGGCGGTAATACCGTCCATTTCCGGCATTTCCACATCCATAGTAACAACATCCGGTTTGAAACGCCTAATCTTTTCTATTGCTTCCAGGCCGTTGCGGGCAAATCCTACGATAAAAAAATCCGGATCCTTCTCAAATAAGAGGCTGATAGCCCTCCTCATGAATGCAGAATCATCGACGATCAGCACACCGTATCGACTCAATTGGCTTAGCCCCCTTATGATGAAAATTTCTTAAAACTCATGCCTCATAAAAATGGGGAATTCTCGATGCCCCTTTTGCGGTAATAAAATGTCGCACGAGCATTTATGGTTTCGAACTTGGTGTTCATGCCCGTTATCGTTTCGGCATGTCCCAGAAATAAATATCCGCCTGGATTTAAACAATTGTAAAATTTCGCAACGACCCGACCTGTTGTTATGGAATCGAAATAAATAAGCACGTTTCTGCAAAAAATGATATCTACTTTTTCGATTGCCGCCATATCCTCATCATTTATAAGATTTGCATGCCGGAAATCAATCTTCTCTTTTATGAAGCTTTTGATTTGATATCCTTCATCCTGCGGAATAAAGTACTTATCCAACATCTCCCTTGGAGTCCGGCGGAAGCATAGCGAATTTTTATGATACCACCCGCGTCTAGCAATTTGCAGAACCTTTTTATTAATGTCGGTGGCAATGATATGTACAGATTCTAGCGGTACAATCCCTGATTCTGCGATGGTCATCGCCAAGCTGTAAGGTTCTTCCCCCGTGGAACAAGCGGCACTCCAAATCCGAATAGATGTTCTATTTCGATAGCCGGGAAGAATCGCATGGCATAATTCATTGAGCTGACTCTCTTCACGAAAAAAATAGGTTTCGTTGTTGGTAATGAGTTCAACCAGGTGATCCCATTCCTGCGGATTCCGTTTTAAAAATTCGGTGTACTCCCGATACGACATATTGAGAACGGATAATCTCTTCGACACCTTTGATGTTAGCGATGAAAGATTATCCAAGTAATTAAGTCCGCAAAAGTTATAAATCATTTGTCCCAATTCTATTAAGAACAGATCTTGATCCTGAATTTCTTTGATGAACTCCATCTTCATATGTTCCATCTCCCATATGAGCAGCGCATTGACAAATTCCCAAAGCTCTCTCAATGGTTCACATCTGAGCATAATCAAGAACCACAACTTCTCTATCGGATAACGTTAGGCTTGCAAGATCCGAAGCGAGTTTTTGATTGTCGCGGATTGGTCTGCCAAATCCCGCGCAACCGCAACCATCCTTGTCACATCTTGAAGATTTTGTTGGACAACACGTTCCGTATCGGATATCGCCATTTCAAGTTTCTCCATTTCTCTAGCCTGTAATTTTGTCGCTTCCGTTACTTCGGCAGCCTGTTGGGTTACCGTTTCGACGGCTTTTACAATATCCTTCCCGTGTTTTGCCTGTTCCACTGTGGCTTCACTAATTTGACAGACCTGTTCACGGGCATTCGTAACACCTTTAATGACTTCCTCGACGGCAACGGCCTGTTCCTTCGTCGCCTGCGTCACCATAGCGGCTTGTTTGGTCACATTTTCTACTGCCCTTACGATATTTCCGCCTTGTTTTGCCTGTTCGCCAGTTGCCACGGTAATCTGAAACACCTGTTCACGGGCGTTCGCTACACCCCTGATAATTTCTTCGACGGCAATGGCCTGTTCCTTCGTCGCCTGCGTCACCATATCTGCTTGTTTAGTCACATTTTCAACCGCTCTAACGATAATCTCGCCTTGTTTTGCTTGTTCGCCAGTTGCTACGGTAATCTGACGCACCTGCTCACGGGCATCCGTTACCCCTTTGATCACTTCCTCGACGGCAATGGCCTGTTCTTTCGTCGCCTGCGTCACCATATCTGCCTGATCGGTTAATGCCCCTACGGCTATCACAATTTGTTCGCTTCCCTTAGCCTGCTCAACAGTAGCAGAAGTGATCTGTCTGATTTCATTTGTAATTTTTTCGACCCCAGTTACAATTTTTTCGATGGCTACACCTGTTTCATCCGCCAGTTTATTTCCTTGTTCGACTTTTACCATACCGATCTCGATGGCTTTGATGGCATCGGTAGTTTCGCTTTGGATGCCTTTAATCAATTGGGCAATTTCTTTGGTGGCTTTTGCGCTTCTTTCGGCAAGCTTTCTCACTTCATCAGCAACAACTGCAAACCCTTTTCCGTGTTCACCCGCCCGTGCTGCTTCAATCGCGGCGTTAAGTGCCAGAAGGTTGGTTTGCTCAGCAATATCATCGATCACTTCAATAATGCTTCCGATTTCTTCCGAGCTCTTCCCCAGATTGGTCATGACGCTGGAAGCCCGTTTTACGACATCCGCAATTTCTTTCATCCCCGTCAGGGAATGACCGACTGCCTTTTGTCCATCTTTGGCGTCCACCAGAACCTGATCCGTAAGAGAGTTCACATTTTGTGCATTTTTAGCCACCTGTTCAATCGAAGCCGCTATTTGCTGAATCGATGCAGAGGTGTCACTGGCGATTTTCTGCAACTGGTCTGCATTTGCAGCAATGCCGCGAATCGATTTTCCCATCTGCTCAATGGATACGGAGATTTGTTCAACGGAACTTGCCGTGTTTTCCGCATTGCCGGCGACTTGCTGGATGGAAGCCACCATCTCCTGGATGGCATTTGAGGTTTCTTCCGCGGAGGCGGTTAAGCTTTCCGCATTGCCGGCTACACCCTTGATCGATTGGCCTATTTCTTCAATGGATGCGGAAATCTGCTCCACAGAACTTGCCGTGTTTTCCGCATTGCCGGCGACTTGCTGAATGGAGGCCACCATCTCCTGAATGGCATCCGAAGCTTCTTCCGCAGAGACGGTCAGGCTTTCCGCATTATCGGCTACACCCTTGATCGATTGACCTATTTCTTCAATGGATGCGGAAATCTGCTCCACGGAACTTGCGGTACTTTGGCTATTTCCGGCAACCTGTTGAATGGAAGCCACCATCTCCTGGATGGCATTCGAAGCTTCTTCCGCAGAGACGGTCAGGCTTTCCGCATTATTGGCTACTCCCTTGATCGATTGACCCATTTCTTCAATAGATGCGGAAATCTGCTCCACAGAGCTTGCCGTGTTTTCCGCATTGCCGGCAACTTGCTGAATGGAGGCCACCATTTCCTGGATAGCTCCCGCTATTTCACTGGCAGAAGAAGCCAAACGGTCCGAGTTTTTGCTTACTCCTTCAATCGATTTGAATATCTCCTCCATGATGTCAGATGTGATTTCATTGTCTGACGAATGCTGGCTGGCCCCGTACGAAATCTGTTCCGTAATTATAGCAAGTTCCTTTAGACCTTGCTCTAATTTTGTTGAATCGGTTATAGCCGCTTCAATTGTTCCAGAAACTCCTGCAGCTTTCATAAATTTGTGAGCAATTTTTTTTTGTCAAAGTACTCATGGTATGATTTCCTCCTTTTTTAAGATTTCACTTATACCACATCATCCATGACTTCGGTCCCGATAGACTTCTGGTTCTTTGCCAATTTGAATACTCCGGTTACATCCAAGATCAGCGCTACACTTCCATCCCCCAAAATTGTGGCTCCCGCAACGCCTTCAACCTGTCCGACATAGGAACCGATCGATTTTACGACAATTTCTTGGCTGCCAATCAATTCATCGACCACCAACCCGAGTCGTTTCTCTGCCAGTCCGACAACCACAATAAATACATTTTTTGTTTTCCTTTTACCGCAAGACATTCTAAAAAGCTCGTGAAGGCCGATAAGCGGAATGATTTTTTCTCTAATTTTCACAACTGCTTGACCCTTAATGGAGTGGATCTCTTTTTTTGATATGCGGACGATCTCGATCACACTGTTCATGGGCAGGGCATACGTTGAGTCTTGGAACTTGATCAGAAGTCCCCGCAGAATGGCTAAAGTTAAAGGCAATTTTATCGTGAACTTCGTCCCTTCGCCCATACGGGTTTCTACATCGATTAATCCGTTTAACTTCTCGATATGATTGCGGACAATGTCCATCCCGACCCCGCGTCCCGATATCTCGCTTACGGATTGGGCCGTCGAAAAACCAGGAAGAAAAATAAGTTGAATCAATTCCTGCTCCGACATCGTCTCGGCATCTTGCGCAGAAATCAATCGTCTGCGTATTGCGGATTCTTTTACTTTCTCTATATTGATTCCCGCGCCGTCATCCTCTACAGTCAGCACCACTTGATTTTCTTGATGGGTTGCCCTAATCTTTATCGTGCCTTTAATGGATTTTCCCAGTTTTTTTCTAACTTCCATTTCTTCTATCCCATGGTCTATGGAATTCCGAATCAAATGAATCAATGGATCGCTAATCTCCTCAATGACTGTCCGGTCCAGTTCAGTTTCTTTCCCTTCAAGCAGCAGACTGACTTCCTTGTTTAACGTTCGGGCCAGATCCCGGACCATTCTGGGAAATCGGTTGAATAATCGCTCTACGGGAAGCATTCGCGTCTTCATCACGGATTCTTGAAGTTCCCCAATGATTCGGCTGAAATGGTTGGATATCCGCTCCAAATCATCGATCATTTCGTCTGAAGAGTAACGATCGCGCAACAAATTTCCAACTTGGGCGATTCTCGTTTGGTCGATGACCAATTCACCAACCAAATTCATCATGTTTTCCAAGTGTTCCACATCGACGCGAATCGTTTGTCCTATTTTCTTCTCTTCGTTTCTGCCCTGGTTTGGGATCAGATTGTCTGGATCCGCGTCCTTATGGGCATCTGTCAGTGACGCGAAAGCATCAGCCAAGTTTTCATTCGAAAAGGGCATCACCTCTACATCTTCAACATCAATAAGCTGGTTCAACGCATGTTGGAGGCCATCGGGATCCGCGTTCGTTTTGACGATATAGGAAATTTCATGGAGGTTTGTTTCATCTATAACGTGATCCAATTCGGGTTCAGACGAAATAACGGATCCCCACTTCTTAAGATGATTTAAGATAATATGTGCCCGAGGAAGCTTCATCTCACAACGATCAGATAAACGAACTTTACATATCCACTTTCTTAACTTCTGTTTTTTATCTTCAAAGAAATTCCTTTTCGATTCGTAGTTCTCTCCCGCGCAATTTTCCAATTGCCGCAATTGATGCACAACGGAATCGATATTGGTTTTCGTAACGCCTTCCTGTTCAATTTCTCTTTTCAACCCGTTCAGATGATCCAAACATTGAAATAGAATATCTACCACTTGCTCCGTCACAGGTAGAAGTTGATTGCGAATCTTATCCAAAATATTTTCCATTTCGTGGGTTAATTGTTTCATTTCCTCGAAACCCATCGCAGCGGATGAACCTTTTAATGTATGGGCAATCCGAAAAATGTTTTGTATGATTTGCGGGGACTCGCCTTTCTGTTCCAAATTCAGGATTTCTATTTCTAGCAATTGGAGCAATTCTTCCGCTTCAGAAAGGAAGACCCCCATCATTTCCGAACGATTCATTTGGGCTCCCCCTTACCCTGCAAGAACATGTTCTAGATTTAAGATGCCGATAAATCCTTCTTCCGACTGGCCAATTCCTTGAAAATAAGAGCCGTCAATACCAGAAACGATTTCGGTAGAGGGCTGTATATCGGAAAATTTGATCACCTGATTCACTCCATCGACAACAATGCCGATCATCTCTTCGTTATGATTCACCACTACGATTCTCGCATGATGAGTAACAGATGCCTCTCCCAAATGAAATCTTTTACGCAAACTGATGATCGGCACAATTTTACCCCGAATGTTCGTAATACCTTCCAAAAAAGTCTTACTATTAGGTATGGCTGTTATTTTTTGCATTTTGATAATTTCATAAACTTCAGAAATCTTTAGCGCATATTTCTCAGCGCCAAGTTCAATCACGATATACTGCTCTTGCTGTGAAACTTCCACTGTTCCACCCCCCAGGGATATAAACTCAACCAAGGCATGTAGATCCGGATCGAATAGATACCATCAGTTTTCCGAATTTATGAGCATGGATACAGTTCAAAAAAGTGCGATTCAATCATCTTTAGAAATGCCGTCAAATAATACGGATCAAACTGCTTGTTTCGATTTTCCCACAACTCGATTTTGGCATCCGCTAACGACATGCTTTTTCTGTAAGAGCGGTCCGAAACCATGCAGTCAAACGCATCCAATATGGAACAAATTTTGGCGTAGGATGGTATGTCGCTATCTTTCAATCCGAACGGGTAGCCTGTACCATCCGGCCGTTCATGATGATAGAGAACCGCACCGGTCACATCCCGGTCCGTAATGCCCTCATTCTGCAATAATTCGTTTCCCCAGACCGGATGCCGCTTGATCAATTCCCATTCTCTGCGTGTAAGCGCGGAAGATTTTCCTAGAATTGATTTTGGCACAAAAATTTTACCGATATCATGTAATGAACAACCCTGTACAAGTTTTTGGGATTGCTCTTGGTTAAAATTTAATGCCTCAGCCATTCGTCTGGCCATATGACTAACGCGAATACTGTGATGATAAGTAGCCGGATCGTGTAACCATAATTTGTACAGCCAACTCGCGATACGTTGATTCAACAGGATGTCCCTCCATACAGGATAATGTTGACAGGAACCATATTCTCTTGTAACGTACTGCACTAAGCGTGTCATACATAACGTACAATTTCGCACAACTGAACTTGTGCGACAATAGGAGGGACATAACATGGAACATGGTATCGTGGAGCCAATTGAGAAAGAACAAGAGGAATTGACGGACGAAGAAATTGTCAGGATGTTTTTGTCAACCTATCACAACTCAAAGTACACGTTGCGGAATTATAAGTACGCTATTGAACGATTTCAAAACTTCATCGGAAAAAAGAGGCTTAAAGAGGTTACATGGAGGGATATCGAGCTATATAAATTGAGTCTGCTGAAGAGGGATGAAAACAATAATCGCCCATATACCGCAGCGACAATCTCCGTATTGCTGGCACCTCTCCGTTCCCTATATAAGTGGGGGAATAGCCCTAATATTCAATGTTTTACCCACAATCCGGCAGCATGCATCAAGAAACCGAAGGTCTCGAATCGAAGCCGCCGTCATTTTTTAACGAGGAACGAAGTCATAAAAATATTACAGCAATTAAACACAATGGGACTTCGCAATTATGCCATCGGTCTGACTTTGGTTTTGCTTGGTCTGAGAGTTTCCGAATTGGTATCCATGGAATGGGACGATTTTCATACTGATCCCATGGGAACTTCAATTTGGTTGACAGTGCTTAATGGAAAAGGCCAGAAAGTACGGGAGGTGAAAGTCCCCGATAAGCTCTGGAATCTGCTCGGTATGTACCGTATGGAATATGGGGGAAGCGGCAGAGTTTTTCCGCTTACCTCCCGTCAGGTTCAACGGATCATCGAGATTGCCCGCAAAAAAGCCAATTTCACCAAAAATGTAACCCCGCACTGGTTGCGGCACACAAACGCAACCTTGGCTTTGTTAAACGGAGCGACTCTTCAACAGGTTCAACACACACTAGGACATTCCCACATCAACACCACTCAGCAGTATATACATACCGTGGAACAGATCCAGAAAGCCGCACCAGATTTTGTCGAAGATTGTCTAAAGGAAGTGCTTTAAGAAATCTCATTGGCTCTTCACAGTCCTCGCAAGCAGAAACTCGTGAAACATAACCCTCTGTAAATGCTCTCACAATTGCTGCTTACGCAGTCTACTGAAATCGCCAAAATCGGACGCCATTGCGTCCGATTCCGATGCGTGATTTCGTGAACAACACTCTCAAAAAATAATTGATAAAGAATAGTTTGCTATGATATAATCGTGTCAAAATATGCAAAAATATGTCGCACAAGTTCAGTTGTGCGAAATCAGTAATGATTGTAATATTATCATTAATCCCAATGCGTGGCATATTCATACATAACTCGCCAAGAATTCATCATCTTGAAACCAAAGAACCCTGAAAATCAAAGAAGAATTCGATCTTCAGGGCTTTATCGGACTTTTAAGATTTCTTTCGTTTGTTCTCGGGACTCTTAAACCAGTATCTTATCCCTTTTCCGGCATATGGTTCATCCTCATATCTTGGAATTACGTGTAAGTGCGCATGAAAAGTATGTTGTCCTCCTGTTGTCCCACAATTCCAGCCTATATTATATCCATCCGGTTTATATTCTTTATCGATCACTTCTTTGGCCTTCTTCAACAATGAGAATGTTGCTTCCCATTCTTTCTCAGTTAAATCAAAAACTGTTTCTCTGTGTTCTTTTGGAATAATGATTCCTGACCCCTCGATATCTGGTTTCTTAAGCTGAAGAAACAGACAGTACTCATTTTCCAAAATTATGCTTTGAATCTCTAGATTCAGATTACAATACTCACAATTGTTCATTAGCTCCCCTTCAGCAAGTTAGACATCTCTATAGATCAGAATCTGTTCATTTTAGATTCTTATATAGATAATAATGTTTATGCCCTCTTGGCGCATTTTCAACTATTCCTATTACTTCGTATCCATTTTTCATATAAAAATCAGGAGCCTGGAAACTGAACGTATCTACTTCAATAATATCGCACCCTTTTTCTTTCGCCAATTTTTCCATTTCCGTCAGTAACTTTTTCCCATAACCCCTTTTGCGAATTTTTTCATCTATCCAAAAGAAATCAATCTTCAAATAATTCCACTTAACCGCACCCGTTATGCCTCCGTATATTTGACCCCTTTCATCTTTTAGAATTAAACTGACCTCCTCGTAAACTGACCTAACTTCTGAAACATTCCATGAATTATACTCGGCCAATCTTCTTCTAACATATTCACGATCTTCTATACTCCAGTCGGAATGAATAGCTAATTTTTCCACACTCATACATAACCTCCGCTATTGCTATTTAATAAGTAATATGTACTTCAATATACTATAACATTAGCATTCATTAAGGCCAATCAGTTGACGGTCTCTAGAAAAACTGAGAACTCGGTTTAACGAAACGGACGTATAAAATCGTAGATTTACAAGAGATAGAAATACTTCTATGATATAAATAGACTTTCTGAACGTGCATTTTTGGAGGACAAGAATGAAGATTTTGGTCTGTCAGTCTGTTCACGAAGAAGATACTGTTCAACTTGAACATGAAATTATGAAAACATCAGTTGCAGAAATCGTAGTATTTCCGGAAGGTTATTTAGCAAATCATATCGCTTTAAAAAAAGCTTGCAATATCGCCAGACAGTATAAAAAAGTGATTATCACAGGGTATCGAGATCAGCAACGAAAAAACAGGGCTGTGATCTCACCCAATTGATACTGGTATTTTTAGCGACGAACAATTTGATGAGTGGATCGGCGAGGCTAAAGCAATTGCTAAAAAATATCATACTTTTGTCATTGGGGCAAGTCATGCCGACGGTTCTTATAAGAATTGCGGAGTCTCTATCCCAATCTCCTACTGTATAGACAAAAGCGGTGAAACGCTATATTTATCTAAATCCGATTCGAGGACAAGGCTAATCGATTTAACAAACAGGAATGTCCAAACCATAAATGAACAATCTAAATAATGTATGGTGAATACAACATAAACGAAGTTGAGAATGCGTTCAGATCGCAATCTTGAAAGGAAATAATTCCGCTGTCATCAGGCCTTTAGTTATGCCTGGATCATGTCTCATGATATCAATTGCTTCATCCAATGATTCAACAGATAAAATTACAATTCCATATGTCTTTTCATCCCATGTTTGCGTTCTCCCGGCAAGGATTAGCTTTCCTTCTTTCTTCAAATCGGTTAAGTAATCAAAATGCTCTTCAACGATTTTATTTTCATATTCAGTCCAGTTTTTTTCATCCAAATATTTTTGAATTAATTTCAATACATAAATAAATTGTGGTTTCGTATCCATAATCTTATCTCCTAAAGCAAGTCATATCAATGGGCGCAAATAGCAGAGTCATCATGGGAATCACAGCGCTATCTGCTGTTGTACTCCTAATTTCTTCAAAATTTCCTTATCCAAGGGTGTTCTTCATATATGGTCTTTTCGATTTCCAGCAAGATTGCAAATACCGGAGTAGATTCATAACATGGATTACCCTTAGATCCCATCATCCTAGGGTAATCCATCTATCTGCCGCATGATTCTACTTATTTGAAAGTCTCGGCAGATCAAGGGAGAGCGAGCATTAATCTATTGCGGAAATATGATGTTATATGCCCAGGATATGATATCCTGCATCAACATGTATCACTTCCCCGGTTATTCCTCTGGAAAGATTGCTTAATAAAAATAGCGTTGCATCCCCGACCTCATCCTGATCAATGTTCCGTCTTAAAGGCGCTCTTTCTTCTATCGTTCTAAAAATGTCATTAAATCCAGAAACCCCTTTAGCTGAGAGTGTTTTAATGGGTCCGGATGAAATCGCGTTCACTCTGATTCCGTATTTCCCCAAATCCTCAGCCAAATATCTTACACTGGCCTCTAGTGCAGCTTTTGCCACTCCCATCACATTGTAATTCTTAACTACTCTTTCCGCTCCAAGATAGGATTGAGTCACAATACTTCCGCCATCTAACATCAATTTTTTAGCTTCTCTTGCAATTGCAACCAATGAATAAGCACTTGAGTTTTGCGCCAGTAGATATCCTTCTCTGGAGGTTTCCAAATACTCCCCTTGCAATTCCTCTTTTTCTGCGAATGCTACTGAATGTACAAGTCCATGAATTACATTCACTCGCTCGCCTATCGCTTGGAATGCCGAACGAATACTATGATCATCTAACACATCACATTGTACCTTTAATAGGGCTTCAATTCCTTCTTGAGATAACAAAGCATTTAGTTTCTCCAATGATCGTTCTTTTCTGTATGTAAAGATTAATCTTGCTCCCTCTCTATGCAATGATTTTGCTATTCCCCACGCGATGCTTCTTTCATTTGCGACTCCCATTACAACAACGATCTTATCTTTCATTAGTCCATTCATTACGTTTCCTCCTGATAGATTTCATACCCGTTTTATATAACGATCCCACATTTACAACCCCTCGTCTCAGTGAAAGTTGGCGCGGGATTGGGCACTCTTATCTAACACCTTTTGATGCTTTTATTATAAATGTTGCAGGCACCAATTGCGCTCTTTGCATCGAGTACCATTTTGCCGGATCATCTGATCTGTTCTCTTCAGGCAACAATACGTCATCGATTACTTTTTCAATTGTAAATCCGGATTGAATAAGCGTATTAATATATGTGCTTAATTTCCGATGATATATAATCGCCGTATTATGCCACGCTTCGTTATATTCAGGGCCCTCAATATTATACGATTTCTTGAAGATAAACGATGATTTTTCATAAGCCAAGCGATCGTGAATGGGGTGTTCCCAACTGAAGATAAACACTCCTCCTAGCTTTAAATAGCTATAGACATTTGTCAATGTACGTTGTAGGTCAACCGTCCATCCCAATGCATAAATAGAGTATACAATATCAAAATAGTTACTTGGTAGTCCAGGATTTTCCTCCATTGGAGATTCAAATAGTGACACCTTTACTTGTTGATCTCGTAACAATTTCTTTGCAGTCTCTATTTGTTTTGTTGTAAGGTCTAATCCCCAGAGTTCCTTTGCTCCTTTTATACCCATATATTGTAATGAATGTCCGCTGCCACAACCAATATCCAATACCTTCTTGTCTGTAACATCACCAAATAATTTAAGTTGGTCTTCGGTTAACGAAAACGGACCATATTCCGGAAGAGCAGTTCTCCCAAAAAAACGGTCTGCTGACTTCTCCCAGCTTTGCTTATTCATTTTTAAAATTTCTGCATTTGATTCCATAATTTCACTTCCTTTATTTATGATGACGGTATACACGACGCGGCCCACCCTCAGATAGCTCTCATCTTAGGCCGGGCCGTTTGTTGGCTTAGATTCACCTACGACTAAGGAGCGTAAAACCCAACAGCTTTAACTCTGGATTCTTTTTCTTTAAATCTCTTTATAATAAAAAGTGGTTTCATCTAAATTGCCATCTGAAGACTTGGCGTATTTCGGTATGCGTCCAGCTTCGATGTAACCCAGGGATCTATATAAGAGATTCGAAGGATCGCCGGACCGAGTATCTAATACGAGTAAACTTCTTCCTTCTGCCCTTGCTCTACTCTCCGCAGTTTCCATTAATAATTTGGCAATCCCATTTCTACGATATTGCTGATCTACCATTAACTTGGCTATTTCTGCTCTATGGGAGGCATTTGGCTTCATAGCTAGATGGAGTTGTACCGTTCCGACAATACTTTCATTTATATTAGCTATCCAGAGCATTATCCCTGGTTGAAGCACATCTGACCAATATTCTCTCGCTTTTTCAATACTTAAAGGCGGTAAAAAACCAACAGAGGCTCCGTCTTCTACAACGCTAACCAATAACTCAGCCAATTCTTCAAGTATTTTCGGCTCCATTGATTTTATTTCCAAAACTTTAATTTCATCCCTCATATGAACCATCCTTTGTAATTCTTTCACCATTTCTATGCCCGCAATAACCTTGCAGATTGCTCTGCCTTAAAACGATTCCAATACATCCTCGGGCAGATCAATGGCTATCAGGCTTAAACCCTTCATATTCAATAACCCAGCAATCTCTATATTCTCCTTCATGCCATTCATGTTTCGGTAGGTATTTCTTTTTTACAAATCCGCACTTCTCATAAACACGCAATGCCCTTTTATTCCAGGTCTGAGGGTCCATTACGATCTTATCCGTTTTTTCATGGGTGATTAAGTAACTTACCATTGATTTTATCAGTTCCGTGCCGATGCCCTTATTCCAATAATCAATTTCTCCTATGAACTGATCTTCCTAATTCGCTAAACTTGCAAAAAATCCTCCAGCATAAGGGAAGAGGATACAAATGAAAAAATAAAGACCAAGAGATATCTTCTCCTGGTCTACATCACACGATTACAATATTCACCTATAATAGGAAAGTGATGTCATCTCTTCAATTCAAACGCTTGATGCAAACCGCAAAGCGCGGCTGATCAAAGCAGGCAATACCGATACGTGACCTTCCCCCTCGAACTCATGGAACTCTACGTACACGCCACGGTTTGCCAGGGTGAGTAGGCGTTCTGAAAGTTCTTTTGCGTTGTCGTTCATGCGGCTTTGATGGCTTTTCTCTAATTCTCCCACCGCAATCAGTATGCGGACGTTGATATTTTCCTGTTCCAAGCGAGATACGAATTGCTGCTCCTCTTCTAGAATCAAGCGCTTGTTCCAATGAATGGACGGACTGCCTGCTACATACGTCTGAAAAGCAAACGGTCTGGTAAAAAGCGCGTGCAGCACGAAGAGACCGCCGAGAGAATGGCCAAAGATCGTTTGTCTGTTGCTGTCAATCTTAAACTCTCGCTCGATCTCCGGCTTTAGCTCCTCTTCAATGAATCTCAAGAAAGATTCTGCTCCGCCTTGTGCCGGCCATTCTCCACCGTCGGGTCTTGCAGGCAACTCTGTAAGGGGCACTGGCATCGTAAAATCGTAATGGCGGGCAGGAGAAAACGGCTCTTCCGTTTGATAGCCGATGCCGACGATCACCGCAGGAACAACTCCAGTCTTATCGGGCCGACGTCCTTGCACGCGTACCGCCTCCACCATCGTTCCGAATACGGCATTTGCATCCAGCAAATAGATGACCGGAAATCCCGAGGAAGGGGGATCTCCATCAGGTTTCGCCACAAAGATTCGATATTCGCGGTTTTCAGCTCGCGAATGCATCACGCGCTGTCCTGTCCGCGGTATTGTGAATTCGCGGCGAGCGGAATCCCCGACAACCATTGCGTCCTGTTCGATTTTTTTGTGTACCACCGTTCATTCCTCCTCTAAACCTCGTTTATTTGTACGTGATGACTCTACCATTTCTTACTTGATGGTTGCTTTTGGAATTTCGTTCACATATTTCGGAGATATATCAATTAAGCTTGATCAAATATAGTGACCAACTGAGAGGCGGGAATTCTGGGTTGCGCAGATGGAATCCTGGCCGGATAACCGATATGAAGATTGCCTACCGCTTTCTCTCCTGACTGGATACCCATTGCCTCTCGAAATATAGACTCGTGCAACCATCCGTAGGTTTCCCACACCATTCCGATTCCCTTTTCCCACGCCAACAAACTGAAGTTGTGTATAACGCAGCAGGTCGAGGCATAATCCTCTTCCCTGATAAGCAGATTGGGATCTTCTCTCATCAGAACGGTCAGAATCATCGGAATGGACATGATTTTGTTATAAAATCTCTCTCCCACTTCTTTCTTTTTGTCCGGATCTGTTTCCCGCTGCTCTTTCATTTTCCGTACTGCCTCGGCGATTCGCCTGCGCCCCTCGCCGTAGGTAAGAATGAAGCGCCACGGTTGAGTCATGCGATGATTAGGCACCCAGACGGCAGTTTCAAGCATTTCCATTACGAGTTCGGGCGATACCGGACGATCTTCGAAGCTATGAATTGAACGCCTTTCTCTCAACAATTGACTAAGTTCCATAACAATCCTCCTTTTCATCGAATGAATAAGGCCACTTTCCCCCTACGCTCTGGTTTTAAACAACAGGTACACAAAATAAGGAACGCCAATGATGGAAATGACAATCCCAACAGGCAGTTCGACCGGGGAAAAGACGGTTTTGGCGATAAAATCGGAGACGATCACCAGAAGCATGCCGATCGTTCCGCATACGGGCATGACACGACGATGATGGATGCCAACCAAACGCTTGGCGATGTGGGGGGCCATCAGTCCGACAAATCCAATGTTGCCCGACACGGAGACGCACGCGCTTACAATCCCGACACTGCACAGCAGCAGCACATTTTTTTCTTTTTCCGTAGAGACTCCCAGGCTTTTCGCACTCTCCTCCCCCAATTGAAACAGATCAAGAATATATGATTTTCTGATGATAATAGGAACTAAAAGGAGAAGCCACGGCAGCATGGAAGCGATATATTCCCAATTGGCGTTCCAAATGCTTCCCGTCAGCCATACCTTTGCCATCTCAAAGTTCTGGGGGTTCATTTTTAATGATAAATATAGAGACATGGCCCCGAGTCCAGACCCAATCGCAATCCCGACCAGGATCAGACGCTGAGGGTCCAATCTTCCGTTTCGCCAAGAGAATAAATAAATCAGAATTGCGGCTCCCAAGCCGCCAACCCATCCGAACAGCGGCATCGCCAAGATGGAAAGCAGACCACTACCGGTTATTTGACCCTCAAAGAAAAACATAAAAATAACAATAGCCGCTCCTGCCCCCGCATTAATGCCCAAAATCCCAGGATCGGCCAGCCCGTTTCTGCTTATCCCTTGAATCGCGGCTCCTGCGACACCGAGACCGAAACCGACCAATGCGGCAATCACAATACGGGGCAGCCGAAAGTCGAAAATGACCAAATCATGATCCGGCACCGGATCAATTCGCAGCAGAGTCTTGATCACATCCATAACCGTAATGTCAAACACACCGTTGGTCAGACTGACATATATCGCAACCAGAATGATCCCACAGCATGCGAGCAGTACCATCCAATAGCGTCCTGCCGAATCTTTAGGCATGTTTCCCTCCCCCTCTCTTGTAGACTAAATACAGGAAGAAAGGAACACCAATCAACGAAGTGACAACCCCAATCGGTGTCTCGAACGGATAGTTCAAGAACCTGCTGAGGATATCGGAGAGAGCCAGAAAGATGGCTCCAAGCACGCCCGCACACGGAATAATCCACCGATAATCCACACCGACCAAAAACCGTGTAATATGTGGAATAATTAGGCCCACAAATCCGATATTACCGGCCAGCGCTACAGAAATGCCGGTCAAAATGACGACGCTCGCAGTAGCAATCGCTTTTACCAGCACAGTTCTTTGCCCCAAGCCAACAGAAATTTCCTCGCCCAATGAAAGAATGGTGATCGATTTGGAAATGAAGAGAGCCACGGCCATTCCGACCAAGGCAAAAGGAACCGCGAGTTTGATCAGGTTGGGATCCATCTGATGAAGTCGGGCATTGTACCAAAAACTGATGTTTTGTGAAACTTGAAAGTAGGAGGCCATGGCCGCTGCCATGCTGCTCAGAAACGTACCGATGATGGTGCCGATGATTGCCATTCGAACCGGAGACATTCCATTCGGAAGAAGCGACGCCAACCCAAAAACGATGCACACAGCGAACGTCGAGCCAACAAACGAATAAAGGATCATCTCCAGAGAAGAAGCGTTCGGCGTAAAAATCATGCAAAGCGTAATGATAAAAGCCGAGCCATCAGAAATTCCCATAATAGAAGGGGATGCAAGATAGTTTCTGGTCATCCCCTGCATTATGGCTCCCGATATGGCCAGGAATGCTCCGATCAGAAGCGCTCCGATCACCCTTGGCAAACGGGAATGTATCACGATTTGATGGTTCACGTTACCTGGATCAAAGTGAAAGATAGCATTCCAAATCGTACCCGAATCTATATTTTTTGCTCCATATAGAATGGATGACAGGATAGTAAACAGAATCGCAACCGGTGAGATCCATAAAATGATGGCCGGTAGAGAAATCCTTAGTCGCATATTGTGCTAACCGCCTTGTTTTATTCATTGGACAGCTTCTCCACAGTAGCTTTTAAGAAGTTGATTTTACTCCATGCCGTGCCGCCTTGCGCGAGCGGATCAACGACGTTCACGAATACTTTGTTGTTTTTGACCGCATTGATGCTTTGCCAAATCGGATTGTTTTGCAAGTCCTCAAGCGCTTTAGGCTGATCCTTGTTCTCGTCCTCGGAGAACTGCACAAAAAGATAATCCGGATTCATTTCGCTGAATTTTTCCAGGGAGATCGTTTCTTGCGCTTTTGCGTTTTTGACTTCTTCCGGCGCTGTCAGTCCCAAATCGGTGTAGAGCGATGGGTTGAAAAAGACATCTTCCGGATAGATCATGATATTGCCGCTTCTGATGCGCACGATGACCACCTTTTTATCTTTAAGCCGCTCACCTAACTGCTCCTTCGCCGCCGCGAGATCATCTTTATATTCCTGTAACACCTGCTCGGCCAGATCTTGCTTGCCTGTCAGTTCCGCAAGTAGGCGCAGGTTCGCTTCCCAATTTGTCGATATATGGGAAACCGGGATGGTTGGAGCGATTTTGGTTAATTTTTCGGTGACGTCCGGTTTGAATTTTGTAGTGGCGAAGATCACATCCGGTTTCAGTTTCAGGATGGTCTCCATATTGGGCTGTGCTTTTTCACCGATTGATTCCGCAGAACCCGTAATTGCCGCGAACATGTCCGGGAACTTTCCGCCAACGCTTATCGCTCCAACCGGTTCGACTCCCAGCACAAGCGCGTCTTCCATCGTTTCCATACTGCCGGTAATCACAATTCTCTCTACATTGGCAGGCACCGTATAATCTTGTCCGAGGTAATTAATGGTTCTAGTCTCATTGGTGTCAGTCGCTTCTTCCTGCGCCGTCGTGCCGGCGTCGGTTGAGTTCTCTTGCGACGTTACGTCGGTTGCGGGCGATGAATTGTTTGCGGGTGCCGAATCATCAGTTTTCGTACCGCAAGCCGCCAACACGAGCATCAGGATAGCGATAAGAGTTAGATAAAGAATTTTCTTTCTCATATATGTTCTCCTCCAAATCCGTTTAATGATAATGATTATCATTTGCGATTATAGAACATCGCCTTCGTTTCTGACCATGGACGGTATCCAGAATTCATTTTGGACGATCTCCAGAAAAGAGCTTTAAGGATTCGTCGATGAGCCGGTCATGCGCGCAGGCCGAATACTCCAGCCATAGATCTGAAGGGATCAAATAAAGCCGATTGCTCCGAACCGCCCTCAATTCCTGCCACGGCAATGAATATTGCAATCTCTTCCAATACGCCAATGTCTCTTCCTCTTGATAGATCAATAAGAGCAAGCGATCAGGATCAATTTCGGCCAACTGCTCAATCGTGATCTGCAGATTGTAAACCGAAGATTCGCATTGATATGCGGGGGTCACCCCCAAATCATGATAAAAGACTTCAGCCACGCTGCGATTGCAGTGCACATACAGATTCTGCTTCGAGAGCCGCACGATGAGGAAGGTGTCGTCCTGTACCGCTCCTTTTAGCCGTTCTCTGGCATACTTCACCTTCCGGTCAAAGTTTTTCAGCCAATGTTCCGCCTCTCCCGATTCATCCAAATATTCGGCTGTCATCAGCAATTGCTCCCGCCAATCCTTCTCCATCCATGGCACATAAAAAACGGTGGCAATCTTATCCAGCCGCTCTTTCTCTTCGGCATCCAGATCATCCGTACTGATCACTACATCTGGACGGGCATGAAGGAGCGTTTCAATATTGGACTCCCAGTGTTGATTTTTGCGATACGCGCTGAGATGTACGGGAATATCCGTGCGGTACATTTTATAGTAATAGGCGGTCCATTTCGGGTGAAGCGGTGCAGCATAAGGAATTATCTTGAGCGCCAGCAACTGGCCGATGATCGAAGGTTTGTAGGCAGCAATTTTGCGGCGGCGTCTTTTCATATAAACCGTAGGTGTCATTCCTACTTCCATTTTGAATTTGCGGCTGAAGTAAAACTCATCTTTATAACCGACTTGATGTGCGATATCCCGCAACTTGACATTGGACTGCGCCATAAGTTGTTTGGCATGGTTGATCCGCAGTTCCGTCAAGTAATCGATGGCGCTTGTCCCGTACGTTTTTTTAAACAAATCCACAAAATACTTGGGACTGATTTTGGCTATTCGTGCCAGTTGTTCAATCGTCAAATCCTCGTTAAAGTAGCGTTCCATATACTCTTTCGCCAACTCCATGCCCGTTCGTGAATCCTCGGACAGATGGCGGCTGCTCTTCAAAATGAAGTAGAGCAATTCCTGAAACGCGAGTTGACTGCGAAAGTGTTCCAGCCCGCCTTCATTGTGCCAATGACGGTAAATCGCTTCGCACAGAAGAGCGAGTTGGCCTGCGGGATGGACCGGGATCTCGCCATTCAACGGCAACAAACGTTCTTCCCTCACATATTTCATCTGTTCTTCGCTGCGCTCCGTTTCCCGAAACACGTCAAATCTAAGAAGATACATTCTCAGTCCATCCGGCTTTCCTGCTGCAACTCCGTAAGTTTGTTTGGGAGGACAGACATATACTGTATCCTGCCGCAGTCGACACTCATGCTTGCCCAGCATCAATTTTCCCTTGCCGTTCGTCACCACCAGAAGAACATGCGAAACGGTAAGCTGCTGTTCAATCTGCCAATCGCACTCCCCTGTAATAAATTCCATCTCCCGCAGCCTAAAGATCAAGCTGTCCAATGAAAAATCGTCGTCTTCCTTCTTAACTGATTCGTGGTGAATCATATGCCTCGACCCTCCATATTCGTTTTCTGCTAAATACCAATACAAACAAGCTCTTCAACTTCCGTTGAAAAGCTTTCAGTGAAAGATTCATATATGGCTATGGGATCAGCTTTCTCTATCTCCAAGCATTCGCAAAAAACTCGTAATTGATAATGATTATCATTACCATTATAAGTATAGCAAATTACGATGCAATGTAAAACAATAATAACAAAGCAGATCATGATAGGTTATTGAATTGGTTCTTACAATAGATTACAATTTAAAGAGTCTTATAGAAGGTATATTCCGGGATTTATCTTTTTTTCAGATATTTCCCGGCTTTATTTATTTTGCATAGAATCATCGGTGCAGAGCGGTGTTGTGTCCCGAATCATCTCATCGCAGCAACCGATTCGTATCATGAAATTGTTCGACGGAGGAGACAAAGTAATGTATCACGCTGAATCATTGAGGGAGAAAATGGGCCTATTTTTCACGATACTCTGGCCCATATTAGTCACTCAAATCAGCTATAATATCATGAATTTGACTAATACGATAATGTCCGGCCGCGCAGGGACAAATGACCTGGCTGGTGTCGCTATTGGGGCAAGTCTTTGGATGCCAGTATTTACGGGACTTAATGGAATTCTCCTTGCCGTTACTCCCATTGTGGCTCAATTATTGGGCAGCGGGCAGCGTGACAAGATCTCTCCATCTGTCACTCAAGCTCTCTACCTGTCTGTTTTGCTTGCAATTGCCGTTGTGGGAGCAGGAGCCATCGTCTTAGATCCGCTCCTATCATTGATGAACATTGAACCATCTGTACATTTTATTGCCAAGCATTACTTAATCGGACTATCCATCGGCATTATTCCTTTATTTGCAGCCAATGTGCTCCGTTATTTTTTTGATGCCCAGGGTTATACAAAAATTACGATGATGGTTACGCTTCTTGCTGTTCCTCTCAACATATTGCTCAATTATCTCTTGATCTTTGGCAAGTCAGGCTTTCCAAAGCTTGGTGGCATTGGAGCCGGTTACGCTACGGGCATCACGTATTGGTTTATTTTCATCGTCAGCATTTTGATCACGTTTAAAGTAGATGCAATACGAAGTTATAAACTGTTTGTCAAATGGTTTTCACCCTCTCCGCAGGACTGGAAAAGACAGCTTGCAATCGGAATTCCCATGGGGTTATCCATCTTTTTTGAAGCAAGTATTTTCTCTATGGTTACTTTATTGATAGGGATCATGTTCAATGCAGTTACGCTGGCGGCACATCAATCTGCCATTAGTTTTACCTCGCTCTTGTTTATGCTTCCTTTAAGCATATCAATGGCTTTAACCATTCTCGTCGGCTATGAAGTGGGCGGTAAGCGATATGCGGATGCAAAGCAATACAGCCGCTTCGGCGTGGCAACAGCAATGGGGATATTAGGAATCTGTTCCATATTTCTTTACTTGTTCCGAGAGCAAATCGCTTTTCTCTATACCGATGATCGCGAAGTTGTTGCTTTAATGAAACAATTTCTTATCTTTGCGATCTTTTACCAGTTGTCTGATGCTGCACAGGCCTCTCTTCAAGGGGTTTTGCGCGGCTACAAGGAAGTTATGATTCCTTTTCTTACCGCGCTTATCTCCTATTGGGGAATCGGAATTCCTTCAGGTTATCTGCTTGCTTCAGTCACCGAGTTGGGTCCATTTGGTTTCTGGATTGGAATTACCATCGGTTTAACTTGTGCTGCAGCCGGCTTTTTGGTACGGCTCCTTTATGTCCAAAGAAAGTCAGATCAATAACGAGCAGCTAGATACTTTCCTTAATCATTTCGATGCTCAATTCTTCTAAATATCCTACAAATAATGGCAACATATGTCGATATAAATAAGTAGATTAGATAAGGGGAATGCAGCATGAGGGAAATCTATCTATAGGAGGAGTCTTGTGAGAACAACGAGATCAATACCAAATCTACTACTTATCATTTCGCTACTCTTTAGCCTTTTTACAGGATTCTCGGGCACCGCTGCAGCAGCCGAAGAGATTAGCCGCTTGGTTCTGTCCAAAAATGAACTGACAATGAATGTGGGAGAAGCGCAATCCCTCACGGCAACAGCGATCTACGTCAGTGGCAAAACAGAGAATGTAACAATTATGACAGATTGGACAAGCGGATCACCCAACATTGCATCCGTTTATGCCGGAACGATTACAGCCAAAGCCGAGGGCAGCGCAGTAATCACCGCAACCTATATGGGCAAAACGGAGATCATTCATGTCCAAGTAAATAAAAAAGTGAAATCATTGTCCAAAGATAAACAAAGCATTCAGATCCGGAAAGGTGCCAAAGAGCAAGTACAACTGACAGCGACATATACGGATGGGACAACCGAAACTGTAACCGCTAAAGCTGAATGGTCTGTAGAAGACGAAAATATCGCTACGGTGGAGAATGGTCTGATCACAGGATATGGTTCCGGTGAGACTTCTGTTACGGCCAGATACGGCAATCAGGTTGTTACGATTCCAGTCAGCGTGGAAATTGTGCGGCGTTTGGATCCGAACAAATCTACAGTCTCCCTCCTTCTGAATGGGACAGAAAAGATGCAATTGATCGCCCTTTTCCCGGATGGATCAACTGAGGATGTAGCTGAAAAGGCGGAATGGTCATCCAGCAATGAAGCGGTTGCCGATGCATTCAAAGGCGTCATTACCGCTTATGGAGCCGGACAAGCCACCATTACAGCAAAGTATGGCACAAAAACTGTCACCATAAATGTTGATGTAGATAAAACCAGCAAGCTGGAACTGGACAAGGAAAACCTGTTTATGCGGGTAGGCACCTCTGAACAACTGAAATTAACGGCCACTTATATGGATGGCTCTACTGTAGATATCACCGACAAAGCCGAGTGGTCTTCAAGCAGTGAAGCTGTTGCTTCCGTAAACAAAGGAAAAATAAGCGCTTATTCTTCCGGAGAGGCGAAAATCACAGCTAAATATGGGGAAAAATCGGTAAGCATCCTTGTCGATGTGGAAATCCCCAGAAGATTGGATATAACCCCGGATTATCTAGCGATGCGCTCCGGAGAAACCAAAGAGCTTACGCTTACTGCCACCTATGCGAACGGAACAAAAGAAAATATAACCGATAAAGCGCAGTGGTCCTCTAACAACGAAGATTCTCTCTTTGTACTAAAAGGGAAGGTAACCGCTTATAAACCCGGAGAGGCTTCAGTCATGGCAACATACGGCGGTAAATCAACCAGTCTTATCATTGATGTAGATGTACCGGTTAAGATTACTGCCAGCAGTGAGTCGATTCACTTACAGCCTGGGGAAACGCGGCAGATCAATGCAAAAGCGCTTTTTGGCGACGGAAATGAAGAAGATATCACAGATAAAGCAGAATGGTCAAGCGGATCTACATCTACAGCCGAAGTTCGCAAGGGGCTTGTAACAGGAGTTGGAACTGGAGCAACAACCATTACCGTTAAATATGGAAAAAGAAGCATTACTATACCCGTCTCGGTCGGAATCGTAAAAAGCTTAAGCGCAGATCAAAGCAAATTGGTCATGAAAAGCGGCAATTCAACAAAAGTGAAAGTAACTGCCACTTATAGCGATGAGACAGAGAAAGAGGTTACCTCATTGGCAACCTGGACATCATCCGATTCTAAAGTTGCGGAGGTAAATGCCGGCAGCATTACGGCGAAAGGGCCGGGAAGGGCCACCATCTCTGCTTCATTCCAGAACCAGACAGTAAATATTTCTGTCGAGGTGGATCAGGCGCAAACACTTTCTGTTAATCCGGTTAACCTTATCTTGGAAGTGAATGAATCCCAGCAACTGACACTAAAGGCTACAGATTTAAACGGAAACGAGGAGGATGTGACCAGAATAGCCGAATGGAGCTCAAGCTCTACAAAAGTTGCAACGGTTAACTTCGGTTTAGTAAGTGGTCTCTCAAGCGGGAAAACAACCGTTACGGCCAAATATGGGGGAAAGACGGTTACGATCCCAGTAGAAGTGGGTATGATTCAAAAGCTGGAATCCAACGTTCGCATACTTAGTTTAAAATCTGGCGAACAAGTGAATATCACCTTAACTGCCTACTTATCCGATGGTAGAGCTTCGAATGTTACTTCTCTGGCTGAATGGAAATCAAGTTCGTACAAAATAGTGGATGTGGCTAATGGAGTAGCAAAAGGCATCGGTTATGGCAAAGCTACGCTCACCGCAAAGTATGGCGGCAAATCCATTTCAATTCCAGTTGACGTAGATACGCTGAAATACTTAAAGACAGATTATGTAAAAATAGAAATGAAGGTTGGGGAAACGAAGCAGGTAAAGGCGATTGCGACGTACATGGATGGGTCAGATCAAGATGTGACAAAACCGGCCCTCTGGACTACTTCCAAACTGCTTGTCGCAGATGTAAAAGATGGCGTAATCAGAGCCATTGGCAAAGGCAAAGCTACCATTACGGTTAAATTTGCAGGAAAGAGCACCAAAGTGGAAGTAACGGTTAAATAGTAGTCAGCCTTAAAATAACCCACCCGGCTTACGACCACCCCAAAAAGTGAAGATAAGCTTTGCAGCTTATTCCTATTACTTTTTGGGGATCCCATACGCTGCGCCGGGCGGGGCCCCCAACCTTTCCTACGTCGATTTATCGCTTTAAAGAAATTAAACTTTCTTAGTTTATAAAGAAAACTAGGCAACCGCCCTCAGATGAAGGCGATTGCCTAGTTGCACTTGTGTAGCCAAAGATCATTTATACTTTCTCCTCTTTCAAAAAAGAGCCTTTAAGGGCTCCTTTTGCTTACCATCTACGAAAGATATTGATGTGAAATCGACCAGACCTGATTTGCTTTCTCAGCCACTCCAACAGGTAGTATTTAAAGATTTGCCGTGTTACAGGGAAGAGAAAAAGGAGACCGATGGCATCGGTAAAGAAACCGGGTGTCAGAAGCAAAAGTCCGCCTATCAGGACAGAGATGCCATCAAGAATCTCTTGTCCCGGCAGTTGCCCGTAATTTATTTTCCGTTGGGCTTCCCTCAAGATTTGCAGTCCTTCTCTCTTTGTGAGAAAAGCACCCAGTATTGCTGAAGCAATGACAAGGAGGAATGTATTAAACCCGCCTATCACATGCCCCACAGCAATAAACCCCCAGATTTCAAGGGCGGGAATAACGATCAATAATAGAAAAAGAAACCGAAACATCCTTTCCTCCTAACCCAGCATCTCTTCAATCAGAGCAGCCATCTCGGGCCATTCCTTTCTTAAATTAATCGGTTTAAACTCCTGGTTTACCCAGACATGCTCCGTTTCTCCCGATGCTAAAAGTTGACCGGTATGAGAACGAAATACCTCATAGCCGAATGTTATGCGTACGCCTGTAAAATGTTTGACCGAAGTTCTGATCGTAATTGCATCATCATATCGGGCCGGGGATTTATATTGTATATGTACGTTGACAACAGGAAGCAGGATACCGCGTCTTTCAAAGTGTGAGTAGGGCACTCCCGCTTCGCGGATGAGTTCGGTTCGTCCAATCTCAAACCAAGTAAGATAGTTGGCGTGATAGACTACACCCATTTGATCGGTTTCCTGGTAACGGACGCGCACCTCTGTTTCAAATACTCTCATTTTCAATCCCCTATTTCAAGTATTAGGATTTTGCTGCAAAGGCATTCTTCACTTTAATGGGCAATTTCCCGGAATCCACAAAAGTATTCGGAATAAGCTTCCTTGATAAGCGTCACTTTTATGGGGTTGTTCCGGGCCCCACAAAAGTATTTGGAATTCGTTGCGAAGGCTTTACTTCACTTTTGTGGGTAAGTTGGGGCCCCATAAAAGTAATCGGAATGGGCTTCCTAGGTTAGCGTCACTTTTATGGGGTTGTTCCGGGCCCCACAAAAGTATTTGGAATTCGTTGCGAAGGCTTTACTTCACTTTTGTGGGTAAGTTGGGGCCCCATAAAAGTAATCGGAATGGGCTTCCTAGGTTAGCGTCACTTTTATGGGTAAGTTTACAGTACTTTCGCTTGTCCCACATAAATATGCCCGTGCTTGCTGTCTACCGTAATCTCCATGCCATCCTTTATCTTTTCAAATACATTCCCAACCCCAACGATGACGGGAATGCCCAGGTTTAATCCCACGATCGCTGCATGAGAGGTTAATCCGCCCTCTGCCGTAACGATTGCTTTCGCCTTCGCAATGGAATCCATCATCTCCTTGTCGGTAGATGTGGTGACAAGGATATATCCCTCTTTCATTTTAGCGTTGATCTCATCGGCATCTTCACCAACAACCGCTTTACCGGTTACAATTCCTTCGCCAATTCCCTGGCCCTTGGCAATAATATCTCCGATTACATGAATCTTCATCAAGTTGGTTGTACCCGGCTCCCGCAACGGCACTCCGGCAGTAATCACAATGAGATCACCGCGTTTGACCAAACCGCTGTCCAGCGCGGTGTTGACCGCCATCTCCAGCATCTCGTCGGTGCTGTTTTGTACCCCGCCGTGTAATGGCACGACCCCCCAAACCAGTCTTAACTTGCGCATTACAGACTGATGCGGAGTAACAGCAATGATCGGAACATTGGTGCGATATTTGGAAATCATGCGTGCGGTAAAGCCGCTTTCGGTGGGCGCCAGTATCGCAGTTCCGTCAAGCTCGACTGCTGTTTTGGCCACAGATTGGCTGATCATATCGGTAATCGTGCTCTTCACTTGGCCAAAATATCCAGCAGGCCGAATTCGCGGCAATGCGGATTCCGTTCTTTTTGCGATGGTTGCCATCATGCGCACCGATTCAAACGGATATTTTCCCGAGGCGGTTTCACCTGAAAGCATAATGGCGTCGGTGCCGTCAAAAATGGCATTGGCCACATCGGTCGCCTCTGCCCGTGTAGGCCGCGGGTTTCTCTGCATTGAATCAAGCATCTGGGTTGCCGTAATCACTGGTTTCCCCTTGCAGTTACATTTATAAATCAATTGCTTCTGAATCAGAGGAACATCTTCAACGGGAATCTCTACGCCAAGATCGCCGCGGGCTACCATTAAGCCGTCAGATACCTCCAAGATCTCATCCGCATTAAGGACTCCCTCTTCACTCTCGATCTTGGCAATGATATGAATATCAGCATGATGTTCTTCCAGGATGCGCCGGATCTCAAAAATATCATCTGCCTTCCTGACAAAAGAGGCTGCAATAAAATCGACACCCTGTTCGATCCCAAAACGAATATCCTCTGCATCTTTCTCTGTTATTCCCGGAAGCTTAACTTTCACTCCCGGAACATTAACGCCTTTTTTATTCTTTAACGTTCCTCCGTTAATAATGGTACAGATGATTTCATTTCCAATCACTTTATCTACGCGAAGTTCCAACAAACCGTCGTCGATCAAGATTTTGCCGCCGATATGTACATCCTCAACCAGCCCCGCATACGTTACGGATATTCGTTCCGCATTGCCTAAAATCGGTTCGCTTGTAATCGTAATTTGTCTGCCCTCAATCAACTCAACCGCACCATTCTCCACATCCATGGTACGGATTTCCGGTCCTTTTGTATCGAGCAATATAGCTACATCCTTATTTAACTCCCGAGCCGCTTGGCGAATGTTGGCGATCACTTTGGCATGTTCTTCGTGCGTGCCATGGGAAAAATTAAGGCGGCAGACATCACATCCAGCTTCAATTAACGCTTTTAACATCTCAATGCTGCTGCTTGCGGGCCCAATCGTACATACAATCTTAGTCTTACGCAATGGTACAACCTCCTAGATGGATAATTCTTTGGCTAGACGATATATCGACAAATCGAGTTCATGTTTTTGCGAAAGGGCAACATCAAAATCTTCATCGATCAATTTATTTCTTTGAATTCCTACCATTCGGGATGTTTTCCCCTGTAAAAGCAATTCCACCGCGTAAGCTCCAAGCCGGCTGCCTAACATGCGGTCAAATGCAGAGGGACTGCCCCCGCGTTGAATATGTCCAAGTACGGAAGTGCGCACTTCAACGCCTACTCTTTCTTGAATGAGCTGGGCGAATTCCGCACCGCTCATCACTCCTTCTGCCACAATGATAATACTATGCTTCTTCCCTCTTTGTTTCGCTTTCACTAAGCGATCCACAATCTCATCAATATCAAAATCCTCTTCCGGGATCAGGATCGATTCAGCTCCACCCACTAACCCCGAAAACAAGGCGATGTCTCCCGCATCTCTTCCCATTACCTCGATCACGAAGGTACGCTCATGCGAGGTTGCCGTATCGCGGATTTTATCAATCGCCTCAACTACGGTATTGGTAGCCGTATCAAATCCAATTGTATAATCGGTTACCGGAATATCATTGTCGATGGTTCCAGGGACACCGATTGTGGCAATTCCCATACGGGAGAGTTCACGTGCGCCCCGAAACGATCCGTCCCCCCCAATGACGATCAGACCTTCAATTTGATGTTCTTTCAGGACTCTTACTGCTTTTTCCCTTCCCTCCGGGGTCATAAATTCTTTGCTGCGCGCCGTTTGCAGAATCGTCCCGCCGCGATGAATAATGTCCCCGACCGAGCCTGCATCCATCTTTTTGATGTGACCCTCCATCAGTCCATGATACCCTTGATAGATCCCGTAAACTTCCAGTCCATGATACAGCCCTTTACGAACGACCGCCCGGATCGCCGCATTCATTCCGGGTGAATCTCCTCCGCTTGTTAAAACGCCAATTCGCTTCATCTCATCATCACCTCTTACATTGGGACATTTGCATGATTAAACATCATCAATCATCTTCAGTTCTTCTAAAAATGCTACCCTCTCTATAGGGTAGCAGATTATTGCAAATATCAAAAATAGGAATGCATGATCAGACAGAATAATTTTCTGCAAGCGTAACATAAGAACCGATTTTTTTATACTTTTGATAGCGATGCTCGATTAACTCATCGCCCGATAGTTTTGACAACTCTGCCAAACCTTCTACAATGGCCTGTTTGACTAATGTGGCTTGATAATCCACATTTTTGTGAGCGCCCCCCATAGGCTCTTCAATAATCCGATCCACCACTCCCAATTTATAGAGATCAGGGGCGGTAATCCTCATCGTCTCGGCGGCGCGTTGGGCAAGACCTGCATCCTTCCACAATAATGCGGCCGCTCCTTCAGGCGAAATGACGGAGTACCACGAATTTTCCAACATATAGAGATGATTGCCAACGCCAATTCCCAGAGCTCCCCCGCTTCCGCCTTCACCTGTGACAATACAGATGATTGGGACTTTAAAGCCAGCCATCTCGCGGAGATTGCGGGCAATCGCCTCACTTTGTCCCCGCTCTTCACCTGCTTTCCCAGGATAAGCCCCCGCGGTGTTGATAAAAGAGATGATCGGCCGGCCAAACTTATCTGCTTGCTGCATCAAGCGCAGAGCCTTACGGTAGCCCTCCGGGTGCGCCATACCAAAATTCCTGCGGATATTATCCTTAGTATCCTTTCCCTTTTGGTGCCCCACAATGGTAACTGGAATTCCATCCAGTTTGGCGATTCCGCCAATCAGGGCCGGATCGTCTCCGTATACCCGATCGCCATGCAGTTCTATAAAATCGGTAAAGATCCGTTCAATATAATCCAAAGTCGTAGGGCGCTCCAAATGCTTGGCAATCTGCACTCTCTGCCACGGCGTTAGATTGCCGTAGATCTCTTTTTCAAGATTGCGGGCCTTCTCCTCAAGGCGGGCAATTTCATCGGTAAAATTGATATCCTTCTCCTCTGTGAATCTGCGCAGCTCCGCAATCTTATTTCTTAATTCCACCAATGGCTTTTCAAAAGAGAGATCGTTGGCCATCTTACGCCCCCCTTATCGAATGCATTTCAAGAATTTTGGCTAGAACATCTCTAAGCTCTCGTCGATGAATCACCTTATCAACTTGGCCATGCTTGAGCAAAAACTCCGCGGTTTGGAAATCCTCCGGCAGCTCCTGGCGAATCGTCTGCTCAATGATACGGCGCCCGGCAAAACCGATTAACGCCCCAGGCTCCGCAAAATTATAATCACCCAATGTGGCAAAGCTGGCAGAGACACCGCCCGTAGTAGGATGTGTCATGACGGAGATATAAAGCCCTTTTCCCCGATCAAATCGTTCCAGTGCTGCACTTGTCTTTGCCATTTGCATTAAACTTAATATCCCTTCTTGCATGCGCGCTCCGCCCGATGCGCTGAAAAGAATCAAGGGATATTTCTTGATATGTGCGGTTTCAATCGCACGGGCAATCTTCTCACCGACCACTGAGCCCATACTCCCCATAATAAAGCGGGAATCCATTACACCAACCACAACTGGAAAACCTTTAATCGTTCCTTCTCCAGTAATCACTGCTTCCGATAGACCGCTTGTTTCTACGGCCGCTTCTATTTTCTTCGCATAATCAGGAAATTGCAGAGGATCGTTGGAGTACATATCACTATCATACTCAAAGAAATTTCCCTCATCCAATGTTATGCGGATTCGTTCCGGAGCAGGTACCGGAAAATGATAATCGCATTTGGGACATACATGGAGATTCAATTCTAATTCTTTATTATATAGAATTGTATTGCACTTTTTACATTTAATCATGATCCCTTCAGGAACTTCCCGCTTGACGCGTTCTGACGGGATGGTTGCATATTTTCTCTTTTTATAGAATAAATCCTTAATACTCATCCTTTGTTCTCCTTACTGGGAATCGAAAGATCGTAATACTTCATCTCATATTACCATCTTATTCTAGTCATGTACAAGTTCACCCAACTGACGAATGATCAGCTTTAATCTCCCTAGAACCATTTCTCCATGTTGTGGATCAGAAGGAAAAACGGCCTTTTTAAAGTCCAAAAGGTTCTTATAGGTGCGGTAGAATATGGAGTTGCCTGTAGCTCTTGCAAGTACTCGGTAAAATGCGCGTTCTTCCTCAAAAGGGAATCTCTTCTCCGTTACGCATTTCTCAGCTTCCTGCATCCAATACTTTAACTCAGCATAATCTTCTTGATTGATTCTGTGAGCCGTTAAGCGGATTGCCTGCTCTTCCAATACTGCCAGCATTTCCAGCAGTTCTTGCTGAGTTTGCTCTTGATTTTGCACAATAAATAATGCGATCAGTTCAAAGAGCTGATGAGATGAGCGGTCTTCTATAAATGTCCCTTCGCCTCTGCGGGTCGTGATCAGCCCCAACAACTCTAAGGCTTTTAATGCCTCTCGAACGGATGAACGCCCCACCCCCAGTTGCTCGGCCAGTTCTCGTTCTGATGGGAGGCGGTCTCCGGATTTTAAGTTGCGCTCCTGAATGTAGGAGTGAATCTTTTGAATCACGAGGTGAAAGTTTTTAGAAATGCTCATACGTTTGCTTCCCACTGCTCGCTTCCTATTCGGAAAGCACAGATTTGGTAAGCTTCATTGTTCTCTCTTTAATCTCTTCAGGATCTACATGTCTTCTTGCGACTCCGCTCTCCATTGCAGCTTTGGCTACGGCCGCAGCTACATGAGCCGCTACTCGCGGATCGAAAGGCTTCGGAATCACATAATCGGCATTCACTTCATCATCGCTGATAAGATCGGCAATTGCATAGGCTGCTGCAAGCTTCATCTCTTCATTTATATTCGTAGCATGTACATCTAATGCGCCACGAAAGATTCCAGGAAAGGCCAATACATTATTAACCTGGTTGGGGAAGTCCGAGCGTCCGGTACCCACAATGGCCGCTCCAGCCGCCTTGGCATCTTCCGGCATAATCTCCGGTACGGGATTGGCCATGGCAAAAATAATCGGGTCACGATTCATCGATTGCACCATCTCAGGGGTGACAGCTCCCGCTGCAGAAACGCCAACAAAAACATCTGCACCCTTCATCGCATCGGCAAGGGTTCCTTTAATCTTGTCCCGGTTGGTGATTTTAGCTATTAATTCCTTAATCGGATTCATTCCTTCCGTTCGTCCTTCATAGATGATACCCTTGGTATCGCACATAATGATATCGCGCACCCCAAGTTTATAGAGCAAGCGAATAATGGCAATTCCTGCTGCGCCTGCGCCATTGGCAACCACGCGTATATCGGTCATCTCTTTTTTGACCACCTTTAGCGCGTTAATTAATCCGGCCAAGGTTACAATCGCGGTACCATGTTGATCATCGTGGAAAATCGGAATATTGCACTCCTTTTGAAGGCGTTCTTCAATTTCAAAGCACTTGGGAGCGGCAATATCCTCCAGGTTCACCCCGCCAAAGGTAGGTTCAAGCAATTTCACCGTCTCTACGATCTTGTCCACATCAGTGGTCCCCAGACAGATCGGGAACGCATCAACTCCCGCAAATGATTTAAACAACAATGCCTTGCCCTCCATTACGGGCATTGCTGCTTCGGGGCCAATATTCCCAAGACCCAGTACGGCTGTTCCGTCCGAAACAACCGCCACCAGATTTCCTTTAATCGTATAATCATATACGCTTTGCTTATTTTCATATATTTCTTTACAAGGTTCTGCCACCCACGGCGAGTAAGCCAAGCTAAGGTCTTCGGCATTGCGCAGCGGAACCTTGGAGATCACGGACAATTTTCCTTGATTCTGTCTATGTAGCCGTAAGGATGCATTGCGATAAATATTGGACACGAATATTCACTCCTTATTAAAGTAGGTCGGAAGATCATAAACTCAGTTGATCGATTAAGTTTGAGTGGTCAGACCACTAATTAGGTTGACTCTCTCATTATATCATCCTACTCCTCTTTGACAACAACGGAATTTGGACCTAATAGCTTCCCCGCCTCTTTGATAAATTCAAGTGTAGGAGAGATATTGTATTTGGCCGATAACTGTTTTGTCTTGTTCTCCTCGCTGTAATGCAAAAATACAGGAGTATCGCCCGGATAGGATAGCAACAGCTTTTCCAATTGATTCACTTTATGGGTCACCTGATGCGCTTTGGTAAGCTTAATCAAGACTCTGCGTTCCGCACCTGACGGGGAAGAGTAATATGGCAATAGGTCTTCAAGCCTCCAGACCCGTTCGGCGATCACTTTGACCTCTTCATCCTGAATATTTACCTTTCCTTCCACCATCAGCAATGCACCCGCCTTTAACTTTAAACGAAGGGGAGCAAATACCTTCGGGAAGAAGATGATCTCTACCGGGAAGCTCTTATCCTCCAGGCTTGCGAATGCCATCGGCTCTCCTTTGCGCGTTGTGATCGGTTTTATCTCGCGAAGCATTCCGGCGATAAAGACTCTCTCCTGATCTGCTTTCTCAATCAATTTGGAGTTAGGCGTTACCTTGGGGTGATCTAAGATCACCTGGTACTCGTCAAGAGGATGACCCGTGATATATAGACCTACCAATTCCCGCTCCAGGGCAAGCCTCTCCTCCTTGGTATACTCCTCAATCTCAGGCATTTCCGGCGGAATGAGCATAGCCAGTTGATCTTCGTCAAACAAGCCCAGTTGGCTCAAATCGTGATCGCGTTTATCGCCATGGGCCCAATCCAGATATTCATCGAGGACGGCCAATTTTTGCGTTCGATGCCCAGGCAAAGAGTCCATCGCCCCTGCTTGAATGAGCGACTCAAGGACACGGCGATTCACCACACGGCTGTCTATGCGTCGAATAAAATCAAGAAGGTTATGAAACTCCCCGCCTTTTTCACGCGCTTCCAGGATCGATTTAATGGCCTGGTTCCCCACATTTTTGATCACAATCAGCCCAAAACGAATGCCCTCTTTCTCAACAGAGAAGTCGAGCTGACTGCGGTTAATATCTGGAGGCAGAATCTTGATTCCCATCTTGCGACATTCCTCAGCATATTCAGCCACTTTGGCATGACTCTCCATCACGCTTGCCATTAATGCAGCCATAAACGGAAGCGGAAAGTTGGCTTTCAGATAAGCCATCTGATAGGCAATCTCCGCGTAAGCGACGGAATGGCTGCGGTTAAATCCATAGTTGGCAAATCGAACAATTAAGTCATATACCTCTTCGGCAATCTCCTTGGAGTAACCTAAGCTGAGAGCTCCAGAAACAAATCGTTTGCGTTCCGCATCCAGTACATCCTTTTTCTTTTTGCCCACGCCGCGCCGCAAAATATCTGCCTCGCCCAAGGAATAACCCGCCATCGTGGCTGCAATCTGCATGATCTGTTCCTGATAGACGATCACTCCATAGGTGTCGCGCAAAATCGGTTCAAGAGAAGGATGCGGGTACTTAACCTCCGCTTCTCCATGTTTTGCTTTTATAAAAATAGGAATATTCTCCATCGGACCTGGACGGTATAAGGCGAGAACCGCCACAATATCTTCAAAACGATTGGGGCGCAACTCTTTAAGCACATTGCGCATCCCAGATGATTCAAGTTGGAAGATCCCTGTCGTCTCTGCTCGGGATAACATCTCATACGTCTTCGCATCGTCTCTGGGGATCCGGTTAAGATCAATATGGATGCCCGTGAGCGCCTTCACCTCAGTAATGGTGCGCTCAATGATAGAGAGATTCCTAAGGCCTAAGAAATCCATTTTCAGCAGTCCCAATGCCTCCAAATCCTCCATAGGATATTGCGTCTGCGTCCCTCCCTCACTGCCTTGTTGAAGAGGAACATAATTGGTTAACGGCTCTTTGGAGATCACAATTCCGGCCGCATGAGTAGAGGCATGTCTGGGCAGACCTTCAATCGAACGTGCGATTTGGATCAGTTGTTTCACCTGCGCATCTTTATTCATAAGATTGACCAATTCGGGGCTTTCCGCCAATGCCCGATCCAATGTCATATTGGGCGTGCCCGGAATCAGCTTGGCGACGCTATCCACCATGGAATAGGGAAAATTGAGAACCCGTCCAACATCGCGGACAGAACCTTTCGCCGCCATCGTTCCAAATGTGATGATCTGGGCAACATGATCGCGGCCATACTTTTCCATCACATAGTGAATCACTTCATCCCGTCTCTCATAAGCAAAGTCGATATCGATATCCGGCATCGAGACACGTTCCGGATTTAAAAATCGCTCAAATAACAAGTTATGTTTTATCGGATCTATATTGGTGATTTTGAGAACATAGGCAACCAGACTGCCAGCAGCAGAGCCTCGTCCAGGGCCAGTCGGAATTCCTTGTCTATGAGCATAGTTCATAAAATCCCAAACGATGAGAAAATAATCGGCAAATCCCATCGAACAGATGACAGAGAGTTCATACTTTAAACGGGATTCCACCTCGGCGGGCAAGGGGTTACCGTAACGCTCCATGGCACCCTCAAGACAGAGCTGCTGCAAATAGCTCGCGGAGGAATGCCCCTCCGGAAGCTGGAAGGAAGGCATAATCGTCTGTCCAAAGGGAATCTCTACATTACATCGTGCTGCGATCCGCACCGTATTCTGCAAGGCCGTCTTAGCCCAGGCAAAACGGCTCTCCATCTCTTCCGCACTTTTCAGATAAAACTCCTCGGTTTCAAAACGCATGCGGTCAGGATCGCTGATCTTCTTTCCTGTGCCAATACAGATCAAGACATCTTGGGTTTTAGCATCCTCTTTCCGGACATAATGGACATCGTTAGTGACAACCAAGGGAATGCCTGTCCGCTGCGAAACTTGAACCAGAAGTTGATTTACTTTCTTCTGTTCAAAGATGTCATGATCTTGCATCTCCAGATAAAAATTTTGCGCTCCAAAGATATCGCGGTACTCCAGAGCTGCCATCACAGCTTCGCTCATCTTATCCATAAGCAGAAGCTGCTGCACCTCTCCGCCCAAACAGGCGCTCAGCGCTATGATCCCCTCCGCATATTTTTTGAGAGTTGCTTTATCTACTCGGGGTTTGTAATAGAAGCCTTCCAGATGCGCCGCCGTATTGATGCGCATTAAATTCTGATAGCCTGCATAGTTTTCCGCCAAGAGAATCAGATGATAGATTTTATGCTCTTCGCGACTGGGACGGTCTTTCATGCTGCCGTTCACCACATAGGCCTCCATGCCAAGAATCGGTTTTACTCCTGCTTCTTTGCAGGCTTTATAGAAAGGGATTATGCCGTACATCACCCCATGATCGGTCAACGCAATACTATCCATTCCCAACTCTTTCGTTCTTCTGGCTAACTCTTCAACTCGGCCCGCGCCATCTAATAAGCTGTATTCCGAATGGACGTGCAAATGGCAAAATCGACTCATCTTCACACACCCCAATGGATTGATTATTTCTATTATAGCATGATTGGTGCTCTGTAATCATAAGATGAGAGAGAGAAGGGAGTTATCTAAATGATTCGTCTTATCTCGATATTTTTTGTTGCATTTGGGATCGTATTGGGAGGCTCATTGCTGGCCGGTTTGGGAGCTGTACTTACAAGACAAGCCCCGCTGGAGATGATGAAAAACGTTGCGCTTGACATCAAATTCTGGGCAATCTTAGGGGCAATTGGAGGAACCTTTGAAGCGTTAAAAGGGTTAGATGAAGGGGTATTACGCGGACATATCTCGGTGGCAGTACGGCAAATTTTGTATATTATGAGCGCATTCGCAGGGGCCAATATCGCTTCCTATATCCTCGTTTATATTGTGGAGGGAAAAGAGATCGTATGAGAGTTCCTCATCTTAAGCAACATAGAGAGTTAATACGCTTTTCATTCCTTTTCTTTCTTGGTATGGTTTTGGGAGCTCTGCTGATCTTTCTCTATTTCAGCAGAGAGCTTAATGATTTATATATCCAGATTATTATCCTTGAGAATGAAAAGGAGACATTGATCAAAAAAATAGAGGCCAAGGATAAAGAATTAAGTCTCTGGGATGCGCGAAAAAGGGTGAGCGATGTTATGATCCACCTTGAGAACACTCCCAGTGAGATTCTGAAAACAGAGATTCTGCGCCGGGCCTCGGCGGATACTCAATTTTTGATCGGCAAGGAAATTAAAAATATAGAGAATACATTCGAATCGATCTATAAGATTTTTTCGCCCAAAGTGTATAAGATCGACTCCAAACAGTATGAGGTATGGCTGCAAAACATGGTGATCGGCTCAAAGGTCCATCTCTTTATTAAAGTAAAATTAAGAGACTAAGAGGATAACGGCAGATCAATCTCTACGACGGTCCCTGTGCCTTTTATGCTTCTTATTACCAGATTACCTTGATGATCCTGGATGATCTTTTTGCTGATCATAAGTCCCAATCCAGAACCTCTATCCTTGGTCGTAAAAAAGGGATTCCCCAATTTCGACAGTAACTCTTCACTGATTCCGGTTCCTTCATCCTGTATTTTTACTACTACTCTATGTCCATCTATCAATTTGGTTTCGATGGTTAGTTCCCCGCCTTGCGGCATCGCCTCAATGCCATTCTTGATAATATTGATAAAAACCTGTTTCAGCTGATTGCTTTCTCCATGAATATAAATCGGGGATTTTTGACAATTAATATTGAAACGCGTATTGCTCATATTGGCCTGCGACTGCATCAGATTAAGCACATCATCGATCACCTGCTGTAAATCAATTAATTTATACTCGGTCTCTTGCGGTTTGGCAAAGAGCAAGAGCTCGTTCACGATCAGATTGATGCGGTCCAGTTCGGATTTCATGATTTCCAAGTGCTCCGGATTCGTAAACCCGTTTTTTTGAAAGAGTTGCACAAAGCCAATCAATGAGGTGAGCGGATTGCGGATTTCATGTGCAATGCTCGCCGCAAGTACTCCTGCCATGGCGATTTTTTCGTTATTTCGCAGCAACTCTTCCGTTCTCATCCGATCTGTAATATCACGGCTGGTTACTACGACATATTCCACTTCCTTCTTCTCCCCAATGACAGGCATGCCATGCACTTCAAGATAGATCATTGCTCCGTCTTTATTTATCGCCCGAATCTCACTGCTTGCAGGTTTCTTGGTTTGCATGATCTGCTTAAAGGTGTGGTGCAGGCGCTTAACATCCTTGGGATAAATATGTGCGAAAGGATTCGTATTTTCGGTCATCGCGTAGCCAAACATTTTCTCGAAAGAAGGTGAGGAATAGATAATCCGTTCGTTACGATCTAAGATGGTAATCACATCGATTAAATTTTCAGTGATCATCTTATGCAGGGCAGACATCTCCTGTAATTCTGCCTTCACCATCTTTAGATCTGAAATATCCCGCAACATCCAGACATTTCCGATCATCTTGCCATAATGATTTCGTAACGGCATCATCGATAAGTGAATTTGAACAGGTCGGCCATCTTTTCTTACTCTTACGGTTTCATAATTGACGATCTCTTCACCCCTCTCCACTCTGCTGGCAAGCTCTTCTGCCTCTTTAAGAAGAGGAAGAGGGATGATTGGAATTTTTTTGCCTTTAATTTCTTCCAGCTTCCAACCAAAAGTCTTTTCAAACGCTTGATTAGTTAGAAAAACATGGTTATGCTCATCTAATACAAGTACTGCATCCGAAGTATATCTAAAGATCGTTTCCAGAATCTGTGAGTTGTGAATCTGCTCCGATTCATGATTAATCAGCATGTTGGTTTGAATAGAATCATTTTTTTTCATACTATTAGACTCGCTTTCTCACAAATAACTATCTCAGCACAATATTTTTTATTCTTTTGCAATATTCAATATTTATTTTACAATAAAGATGAGAAAACTGCTTTAGATTATCTAAATATTTACTATCCATAGATTGACTTTATATCCAACGCTTTTAATGTTCTTCCCAAACCTGTGCAGCCAGCAACGCCTTGGCCACTAACTTTCCTTGCGAATGGACTTCTACATCCACCTTACCCATTTTACGTCCGATCTCAATAATAGATGGCTTCACCCATAGGTCTTTATCGATCTGGACAGGCTTTAGAAAGTAAATCGAGGTATTTTCAATCACATAATTGCCCTTTCTCTGTTCGCGCAGCACCTGCCTGCAGGCTTCCGACATGATGGTCATCAAAACACCGCTCGACAAAGTTCCATAATTATTGGTCATCTGCGGAACCACCTTTCCCTTGAAGAAAGAGTGGCCATTCTCCTTCACCATCGTAAATTGAGAGAAGATGAGATCTTCAAATGTTTCCCCGATCTGAGGCTGTTTCTGCATGTATTGAAGAGCTTTGATCACATCCCTTCTGCTTAAAACACCGATCAATTTACGGCTTGAGTCTACAACGGGAAGCAACTCTATCCCTTCCCAGACCATCAAATGGGCTGCGGCCGCGACAGTAGTTCGTGCACCCGTCGTGATGGCTGCACGCGTAATAATTCGCTCAATCGGCATATTCAGGTCCTTTCCGATCACATCCTTTGAAGTGGCTACGCCAATTACATGTGCATGTTGATCGATGACGGGGAACCGTGTATGTCCCGATTCCTGTGAGATGCGATGCCAATCCGCCACTGTGTCGGTTGTGTGCAAGACATAGGTTTCTGCAAATGGAATCAGAATATCTTCGACTAAGATAATCTCTTTCTTAATCAAATTATCGTAGATCGCCCGATTGATCATGGAGGCCACTGTGAAAGTATCATAGCTGCTGGAGATGATCGGCAATTGGTAGCGGTCGGCCATATCCTTTACCTCCTCTTCCGCATCAAAACCTCCTGTAATCAAGACCGCGGCGCCTTTTTGCAATGCAAGGCGATGCGCCTCATTTCGGTTTCCTACGATAAGCAAGCTGTCGGGTTCAATATATTTCAACATGTCATCCAATTTCATTGCGCCGATTAAGAACTTATTGAGAGATTTATGAAGACCATCTCGTCCGCCTAATACCTGACCATCCACGATATTAACTACCTCAGCAAAAGTAAGCTTCTCAATATTCTCCTTTTTCTTCTTATCAATCCGAACGGTTCCAATCCGTTCGATTGTCGTAACCAAACCTTCACTCTCTGCCTCTTTGATGGCTCGATAAGCAGTTCCCTCACTTACTCCAATCTCTTTGGCGATGGTCCGTACCGATATCTTATCGCCAACATTAAGATTGCGAATATAATCTAAGATCCGTTCATGCTTAGTTGTCATGATAAGTCCTCCAAATCTGTATTGGTACAGGAACGAACTTATCATATTACAGATCAATTCGATATACAAGAAGACACGAAAATTTAATAGCGTGAGGCACGAAGCTTTTGCTGTTGCTTAACGGTCTCTACTTTATGATCCGATTCATTTTTTACACCCAAGAGATCGTATAGATGAGAGCCAATCACCAAGAATGCAAAGAACGTCCAGATGATGGCAAATCCTCCCGAAAGAGTATCCAATCCGTTGTGTTGAAATCGAGGTAATCCATATAGAAGCAGCGAACTGGCGATTAAAAGATAAAAAAAAGAGCGAAATTTCTTCATCTTACATCCCTCCTCATAAATCTTATGCACATCGATTAGATTTAAGACAGAAAATGTCCATTCAATACAGGATGAAATAACCCGCATACCTGAAATGAGGCAGCGGGTTATAGATTAATCAACGATGATCGATTCACCTGGCTTTAAAACTTTTCCGTTTATTCCTTTCTCGTGCAAGCGAGAGATAAATTGTTCCGCATCTTGTTTGATTACAGGGAAGGTATTGTAATGAATGGGAACCACCAGTTTGGATCTGGTCCATTCGGCAGCCAGAAGCGCATCATCAGGCCCCATGGTGAAATTATCGCCGATAGGAAGTAAAGAAAGATCAGGATGATGAATCTCGCCAATCAATTTCATATCGGAGAAGAGTGCCGTATCGCCAGCATGGTAGAGGGTTTTCCCATCTCCTTTAATGATGACACCGGCCGGCATACCGCCATAAGTAAATGGAGTTGCATCGGGATCTTCAATGGATGAGCTATGAAAGGCTATGGTAAATTGTACTCGCCCAAATTCAAATTGATATCCTCCACCCACTCCCATCGCATGAGCTTTCAGACCTTTCCGTTCATTCATATACGTGGCCAACTCATAGGTAGCAATCACCGTAGCATCATTTCTTTTGGCGATAGCAACCGCATCTCCTATATGATCGCCGTGACCGTGAGTCAGGATTATATAATCGACTTCGATCTCATCCGCAGACTTGCTCGCAAGGGGATTATTGCTGAGAAAAGGATCGATAATCAATCTCTTTCCCCCTACTTCTACTTCAACACAGGAATGTCCATGATAGATCAGACGCATACCCTTACCTCCCTCATTCACTTTTACCGCTATTTTACCAAATTATCCTTCTTACGCCTACTAAGATCACAAGATTTAATTAGAGCTTAAGCAAAAGATATTGAATTGAACCGATGAAGCCTCCCAGCAGTGCCCCCAAATAGGTAATCGCCTTAAGCTCTTTTGCAGCGATTGAAATAATCAGCTCTTCCAACTTCTGCAGCGGGAAACTTTTCACTTGTCTGGAGACGAGTGTTGCAAGGTTAAGACTTTTATACAGCCTGCTTACTTGTTCAGCAGCGCGATCCAGAATCCAAGAAGTTAGCATGGGGATCTTCGGGAGTATGGTTTGGTAAATCGGCCCCCAATCTTTAACAGGTTTATGCAGAAAACGATGGATCAGATCTTGAAGTTGAAACATCTCTGTGATTTTTGCCGCAATTTGTACTTCGTTCAAATCTCCCCAATAGCTGCACAGCTTTCTCCGGATCAGGTTAGACAAGACATTTTCGATTTGTTGAGCTGTTCTATTCTTAACCTCTGATTGATTGAGGGATTCAATCAATCTTGGCAAAAGCATATCAATGACGCGTTCTTCATTAAAAAACAGGTTGCTGATGAATTGAAACATTGAACTTTTCGATCTCAGCAAGGATTCGGTCATCTCTTTAAGCAATCGCCTCCCTTGATATGACAATAGGAAAATGTTGATTTGCTCAATGAGATGCTCAGCTACAAAGGATGATATTTTCTTTACTTGCACTGGATTTAATGGGATGATCTCTTCAATTGTTCGTTCGCCATTATCCTTCAACCAGTTTGAAAACCCTCTCATCCAAATACTTTGGTCAAATTCTGCCGTTCCGACCTCTTTCTCCAATATACTCTTTACGAATGGCGGAAGATATTCCATCAGATTGATCAGCGGCTCGGAATGAGTAAGAAAACGTTCCAGGCTCTTCTGTACCCTCCTCTGCAAATCATCCTCTATTTCAGGAGTTCGGATCCATCCACGCAAGAGTTCTTCAGTAACCAAATACTCCTCTACCACCCGCCCTAACTGCTCTGCAATCTCATCATGCCTTTTTGGAATTAAACCAGGCGTAAATGGAATGCCCCATTTGCCGATCTGATATCTCTTATAGGGTCGAAACAGCATTTTAATGGCCAAATAGTTCGTCACTCCTCCAATAATGGCACCTATCATAACCATAAGTATAAAATTCCAAAGCATGGACATGACTCTCCTTAATAAAATATGGGTATTGTACCGTTTCTGGTATAAGCCCCTAATTTTCACCATGCCCCCTCAGCGTACATACTATGTCAGAGATAAATACCTAAATAAGTAGGGACTTTTATGGAGATCAATACATTTCAGATACAGATCGAAAACGCGTTTTTTTTCCCTACAGGGGTAGAAATACTTATCCCAAGGGCAGTGGCACATGAACATCATATTCCTAACGGCATGATTACGGTCTGTTTTGGATCGAAACGCACCCCTGCCTTGTGGGATTCGCATCCGTCGTCCCGATCTACGCTATATATAAGCCATACTCTAGCAAAAAGGCTCATGTTCCCTTTCGGCGCCACTCTTCATGCACGTTACTCATCTGCCAATCATGAATTACTTCTGGGCCCGATTCTTGGAATACTGATCTCAAACGTAAATCCGCTGTCTGAGGAACTTTTTGGCCTTTACACCTCTTTTTGCGATGAGGCCAGTGAAGCTGCTCAACAAACGGGTTGCCTATGCTACATTATGACACTTGATCATATTGAAAAAGGAGAGGGTTACGCAAAGGGTTGGATCAAAAAGAATGGGGATTGGGTAGAGTCGCTTCTGCCTCTTCCTCACGTGATCTACAACCGATTATCCAATCGCCTCAAAGAGAGAAAGGGGTCTACGCTGCAGCAGATCAATGCTCTAAAAGAATCGGGAGTAGCCATTTTTAATGAACATTTTTTAAACAAATGGGATGTATATCAGAAATTGTTGCAAAGCGATTTAAGTTATTATCTCCCTTCTACGTTACTCTTCAAACGTCCGACTGTTCTTAAAAATATGGTCTCAAATTTCTCCACGGTATTTCTAAAGCCTGTTCATGGCAGTGAAGGGAAGGGAATATTTCGCATTCGCAGGACATCAACAGGCTATTATGTTGATCATACAAAAGAAAATGGATTTGATACCCTGTATTATACAACCTTTACCGACATGGTCAAAAGCCTGATCACTAAACTAAAGAAAAAAGCATACGTCATACAGCAAGGAATTCCTTTTATCCATTGGAATGGCGGGCCGATTGATTTCCGGGCATTATTACAGAAAGACCGAATGGGAAAATGGCGAATTGTCTCTCTGATTGGGCGCATGGGCAGCCCTCATACCTTCGTTTCCAATCTTGCCCAAGGCGGAAGCCTGGACGGGGCAACCAATATATTGAAAATGTTAAAACCAACATATCCCAACCTACCCGCTTCGTCACAACTTAAAAAAACGGCCATAGAGATTGCCACTGCTTTAGATGAACAGTTAGATGGGCTATATGGAGAACTGGGAATAGATCTTGGCGTGGATATCACCGGGAGAATATGGCTCATTGAAGTTAATTCCAAACCTTCAAAAAAAAACGATGTTGTACTCGAAAGTGCCAAAAGACCTCGACCATCTGTCCTGCATCTTTTTGATTACGTCAAATTTTTATCTGGATTTAACTAAGATAAATTTTGATTTACTCGCCTTTTCAAAATTAAGGCATTTCCTTCTAAATAGATATAACATTTCAAGCTGCAGAAGATTCTAACTTCATCCCGCAAGTTAGGCATTCCAATGCGGTAAAATCCAAACCATAGAAGGTGAAATCATTGCAACCGTTACTGGGGATTATGACCACTAAAACGGATGATTTTTGTCCATTTCCGGAAAAAAAATTTTATGAGGAGATTGCAGCATATGCAAGGGAAAAGAATATGGAGGTCCTCGTCTTTTTTCCAGAGTCAATCTCATTTGCAACAAGATCGATCACCGGATTTATACGCCAGGGAGATCGTTGGATCAGACAAAAGATTCCCTTTCCCCGTATGATTTATGACCGCGTTTTTTACAACACGGAATATTACCGGAAAAATAAAGGGACCGTAAGACGATTTAAACGGGATTCTACGATCCATTTCCTTAACAGGAGCCTGCCAAATAAATGGGAGGTATATCGATTCCTAAAACAATTTGACGAATTGCTTCCATACCTACCGGAACAGGAACTATACAAAAACCCTGACCAACTGATCCGATGGGTGAAGCTAAAAGGGGATATCATTCTTAAACCGATCAATGGAGGTTTTGGTAAAGGAATATATCATCTTAAGTTTAGAGATCCGATTACCATCGAAGGCAGGGACAGTCAAAATCAGTTCTTTCAAGAAACATTTAAGACAACCAGAGAAGCCCTCGATTTTATCATTCCGAAACTAAATCGGCAGTTTCTCATTCAAAGATATTTAAACCTGAATACTTCAGACGGGTATCCTTATGATGTACGGATCTTTGTCCAGAAAAATCATAAAGGGGTTTGGCAAATGATTGGCAAGGGTGTACGTGTGGGCCCCAAGAATCAGTTAACTTCCAATCTGCATGGAGGGGGGAGAGCAATACCCTTTAATTCCTTTATCAAGCAGAACCATCCCAGAAAAGCGGAAATGATAGAATCAAATATAAATCTCCTTGGAAATTTGCTCCCGCGGATATTGGAGACCAAGTACTCTCCTTTGTTCGAACTTGGCATAGATGTCGGAATAGATGAGAGCGGCAGGGCTTGGCTCCTTGAAATCAATGCAAAACCGGGGCGACAGATTTTCAATCATATTGGAGATCAAAAAGCTTATCAGAGAGTGAATAGAGGACCAATTGACTACGCTCTTTACATGTTAAAAGAATATGAGGAGGGTTCTAATGAGTACTACAAAGCTTATGCAACTAAGAATCTTCTCACAGAAAAATAGTTCCATCCTCGCTTTAAACAGAAAATCCCTTAAAAACTGGAACTTGTTTAATCACCAAGAGGTCCCTATCACATTCGGCCATAGAAGAACAACTGCCGTAATCCGAACGCACAAGGGAAGTGAAGAAGAGATATGGGTCAGCAGAGATTTGGCCGATAAATTGCTCATTCCGTATCCGGATCGACTGCATGTAAAAACATATCCCGATCATATCTCTCTGGGTCCAATTGTGGGAATCGTAACGGCTAACGCAATCCAAAAAGAAGGATTCCCTGTTACCGAAAATTGGAAAAAATATATCAGCAATCTCCTGAAGCACCAACACTCACGACTGAGAGGCGGATGTTATTTTGTCTTTGATATAGAAGGAGTCAATTGGGACCAGCTTACAGTAGAAGGAGTTTTCTACAGGCCAGACCATAATGGTTCTTGGGAACGAAAAGTGGTTCCCTTTCCCGATGTGGTCTATAACAAAATCCTTTCAAGAAATAAAGAGAATAGCCCTGAATCGCAACGATTCTTAAATCTGCTTTATGAGAAAACGAACGCACAAATTTTTAACGAAAAATATTTTCAAAAATGGGATATTTATGAACGGTTAACGGAGTTTGACGAGATCGCAGACTGGGTGCCAGAAACCTATTATAATCCTGACCTAAGGCATATCAAATCCCTCTTAAATCGATACAGAATCGTCTATTTCAAACCCGTTGACGGTTATATGGGACTTGGAATCTACCAGGTACATGATGAGGGCGGAAAGATCATTGCGCGATTTAGACGGAAAAACAATAACATTGTGCGGCGCTACTCTTCTTTGGAGGCATTTCTGAAAAAGGAGATGCCAGAGGGAAAACGAAGAAATTATGTGGTTCAACAAGGGATTCCCTTAATCAGGAGAAACGGACATCCACTCGATTTTCGCGTTCATCTCAATAAAAATATCCATAACGAGTGGGAGGTTACCGGAATAGGCGCAAAAGTCGCGGGTAAAGGCAGCATTACCACTCACGTAAAGGCCGGCGGAAAAATTCTCTCCTCTGAGGAGGTACTGGAAGAGGCATTCCCGAAAGAATCGAACTATTTCATTCAGGAATTGATCCATCGCTGTATTACGATTGCCCATGCTTTAGAACTTTCCTTTAACAAGCCCATCGGCGAATTGGGAATGGATATGGGTATTGATCATAATGGGAAGATCTGGTTGTTTGAGGTCAATTCGAAACCGGGACGCTCGATATTTCAGAAAATCGATAGTTTAAAAGCAAACGCCTCTTACTCTACAAAGCTGATTTTAGATTATTCTGTCCATCTTGCCAATTTTACGTAAGGAGGGGCAAATGAGACTTCCGAAAAAAGCATGGATACTCATCAAAAAAACTCCGGATAGCTGGAAACTGATCCTTCCCGAATCCTTTAAAAAGCAGGGCAAGCATAAGAAGAGAATCACAGTTCATGCCGGCAGCGAAGGGCAAATCATAAAGCTAACATTGCTTTATAAAAATCATATGCCCACCACCAACCTGTACCCGATCCGTATACAGAAAACCGAACGAAATACCATTAGGATCGGTCCATGGGTTGGGATCTTAAGTGTGCTTGAAAATGATCAATTACTAGGAAACAAAGCCAATTTCATTGATCTGATCAATATGATCAGAAGAATCGGAGGTATTGGGTTCGTTTTTACGCCCGAGGATATTGATTGGAAGGAAAAACAGATCCATGGCCGTTTTTACAACACCGCGCGAAAGTGTTGGGTTCATCATCAGGTTCCTTTTCCGGATGTTGTCTATAATCGGATTCCGCATCGCAAGTATGAACAACAAATCAATGTGATATCGACCCTCAACCAATTAAAGCAAATACCCCACCTTCATCTTTTTAACCCCCGTTTCTTTAACAAATGGGAGCTTTATCAAATCTTGCAAGAGACGGATCTATGCGAATATCTTCCCGATACAAAACTACTAACAGATCAAGATACATTGCGCAACATGTTAATCATTTATCCGATCCTTTTCATTAAACAAAATAACAACATGGCGGGGAACGGGATTTTTCGCCTTGAACAGAATGAGAATCAGTACAAAATCTCTACCTTAAGTAAAGGCAAAGAGATTACGCGGGTATTCCATTCCTTAGATAATCTATGGAAATTTTTGAAAATCCAAGCAAACAAACAGGAGTATATCATTCAGGAAGCGATTCCTCTGCTTACCTATGAAGGCTCACCTTTTGATGCGCGCATTCTGGTACAGAAAAATCATGAAGGAAGATGGGAGGTTACCGGAATCGGATTCCGCCTGGCAGGTAAACATGGAATTACAACTCATGTACCGCAAGGCGGGAAGATTATTTATGCTGATGAAGCACTTGTTCCCCATTTCGGCCATGAGCAAAGTGAAGAGCTCCTCATGGAAATCGATCGAATTGCTGTCAAGATTGCGGAAACATTAGAACAGCATTTTCACCATCTTGGTGAAATATCATTAGACCTTGGGATAACTAAAGATAAAACGATATGGTTTATAGAAGCAAATGCTAAACCGATGAAATTCGATGAGCCGGAAATTCGAGAGACCTCCTTACAGCGTTTTGTAGATTATTGTTATTATCTCTCGGGATTCAAATAAGGAGGCGAATGAATGATGAGATTTCTATATCTTACAGAGGAACAATTGGAAAAACATCGCAAAGCGATTGTTGATTTTATACGTTACCATGGGGAAAAACGGATTACCCATCAGGCAATTAAATGGGTAACGGAAATGTCGACAGAAGATCTGAAACGGCCAGGTACTGCGGTTATTGTAGCGGTAGAAGGAAAAGTCCTGTGCGGTATGATTGCCGTATCCAATTATGGCATTGACGAATCGATCGTAATTGTACATCGCAACTATCGGCAGCAGAATATCGGCATTCAACTGATCAATCATCTTCTTGCCGTTATTGACAAATTATATGGACGCGTCTCCCTGGATAATATCCCCAGCTTGAAGATGTGCTTTGCAATCGGAATGGTTGGCTTTAAATTGATCGAAGGGCCGACCGGAAAGCCTACCATGTGGATGGGTATCGGCAATTGGAATAAGGAAGATATCGCATGAACAAGATCTCCATTGGGGTCATCACTTACCAGACGAAAAAAGGATATGAACAAATGGGATACTTTGAAGAATTGGCAAAAGTAGCCTCTTCCCATAAGATTCCGCTGTTCGTTTTCTCCGTTAATGATGTCGATGTTAAAAAAGGATGCATCCATGGTTTATGGTATGCAAGCGATAAGGATCTCTGGGAAAGAAAATGGTCCGATTATCCCAGCATCGTATATGATCATGTTCGCTACCACCCTACGGAACAATTCAAACGATACATGAAACTGCGCAAATCGGGACTGATGACTTTTTCATATACAGGATATTCCCAGAATAAATGGAAAGTGGCTCAATATCTCGCCGCATTTCCGGATTTGTTTTCTTATATCCCTGAAACCAATTTGATTGAAAATACAGAGGTTGTAGACCGCTTTTTGCAAAAGGAAGAGGCATTCATTAAGCCTATCAACGGAACAGGCGGAAAAGGGATCTATTTGATACGTAAAAATAGTGATGAGTATTTCATAAAAGGTAGAGAAGAACAAGAAGAAAGCATGAGAAAAGAAGAGCTGGAGAAATGGGTTTTACGGCTTATCGCCAAAGAACCCTATATTATTCAACACAGAATCCCTATTCTTTATGATGGGCATCCCTGTGATACACGTCTCCTTATTCAGAAAAATCACCAAGGAAAGTGGACATTTACAGGAATGGGGACAAGAATCGGCAAAAAAAATCGCATTGTATCTAACTTAGTGCAGGGAGCTGACGCAATGCGAACCGATCTGTTTATTAAACAGTATCTTGGCAAACCCGCCAAATCGATAATTGAAGAGATGGTAGAAGTTGGCTTACAAATTGCTGAAAGGCTGGATCAAAAGTATGGCAATTTCGTCGAGTTAGGTTTAGACATCGGGATTACGCCAGATGGAACTTTTCAATTGATCGAGGTCAATCCCAAACCGGATCGAAAGATATTTATTAAAACCAATCAGATCGAGCAGTTCAAGCAGGCGATTTTAAAACCGTTTGCGTACCATCTCTATCTGTGCAAACAAATGGAAACCACGTCACAATAAAGCCCGCCTTTATAAACGTAAGGCGGGTTTTTGTGATTTTGAGGCAATTTGGTTACTTGATTTAAGTGGAATGCTCTGCGGAGTATTTCTTCACTTTATGGGCATACTCAGAATACGCGAGTAGCAAACATATAGGCGTTCTTCCAAAAGCTGCTACTATTCATATCGGTAATTTGAACATTCCGATTGTTAGCAGTAGAAGCATGAATAAACTTGCCATCCCCCAGATAGATCCCAACATGATTCATCTTTCCGTCATAGTTGGTATCAAAGAAAACCAAGTCCCCCGCTTTCAGATCAGATGTTGCGATCCTTTTCGTTGCACTAGCTTGCTGGGAAGTCGTGCGCGGCAATGATATTCCCACATCGGCAAAGACTTTTTGGGTAAAGCTGCTGCAATCAAATTTATAGCTTCCGTCACGATCATAATCTGCCCCCAATTGATAGGGAACACCCAGATATTTTTTGCTTGCCGCAACCACTTTTGCAGACAATGGCTCCCGATCAGATGAAGAAGCCGGACTCTTCAGCAGGCGTTTTGCGCCTAAATAATATTTGTTATAATCCCCCGTAAGAGAATGAGTCATCACCTTCTTATCTTTGCTATAAGCACCAATGAATTTATTGTCACCGATATAAATGCCCACATGCAATAATTTGGTAGAGCTATATCCGAAGAAAAGAAGATCTCCTTTTTGCAGAGATTCTCCTTTCTTAATTAACTTACCTTGCTGCGCTTGAGCCGAGAGTGAATTTCCTAGCGTGATGCCGAAATTTTGATATACATACTTGGTAAATCCCCAATTGTCAAACTTTTCAGGTCCTCGCATTCCTACGGCATATGGCTTGTTTAGTAAGGAGCTTGCATACTTCACAACATCCTCGCCGGTAACAGCGGCAGCTTCTGTTTTTGCTGTACCCTCACTAAAATATGCGGTAAAGAGAACAAAGCCTAAAAATAAGGATAGTAATACGCGCAGTTTCTTCTTGTTCATCCTATCACCCCTCTAGGAATTTAAGCAAAAACTGCTTTTGCTATAAACCATCCTACCATAGATATTGCTTCTCTTTTTTGGTAAATATATGCTTATGAATTTTTCGTCTCCCAAATCCATTGATTTTCTTGGATTCCTTGCACGATTTCTCCCCTCGCTAGTAAATATTTCAAGATCGCTTTAATCGCCGTGCTGTATAAGAGATAAGATCCGGTATTGCGAATCTCAATTCCAAGCATGGAGCAAACCGTTGAAATAAGCTGTTCTGCCGTATGAGGAATTTTTAAGGTATCGATCACCTTTTCCATTACTCGATCATAGATGAAACGATTATTGGATAGAGTGCTTACCAGCTCCTCCGACGTTGCAATCATGCTCCCATGGCCCGGAATAAAATATTGGTACGGCATCCTGACAATTTTTTCTAATGTTTGCAATGTTTCTTCGGTATCCACATGAAAAGGAATCGGATGCTTGTCCAATACCTCATTGCCGAAAAAGGCATCTGCGGAAAAAAGTATATGATTCACGGCAATACCCATTTGACGGTAGCTATGCCCAAAGAGGGGAACCGCTTCGAGCTCTACTCCATCAACCCGGAGTGGTCCTGCCTCAAAAATGACATCAACAGGAGATGGCGGAGCAAGTAAAAATTTATTCTGAAGATCAGAAAATGGAACTGCTCCTCCATAAAGATAGATGGGTTCCCATATTGGGTGGCGGATAGATGTCTCTTCAAAGATGGGGGCATATACTTTAACCTGACCTCCGTAAGAATTGATGAGTTCCTGATTGCCGCCAAAATGGTCTGCATGCGCGTGTGTATTAATAATGGCAGACAAAGTAAGGCTTAACTCTTCCAGCAAGCGAATGATCTTACGCGCTGCCTGTCGGTCCAACCCCGTATCGATGAGAATCGCTCCTGTTTCGCCCACAATTACCCCTTGGTTAACTGCACCCTTCACATACCCTGCTCGTTGAGTGATCTTTTCCCACACTGGATCAATCCTCCCCATGATCAATTACTGTTTATTTCTTCAGTAAGCGGATGAATCCCTTCATGTTTTTGCATGAATTGGAACAAGAAGGAGAAGATACGAATAGGAGGCGATGCTATGGAGAATGATCAAAGAGAGGAAATGCCAAACTTCGACAGTCTGAATGATCGATTGATTAACACCCCAGCGGAAGGACCGTTTATCGGGATCAAAACGGAGCTAGATCTGCGCGAGCAATCGGATCTAGATCCCACACAGAACCGTATTCTTCACAATAAAGTTACGGAACGAATGGATTCATATTTCGTCGCCGGGGAAGAAGAACAAAGCGGCGAGCAATGAAGGAAAAGGTCAATCTAAGCTAGATTGGCCTTATTTTATTTGTTAAGATGAAAGAAATAAATATTCTTTCATTTTTACATAGGGAGGTAAAACGGAATATGAGTCAAAGTTTCGAGCAATATTTGGCAGAGCATCGTGAAGAACATCTCTCAGAGTTAAAAGAATGGCTGACCATCCCAAGCATCAGTGCGCTTTCTGCACATAAGGGTGATGTAAGGAGAGCTGCTGAATGGGTTGCTGAATCATTAAAACGTGCAGGTTTAGAAAATGTTCAACTAATGCCAACCAAAGGGAACCCCGTCGTTTACGGCGAATGGTTAAAGGCTGAGGGGAAACCGACCGTACTGATTTATGGCCATTATGATGTCCAGCCTGTAGATCCGCTTCAACTCTGGGAAACCCCTCCTTTTGAACCGTCTATTCGCAACGGCAAACTCTTTGCAAGAGGCTCCAGCGATGATAAAGGGCAAACCTTTATGCATATAAAAGCGATCGAAGCATTATTGCAGACCGCAGGCACCCTCCCGCTCAACTTTAAATTCTGCTTCGAAGGCGAAGAAGAGATTGGCAGCCCCAACTTAGATCCTTTTGTGGAGGAACATAAGGAATTACTCGCAGCCGATGTCTTGGTGATTTCAGATACAACCATGCTGGAGAGAGGAAAACCTGCAATCTGTTATGGATTAAGAGGGCTCTGCGCATTACAGATCGATGTGAAAGGTGCAAAAAGCGATCTTCACTCCGGTCTGTATGGAGGTGCCGTTCAGAACCCTATTCATGCATTGGTCCAGCTTCTTGACACGATGCATGATGAAAATGGCGTGATCACCATCGATGGTTTTTATGATCAAGTTGTCCCATTGACGGAAGAAGAGCGTGAAGCTTACCGCCAATTGCAACATGATGAGGAAAAATACCGCAAAGAACTTGGTGTGCCTGAACTCTTCGGAGAGAAAGGATATTCCACTTTAGAGCGGACTTGGGCCCGTCCTACCCTGGAGATCAATGGGATTTGGGGAGGATTTCAAGGTGAAGGAACAAAGACGGTGATCCCATCTGAAGCGCACGCGAAGATCACCTGCCGCCTTGTCCCCAATCAAGAACCAAATGAGATTCTCGAGTTGATTCAAAAGCATATTAAAAAATATTCACCGCCGGGCGTAACGGTTACGGTTCAGATATTTGAAGATCGTGGCCGACCATTTGTTACCCCATTCGACCATAAGGCGATCCAGGCAGCCAGCCGGGCATATGAAAAGGCATACGGCGTAGAACCTGTCTTCACCCGCATGGGCGGTTCAGTCCCCATTGTGGAGACCTTTGGACGTCTGCTCAACCTGCCGGTCGTTTTGATGGGATTTGGTCTTCCCGATGAAAATTTCCATGCTCCCAATGAGCATTTTAATCTGGAGAATTATGATAAAGGACTGCTTACACTCTGTCATTATTGGTACGAATTGGAGAAAAGTTTATAGATGAAATATCGAGAAGGGGTCCTATCCCTTCTTTTAATTTCCCCTTTGCTCTACGACATTCACGCCCTACCTTCAATGATTCTGAATTAAAAATATGTAATATTCAATAGACTTTTACCTATTCCATTAATATACTGGTTATAAAAGTAATAATTGCATAGGATTGATCGAACAATACCAGTTGGGAGGAGAACCATGAGAAGGTTTATTGCGATCATAATGATGCCAATACTGGCTATATCTTTTTTTGGCTGCAGTAATGAAGAAAACGGTACAACCATTCAGCCAAGAAACGATCAAAACGACATCGCCAATCTACATCAGGAAGTTGAAGCGCTAAAAGCAGAAATCGTAAAGTATAATGAAATGATTGAACAATTGACGCAGAGAATCATAACAATCGAAGAGAATGATCAAATCCATAAAGAAATTCAGAGCGATCTTGAGAACAGACTATATATGATGGATTCTTTACTCAAAAAAATGCCCGGATTATCCATAAAGATCGGTTACCTTCATAAAGTCTATGAAGAGAATCAAAAGCAATATATTACGTTTGATCCGGTCCAATTTTTAAGTGGTGAAGATGCGATTCTTGCCGTGATGCAGGATGAAAACAGATCGCGAGAAGACGTCTCTCTACCTAATGGTTTCTATATCAGAAATCCTATAGCGGAAGAAATAAAATATGAATTGGATTCAGATGCAGATTATTACCTCATCGATGGAGTATATCCCCAAGAAAAGGATTTCGATACCTTCAAAAATGATACGGCTTCTCATGATGAAAGCCTATTCCATATATATATCATCAACCAAAAGGTTGTACGCATCGTAGAGCAGTACTTGCCATAAAACCTATTTCATACCTTTTAACAAGAGCATTCGCATCGCTCATGAAATCCCTAGGTCAATATAAATTAAAGAAAACTCGGCTATGCCTTAGCCTTTGGCGATAGCAGAGCCGAGGTTGCATTTATGCCTATAGACCATGAAAAACCCTAATCATTTTGCCTATTGCTATTTCATAAATATTGGTGATTAATGTGAACTTCATTCTCTTCTTGTTAATATTGAATCACAGGCAAAGTGATGGTGAATGTGGTTCCCATCCCTACTCTGCTATTCACTTCGATGGTTCCTTTATGCTGCTCTACAATCCACTTGGCGATCGGCAGTCCAAGACCTGTGCCTTTAATGCCATGCGTGTTCTCCCCGCGATAGAATCGTTCAAAGATATGTGCCAGATCTTGCTCCGGAATGCCGATTCCGGTATCGCAGATTGTGATGCAAAGCTCGGTAGATCCATTTTTCTGAACGCTGCTGCGTTCAAAAGTGAGTGATACCAGCCCTTCCTCCGTATACTTAAAAGCATTCTCAACCAATATATAAAGAAGCTGCTTCAAGTAATCCTCATTGCCGTTGATCGACAGACCCCTTAATTGCTCCATCTGATTTACCTTAAATGGAATCGATGGCTTGATCTTCTCAAGATGCGGCACAAACTCCTCCATCAATGGCAGCAATTGCACCTGTTCGAATTGCATCTGGTATCCCGCATCGGCTCTTGCCAAGGAGAGCAAGCTGTTGGTTAAACGGGTCATCCGGTCAATCTCATAAGATACTTCGCCGAGAATCTCTTCGATCATCTCAGGATGTTCCTTGTAGGTCTTTTTCAGAAAATCGATATTCCCTTTAATCGAGGTAAGCGGAGTGCGCAATTCATGGCTGGCATCGGAGACAAATCGTTTCTGCATCTGATACGATTCCTCCAGATCATCATACACCTTCTCCAAGCGGGCAAACATATGGTTACTTTGCTCAACCAGCTTCCCAATTTCATCCGGCGGTCCATCGTAAGGAATCCGCTTTTTTAAATCTTGACCGCGTTCAATCTCAGAGGTGGCCAAGATAATATCATCGATGGGGCGCAATACCCTTTTGGCAAGTATCCAAGCAACACATCCTACTGAGAGAATGGTGATTAAAAAACCGATAAACAGAATCCACTTCAGATTGGCTAACGAGCGTTCCATCTGTTCCAACGAACCACCCACTTGCAACACGCCGTAAATTTGTTTGTTGGAGATAATCGGCGTCGTATAGATCCTGATCTTATTGGATTCCAGCATCACCGTTTCAAATCCGGCCTTTCCGCGTATCACATTCTTTAAGATCTCTTCGCTTATGGGCAGTTGATGATCGGTAAGATTGCCGGAACGGCTGACCACTCTCCCATATTGGTCTCTCGCTTGAAGATAGATATTTGGCGTTGAAAAAATATCGAAATTGGGAAGCTCTAACCATTGGTGAAATAAAAATCCTTGTGGAGTAATCGACCCAATCACTTCATTTCCCGTCTGCACGAGCCGATTGTCAAACAAGGTTGCTTCCCTCTGCGCAAAGAAGAGATAGATAAACGTTCCTACCATAAGCAGAAGAATGGTAAGAATCGAGCTGTACCATAATGTAATTCTCCAACGAATCGACATTATGAATCACTCCTAAGCACATAGCCAATCCCGCGCACCGTATGAATCACGCGCTTATCCCCGGATGCTTCAAGCTTCTGCCGGAGTGAAGTCATATACACCTCAAGCACATTGGATTCATTTTCATAATCAAATCCCCAGACTCTCTCTAAGATCTGATCTCTGGAAAGAACCTGCTGCGGGTGATGCATAAATAGAGAGAGCAGATCAAATTCCTTCCCTTTTAAATTAAGAAGTCTTCCATTTCGCCATGCCTTGCGGCTTTCCACATTCAGGATGATATCCGCAAAATGGAGGACATTCTTCTCTTCGATTTCATTCATGTAACGTCTTATATTGGTACGTACTCTCGCCAACAATTCATCTAAATGAAACGGTTTTACCACATAATCATCGGCGCCCAGATCAAGCCCTTTGATCCGGTTTTCCACCTCATCTTTGGCCGTTAACATAATGATCGGCAGCTTATCATAGGTTTTGCGGATCTCCTGACAAACCTCCCAACCATCCATCTTCGGCATCATCACATCAAGAATAACCAGATCAGGGAGCATCTGGCCCAGCAATTGCAGCGCATCCCGGCCATTATTCGCCATAATCACCTGATAGCCTTCATAGGTTAATGCGCGTTTGAGCATATTTAAGATATTTTGATCATCGTCTACAATCAGAATCGTTGCTTTCATTTCAATCCGCACCCAACTTTAGTCATAAAAGGTAAACAGCACAAACCCCAACAAAGAAAACTCGGCGACTTCCAAGCTTTTGGGCGAAGGCGATTCCTAGTTCACTTTGTGTCTTTACTACAATGGACAAATAGGGGCTTCTTTGCTAAAGAGGCCCCTATCTCTTTTACAGTTCATTATACAATTTTTGATGCGCCCATGTTAATTATAACTTTTTTCGCCTATGGTTACTGTGATCGACTTGAGTTCGCCCTGTCTCCAGATCAACAGCTTTTTCTTCTCGCCTATTTTGGCCTTGCCAACCACTTCGATCAAATGTTGACTATCCTTAATCTTTACACCATCAAGCTCAACGATGATATCCCCTCGTTGAAGACCTGCTTTTGCGGCAGGACTGCCGTTTACAACTTGAGAAATTACCGCTCCTTCTTTAAAGTCAATGCCAAAATAGTTAATCAAATCGGCATCTAAGTCCTGTAAATATACACCCACCCAAGGACGGGCAACTTTGCCGTTTTTAATGAGATCATCCAGCACCTCTTTAACCGGATTAATCGGAACAGCAAACCCTAAACCCTGTCCTTCCGCATTAATGGCGGTGTTAATGCCGATCACTTCGCCATTCAAGTTAAGCAAAGGACCGCCGCTGTTGCCCGGGTTGATGGCCGTGTCGGTCTGCAGCAGGTTTGTAAAATGCTGATTGCCGATGGTTTGCGGTCTTTCTTTGGCACTGATCACTCCTACCGTTACCGTATGATCCAGTCCATATGGATTACCGATGGCGACGCTCCAATCGCCGACGCGAATCGAATCAGAGTCGCCTAGCGTCAGGTATGGAAATTTTTTGTTGGAATTAATCTTAATGACCGCCAGATCAAGCTCCGGATCTTTTCCGATGATTTTAGCGTCAAATGGTTTATCAAAATTGGTGACAAATACTTGGATCTTATCTGCCTCATCGATCACATGGTTATTGGTTACGATATATCCATCTTCGTTGATGATAAAGCCTGATCCCAATGCGTTCCTCTCTTCGGGTTGGTTAAAGGGAGAATCCATCCCGAAGAAATTGCGGAAAAATGGATCTATAGTATTTGACTGAACCTTAGTCGTCGTTTCAATGCGCACAACGGCCGGACCTGCTTGGTCAACCATATCTGCAATAATGTTATTGGATGAAATCGGAGAGGAAGTTACGGCTGAGACAGGTTTTGCTTCTCCCTGTTTTCCGCCTTGGCTTACATCTGCGAAAGAGGTATGCTCCGTAAAATACTGATTATTTTTGCTTCCGATCATCACACCAGTCATGATCAATACGCCGGATAGGAACGAAAATACGATTAAACGTGCTTTCTTCCAAAACAATGTTCTCACTCCTTCTAACATATTCTTCGCCACAATTCTCTGCAAATAATCGGAGAGATCGTGGATTGATTAACTCTTTCTTGATTTTATTAAAAGAAAAATAAATTAAAAAAAGCTTAATGATTTGTGACAAATTTGTGAACAAAAAAACGGAGAGCAGGAACTCATTCATACACTTTTCCTCATAAAATCCGATACTTTAAGAAGAGAGAATTTTAATCTGGAGGAGTTCTCATGATCCTGTCAGAGGATTTAGCCAGAAAAATTGTGGAAAAATCCAAAGAGGCGACCGATTTCAATATCAATGTAATGAATAAAGAGGGGATAATTATCAGTTCCAGCGATCCTAAACGGATCGACACCTTTCATGAAGGCGCGTTTCAAGTGATCCAGACCGGAGAAGAGATGATTATTTCTCGGGAGAATTGGACACAATGGTCGGGAACAAAGCCTGGCATCAATATGCCGATCACTTTCCATAATCAGATCGTTGGCGTTATAGGCATAACAGGAGAACCCAATGAAGTGATCCCATATGCCAAAGCGATTCGGCTGATGACAGAAATGATTTTACAAGAGGCATTCTTATTGGAGCAGATAAGTATCGAAGAGCGAACAAAAGAGTATCTGGTCCATGAAATTATCTCAAATCACTTCGAAGAGACTCCTGATGAGATGATCGCAAAGGCAGAACTGCTAAAGATTGACCTTACTTTAAAAAGGGCGATTCTGCTGATTCATATTCAAGGTGATCTTGATGAAATTCATAAATTTGAGGCCAATCTCCCTCGTTTTAAGGAACTTAACTCCCTTTTTCCCATCCCGGAACAGGTACTCATCACGCAAATCAAACCGGATCTCTGGGTAGTGATTACCGCCCTTTCAAAGCACTATGCAGAAAACAGGGCTAAATCAGAGCTCTATAAAGTGGCCAGCCAGATTATGAAAACCATACGCAGTTGGAGCAAGATCAACGTAAGAATAACCATCGGCAATGCTTATCCTGCGCTGAATAAGCTAAAGAAGTCGTATGACGAAGCCAAGAACGCGCTTAAAATCCTAAACACCTTCCCAAATATGGAGGATGTAGCTCATATCAGCGATCTTGTACTTGAACAGGTATTATTGGATGTAAAAGAAGAGACCAGAGAACTGCTCATCCGTGAAAGCTTATATAACCTTCTCTCGGATTCTGAATTGCTGCAGACGCTTCAATCCTTTTTCCACTGTAGCTGCAACGTTACCGATACTGCTAAGATCATGAACCTGCACAGAAATACGCTGCTCTACCGCCTTCAGAAAATCGAAGAACTTACCGGTTTAAACCCTAAAGTATTTAAAGATGCCATGCAATTGCAGATCGCATTACTATTCATTAAACATAATGTACAAAATTTCGGATAATTTTCGACTTTATTTTGTAAATTCCTACGATGATTTCGATTGTAGGAATTTTTTATAATTGTTAAAACGCTTACATGATTTTGAAAAAAGCACCAATTAAAGAATTTGAAGGAGATATCGTATGTAAAATGGCTACATTAGAAGATTATATCCTTAATGTAAGCTTCCTAGAAGAGATCATTCATACTCTATACGAAGAGACAGGCCAGCATGTAAATATTATGGGCGCTGGCGGGCGTATTCTTGTTGCAACACGGCCGGAACGAATTGGCACCATTCATGAAAAAGCACGGCAGATTATGCTTGGTGAGATTGATGAAGCAATGGTAACCGAGGAAGAGGCTGCCCAATTGGAAGGCGTCCGTCCAGGTTGTAACCTGCCCATCATATTTAATGGTGAGCGCATCGGAGTATTGGGCATGACAGGCGATCCGAAAGAAATACGGTCTATCGTTGCAATCTCTGTACGTACAGTAACCCTATGGATCAAAAACTATCGACAAGCCGAAGTTCTTCGCCAAACAATTGAAGAGGTGCATGCCCAACTGCAAAATCTGTCAGCCGCCATAGAAAAGATTGCAGCAAGCTCAGAGGATTTAGCTTCTTCCAGCAGTTTAGTTTCTCTGGAAGTCCTAACCGGTGAAGAGGAAATGAAGCAAATTACCAACTCACTTATCGCGATTAAAGAAATCGCTTCACAGACCAATCTGATCGGTTTAAATGCATCAATTGAAGCTGCAAGAGCTGGAGAATTTGGAAGAGGGTTTGGGGTTGTCGCCAGTGAGATTCGCAAGCTTGCTGCATATAGCACGAGTTCCGCCCAACAGACAGAACAGAGAATATCTCAAGTAAATCAAGCCTTTAGAGCCTTATCCAATCAAGTAAAAGTAAATGAGAACAAAGCCAGGGATCAACTGCTGGCATTGAAAGAAATAGTTACATCCATCAATCAGATTGAAAAAATGATGTGGCAACTGAAGGAGATTTAATATGAATATTGTCGTAGCACCAGATTCTTTTAAGGGAAGTTTAACAGCTTTAGAAGCAGGAAACGCCATTAAGGAAGGTCTTCTAAGAGGAGATCCCGACTGCGAGGTTAAGGTAATCCCCATGGCAGACGGAGGCGAAGGTACGCTGCAATGCCTGATAGATGCTACGGGAGGAAGATTGATCAAATATCATGTGACCAATCCACTGGGAAAAAAAATTGAATCTGCGTTTGGCATTTTGGGAGATGGCAACACATGCGTAATTGAAATGGCGAAGTCCTCAGGCCTTTACTTAATTAATAAAGATGAAAGAAATCCCATGAAAACAACTACATATGGATTTGGAGAATTAATTAAAGCTGGTCTGGATCATGGATGCCGCCATTTTATTCTGGGAATTGGCGGCAGCGCCACCAATGATGCAGGGGCAGGTATGTTGCAGGCACTAGGCGTCGATCTTCTGGATGAAAATGGCAGACAGGTGGGCTTTGGAGGAGGTGAGCTAGGAAAAATTAGGGAGATTAGATTGGATCATCTCGATCCGCGATTGGCTGAATGCAGTTTTATCATCGCATGTGATGTAGATAATCCTTTTGTAGGCCCTCATGGCGCTTCGTATGTATTCGGTCCGCAAAAGGGTGCTACGCCTGAGATGATCAAAGAGTTAGATCAGAATCTTACGCATTTTGCCAATCTCATTGAGTCGACATGTAAGATTCGAATTCATGAGGTTCCGGGCTCCGGAGCTGCTGGCGGACTCGCCGGTGCATTATTAGCTTTTCTCCACGGCAAGCTGGAAAGCGGCGTTAAGATCGTCTCAGCAGTGACCCAACTAGAAAAAGCGATTCAAGACGCCGATCTTGTAATTACCGGAGAAGGTCAGATTGACTTCCAAACCGCACGCGGAAAAACCCCTTATGGCGTGGCATCTATTGCAAAACGCTACAATATTCCGGTAATTGCACTTGCAGGTTCAGTTGGCGAAGGAATTGAACAGCTTTACCAACATGGGTTTACAGCAGTCTTTAGCATCTTAACTCAACCCATGAGCCTTGAAATGGCAATGAAGCAAACTTCGAAATTGCTCGCACTCTCTGCGGAACAAATCATGCGAATCTATAAATTTAAGGAGGGTTCCAAATGAGCCAAGAGCTCGTAAGTCTTGGGCCTATTGTTCTGATATGGCTCTTGTTGAATATCGCACTCATTGTTTTACTCACAGTAAAATGGAAACTACATCCATTATTATCGATTATTGCATCTACCTATCTATTTGCTTTAGGTACCAACTTAATCGGCAGGTTGAGCGGTATCAGCGAGCCTGTTATCGCCGACATTGGCAGCACGATCACTTCAGGTTTTGGCAGCATTCTAAGCAGCATTGGACTTGTCATTATCTTTGGTACTCTAATCGGCAAGATATTGGAAAAATCGGGTGCAGCGATAAAGATGGCAGAGGTAGTCCTGCGTCTTCTTGGGGATCGCCATCCAGCTTTGGCAATGTCGATTATAGGTTGGATTGTATCTATCCCTGTATTCTGTGATTCCGGATACGTGATTCTCTCCTCTTTGAAAAAATCTCTCGCCAAGAAGACAGGAGTGGGCGTTGTTGCTTTAGGGGTCGCATTATCTACCGGACTTTATGCCTCTCACACGTTGGTTCCCCCTACTCCAGGCCCAATCGCTGCGGCGACCAATGTAGGATTAGGACCTGATGGATTGTTCTGGGTGATTATATTTGGATTGGTCATCTCGTTACCAGTTGCTCTTGTAGGTTATGCATGGGCAAGAAAGGTTGGAAGCAAGCTTCACTCAGAATTGGATGAAGCTGTAGAAACATTCGAGGAATATAAGGAGAATTTCGGAAAATTACCAAGCGGCTTCATGGCTTTCGCACCTATTCTGGTTCCCATTCTTTTACTTGCACTGGGTTCAATAGCCAATTTCCCTGTCGGCACCAATGCGGATGGCGAAAAAATTACGATGTTCAGCGGCTTTGCATACACTTTTTTCACCTTCATCGGTACTCCCGTAACCGCTTTATTTATCGGATTAATAATCGCAATCTTCGGACTTTTACCCAAGCGAAATGAAGAAACCTTGACAAAATGGATGAGTGAAGGACTGCTCGACGCCGCAATTATCATCATGATCACGGGTGCTGGCGGCGCTTTGGGCTCCGTCATTAAAGCAACTCCTATTGCAGAATATGTAAAAAGTTTTGTTTCCGAAAACAGTCCATTCGTGGGCGCTGGCGCGCTTATCTTCATCTTCATCATTGCAGCTCTCTTAAAAACGGCACAAGGAAGTTCAACTACGTCGCTTGTGATTACCTCCACAATCGTCATGCCGCTTTTGCCTTCCTTTGGACTAGATGCCATGATAGGAAGCATTCCGGTTGGACAAGTATTAACCGTCATGGCGATCGGAAGCGGAGCAATGGTAGTAAGTCATGTGAACGATTCATATTTCTGGGTGGTATCCCAATTCTCAGGTATGAATGTGACCACTGCCTATCGCGCACAAACAATGGCAACCTTAATCCAAGGTATAGCAGGAATCATCCTTGTTGCAATACTAGGTCTCATTCTTCTTTAACCGCTATTTTCTAATCGCATGAAAGCCCTTACACTTCTGTAAGGGCTTTTCTCGATTACAACATACCATGAATGTAGTTAATCTTTCTAATGAACTTCACGCTCATTCCAATAAAATTACCGTACATCTTTTCATTATTTTTATGGTAAAATTGGAGTATAAGAGGTGAGTTCGTTATGGATTATTCGAAAATGTGCCCGAAATATGAGTCTGCGATTGAGATATTAGGTAAAAAGTGGACCGCTTTGATTATCCGCGTGTTGCTCGGCGGTCCAAAGCGCTTCAAGGATATTAAAGAACAGATTCCCGATATGAGCGATAAGATATTGACTGAGCGAATGAAAGAATTGGAGTCCTATGGAATTATCATACGAAATGTTTATCCGGAGACACCGGTTAGAGTCGAATATGAATTGTCCCCTATGGGGAAAGATCTCGAAACCGTAATCGAATCGATACAAAAATGGGGAGACCGTTGGTTTTAAACAAATTATATCAAGTGGCGAAAAGCCACTTTTTTCATGCTTAATTTTTGGATGATCAAAAGATTTGGCGGTAAATTTATCTCTTAAAAAGAAATTAAACTTCTGATCTATATAAAAGAAAAAATGAGAACAAAATCGCTAACGCGATCTTTTCAGTATGCGACTCTAGCCCAGGATAGTGCTTAATCCTTGGCTTCTTCTCTTTTCATTTTTAAAGTACCGTTGCACTCTGGGCAAAACATCTCAACTTCTTC
>Ga0310838_1000119_pt1 | contig 113395 bp, 101 predicted proteins | sample SM_ome_6_FD_202241 | JGI IMG/M metagenome (GOLD analysis project Ga0310838, IMG submission 202241) | Sorghum-adapted microbial communities enriched on stacked mutant (SM) sorghum from Joint BioEnergy Institute, Emeryville, California... ...
TCGTTTATTCACAAGCACCGCTCCAAGTATCCGGTGTCGGAGATGTGCAGGATTTTGAATGTATCCCGGAGCGGTTATTATCAATGGACCCGGCGCAAGGAAAGTGAACGGAAAAAACGCCGCGAACAGTTGAAACAGCAAATTAGCCGCATCTTCCTGGAATCGCGCCGTCTGTATGGCAGTCCGAAGATCGCTCAAGTCTTGCGCCAGCAAGGCGAGCGAGTTTCCGAGAAAACCGTCGCCCGCATCATGCAGGAGTTGGGGCTTAAGTCGCGCACCGTCCGAAAATACAAGGCGACGACGAACTCGAGGCACAACCTGCCGGTGCATGACAATGTGCTGAACCAGCAGTTCACAGCGCAAGCTCCCAACCAAGTCTGGATGGCGGACATCACGTACGTTCCGACAGACGAAGGATGGCTCTATGTCGCGAGCATCATGGACTTGTACACACGCAAAATCGTAGGCTGGCACGCTGATGAGCGGATGAGCAAGGAACTGGTCTTGCAAGCTCTGGACCAGGCTTACAGCCGTCAGCGGCCCAAAGGTAAGGTTCTTCATCATTCCGATCGGGGCAGCCAATACGCTTCCCATGAGTACCAACAACGGCTGCTAAAATACGGGATGAAGGGCAGCATGAGCCGCAAGGGCAACTGCTACGACAACGCCTGCATCGAATCGTTCCACAGCGTACTCAAAAAGGAACTCGTTTATCTGGAAAAGTTCAAGACCCGCAAGGAAGCGCAAAGTAAGATTTTTGAATATATCGAGTTTTTCTACAATCGCAAACGAGTCCATTCGGCGATCGGGTATCTCACACCCATTCAATGCGAACAAATGTACGATTGTGTTGCGTAATTTTCTCGATTCCATGTGTCCAATCTATTGACAGAGGTCCAGGACCTGTCCAGCTTCAAATGCGGACACGATGCCCCCACTTACGGGCTGATTGACTCCATTATCTCGGCCGCAGGCACTCCGTTCTCGGCGCTGCATGATATTGACGCCAACAAGCCTAGCGGTTCGATCAAAATCCGGGTCAAGACCTACGCGCACAGTCTGGGACTTCATGAAGAGCGGCTGCAGGATTTGGCCCGCAAAAAAGCGGAATTGCAACAACGTCTGGATCAAAAACGCGCCGAATTGCTGGGCAGTCAGCAAAACGAGCGAGCCGGGGTTATCTAGATACTCAAAAAATCAAAAAGGAGCGACACCAAGCATGGCGATTGCCAAAAACAAGGATAAGTCCGAGGATCGGCTGTCCATTGAAGAGAAACTGCTGCTGTATCAAAAGGAACAGGAAAAGGCGTTAGGCTTGGATTAGGCAAACAAGAACCAATGGTTCGATCCCGTCCCCCGCCAATTTCTGTCCAAAGACAAATCCACGACGACCCTGCTGTTCGGGGGACTGACGATGGCCCACGATTATTTGATCGAGGGAGCGCTGCAAGGGCTCGGGTACCGGGTGGAGCATCTGGACTGCCCGGATAACGAATCGCTGCGCTACGGGAAAGAGTTCGGCAATAGGGGACAATGCAACCCGACGTACTTCACCGACGGCAATTTGATCAAGCACCTCCATTACCTTCACGAAGTCGAAGGGAAATCCAAGGAGGAGATTATCCGCAACTACCTGTTCATCACGAGCGGTTCCTGCGGTCCTTGCCGCTTCGGCACCTATGTTACGGAATACCGGAAAGCGCTGCGGGATGCGGGATTTGACGGTTTTCGGGTTCTGCTGTTCCAGCAGACGGACGGCTTGAAACAGGCTACCGGAGGGGAATCGGCCCTGAAATTGAACACGTCGTTTTTCCTCAGCTTTTTGAAAGCCGTTCTGCTGGGGGATATTCTGAACGCGCTGGCTTACCGCATCCGGCCCTATGAAGTGGCGGCCGGTTCGACGGACGCCGCTCTGGAGCGCTGCAAGCAGTATTTGTACGAAGCCTTAAGCAGGCGAAAGCGGCTGAGACCGGCGCTGATTCGATGCCGCAAGGAACTGCAGGCTGTTCAGGTAGACCGCACCCAGGTGAAGCCGAAAGTAAGCATCATCGGCGAGTTTTGGGCCATGACGACCGAAGGCGACGGCAACTATCAGCTGCAGCGGTTTCTGGAGACCGAGGGAGCGGAGGTTGAGGTGCAGTCGGTGACGGCCTGGATCTTGTTCCTCATTTGGTCAGGCCGCTTCGACACTCTCAAGCGAATGAACCTGCGTGAAGCGGATTCCGGAAAATACGGACTGAAAGGAAAAAATCCGGCGCTGCGCCTGCGCATGCTGTGGCTCGCCGACCGCGTCCTCCGCGGCATGTTCCAAAGGTACGCCAAAACCATGGGGCTGTATCATTACCACCTGCCCGACATGGAAGAAATCGCGCGTGTCGCCCATGAGCACTACAACAACCATTTGCGCGGCGGAGAAGGCCATATGGAAGTCGGGAAACTGATTCTCAATGTGGTCAAGCGCAAAGTAAATATGACGATTTCCGTCAAGCCATTCGGCTGCATGCCTTCTTCCGGTGTATCCGACGGAGTTCAGTCGCTGATTACCGAGAAATATCCCGACGCGATCTTTCTCCCGATCGAGACAACGGGAGATGGGGCGATCAACGTATACAGCCGGATCCAGATGATGCTGTTCAAGGCCAAACAGGCTGCGCAGAAGGAGTTTGAAGAAGCCTTAATGAAAAAAGGTTTGACGGCTCAGCAGCTTGTGAAAGCAGCAGGCCGATCCCAAATAACAAATTCGCTGCATACAAGCCGTCATGTCGTAGCTTGTACAGCGGCAAATGTAATCTATGGCATGCGCGGTATGCCCAACCGATTTACGTTCCATCGAAACAAAGAGGAAATTCAAGGAGTATAGGAGGCTTCCCCATATGCCGGAAAACCGTGAGACTGAAATCCATTCGCCCGACCATCCGGAAATCGAACAGCAAAACCTTCCCGAGTTCGAACAGTCGACCGTTCACCCGCAAGGGGATGATCCCCAAGCCCGGTCAGACAATCGTTGCGTTACGTAAACGCCTTTACTTCGCACGGTTCGCTGAGATTAAGCCGATCATTCCTGGTTCTTGGGAATGCATCGGCTTTTTGTCGTTTCTTCTCCAGCCATGCCTAACTCAACGCGGCAGGCATGAAAAAATTAACCTGTACGCCAATTGTTTGCATATTTGAGGCCTGAACAAACCATACTGAGCAAGGAACAAGAATGGACCGTGATGCCGAATTTTTCAAAGAGGGGATTGTTATGGGTAAAAAAAAACGTTCTTGAGCCGTTTGCTGCGTGGCAAAAGGCGGCCGCCTGCGAATGACGGATTGCAGGTCAATAATCCGCAGCCCCAAATAGGATTTTCCGAAAACCTGAACGAAACCCTTCAGCTGCTTCAGGCCGTCTATGCCGATTGTACCGATGTTATTTTTCACGAATTTTTCATTGGCGAACGAACTAAAGCCGTGCTTATCTACATTGATGGTCTTACGCATATCGAAGAGGTCGACCAGCATGTGCTTGCGCCGCTTCAGCAGGATTTCCCTCAAGAGCATACGCTTCCGAACATTCGCAAAAAAATCGCCGTCTCGTCCATCAAAGATGTGCAAAGCGTAGATGATGTCATTTCAGAAATATCCGGCGGAAATCCCGTCCTGTTCATGGAAGGAGAAAACCGGGGGTTGTCGCTCGGATTGTCCAAATTTGAGAAACGGTCAATCGAAGAGCCGACGGCCGAGTCGGTTTTGCGGGGGCCAAGGGAAGGATTCATTGAAGCGCTGCGGTCCAATACGGCTTTGCTGCGGCGGAAAGTCCGAAGTCCGAATCTGAAAATCAAATCGTTGAACCTCGGCATGTATTCCGGAACGGCGGTCGCCATTGCTTACATCGAGGGGATTGCGGCTCCCGAATTGGTCGAGGAAGTGATGAGCCGGCTGCGGCGAATCGAGAACGACGGCTTATTGGCGAGCGCTTATATCGAGGAATTGATTGAAGACAATCCGGCGTCTCCTTTTCCTCAGGTTCTTTCGACGGAACGGCCGGATGTGGCAAGCGCCTATTTGCTGGAAGGACATGTCGTCATCATCGCCGACGGAACCCCCAGCGTGCTGATCGCGCCCGTAACCTTTTTTTCCTTGCTGCAATCGCCCGAAGACTATTATGAGCGGTATGTAGTCGGTTCGGCGATCCGTTGGCTGCGTTATCTGTTTTTTGCCATCTCTTTGCTCGGGCCTTCGCTGTACGTCGCCGTTCTTTCGTTTCATCAGGAGATGATTCCGACCACTCTTTTATTAACAGTGGCGCAATCGCGTGAACAAGTACCGTTTCCCGCCCTTGTGGAGGCCGTTCTGATGGAATCCATGTTTGAAGCGCTGCGCGAGGCCGGCGCCAGACTGCCCAAGCAAATCGGATCGGCCGTCAGCATTGTCGGGGCGCTCGTCATCGGTCAAGCGGCCATTGCGGCCGGCATCGTATCCGCTCCGATGGTGATGGTGGTGGCCATTACGGGGATCGCTTCGTTCATGGCGCCCCGGTTCACCGTGGGAATTGCCATCCGGCTCCTTCGTTTCCCCATGATGTTTCTTGCGGGGTTCCTGGGCTTTCTCGGCTTGATCCTGGGAATCATCGTGATTTTGAATCATCTTCTCACCCTTCGTTCTTTCGGGGTTCCCTATTTGTCGCCTTTGGCTCCGATGAAGAGCCGCGAGCTGAAAGACGTGCTTCTGCGGGTACCGCGTTGGATGGCGAACACGCGTCCGCACCTGACCGGAGAATGGAACCCCTATCGGCAAGCTCCCGGACAACGGCCAAGACCCCCTAAAGGGAATAACGGAGGTTAATTCGGAAGGGGATTTTCATGGGTACAACAAAACGAAAAAGCGTTCTTGTCCTGGTTACCCTTTCTATCCATGCGTTATTGCTTGCCGGCTGCTGGGACCGGACGGAACTGAACGATCTGGCCATTATTACGGCAGCCGGTTTGGATCTGACGGAGGATCATCAACTGGAACTGTCCGTCAAAATCTATTTGACGTCCCCTTCCTCATCTTCTCAACAGATGGGAGGGACCTCTGGCCCCGATAAAGGAGCGGCCGGACAGTCGGTCGTTCGATCGGCGGTCGGATTGACGATGGCGGATGCGGCATCCCGATTGCAGCAGTTGCTCAGCCGCAGGATGTTTTGGGGGCAGGACGAGGTGTTCGTTTTTGGAGAAAGATTGGCGAAAGAGGGACTTGCCGAACCGATGGAATTCTTGATGAGGCACTACGCTCCGAGGGAACGCGCAAATGTATTCGTCAGCAAAGGCGCTGCGAAAGATGTGCTGCTGCTGAATCCCCCTATTGAACGTTCGGTTGCGGATATGTTGCGGGAAATGTCCAAATCGCAAACCGGACTGAATGTCAAGATGAAAGAGCTGGCGCAAATGATGGCCGGCAGAGCCAAGGCGGCTGTCGTCCCTTTGGTGGAGATCAAATCCGAACAGGAAAATTCGACCTCGTTTCCGCTTATTCGCGGAACGGCAGTCTTGAAAAACGGGAAAATGGTCGGGAGCGTGAACGATCGCGCAACCCGCGGAATCATGTGGCTTCGAAATGAAATCAAAGAAGGCACCTTAACCATTTCCCCGAACAACGCCAAAGGATATGTTTCTATCCAACTGCTAAGAGCCCATACGGAATTGATTCCGCATATTCAAGGGGACGAATGGAGCATCACCGTCCGAATAAACGCCCGGGACGACATCGTTGAAAATACAACGGATCTCGATCTTTCGAATCCGAAGCATATTAAAAAATTGGAAACGGAATTGGGATACGATATGAAACAACGCACGGACATGGCCTTGGCAAAGGCGCAAAAAGAATTGAATGCCGACATTTTCCGTTTTGCCGACGCTTTTTACCGCAAATATCCGAAAAAATGGAATGAAAACAAAGATCGCTGGGACGACATTTTTCCTAAGGTGAAAGTCAAGTTGGAGACCAACCCTAAAATTTCCAGGCCGGGATTGACCGGCAAAAACCTATTTAAGCCGAATCAGAGGTGAGCAAAAAATGGACTGGGCGGCGGTCTTGGGGATTGCAGCGGTTCTGGTTATTATGGTCCTGTACGAATGGCCGCAACTGAAACCGCAAATGAAAAGGGAAAAAACCGCCTTTGCCGTTTTAACCGCCGTGGGGGGGGCTCTGGCTTTGTTGCTCGTGTTCTATCCGGAAATGCCGGGACCAACGCAAGGCCTTGATGCCCTGTACAAACCGCTGGTGAAATGGATGGATCATTTTACCGAGAAAAGGAGCGGATAAAAAGATGATCGAAAAAGGGAAAATTTCCGCTTCCCAAATGGGAAAGATGCTGTACTTGGCCATCCTCCCTACAGCGATTCTTACTACGCCTGCGATTACGTTCAAATTTGCGAAGCAGGATTTATGGATTTCGCCGATTTGGGCTTTTTGCGGGCTGATCGTCATTTTTGTCTCGTTGCGGCTCCATCGCATGTATCCCGGACTGAGTATCGTCCAAGCGTGCGAACGCATCATCGGCCGGTTTCCCGGAAAAATCATAGGGTTCATTTTCCCGTTATTTTATTTGTATTTCAACGGGATTATCGTACGGGAATACAGCGAATTCGTGGTCGGCGCCTTCCTGATTCGTACCCCTCTTATCGTGGTGTCGGGCAGTATCGTGCTGGTATGCGCCATAGCCGTACGCGGAGGCGTGGAAATTGTGGGAAGGTTTTCCGAGTTCATTTTGCCCGCTTTTATTACGCTTTTTTTGCTTATCGTGGTGCCGATCATTCCCGATCTGCAGGTGACGAACATGCTTCCCATCATGCCGGAAGGGATTAGGCCTTCGATTGAGGGGGCCATCGTCCTGCAAACCTGGTTTAGCGAATTTCTCACGGCATCGTTTTTGCTCCCATTTGTAGCGGATCAAAAAAAGTCGCAAAAAAGCGTCTACATCTCCTTGTTGGCGGTCATCCTGACCCTGATCGTTTCCAATCTGGTGACCCTGCTGCTCCTAGGAGAGTTGACGGGCAACTATACCTATCCCTTTCTGATTGTTGCCAGGTACATCAATTTGGCCGATTTCTTCACCCATTTGGAATCGCTGTTCATGGCCATTTGGGTGTTGGGGGCGTTTGTGAAAATCTGCGTATTTTTTTACGTGACCGTTCTCGGCGCCGCCCAATGGATGAACCTGTCCGATTACCGGCCGATCGTGTTCCCGCTCGGGTTGCTGTTGATTTTGTTCAGTATGTGGGTTGCCCCCAATTTTCAGGAACTGACGCATGCGATCGCCACGTCCGTGACGCTGGCCATTATCACTTTATTCGTGATCATTCCCGCGCTGCTGCATTGCCTGGCGTGGGTAAAAAAACGATTGCGGGCCGAGAGCTGATTTTTGGAGTCAAGAGGGAGACTCCTCAAAAAAAATATAGCGCTTACACCTAACAATCGCATCACTTGAAAGCGTTACCACTCATGTTACGATACAGTTGTAAACCAATCATGACAAACAAAGCAAAAGGGAGGTTGAATGACAGCATGAGAAAAATGATGAACACGATGGCTATCCTACTTTTGATGATTTCGGTCGCGCTTGCAGGTTGTTCGCAACGGCCGAGCGGAGCGGACGGGAGCGCCGGAAGCCAGAGCCCGGCCAGCAGCCCGGCCTATCCGGAAAGCGTTGACGCTTCAAGCGGCGGCGACCAAATCCGGCTTACCGTTTACAGCACGATGAATGAAACGAAAAACCAGGAAATGATGAAAAGCATTGCCGCCGACTTTATGAAAGAAAACCCGAATATTCAAGTCGACTTTCAATTCCCGGGCTCCGAGTATGAGAACATTCTGAAAGTGAAGATGGCGGCGAACGATTTGCCGGACGTGTTCGATACCCACGGTTGGGCGGTCATCCGCTACGGCCAATATTTGGCCGATCTCAGAGATGAAGCATGGGTATCGCAATTGACCGATACGATCAAGCCGGTCGTCACCGACAAGAACGGCAAAGTCAACGCTCTCGTTCTGAGCGAAGCCAAAGACGGCATTACGTACAATGCCGATGTTCTGGAAAAATACGGAATACATCCGCCGCAAACGTTCGAGGAACTGATGGCTGCGGCTGAAAAAATCAAAACCGAAAGCAAAGGCGAAGTTTCTCCGTTCTACATGTCGGGCGTCGACAACTACATGATCGGCCAATTTCTCGACCAATACGCGACGTCGCTCTTGATCAGCCCGGAACAGAACGATGCGCAAAGCCTGCTTGACGGGACGTTCGATTGGAACAAATGGACGCCGCTCTCGAAAAGCTTGCTGGAACTGAAAAATAAAGGCTACCTCAACAAAGACGTGCTGACCGCCAAATTCAGCGACATGCCGCAGCGGTTTGCCCAAGGAAAAGTCGCGTTCATTATTGGCGGCCCCTCGTTTGCGGACGACGTGTACAAAGTGGACCCGAACGTGAAGATCGGCTACATGCCCGTCACTTCGATGGTGGCCGGCGACAGCCCGAACTTCTCCGGCGGCGAGCGCTATACGATGGGGGCGTGGAAAGACGGCAAACATTTGGCGGAAGCCAAGAAGCTGATCGCCTTCTTCGCCAAGCCCGAAAATATGTCGAAAATCGCGAACGCCACCAAACTGCCGGCCGGTTTGAAAAACATCGAATCGAGCCACGAATTTTCATCTTACTATGAGCAATATGCAAACGTACGCGTATTCCCGTACTTCGACCGCGTTTATTTGCCGAACGGCATGTGGGACGTCATGTGCAAAACGGGTACCGCGCTGCTTGCAGGAGGCGTTACGCCGGAACAATTCTCCCAAAAGATGAAATCGGAATATGAACGTCTCCGCAACCAATAATCGGCCGAACGGGAGGGAGAACCCTCCCGTTTGCTCGCCAAGCCACCTTATGCCCAAGGAGGAATGCCCATATGGCCGCACCGGTTCGGCAAGCTTCGACCGCACCGCCTGCCAAAGCGGGTTATGTCAAAAGGCTCGTCCGCAGCGGCGCGCCGCTTAACTTGCTGTACACACCGGCACTTCTTCTATTTGCCGTTTTTATTTTTTATCCGTTCCTGAAAGGCATTCAAATCTCGTTTACGAATTGGAACGGCTACAACCAGGACTTCAAGTGGATCGGCTTCGGCAACTATTCCCGCCTGCTTGACGATCCGGATATCAAAACCGTTGTCAAAAACACGTTCATCTACGGGATCGGCAGCACGATTTTGCAGAACGTGGTCGGCTTGCTTTATGCGCTCTTGCTGAACACGAGCATCCGCACGCGCGGCGTCGTCCGAACGGTTGTCTATTTGCCGGTGATCATAAGCGCCCTGATTATGGGCTATATATGGTACTTCTTCTTTCAATACGACGGCGGGGCGATTAACGATATTTTGCTGCTGTTCCAGGACCAGCCCGCGAATCTGCTCGGCAATCCGAAAGCGAACGTATGGGTCATTACGTTCGTCAATACGTTTCAGTATCTGGGCATCGCCATGGTGCTGTTTCTGGCCGGATTGCAGTCGATTCCGAAAGAGTACGACGAAGCCGCAACGATCGACGGCGCGGGTCCCGTATCGAGGTTCTTCCGCGTGACGTGGCCCTTGCTGGCGCCGTCGTTCACCGTCAGCATGGTGCTCAATCTGATCGGCGGCTTGAAGCTGTTCGATGTGATCACGGCTATGACGAACAGCGGTCCCGGCTATGCGTCCGCGTCGCTTTCCACGATGATGTACCTGCTCTATTTCGGCCGCGAAGATGCGGGTTACGCAGCCACGATCGGCGTGCTCATGTTTGTCATCATTTCCGTGATCAGCATCGCGGCTCTTGTAATGTTAAGAAGACGGGAGGTATCGGCATGACAGGCAAAAGCAAAACCGGGTGGCTTACCTTCCTTTCGGTCCTGATTTGTTTGATTCATCTGCTGCCGTTTTATATTTTGATCACGGCCTCGTTCAAGGCGCGCGACGACTTGAGCTCCAAGTGGGTGCTTCCCGGCTATCTGTACCTGGACAATTTCGTCAACGCCTGGCGCGAAGCCCATCTGGCCGCCGCCTTCCGCAATAATCTCATCGTCACAGCGCTTTCCGTCCTCTTGATCGTCCTGATCGGTTCGGTCGCAGCTTATCCGCTGGCCCGGCGGCAAACAAGCTGGAACAAGTTCGTCTATGCGCTGTTCGTGTCGGCCTTGATCGTGCCGCCGCTCACCATTTTGGTGCCGCTGTACAAATATATGGTCGATATCGGGGGCATGAACACGTACTGGGGCATCGTCCTGCTGCATGTCACGTTCAACTTGCCGATGACGATTTTCCTCTATACCGGATTTATCGGCACGATACCGCGCGATTTGGACGAAGCGTCCATGATCGACGGCGCCGGAAGGCTCGCCTTGTTTTACCGGATCATTCTGCCGCTGCTGAAGCCGATCACGGCGACGGTGGTCATCTTGACCGGCGTGGCCGTTTGGAACGACTATCAATTCTCCGTCTTTTTCCTGCAAAAGCAAGAGCTGCGCACGTTTACGGTCGCCTTGTCCAGCTTTTTCGGCTCATACACGAACGAAATCGGCTGGGTGGCCGCGGGGTCGCTGATCGGCGCGCTGCCGATGGCCGCGATCTACTTGTTCCTGCAGCGGTATTTCATTACGGGACTTTCGTCCGGCGCGGTCAAAGGATAGTTTCCGGATTTTCCGGGACGAGGCGCATCCGCTAAAATGGTGGAGAGAAGACGGCCATCCATAAGGAGGAGCGCATGCTGCAGTCGATCCGGTTCAAATTGTCGATGCTCTTTCTCGCTACGGTTGTCATCCCCGTCGCCACTCTCGTGGTCACGCTTCCGTCCTATTATCAAAAGCTGATCACGAAGCAGGCGTCCTCCTTGACGGAAGGGACGCTGACCGCGCTGACGCTCCAAATCGAGACCTATCTGGACGACTTGGAGCGCATGACGATCGCCCCCTACCTGAACGATGAAGTGATGAGAGCGTTAAAGGCCAAGACGTCGTCCCAATGGCATTCGCTTACCCCGTACCAGCAATGGTATGCGGATCAGCAGCTTTATTCGACATTGCCGAATTACTTGAAAAATATGCGTCAGGATATTTTGGGCACGATTCTGCTGCCGATGGACGGCACCGTCTACGTGACGTCGCCAAACGGCTACACGAACCAGGCGGTCAAAGGGTTTCCGTTCGAAAAGCAGGACTGGTATATCAAGGCGCAGGAGGCCGATGGAAAGGTCGCGTTCATCAGCGCGCATATGCAGGACTATTTGATTGACGGGGGAGAGAGGGTGTTCTCCGTTGCCCGCCTGATCAAGGACCCCGATTCGCGGTGTCCGCTCGGCGTCATGATGGCCGATGCGGATACGATCGTGCTGGAACGGATGATTCGCGGGATCAAGCTCACCTCCGGCTCGATCGCGGCGATCCTGGACGACAAGAAAAAGATCATCTATGCCAGCAGCCCGCTGCCCGCCGAGATGCAGCGCCAATTGGCGGCCGGGGGGAACGTACTGGCCGATGCGAAGGACCGTTATTCGGTTGTAAGCAAGACGGTCAGCCGGTCCGGCTGGCAGATCGTCGTCCTGTTTCCCGAATCGGCGATAAAAAGCCAGCTCGAACGAATCTATTGGGTCGGCTTTTATGTCGCCGTATCCGGCCTGATCGTGATGCTGCTGCTCTACTTTACCGTTTCGCGCTGGCTGACGAATCCGTTCAAGAAGATGGTGCGCGTCATGAAAAGGGTGCAGCGCGGCGATTTGAACACGTTCTATCCGGTGCGGGGCAAAGACGAGGCCGCCCAGCTCGGCAGCCATTTGAATACGATGATCGCCCGGCTCGGCGAACTGATCGACAGGGAGTTCCGCGCGGAGCTAAGCAGGCGAAACGCCGAATATCGGGCGCTGCAGGCGCAAATTCAGCCGCATTTTCTGTATAATACGTTAAACAGCTTGATCGGGTTGAACCGTACGGGGCAGAGCGTTTTGCTCGAAAGGGCGATTCTGGCGCTCAGCGGCATGCTGCGGTATACGCTTGATCGACACGACACGGTGCGGCTTAAGGATGAGCTGGATTTTATCGCCAAATACGCCGAGCTCCAGCAAATCCGGTTTGCCGAAAAGCTGGACGTCCGAATCGATTGCGATCCGAGAACGGAAAACGCGCGCATTCCGAAGCTGCTGCTTCAGCCGATCGTCGAAAATGCGATCATTCACGGCGTCGAACCGAGCGCCGAGCCTTGCACGCTCACCGTTGAAACGTCGGTCGAGCCGTTCGGCGAAGGCGGCGCCTGCATCGGCATCCGCATTGCCGACAACGGAGCGGGTTTCGATCCGGGCCGGACACGCCAAGGCATAGGCTTGACCAACGTCCGGGAACGACTGAAATTCGCGTATAAGGAAGCGGTCATGCACGTAAGCTCGGCTGTCGGCCGCGGCACGCTCGTCCGCATACAAATTCCGCTAAAGGATGTGAACGGAGAGTGAACCTGGTCATCGCCGATGACGAAAGCCTCGTCAGAGCCGCCCTGACAAGCATGATCAAGGAGATGGAAGCGGCGTGGAGTATTGCCGGCGAAGCCGCAAACGGCGAGGAACTGCTGGAACTGGTCGCCGAACATAAGCCGGACATCGCCATCGTAGACCTCCGCATGCCGAAGATGGACGGACTGGAAGCGATCCGCGCCGGCAAAGCCCTGTCTCCGCTGACCAAATGGATCTTCTGAGCGGCTTCTCCGATTTCGCTTATGCGCAGCAGGCGTTAAAGCTCGGCGTCTCGGACTATTTGCTGAAGCCGGTCGCGCAGGCGGAACTGGAGAAGACGCTGCTTAATCTTTACAAGGACAACAAAGAATATATCCGTTTGCTGAATCAGCAGTTTGAGAACCATTTGTCTGCCCTTTGCAACGGCCTCGCTTCGCTCAGGTACGAGGAACGGGACAGCATGTTTTTCCGCGGCCGCTTTGCCGGCTGGATATTCGTCTTGGACGCGCCGCATCCCGCAAACCGCATGTCCGCATTGGAATGCGAGTTCTACGAAGAGCTGCGCCGGATCGCGGATCGGCATCTCGCCTACGGCATGAATGCGGCGGTGCTCTCGCTGCCGAGCGGGAAGATTGCCGCCGCGGCGGCGTGGGACCCGGAGAAAGGGCGGTCCGGCGAAGAGAGCGTCAGCCGCTTCTTCGGCAAGGTCAAGGAAGCGGCGGAGAAGCGGCGCAATCCGGAGATGATGATGACCGTGCTGAAGACGGAAGAATGCGCGGGCTTTGAAGCGATGAACCGCCAGTTGCAGCAGTTGATGCAGTGGACGGAGCTCCGGGCTCTCTTCGGCATCGGCAGGCATGTGGCTTATTCGGAAGCCGCCAGGGTAGCGGGCGATCCGGAAAAGCTGAAAGCGAGCCGGCTGCTCTCCGCCATCGCGGAGCATGTGCAGAACCGGATGCATTTGCAGGTTCAGCACGCCATCGGCAGCCTGGAAACGCTGCTGGAAGCATCCCCCCTTGCCGAACAGCCCTGCATCCGGCAAGCTGCCCGTCTGTTCATCCGCTATACGATCGGGCTCGAACTGCCGGGACAGGCGCCGGCTTCCGAGACGATCGAAGCGCTTCGCAAGTTCGGGGAACGCTTGCTTCGGGAAGCCAAAGAGCCGGTGCCGGCCAATCTCGCGGATCAGGTGATTCAATATATCGAGCAGCGTTACATGGACGATATCGGCATCGGGCAAATCGCAGGCGAGCTTAACGTTTCGGCCGCTTACTTAAGCACGCTGTTTCACAAGAAAACCGGCGTGACCTTCGTCAAATATTTGACGCGCATCCGCATGTACAAAGCAAAGGAACTGCTGCTGAACACCAATCTGCAAATCAAGCAGGTCGCCGAACGTGTCGGCTATTATAGCACGCGCCATTTCACGAAGCTGTTTACGGAAATGTTCGGATGCTATCCCTCGGAAATCCGCAAAATCGAGCAGAACCGGTTCCCTCGCGAATAAAAATCATATTGCGGTTTGTTTGAAAGAGAAGCTTCAGCCGCCGGCATGAGGCTTTTTTGCGTTTTGCATGGTCAGGGCCGGGCAACGTTTGCAAATGTATAAAACTGGAGACCGGTAGAAATCATATGTTTGGACATGGAAAGAAAAAGGTGATTATCATTCCGCAAATCAACACCGGCAATAAAATTACGCTGTTTCAAGCCTATATCCTGATTATGATGGCTGTCGGCATTTTGAATCACGTCATCATTGTTCCGATATTGCTGACAGCCGCAAAGCGAGACGCGTGGCTATCCGTCCTGGTTACATTGGCGGTCGCTCCGGTCTGGGTCGCTTGTCTATCCTATATTATCAAAGACATAAACGGCACTCCGTTCAGGGTTTGGCTGGCAAGGCAGTTCGGAAAAACGTTGGCCAGGATGATGCTGCTCATCTTTTCGGCCTACTTGTTTTTCATGGGAATCATTTCGTTGAAAGATACGGTAACCTGGACCGTGGCCTCCTATTTGCCGCAAACGCCGGTTTTGGCGATCGTGCTCGCGACCGTCATCGGCTGCGTGTTGGCGGCCAACGCCGGTTTGCGTTCCTTGGCCATCCTGGCCGGCATTCTGCTGCCCGTGGTGATTGTGCTTGGCGAATTTGTCATGTCCGCAAATTTTAAGTACAAAGATTACCATCTGCTGTTTCCCGTCATGGAATTTGGCATGACGCCGATTTTGAATGGGATGGTTTACGCTGCCGGAGGGCATCTGGAACTGATGGGCTTGCTTTTTTTCCAGGAACACTTGTCCAAGCGTCCCAAGTTCGGCAGCCTGATGATCGTCAGCGTTCTGTTGGCCGGTCTGATCCTGGGACCGCTGATGGGGGCCATTGCCATCTTTGGGCCGGACGCGGCGGCCGAGCAGCGTTACCCCGCTTTCGAACAGTGGCGAATGGTACAGCTCGGACAATACTTGGCCCATTTAGACTTTTTTTCTATTTACCAATGGCTTTCAGGCACGTTTATTCGGGTATCGCTGGCGCTGTTCTTGATGGTTGACATCTGGAAACCCAGAAACCGTTGGACTTGGCTAGCTGCCGCGGGGTTGGCCATGATCGTGGCGATTATATGGCCTCTCAGCGACGCCCGTTTTCTGAACCTGCTTAGAGACGTGTATTTTCCGGTTTTTGTTTGCGTTTCCCTGGGATTGACCGCGCTGTTTGTCATCAAAGTCTCGATAGCCAGAATCAGGAGAAGGTGAAATCCAATGGTCCGCCAATCTCTGTTCACCAAAATGCTCAAAAGGTTGATCGCCAAATCGAATCCGCCCGGGAAACGGGAAACCGCGGACCGTCCGCCGATATCGGCCAAGAAGACGGCGGCTCCGGAAGCCGCCGACATCTTGGATTTGTTCAGCCGATGCGGCGACGTCAAGCATCATTTTTACGTATTGAAGCCGGATGATCCCGAGTCGACGGTTCTGTTCGTCAATTGCGAAAGTTTAAGCGATAATCAACTCATGCTTCACGAGGTGGTTCTTCCCCGTCTGAGCCGGCTTTACGAAACGCATGGTTTTAAGGACGCCAATCTGTTGAAGAAAGAGAGCCAGTTGCAGCTGGAGATTTTCCCGGAAGAGGATTGGCAAAGCCAAACCGAGCAGCAGGTGTTTGAAGGCAAACTTATCCTGTACATTCCCGCCCTTCGCGTTATCGGCTCCGTTGACATTGCCTTAACGCCATCCCGAAATCCGGAGGATTCGAATGTTGACGTTTCGGTCCGGGGACCCAGAGACGGTTTTGTAGAGGAGGTTTCGACCAATATCGCGCTGATCCGCAAACGGATTCGGTCGGTCTCTCTGGCATCCGAGATGACCACGATCGGCAAACGCACGAAGACGAAAATCGCCTTGCTGTATATGTACGATATTGCGGATCCCAAGATCATTCAAGAGGTGAAGCGGCAGCTTCAGACCATCGACATGGATGGAGTCATCAGCGCGACGCAACTGGAGGAACTGCTGTCGCCATCATTCTCCTTGTTTCCGCTGATGCTTTATACGGGCCGGCCGGATTTTGCGGCGACCTGTTTGCTGAACGGCCGTTTTGTCCTGCTGGTGGACGGCACTCCTGCCGCTCTGGTCGCCCCGGCTACCTTGACCATGGTGCTGAAAACGCCGGAGGACAACCATATTTCGTGGTTTTCCGCATCCTTCGGGCAAACGATCCGCTTGCTGGGATTGGTCGTTTCATTGCTGCTGCCCGGATTTTGGGTTGCGCTTTTGGCTCATCATCAGGACCAAATCCCCTTTTTTCTGTTGGCCACCATTACGGTGAATCGGCTGGGGATTCCGCTTTCCATTACCCAGGAAATGCTGCTTGCCTTGATATTCCTTGAAATCTTAAGGGAAGCCAGCGTCCGGCTTTCGCCTTCGATCGGTTCGACGCTGACGGTTGTCGGCGGCCTGATCGTCGGCGACGCCGCCATTCGGGCCGGGTTTCTGTCTCCGGCGATCGTCGTCATCGGGGCGATTACACAGGTATTCGGCGCCACGGTTGCCAACGTATCCCTGATCGGAACAGTGAGCACGTTGCGGTTCTTTATTTTTTTTCTGGCCGCCATGTTCGGTCTTTACGGATTTTTTTTGGCCGTATTCGTGCTGCTCATTCATTTGTCGAGTTTGCAGTCCTACGGCGTGCCGTATTTGGCGCCGTTTTCCCCGATGTTTTTCAAGGATATCGCACACGCCTTTTTCCGGATGCCATGGATATGGAGAAAAAGAAGGCCGACGTATTTGCATCCGGACGATTCGACAAGCCAGGGAGAAGATGCAAAATGAAGCGCCTGAAAGCGCTGTTCGCGCTGCTTTTGATGCTTGCCGCGACCACCGGCTGCTGGAGCAGTCGGGAGATCCAAAACGTAAATTATCCTGCCGCCATCGGCGTCGATTACGAAGAAGGAAATTATATCGTGTATGTGCAGTTGCTGGATTTCTCCTCGGTCGCCAAGCTGGAAGGACAGCAAAAAAAGGAAGAGACGCCTGTCTGGGTCGGCAAAGGGATCGGAAAGTCGTTTACGGATGCGGTGAATCATTTGTATGAAACTTCGCAGCAACAGGTGACGTGGGGGCATGTCGAAGCGGTTGTTTTCAGCGAACGGATTTTGAAACTAGGCAGATACCGGGAAGCGTTGGAATTGATCGACCGGTACCGGGAAATCCGTTATTTGAATTGGGCATTCAGCACCAGGGAATCGCTTGATGAGGTGCTTAGCGTCACCCCGTTTTTCAGATTGTCGCCGAAGTCTTCGATCTTGCATAATCCGTTCGAGCATTACCGGCAGCGTTCCATGGTGCGTCCGATCAGGCTGTACGAGTTCATCATGGCGTTGGAAGAAAAGCCGCGCACGGCCTATTTGCCCTCCCTGAAAATCAATCGCACCCAATGGAAAGAAAGCAGGCAAGAACACGCCCTGTTGGAGTACGACGGTTTGCATCTGCTTCAGTATAAACGGCCTGCGGTTCACATGAAACTGGCCGAACTGGAAGGGGTCCCGTGGGTGAACAACAGCACGGTCCGCATATCGCTTTCAATCGGCCGCGGCGACGAATTGGCCGCCGTGCTTGTGATGGAAGCGCCGGAAATCGACATCAGGCACACGATCCGGAACGGTCGTGCGTATTTCGACATCAACGTGAACGTTAAAGCCGTAATCAACGAGCAGTTTGAAGAAATGACCGAGGGCGAACTGGCGAAGATGGCCGGACAAAAAATCGAAGAACAAATTCGAAACACCTACACGAAAGCCTATCGGCGGAAGGTGGATATTTATAATTTGGGCGAAACGCTTTATCGGCATAATCCCGCCGCGTTTCATCGGCTGGCGGACGAGAATCAGTTTGTTTTGCACGAAGACGCTTTGCGCAATGTTCATGTCAACGTTCACTTAACCAGTACCGGCAGATACAAATTCCACTCCGGTATAAAGTGATGGCGATTCGGAACGGTAACTGTCATTCCCCGCGATCTTTTGCCGGCCGTCCGGCTCGCCGCGGCCTATTGACATATAGGGTGGGGGGGTATATGATAAGGGCAATTCAAAATATAGGGTGCCGGGGTATTCTGTCATCAGAGAAAACTGTATTTTGCAAGGAGTGAACGCTCATGGAATCGGCAGCATCGGATGCAACCAGGCAGACCTCGCCGGAAGCGGACGGCAAGGCGGTCGCCCGTTTCAAGCTGGAAGGCATGACCTGCGCCGCATGCGCGAACCGGATCGAGAAGGGTCTGGGCAAGCTGGCCGGCGTGACGAGCGCTTCCGTCAACTTCGCCATGGAAACGGCGCAGGTCGAATACGTGCCGGGAGAAGTCTCGGTCGAAGACATGCGGAACAAAGTGAAGCAACTTGGCTACGAAGCGATCCCGGAGCGGCCGGACGCGCAAACGCCGGACCGCCGCGACCGGCTGGCGCGGCAACAACGAAAGCTGCTCGTTTCGGCCGTTCTCTCGTTTCCGCTGCTGTGGAGCATGGTCGCGCATTTCTCGCTTGCATCCTGGATTTACGTGCCGGACCTGCTGATGAACCCGTGGTTTCAGCTTGCGGTCGCAACACCGGTTCAATTTTATATCGGCATGCCTTTTTATGCGGGCGCCTACAAAGCCCTGAGAAACCGCAGCGCCAACATGGACGTGCTGGTCGCCCTCGGAACTTCGGCCGCGTATTTCTACAGCCTGTATTTAACGCTCGATTGGGCTGCGCGCGGCGGCGGAGCGCATCATATGCCTCCCCTGTATTACGAGACGAGCGCGATCCTGATCACGCTGGTCGTGATGGGGAAGCTGTTCGAGTCGCTCGCCAAAGGGCGGACCTCCGCCGCCATTTACGCTTTGATGAAATTGCAGGCGAAGACGGCCGTCGTGCTGCGCGGCGGCGAGGAGCGGACCGTGCCGGTCGAGGAAGTCGTGCCGGGAGACATCGTGCTGGTCCGTCCCGGCGACAACATTCCGGTGGACGGCACGGTGGCGGAAGGCGAATCGACGGTCGACGAGTCGATGCTGACGGGCGAAAGCCTTCCCGTGTTCAAAACGGCCGGCGACCCCGTTTACGGCGCGACGATCAACAAGAACGGCGCCCTTCGGATTCGGGCGACCAAGATCGGCAAAGACGCGGCGCTGGCGCAAATCATTAAGGTCGTCGAGGAAGCCCAAGGCTCGAAAGCGCCCATTCAGCGGATCGCGGACGTCATATCGGGCATCTTCGTCCCGATTGTGGTCGGCATCGCGGCTTTGGTGCTCATCGTCTGGTATTGGCTCGCCGCGCCCGGCGAACTGGCGACCGCGTTGAAAAACGCGATCGCGGTTCTGGTCATCGCTTGTCCCTGCGCGCTCGGCCTGGCGACGCCGACCTCCATTATGGCAGGCTCCGGCCGTGCGGCCGAGCTCGGCGTCCTGTTCAAGGGCGGGGAGCATTTGGAGCAAACCCATAAAATCGACACCGTCGTGTTGGACAAAACCGGCACCATCACCAGCGGGAAGCCGGAGTTGACGGATGTGCTGGCGGAAGGGGACGAAGCGGAATTTCTCCGGCTTGTCGCCGCCGCGGAAAAAAATTCCGGGCACCCTTTGGCGGAGGCGATCGTGGCCGGCGCCCGGGCGAGAAACCTCGAGATTCCGGACGCGGCCTCCTTCGAAGCGCTTCCCGGCTATGGCGTGAAGGCGACGATCGAAGGCAAAGAGCTGCTGGTCGGCACTCGCAGGCTGATGGAGAAATACGGAGTTGCGGATGCGGCGCGCGCCTACGATACGATGGCCAAGCTGGAGGAAGCGGGCAAGACGGCGATGGTCGCGGCGATCGGCAACCGCTATGCGGGGATCGTCGCGGTCGCCGACACGATCAAGCAAACGTCGAAAGCCGCCGTCGCCCGTCTGAAGGAGATGGGCATCGAAGTCATCATGCTCACGGGGGACAACGAGCGTACGGCGAAAGCGATCGCGCGGCAAGCCGGCATCGAACAGGTGCGCGCGCAAGTGCTTCCGGAGCAAAAGGCGGCGGAAGTGAGGAAGCTGCAATCGATCGGCCGAAGGGTCGCGATGGTCGGGGACGGCATCAACGACGCGCCGGCGCTCGCGGCGGCGGACGTCGGGATGGCGGTCGGCACCGGCAGCGATATCGCGATCGAAACGGCGGACGTGACGCTCATGCGCGGAGACCTGAACAGCATCGCCGACGCCATCGAGATGAGCCGCCTGACGATGCGCAACATCCGGCAAAATCTGTTCTGGGCGCTCGGCTACAACACGCTGGGGATTCCGGTTGCCGCCCTGGGGCTGCTCGCGCCTTGGGTGGCCGGCGCGGCGATGGCGCTAAGCTCCGTTTCCGTCGTGCTGAACGCGCTTCGCTTGCAGCGCGCAAGCTTGCGCCGGTAAAGCCTACTTCCGGTTCAAGGCGAACAAATAGTTGTATTTCGAGGCATGCCTCAATTCGTCCGTAATAATTTCGAAAAGCATATCCCGGTACGGGCCGCCGGCGGGCAGGCATTGCCGGATCCGGCGGTAGTTCTCGACCGCCTTCAACTCGCCGAACAGCGCCGTCCGGATTCCGTCCAGGTAGGAAGAGGGCCGCTCGAACGGCGTTTTTTCCGGGGCCTGGATTTCTTTTCCCGTGAGATCCTTGTAGATTTGGCGGAACATCCGGTTGTGCTTCCGCTCGTCGTCCCGGATGGACGCGATGATGCCCTTTTCCTCCTTGGAAGGAGCCAGGGAAATGAGGTGCTGATAAAACAACTCGTCTTCCCGTTCGCCCTGAACGGCTTCCTTGATGAGCGGCAGCGCCTTCTGCAAGCAGGGCGCTTCGCCGCCGGCTCCTTCCGCGGGCGCAACCCGCACCGGAATCCACCCGTAATAGGCGTACTGTTGGGGATACATGTTCGCGCTCCTTTTTTTATGGTCTTGTATCAGTCTATGCATTGCCCGCAGCCGGGTGAATGCCCGCCTTTCGAAGCCGTTTTCCCGAACGAACGCGAAGCCCGGACCGCTCGAATTTTGCCTTGCTCAGCCTCGGATGGTAAAATAAATATGGTCTTCGGACAAATTTTCCGAATATTGAAAAATAAGAGGGAAGGGGAGCTATGAAAGGCGTATCCGTACTAAATTTCGACCAATCTTTATGTCCTCAGCTTAGTTTTCGCAAGCCGGCGTACGAATGGATCGATTTTACGGATATCAGGCAGACAAACGGATACTGTGTAAAAGATTCGGTCCGCAAAATAGACGCCAGATTGCGAGCGCGCCGAAATCGCGGCGTCACCGTCATCGGCGGCGGAAATTATCATTACGTCAGCTATCTGCTTTTGTCGGAAATGGCCCGGCCTTTTACCCTGGTGTTGTTCGATTATCATACGGAAATGCTGGAGCCGCCGGACGAATCGCTTCTGTCTTGCGGCTCCTGGGTGCTTGAGGCCATCCGGAACAATCCTTTTTTGGCCAAAGTGCTGCTGCTCGGCGTCGGCGAGGAGGGGCTACGGGAGATTCCCGCGTCGGTCGGCTCCAAAGTCGCCGCCTATTCGGTCCGTTCGATCGAGGGATTGGAATCCGACGTCCGGTCGATTGTGTCGCAAATTCCGACGGAGCTCGTCTATGTCAGCATCGACAAGGATGTGCTGAACCGGAACGAGGCGGTAACCGATTGGGACCAGGGCAATGTCACGCTTCGCCAGCTGCTCGGCATTCTGGACGGCATCGCGTCGAGCCGGAAGATTGCCGGCGTCGACATCTGCGGGGAATACCCGTATTCGCCTGTCCATGCTTACCGCAAGGAAATCCGCAGGGCGCTCAACATCAACGAGCGAACGAACCGGGTGCTCGTGGATCGGGCGATCCGGTGGATCGAGCGCAAAGACGCATCATAACCATCCGCTTTCAACATATTTCGACATACTTCGGCATAGTTCAACAAAAATCTTGTCAACAGCTTTCATGACGAAAGCTGTTTTTTCTTTGATTGAAACTGAAAACGCTTGCACAGTATCATGGATTCAGACCGCAGTGGGATACTAATCGAAATCCGCTGCTCCAAATCCAAAGGAGGTTATTTTTCTCATGAATACGCAACCCGGCCCTTCCGGACAGGGGGCGAAAGTGGCCGTCCAGCGGTTCGGACGATTTCTGAGCGGTATGGTCATGCCGAATATGGGCGCTTTTATCGCGTGGGGACTGATTACCGCATTGTTTATTCCGACCGGCTGGATCCCGAACGAAAGCCTGGCTTCCCTTGTCGATCCGATGATCAAATACTTGCTTCCGCTGCTGATCGGCTATACGGGCGGTACGGCGATTCACGGAACGCGCGGCGGAGTGATCGGCGCCGTCGCGACGATGGGCGTCATCGTCGGTTCCGAAATTCCGATGTTTCTCGGCGCCATGATCGTCGGACCTTTGGCCGCCTGGATTTTGAAGCAATTCGACAAAGCGGTCGAAGGCAAAATCCGCTCGGGCTTCGAGATGCTCGTCAACAACTTCTCCGCGGGCATTATCGGCGGCCTGCTGGCGATCGGGGCGTTCAAAGTCATCGGGCCGGTGGTTCAAGGAATCAGTAAAGCGCTCGCTTCCGGCGTGCAATGGCTCATCGACGCGGGACTGCTTCCGCTGATCAATGTGCTGATCGAGCCCGGCAAAGTCCTGTTTTTGAACAACGCGATCAACCATGGCGTACTGGGTCCGATCGCGCTTGAGCAAGCGTCCAAGGCGGGCAAGTCCATTCTCTTCATGCTCGAATCCAATCCCGGACCGGGACTTGGCATTCTGCTCGCGTACTGGCTGTTCAGCAAGGGCAGCGTCAAGCAATCGGCTCCCGGCGCCATCATCATTCACTTTTTCGGCGGGATCCACGAAATCTACTTCCCTTACATTCTGATGAATCCCCGCCTGATTCTGGCCGCCATCGCCGGCGGCGTAGCCGGAGCGTTGACCTTTACCGCTACGGGGGCCGGGCTTGTGGCCACTCCGTCGCCCGGAAGCATCTTCGCCTACCTGGCCATGACGCCCAAAGGCGGTTACGTGCCGGTTCTTAGCGGGGTCTTGATTTCGGCCGCCGCATCGTTTATCGTAGCATCGCTGCTGCTGAAAACAAGCCGCAAGACGCAGGAAGAAGATCTGGATGCCGCTAAGGAAAAGGTAAAAGAAATGAAAGCCGCTTCCAAAGGGGAAGTGCCTGCGGCGGCCGCAGCGGCCGCTGAGGCTGCGGAAATCGTCAAATCGGCTTCCGAAGTCCAAAAAATCGTTTTCGCCTGCGATGCGGGCATGGGTTCCAGCGCCATGGGCGCCTCCATTCTGCGCAAGAAGCTGGAGGCGGCCGGCAGCAAGGTGAAGGTGACCAATTCGGCGATCAGCGACATTCCGGCGGACGCGGACATCGTCATCACGCAAAAAACGCTGACCGACCGCGCCAAGCTGAAAGCGCCGAACGCCGAGCACATCTCCATCGACAATTTTCTGAAGAGCCCTGCGTACGACGAGCTTGTCGAGCGTTTGAAACAATCCTAAACAGCGGCGCTTCGTAAGGCGCACAGGCGCTTGCGCTCAATTCAGAGATGAGGTTTAACCGGAATGAAATTGTCCAATCGGCAGCGCCGCCTGTTGAATTTGCTGCTTGACCGGAAGGAAGGAGCAACCGCAGGCGAATTGGCGGAAAAAGTTCAAACCAGCACGAGAACGGTTCACCGGGAACTGATGGAACTGGAGACGTTGCTGGCTGCCCACGGGTTGTCTCTCGTCAAAAAAACCGGCATCGGCATCGCGCTGGCGGAAAGCGGCGGCGATCTGGACAAGTTCCGGGAAGAGCTGCGCAAATCGGATACGTCGGAATTCTCGGCGGAAGAGCGCAAAGGATGGATGCTTTGCCGGCTGCTGGAGGAAGCCGAGCCGGTGAAGCTGTTTGCGCTGGCCAGCGACGTCCGGGCGGCGATTCCGACGGTAAGCCGGGATCTGGACGAGCTCGAGCCCCTGCTGGCTCAAAACGGCTTGCATTTGGTGCGGAAACGGGGCTACGGCGTGGAAATCCGGGGCCCCGAACGCTCCAAGCGCAACCTGATTGTCTGGATGGCGGAGGAATATTTGGACGCGTCCGATTTCTACGGGTCTTTGCGGGAGTATGCCGACCGCTGGCCGTTTGCCGGCCGGCTGCTCGAACTGGCCGGAAAGCCGTGGTTTCTGGCGGTTGAGCGGTCATTGTGGAAGGCGGGCGAGGATTGGATCCGAAAGTTGCAGGAGCCGGAATATACCCGTCTCCTGCTTCGGCTGTCGGTAGCCGTCGCCCGGATGAAGCGCGGCCATCCGGCGGAGCGTCCGCCGCGGAAAGCCGCCGGCCGCAGGAGAAACGCGGACGAGACCGTCAGGCGGCTCTTCGACGCGCTTGGGCTTGAATGGCGCGAGCCGGAAGCCGCGCATATGCACTCGCTGATCGAGGACGCCAAGACTTCCGCCGCCGAGACGTCCGTATCCTTTCTTCTTGACGCGAGCGGCTTGGAACTGGCGGAAAAAACCCTCGGGCTGATTCGGCGGGTCGGGGAACGGATCGGGCTTCCGCTCGATCAGGACCGGTCGCTGCTGGACGGCCTTGTGCGTCATCTCGGCCCTGCCCTGGAGCGGCTGTCCCGCGGGGAAGTGCCGAGAAATCCTTTGCTGGCGCAAATCCAGAAGGATTACGAGCGGTTATTTGCCGCCGTCCGGGAAGGCATGGACGCGTTGTGGCAAGACGTGCCCATTCCGGACGAAGAAATCGGCTATGTCGCGATGCATTTCGGCGCCGCGATCGAACGGTGGCAGATGGCGCCCAAGCACGTCAGGGCGCTTCTGGTGTGCACAAGCGGCATCGGCTCCTCGAAGCTGCTTGCGGTTAGGATTACCAAGGAAATTCCGCAAATCGAAATCATCGGCAATTATTCGTGGTACGAGGCTTCGCGCGTGCCGCAGGATCAATATGATTTCATTATCTCTACGGTCGACTTGCCGATCGAACCCGAACGGTATATCAAATTGAGCCCATTGCTGACCCGGGAGGAGACGGATAAGCTCCGGGGTTACATTCGCCGTCTTCCGGGCGACCCCAAGCCGCCGGCGCCCGAGGTGCCGGAGGAGGAACGTGGGGCGTGGGAGCGGCTCAAGCGCATGAACCAATCCCTTAACGAAATGGTCGTCGTTCTGGAAAGGTTCCGGGTCTATTCGCTCAACGTGCCGGTTTCCGCGGAAGAAGGCGCACTTAAGGCCGCGCTTTCCGCCATGCTCGCCAAGCTTAGACCCGGGAAGGCGGTCGCCGACGAAGCCAAGGTCGCGGAGCAGCTTATGGAAAGGGAACGCCAGGGCAGCGTCCTACTTCCCGAAACGCAGCTGGCTTTCTTTCATGTCAGAAGCGAGTGGGTCCGCGCTCCCGTCCTTGCGCTGTTCCGGCTGCAATCGCCGCTTCGGACGACACCCGCCACGGAGGCGAAACAAGCGTTTCTGATGCTGGCTCCTGCCGGCGCAAGCGAAGAGACGCTGGAAGTGCTGAGCGAAATCAGCGCGCTCCTGCTGGATCCGGAAGCCGGCCGCCTGCTTCGGGAAGGCGATGAGGACGCCATCCGGGCGTTTTTCTCGAAGCAGTTGGAAATATACATTAAAACAAAACCGGAATGGAGAGAACCATCATGAGTTTTTTATCCAAACAAAAAATTAAGCTGAACGTAAAAGTCAACGACAAATTCGAGGCCATTCGCCTTGCCGGGCAATTACTGGTCGAAGCGGGACATGTCGAAGCGGGTTACGTGGAAAAAATGGTCGAGCGCGAAACGCTGTCGTCCACGTATCTCGGCGGCGGTCTTGCCCTGCCTCACGGAACGAACGATTCGAAGCACTTGATCCGTTCCACGGGCATGTCCATTCTGGTGCTTTCGGACGCCGTGGACTTCGGCGGGGAGCCGGTGCGTCTGGTCATCGGGCTTGCCGCCGTCGGCGACGAGCACCTGGAGGTTTTGTCCAGCCTGGCGTTGATGGTGTCCGAGGACGAGGAAATGGAACGCATCCTGAAGGCCTCTTCGGAGGAAGAACTGCTTGCCATCTTTGAGAAAGGACTGCAGCTTTCATGAAGGCCGTTCATTTCGGAGGAGGAAACATCGGCCGGGGCTTTATCGGTCTGCTGCTGTCCCAAGCCGGTTACCGGGTGGAATTTGTCGACGTGAACGACGAGCTGGTCCGGCTCCTTCAGGAGCGGGGAGCGTACACGGTCCGGCTGGCCAATGCGGAAGCGGAAGAAACGGTTGTCCAAAACGTTACTGCGATCCACGGCAATGATACGGAGCGGGTGGCGCAGGCGATCGCCGAAGCGGAGGTGGTGACGACCGCGGTAGGCGCGGGCGTGCTGAAGCACATCGCCGGCGCCATCGCCAAAGGCATCGAGCGCCGTCTGGCCTTGTCCGAGAAGCCGCTGCACGTTATCGCCTGCGAGAACGCCATCGGCGCCAGCACCCGGCTGAAGCAGCTCGTCTTCGAGCTTCTGCCCGAGGGGATTCGGGAACGCGCCGAACGCTTCGTCGCTTTTCCCGACGCCGCCGTCGACCGGATCGTGCCGATTCAGCAGCACGAAGACCGGCTGGCCGTTACCGTCGAGCCGTTCTACGAGTGGGTGGTGGACCGTTCCGCGATGCTGGACGGTTATCGCGAAATTCCGGGCGTGCACTATGTCGACCGGCTTCAGCCGTATATTGAGCGGAAGCTATTTACGGTCAATACGGGCCATTGCACCGCGGCGTACCACGCTTATGCCCGCGGCGGCGAAAACGGCTACCGCACCATTCAGGAAGCGATGGGCGACCCGTCCGTCGTCGCGGAAGTGCGCGGAGCGCTCGGAGAGACGGGCGCGGTCCTGACCCGCCAGTACGGCTTCGATGAAGCCGAGCATGCCAAATACATCGAGAACATCCTGGAGCGGTTCCGCAATCCGTTCCTGACGGACGAAGTGGTCCGGGTCGGACGTTCGCCGATCCGCAAGCTGTCGCCGGACGAACGGCTCGTCCGCCCGTTAACAATCGCGCGCGAACTTGGCATCGAAACGCCTTATCTCATCAAGGCGATCGCGGCGGCCCTGCTGTTCGATTACCCCGAAGATCCGGAGGCGAAGGAGCTTCAGCAAACGCTGCGGGAGTTTGGAGTTTCCGAAGCGGTCGCCCGGTATACCGGACTGGCCGAAAGCGATCCTCTGCACGCGCGGATTCTCGATTCCTACGAGACGCTTAAGAACAACAACCCGCATACGAAAGGAAGTGCCGCGCGATGACACGATACTTCAAAGGCATCGGGGCTTCGCCCGGGATCGCCATTGCGAAAGCTTATCCGCTGAAATCGGAAACGTTCGTTCCGGAAAAACGGACCGTCGACGATCCGGAGCGGGAAGTGGAGCGTTTTCGCGAAGCGGTCAAGCAGGCGCAAGATGAGCTGGAGCTCATCCGCCGGCAAACCGAAGAGAAGCTCGGCCAGGAAAAAGCGGAAATCTTCGAGGGTCATCTGCTGATTCTGGAGGACCCCGAGCTGATCGATACGATTGAGGGGAACATTCGGGATAACGCGGTCAATGCGGAATTCGCGCTGCACGAAGCGTCGGCGTTTTTCGTCGAAACGCTGCTTCAACTGGACGACGAAACGCTCCGGGGCCGGGCGGCGGATGTTAAGGACGTATGCGGGCGCGTCATGAACCGTTTACGCGGAACGGAATCCGCCGATTTGTCCGGCATTTCCGAAGCGTGCATCGTGATCGCGTCCGATTTGACGCCTTCGGATACGGCCCAGCTCAATCTCGAAACGGTCTACGGATTTGCGACCGAAGTGGGCAGCCGCACTTCCCACTCGGCGATCATGGCCCGTTCGCTGGGCATTCCGGCGGTCGTCGGTGCGGGCGAGGCGCTGCGCGAAATCCGGCCCGGCGCATGGGTCGTGCTGGACGCGGAAGAAGGAGTGGTCGTAGCCGATCCTTCGCCGGAAGAGCTTGAGGAATACCGCAAGAAAAAAAGCCGCTACGACGCCCGCAAGGCGGAGCTTGCGCAGTGGGTGAACCGTCCGAGCGTGACCCAAGACGGCCATCGCGTCGAACTTGCCGCTAACATCGGCCAGTTGGAAGACGTGCAGAAGGCGCTTGACAACGGGGCGGAAGGGATCGGCCTGTTCCGCACGGAATTTTTGTACATGGGGCGCGACCGGCTTCCGACGGAGGACGAACAATTCAACAGCTATAAATACGTGCTGGAGAAAATGAACGGCAAACCGGTCGTCATCCGGACGCTCGATATCGGCGGGGACAAGGAGCTTTCGTATATGGAACTGCCGAAGGAAAGCAATCCGTTCCTCGGACAGCGGGCGCTTCGCCTCTGCCTGACGCGGCCGGAGCTGCTTCGAACGCAGCTTCGGGCGCTGCTTCGGGCCAGCCGGTACGGCAACCTGAAGATTATGTTTCCGATGATCGCCGTGCTGGACGAACTGCTGGCGGCCAAGCGGATGCTGGAGGAAGAGAAGGCGAAGCTGATCGAAGAAGGCGCGGAGCTGGCGGAAACGATCGAAGTCGGCATGATGATCGAAGTGCCGGCCGCGGCGATCGCGGCGGACCAGTTCGCCAAAGAAGTCGATTTTTTCAGCATCGGGACCAACGATCTCATTCAATACACGATGGCGGCGGACCGGATGAACGAATCGGTGTCGTATTTGTACCAGCCGTGTCATCCGTCGATTCTCCGGCTGATCCGGATGGTCATCGACGCGGCGCGCCGGGAAGGCAAGTGGGTCGGCATGTGCGGCGAGATGGCCGGAGACGAAACCGCGATTCCGCTGCTGCTCGGGTTGGGTCTGCATGAATTCAGCATGAGCCCCGGCAGCATTCTTCCGGCGCGCGAACAGATCGGCAAGCTGTCTTACGGCGAGTGGACCGCGCTTGCCGACCGGGCGCTGCAATTCGCCAGCCAAGACGACGTTCAAACGTTCGTGCGCCAACAACTTTCGGGAGGGGACAACAAGTGATTGCAAAAACGTTCACGGTAGTCAATCCGACGGGATTTCACGTGCGGCCGACCAAAGCATTCGTCCAGGCCGCCGCTGGGTTTCCGTGCAAAATAACGGTTTCCAGCAAAGGAAAAAAAGCGAACGGCAAGAGTTCGCTCAGCATGCTGACCTTGGGCATTGCCCAGTATGACGAAGTGACGCTGGAAATCGACGGCGAACAAGAAGAACAGGCGATGGAAACGCTGGGTAAACTGCTGACGCAGGTGCACGAATAAGCGGCAACGCAAACGCAGTGGCAGGAACGGGCAAAAGACGCTGAACGGCGCTCTTTTGCCCGTTTTTTTGATGAGAGGGAAAGCCCTCCGCTTCAAGCCGGGGCTTGAAGCGGAGGCCGCGAGGGCAATGAGAACGCAAATAATCAGCGGCGGCGTTTGCGCAGGCCGGCGAGGCGCGGTCCGCCGCGGAAATCGTGGGGACCGGTTCCTCCGCAGAAGACGTCTTTGCAGGAGACGGTAAAAACGTGGTGCGGAACCGGCACGCAATGATGGCGGCGGATCACTTCAATCGGATGAATCACTTGAACGACCTGCGGATGAAAGTAGTCTTCGTAAACGATTTCCGGCGGATCGACGACGGATTGGGCCGGACAAGGGGAGTGTCCGTGATGGGAAGACAAGGCATTCATCTCCTTTCGTTGGGTTTTTACAATATACGAAAGGATAAATGCATACGCTTGTATGGATGCCTAAAGAGGCCGGAGTCCCGATTATTCCGCGCATGCATAGCTGCGCCTTCGGCTTGATGGCCGGGAAACGAATCGGCTTTGGGAACCCGGCCGCCGAACATGAACCTGCGGCTGCCCTGCGGATCTCCGGGAATATTTTGGCGGCCGGCTAGCCACAATGATAGAAGATTTGCTTCCAGCGGCAGTCAAGGAGGGTTAAGGAGAAGGTGGAAAACAAAGGACATGCGGCGGACGGATCGATCCGCCGAATTAGGCTGTGGCTGGCTGTGGCCGTGGCGATCGGGAGCCTCTCGGCGGGCTCCCTGTCTGCGGCCGCGGCGGCCGAGCCGATTCCGATGACGCCGGAACCGACCGAAACGTCTAGCCGGATCGCGATCGTCATTGACGATTTCGGCAACAGGATGAAGGGGACGAAGGAAATGCTGGAGCTGCCGGTTCACCTGACCGCGGCGGTCATGCCGTTCCTTCCGAGCACCCGTGAAGACGCGGAGCTTGCCCATGCCAAAGGCCATGACGTCATCGTTCATTTGCCGATGGAGCCGGTGCGGGGCAATCCGAACTGGCTTGGGCCGAAAGCGATTCTGACGTCGCTGCCGGACGAAGAGATCCGCAAGCGGGTCGAGGAGGCCATCGCCGACGTGCCGCATGCGGTCGGCATGAACAACCATATGGGCTCCAAGGCGACGGCCGACGAGCGCGTCATGCGGGTGGTGCTTCAGGTGTGCAAGGAGAAAGGGCTGTTTTTCCTGGACAGCCGGACCTCCTACAAAACCGTCGTGCCGAAAGTCGCCCGGGAGCTCGGCGTTCCGCTGCTGCAGAACGACGTGTTTCTCGACGACGTTTACACGGCCAATCACGTCGCGCGGCAGCTTGCCGTCGTCAGAAAGAAGCTGGAGAAGGACGAGAAATGCGTCGTGATCGGCCACGTCGGGCCGCCGGGGCTCATTACCTCGGGAGCGCTGAAATCGGCCATTCCGGAACTGCAGAAGAAGGTCAAATTCGTTACGCTGTCGCAGATACTGCCGGACGAGGCGCTTAAGACGGGCCAATAACGGCGAGGCTGTCCCTTGCGCAAGTTTATTGCTAAGGGACGGCCTCATGCATCTTTCCGCACCCGCCGGCGATCCGGTTCGTCCGTCTCTACGGGGCGATGCAGCGATAAAAGAAAATGCCTTCGGCAATGGCCGCCGCAACCCGCGTCTGGCCGCGCGGGGACGTCAGCATGGCCCGGTCTCCGTCATGGTTCAGGAACCCGGTTTCGACGATGACGCTCGGCACCTTGATCCGGTTCAGCATATAGTATTTGCCGCCGGATTGCGGGAGGCGGCGCGTATTTTGCTGGCGGTTCAAGGCTTGCTGGATGAAGGAAGCAAGCAGGGCGCTGCGGCCTTCCTTCTGGTGAATGACGAGGGGGCCGCGTTTTTTCCCTTTCGGCGACCAGTTGACATGGATGCTGACAAACAGCTTGGCTTCGATCTCCTCGGTCAAGCTTCCGCGCTGCGACAAATCCCTCATATGTCGCGATGCCCGGTGCCAGCGGTTGTCGTCGCTCAGCGCGTAATCGCCGGTCCGGTTCAGGACCGCCCGAACGCCGCGGCTTTTCAGAATCAAGTAGAGCTTGCGGGCGATGGCCAGATTGATGTCTTTTTCCAAAATATCCTTGTAATGCGTCCCGGAATCGATGCCGCCGTGTCCCGCGTCGATCAGGACATCGGCCACCGGCAGGCTGTGCGGGGTTTGGACGGCCGCTTTGCGATCGTCCTCTTCGAAACTGCCGTCTTCCGGGGTTGCCGCCGCAGGCAGCGGAACGCTCCATGCCAGCGTGGCTGCTGTCAGGATGGCGATGCCAAGCTTGCGAACGATGGAGGACCTCATGGGGATTTACCCTCCTTCCGAAACGGATTTTCTTCCTTTAGCGTGGCTCGTGAAAGCGGCTCCCATGCAGAGAAGGCCAAAATTTCGCCGCGTTTGGGAAATTCGCCGGCCGGGCATGATATAGATAGCAAGCCATAAAGGGGGAATTGCGGATGAACGACGGATTGGAATGGCTCAAATGGGTGGCGAACCGGTTCGCGGTTTACCTGACGACTCCGGCCGAAAGCCGAAAAGAGCTTCGGCGGCAGCGCAAGCAGATCCGCGAGCCGTGGGGCGTCCGCTGGTTTGGAATGCTGGCCGTAGGCATCCAGTTATGGTGGCAAGACCGGAGAAAAAACAAGCCGCACGTACCGGGCTCATAGGCCGGAACCTGCGGCTTTCGTTCGTTGTCGGAGCTTCTTGCTCTTATTATCGATAAAACAGTCCGAGATCCTTGAGCGTTTCCGCCGGAATAAACCGAAGCCCCGCCATGTCCAGCGCAAGATCGAGCCGGGAGGACGACCATTCCTGGTACCCGACGACCGGCAGCGCATACAGCATCGATTCGCCGAACGGCGTGGCGACAAACCGCAGATGGCCCTTCGCATCCAGTCTTTGCTTGAGTTTGGCGCCGTCTGACGCATAAGGCCGTTCGTCCATCAGCCAGGGAAGCCGCTCGTACGGATCGAAGGTTTCGTTCAGCGTAAGGAGGGCCGGACGGTCGTCCGCATCCGGCACGGGAGGACCGCTTGTCCGGCTTGCGGAAGCGAGCCGGGCCTTGAGCTCCGCCCAGCCGTCCGGCCGGATCGGGAGCAGCTCGGCGGTTTTGGCGTCGAGCCAGTACGTATCTTCTCCCGTGTTCACTTCCCACATGGCGGCGAAAGGATGAAAGTAATGCCGCGTCGCCTGATACGATCCGGATTCGGCATCCCGGGACCGGATCAACCCGTTTTCGACGAGCGACCGCTTGAGCGCAGCAGCGTCGAACAGCGGCTGGGCGCCCGTTCCGTATTCGCCCAATCGGAAGGAGCCGTCTTCGGCGGCATAGAGGATCAAGTATCCGACCGCTCGCCCGTCCTTCAGTACGGTGGCGATCCAGGCATGCGTTCCGGGCCCGAGCGCTTCGATTCGCGAGGCCGCGTTCCGCCATTGCGCAAAAGGCGCTTCCTGCGCCAGTCGGCCGATCCACCGCTCCGCTTCGGCGTTCAGCTTCGCCTCCAAACCCGCCTGCTCGGGCGCCGGCGGTTCCAGAGCCAGCGAAGCGCTCTGCACCGAGGCGAAGCGAAGCGTCTGCGCCGCTCCGCCGGCCGGCAGTGCGGCCGATGGCGTTCCGGAGAGCGCGGCGACAGCGCCCGGCGGGATGACGGCGGCCGCGGCCGCAACGGGCGCCGCGGCGGCAAGCGCGGCAATGAGCATCGCCCGGAGTACAAGACGATTCCGTCCATGCCGGCGGCGATTCACGTTGATTTTCATTTCGATTCCACCTGCCCTTTGATCTTCTTCCCAGCGCTGCGGTCGTTTGCGATGCTGGTCTTCATGCGGACAAGCCATCGGACAATCGGACGGGCGTACTGCCCGTTCTCTTGCATTGTAGCGGACAAGCCTTGCCGATGCTGTTGAAACGTGACCGCGTTTTTTCGCCGAGGAGGAACGGTTGTGTCGATTGGTGCTTTCTATTTCTTTACCCGATTCCCGGCAGGTGAAAAAGACCGCAATTCATGACGGACATCGTCACGCGGGGCCGGTACTGCCAGTCGATTTCTTCGGAGCGCTGCTTCAGCCTCGCTCGGAGCGCCTCCTTCGGCTCGCCTTCCTCCGCCTGATCGATCATCGGCCGGTAATAGGCTTCCAGCCGGGCGAGCTCGTCCAGCCTGCGCTCCTCGGCTTCGGCCGCCCACTGGAAATCGGCGGCTTTCAGCTTGCGCTCCAGCGCATGCTCCAACTGCGCCATCGCCTTGCGCAGCGACAGCCCGTTCGGAAGCAGGTGGACGTTCGGGGGCAGCTTGGGCGTCAGCCGGCGTTCCCGCACCCGCTCCAGAAACGCTTCGTCGATGACGCCCGTCGCCAGCGAAATGCCCCAGCCGTACAGCTCCTCGCGCTTCATGTCGCATTCGTAGCCGACTTTGAAGTTGACGCCGAGCCAAGCCGTATAGGGAACGGAGCCGAGCGGGCCGACGCCGGTCCGCTTGGGCGGCTCCTCGAACATCGTGACGCAGCGTCCGAACTGGCGGACGGATTCGAAGATTTGATCGAGCCGCCGCGAGCCGAAGTAAACGTCGTCGCGAATGACGCGGGGACCGTTCTGCAGCAAGGGCATGGGCATTCCGGCAGCAGGCTGGGTTCCGGCTTGGGGCTGAACCTGCGGCTGGGCCCCGGCTTGGCCATCCCGCGCCGCCTCCGGCCCGGATGGCTCCGCTTCGGACGGATGCACGAAGCTCCAGCGGAACGTCATCGTCTCCGGCTCGGCGCCGGTCCGGTCGACAAAGCTCCAGTAATACGGGCGGTTCGTCAGCGCGCGGTCGGCATCCGGCGACAGCTTCACGGTGACGTGTGTCGGGCTTTTCTCGATAATGCTGCTGCCCGTTGCTTCCAGATAGGAGATGACAAAGCGTTGCACTTGCTTGGCGTTCATGTCCGTTCACTCCCGCTGTCGTTGATTCCGCGTCTGCAGCAGCGCATCGCCGAGACCGTCGATCCGGCTGCGCAGTTCCCGCTCGTCGGCGGATTCCAGCAGCATTTTGGCAAGCCTCCGCTCCAGCGATTCTTCGCGTTCGATCCGCTCCACGATTTCGTCCAGCTCGCCGATCACCGTTTCGAACATATTGATTTTTTCGTGAAGCAAATGCAGAATATGCTCCTCGATCGTCCCGAGCGTGCACAGGTTGAAGATGCGGACGTCTTCGGTCTGGCCGAGCCGGTGCACGCGCCCGATCCGCTGTTCGACCCGCATCGGATTCCAGGGGAGGTCGAAATTGACGATATGGTGGCAAAATTGCAGGTTGATCCCTTCGCCTCCCGCCTCGGTGGCGACAAGCACCTGCGCCCTGCGCCGGAACAGGTCCATCATCCAGTCCTTCTTGCCCCGGTTCATGCCTCCGCGGTACGGCACGGCAGACAGGCCGTGCTCCTTGAAATAACGGAGCAGGTATTCCTGCGTCGCCCGGTATTCCGTAAAAACGATGACTTTTTCGCCGATGTTCTCGACAAGCTTCATGGTGGCCTCGGCTTTGGTGTTCGCCTGGATGCTGCGAATCAGCTCGACCAGCTCCCAAATCCGGGCGTGCAGCGGGGAATCGGGCGGGATTTTTTTCGACAGGTTGATCAAGGTCAGAAAGACGGCGTCGCGGCTTGAGCACACTTCCCGCTGCAGCGTCACGAGCGAGAGCATGCTGGCCAGGTCGCCCCGCTCGGCTTGCGCGTGCTGCCGGACATATTGCGTCACGCCGTCGTACAAGGCCTGCTCGTCTGGAGACAGCCGCAGCGGCACGTTGGTGACCGTGCGCTTGGTGAACTCCAGGCCGCCGTCGCTGCGCCGGTTGCGGATCATGACCTGGCCGAGCGCCTCTTGCAGCTTGTCTTCGTTTTTGGCGACCCGGCGGCCAACGACGAAGTTGGCGGCGAACTCGCCCTCGCCTCCCAATTGTCCGGGCTTGAGCAGCGTAATCAGGTTGTACAGCTCGGACAAATCGTTCTGCACGGGCGTGGCGGTCAGCAGCAGGCAGTATTTTTTGCGCAGGTCGCTGACGAATTGGTAGTTGCCGGTTTTTTTGTTTTTCAGCTTGTGCGCTTCGTCGATGATGAGCATGTCATATTCGCTTCCGTGCAGGAAGGAGCGGTGCGGCTCGCGCTTGGCCGTATCCATCGAGGCGACGACGATGTCGTGCTCCCAGTGATACATTTTTTTGTGCGCGACGGCGGGAATGCCGAACTTGCCGTTGAGCTCCCGCACCCACTGCAGGACAAGCGAAGCGGGGACCAGAATGAGCGCGCGGCGGACAAGTCCGCGGACGAGATACTCTTTCAGCACTAGGCCGGCCTCGATGGTTTTGCCGAGACCGACTTCGTCGGCCAGAATCGCTCTGCCCCTCATTTCGTACAGGACGCGGCGCGCCGTTTCCGTCTGGTGGGGGAGCGGCGTAAATCCGGGCAGCAGCCGCAAGCACTGCAATTCGTGAAAATCGGCGACGCGCCGGGCTTCTTCGGCCTCCCAGGCCATTTGGTACAGCGACCAGTCGTCCCAAGGCCCGTTGCGCTCGATTCGGCGCTCCAGTTCCTCGAACGCGCTCCGGTCGACGTGCAGATCGACGAGCGGATGAAGCTTGCGTGCCGGTTGGGCGGCGCGGTCCGGCGCGGCCGGCGTCTCGCTCCGGGAACCGGAAGAAGCGGCGGAATCGGGTTCGGCGGCGGGCTGCGGGAGACGGTCCTCTTGAATCGCCGGCGTTCCGGACGGTTGCGAAGCGGGTTGAATGGGCACGTGTCGGTCCTCCTTCTCGTTGCTGTCGCAGGGACAATCTTTCTTTGTTTAGTATGAGCAATCGGAACCTTTTCAAAACAAGCGGGCGGCGCAAAAGGGAGAAAACGGGAGCATGCCGGAACAGGCCGCCGCCAGGCCCGGCTGAGCCCGTCTGATGTCGCGAAAGGCCGGTGGAAATACAATATGTTGTATATTAAAATAGAATTTACGCACAATATATAGTAAAATGTACATACTTTACGGTATTGTTGCGTAGGATTCGCGATTTGCTTGCGGAAATCGATTCGTGATTCGATACGAAGCCAAAGGGAGAGGGTGCAACGGATGTCTACGACGACGAACAAAGCTCGGCTTGAGGGATTGAGCGAAAAAATATTTTTGGACCGTTACGCCTGGAAAAACGCGAATGCGGACGACGCCAAGGTCGGGGATGTCGTTCTCGTGCTGACGAAGGACGATCCGAAGTTTCCGACCAAGGAGGTCGGGGAAATCGTAAGCCGCAGCGGCCGTCAAGTTACGGTCCGCTTAAGAAGCGGCGAACTGGTCGAATCGACTGTCGAGAAGCTTACGCTGACGATCGAAAAGACGCCGGAAGAAATGTGGGACCGCCTGGCGAACGCGATGGCCTCGGTCGAGGCGACGGAGGAGAAGCGGAAGGAGTGGAACGCCAAGTTTCGCTGGCTGCTGGACGACTGGAAGCTGGTTCCGGGCGGCCGAATCGCGGCGGGAGCGGGAGCCAGCGACGAGCTGACGCTGTTCAACTGCTACGTCATTCCTTCTCCGCACGACAGCCGCGGCGGCATCATGAAGACGCTGAGCGAGATGACGGAAATTATGGCCCGCGGCGGCGGGGTCGGCATCAACCTGTCGTCGCTTCGTCCGCGCCGGGCCGTTGTCAAAGGCGTCAACGGCACTTCGAGCGGCTCCGTCTCCTGGGGCGGGCTGTTCAGCTACACGACCGGCCTGATCGAGCAGGGGGGAAGCCGGCGCGGGGCGCTCATGCTGATGATGAACGATTGGCACCCGGACGTCGAGGAATTCATCACGGTGAAGCAGACGCCGGGACGGGTGACGAACGCGAACCTGTCCGTTTGCGTGAGCAACGCCTTTATGCGGGCGGTCAAGGAAGACCTCGACTGGGAGCTGGTCTTTCCGGATACGTCCGACCCCGAATACGACGAAGTATGGGATGGGGACCTGGAGAAATGGAAGCGGCTCGGCAAGAAGGTCGTGACCTACCGCACCGTCCGGGCGCGGGAGATTTGGAACACGATCATCGAATCCGCTTGGAAGTCGGCCGAGCCGGGCGTCGTGTTCATGGAATATTACAACCAGATGTCCAACAGCTGGTATTTTAATCCGATTATCTCGACCAATCCCTGCGGGGAACAAGGTCTGCCCGCGTGGGGCGTATGCAACCTGTCGGCGATCAATCTGTCCAAGTTCTACGATGCCGGCAAGCACGACGTCGCCTGGGACGAGCTGGCCCGCGTCGTCCGTTACTCGACCCGTTTTCTGGACAACGTGATCGACAAGACGCCGTATCATTTTCCGGAAAACGAAGCGAACCAGAAAAAGGAGCGCCGCATCGGCCTGGGCACGATGGGACTCGCGGAGCTGCTCATTCGCCTGGAAATCCGGTACGGCAGCCCGGAGAGCCTGGCGTTTCTGGATAAGCTGTACGGATTTATCGCCCGCGAGGCTTATCTGGCTTCGACGGAAATCGCGGCGGAGAAAGGCTCGTTCCCCGCGTTCGAGGCCGACAAGTTCCTGCAAAGCGGCTTTATGAAAAACATGGCCGAAGCGTTCCCGGAAGTGGCGGAAGCGGTGCGGAGCAAAGGCATGCGGAACGTGACCGTCATCACCCAGGCGCCGACGGGTTCCACGGGGACGATGGTGGGCACCTCCACCGGCATCGAGCCTTATTTCGCGTTCGAATATTACCGGCAAAGCCGCCTCGGCCTCGACAAACAGTACGTGCCGATCGCTCAGGAGTGGAAAGAAGCGCATCCGGGCGAGGAGCTGCCGCCGTGGTTTGTGACCGCGATGGATTTGTCGGCCGAAGACCATATCCGCGTTCAAGCGGCCATTCAGCGCTGGGTGGACAGCTCGATCTCGAAGACGGCGAACTGCCCGGCCGACTTTACCGTCGAAGAAACGGCCAAGCTGTACGAGCTTGCGTTCGAGCTCGGCTGCAAAGGCGTCACCATCTACCGCGACGGCAGCCGGGACACGCAGGTGCTCAGTACGTCGAAGGACGATAAAGGCGATAGCGGCAAGGAAAAAGCCACACCAGCGGAGAACGGAGCGTCCGGCGAGGCGGCCGCGGCTTCGGACAACGCGGCGATCGGCGGGCTGAACGCCGCGCTGAACGCGAACGTAACGCCGGAGCAGGCGAAGGTGTTCGACAAGCAGTACAAGAGCCGGCCGAAGGTGCTCCGCGGCGCGACCTACAAGTTCAATACGCCGTTCGGCATGGCCTATATTACGGTGAACGACATCGACGGCACGCCGGGGGAAATCTTCCTCAACGTCGGCAAAGCCGGTTCCGACGTGTTCGCCATGGCGGAGGCGCTCGGCCGCGTCTGCTCGCTGTTCCTGCGGTACGGCGACCACGGCAACAAGGTGCAGCTGCTTATCAAGCACCTGAAGGGCATCGGCGGCACGGGAGCGGTCGGCTTCGGGCCGAACCGCGTCGAATCGATCGCCGATGCCGTCGCCCAAGCGCTGGAGCTGCACATCGGCCTTCTGCGGGAGGAGCAGGCGGCGTCCAAGGAGCTTCCGGCCGCAGCAGCCCGCAGCGCCGCAGACGGCGGCAAGGCTGCGGCGGCGGTCCCGCCGGTCGTTCCGTATACGTCGACGGACCTCTGCCCGTCCTGCGGCTCGGCCTCGCTGCTGTACGTCGAAGGCTGCAAGACGTGCGCGAACTGCGGGTACAGCAAGTGCAATTGAACTTGATGAGAATGCGATAAAATATCATATGTGAAATTCCATAATTAACTGGAATTGGTTCAAAATTAGTTAGATATTTTATTGCTGAATTAATAGGATTCGAATAAAAATACGAAAAAATGAATAAAGTTTCAAAATGACCAGACAGCGATGCTGCTTTCTGGTCATTTTCCGTTTATCAACCCCATATTTATCAGCAATACGATGGCATTTCTATCTCATGGAACTTACGATTCCACAAACACTCGCCACCGGCGCCTGTTTTGACGCGGAAGCGAAAGAAAGAACTTTCCATTGAATTCCAACGTCTAACAAATAGGATTATTTTCGATTATTTGATGGACGGAGAGGAGACACGGTTTATGGATAAAGGATGGGTACCGACGCTGCTTGCCGTCGTACTCGTAATGATGGTAGCCGGCGCAATCAAACAATCGCTGCAGTATGCGCCTGCAACTCCTGTTTCGAATCAGTATTCGCCCCAGGAAGCGTCTGTCGAGGAGGGCGTCGGAAAAAATGGGGCGGACGCTCCCAAGCCGGCTGACGAGGTCTCCGAAGCAGAAGAAAAACGTGCGCTTGAGCCGGGTGCCGACGCATCCGAAGCGGCGAAGTTATCGATTGTGGTCGGTGACGACGTCAAGTTGGAAACCTCATTGGAGCACGAAACGGCGACGTTCGATGGAACGGAATACACGATCGAGCCCTATGGCGTGATCTTCGCGGTGCGAACGGATATGGGTGAACCTGTTGTAGAGGGCGAGAGAATCGTTTTTTCGAGAGATTTGTCGGGAGAGGCAACGATATCGTATGAAGTGATGGAGAATACGTCTTTGAATGAAGCAGTGGTCAAGGAACTGCAAGATCACGAGGACTCTTTCTACGGTGAGTTTATCGAGACCACCTCAAAAGGCGGTCTGAAGGGCAAACACAATCAATATAAAGATGATTCCGTCTTTTCCGGCGTTTTTTTCTACGAGTTCGATCGACATGTTCTTCGGATCGATTATCGATGTCCGATCGCCGCCGTCGACCCAATGGTTCGAATCGTAAATGAAACCGTAGATTCGGTAAAGATGCGAATATAATCTGCCCGTTAGCTTAATGGCGCATGGCCAGTCTATCCTGAAAATATCGTTCGGCGAGAGAACTAAATTCCCAAGCACCCCGCCGGGAAATTGTCCTCCTATATCCAGCCCTATCGGGAACTCCCAGCGCTCGAAGTTCGCGGTTTCGTGGTTCACTTTGAAGTGGATGTCCGTACCTTGTGGGTACGGGCTTTTTTATGTTTTTCTCACAACATACGATGGTTGCCTCCAGAAAAGGAAGAGTCAAGATGAACCCTAACCTGAATACCACGCCGTTGCAAGAACGAACGATAGCTGAGGAACTTTTGCCTAAAGGAACGGGCCCTAAAATGAACATGCATTCATGCGGCAATGCAGGGATGTGCAAGAAGACACGGAAGGTTTGCAAACCCGTATCGACGCTGCGGGCATAACAACCTTTTTTGAAAAGACGCTTGACATGGAATGCATTTCATACTTTACGCTGTGTGCGAACAGAAGCTCCGGCCCTATGCCGGCAATCGGCAGGCGTTCGTTGCGTTCCGGGAGTGGTAAGGAGGTGAAATTGAAAAGGCTTTCTTAAGGCTTGTCAAAAGACGTTGTTTTTCCGGGTGCCGCATCGTTAACGCCGCTTGGCAAATATGAACCGCTGGAGGGGAATGTCCATGAAACAAGAAAATGCACTCAACAACATATTGGAAGCCGATTTTAAGCTGAATGAACGGCCGAACCATGAACCGCTTCGCGTGCTTAGCGAAGAGGATTGGAAATTCTGGAAGGAGAACGGTTACGTCGTTGTTCCGAATGCGGTCCCGCAAGAAAATCTCGACCGTCTGGTCAATTTGATTTGGGAGTTTGAAGAGAAAAATCCGAACGATTCCTCGACCTGGTATAAGCCCGCACGCCGGGAGATCCAGATGAAAGAACTCGTAAATACGGGAATGGTGGAGCTTTATAACCATCAATATCTGTGGGATAACCGGATGAATGAAAGGGTTTATCAAGCTTTTGTCGATATTTGGGGTACGGAACGTCTTTGGGTCAGCATCGACCGCTGCAACCTGAACCTCCCTATTCGCCCAGGTTATGAGTATAAAGGATTTATCCATTGGGACGTAAACACTTCTCTGGATCCGCTTCCTGTCAATGTTCAAGGCATTCTCACCTTGGCGGATACCGATATCGACATGGGCGGGTTTCAATGCATCCCTGAATTGTACCGGAATTTCCATGAATGGGTCAAAACGCAGCCCGCCGACCGGGATCCGTACAAACCGGATACCACCGGATTTACGCCGACCAAGGTGGTAGCGAAAGCCGGAGACCTGATTATTTTCCACAGCATGCTCGCGCACGGCATCCGGGCCAACCATTCCGCCAAGCCGCGTCTGGCGCAATATATTTCCATGTTCCCCGCACAAGAGTATAACGAGGAGCTGCGGCAATCCCGAATTGAATCCTGGAGAGACCGCATCCCGCCGAAAGGGATGGCATTCCCGGGGGATCCGCGAAATTGGGAGCAAACGAAATACGAGAGAGCCAATTTGACAGAGTTAGGCGAAAAATTGCTCGGATTGAAAAATTGGTAACCGGGTTTGCAGCACTTTTTAGATGCCGTGCGAGCGGATTTTGCCTATTCCTTGGCGGTCGGCTCGGGCGGCCTCTTTTTTCGCCGACAGATGATATAAAATAAAAGAAAGGAGGGCTGTTCAGATGGCTAATATTAAAGAAATCGCCAAGAAAGCGAACGTGTCCGTGTCCACGGTTTCTCGCGTTTTGAACGGTCACGATTATGTCAGCGATGAAAAGCGGGAAGCGGTTTTAGCGGCGATCGAGCAACTGAATTACACGAGAAATATGAATGCGGTTCACTTAATTAAAGGGAAAACCAATGTCATTGGCGTGATGCTTCCTTTCATTAACCACCCCTATTTTTCAAGATTGTTGGAAGGGATTTCAGCCAGTGCGTTACAGAAAAACTATCAGTTGATGCTTTGCCAAACCGACTACAAGGAAGAAATTGAAATCAAAGTGCTCGATATGCTGAAAATGAAACAGATTGACGCCGTGATTATTTGCTCGAAACATTTGCCCTTGGACCGGATTGAACCCTATACCCGCTATGGCCCCATTGTCGCGTGCGAAGACGTCGGGGATTCATTGGTGTCGTCCGTTTTTCTAGACCATTACACGAGTTTTTATAATGGGATGCGCTATTTAATCGACCGCGGTCATCGATCCATTGGATTTTGCTTGGGGAGAAGCAGCGGCGTGAACAGCCAAATGCGCCGTAAGGCGTACGAGGATGCGCTGGCTTTGATTCACGAACCGGTCAGAGAGGAATGGATCTTTTATCAAACTTACCGAATTGAAGACGGCGTGAAATTGATGCGGGACATGCTGCAGATGGAAAAACGGCCTTCCGCGATGCTGGTCACCAACGATCAGGTCGCTGCGGGAATGATCATTGAAGCGAAAAAGAACGGCTTAACCGTTCCGGACGATTTGGCGGTTATCGGGTTCGACAATCAGCCGATCGCTGAAGTTTTTAATTTGACGACGATTGATAATCAACTGTTTGAAATGGGAAGCAGCGCTTTTCAAATTGCGCACGACCAAATTATGAAAACAAGAGATGAACCGGAACATCGGGAGCTTGAATACAGGTTGATTGAACGGTTCAGCGTGTAAATACATAATCAAAATCCCATCACGAAGGGGCGATGAAATTTCTGCAAAGGAAAGACGATTTTAAACTTAATCAAGAACAAGTCTGTTGACGAGATAATGCGGAAAGCCGATCCTCATGCCATTTGGATTTCGACCGACAAAGAAATTATAACTCGGTTGAAGTTGGTGACAAAGTAAATATTTTAATGAACGGAACGATAATCTTTACGTACCCCGCTCAGTCAACGGCGAAGGTAATCAAGATCGAAACGAATGAGTAGCCATTCAAATATAGGCGCTGTTCCCCAGTTGTTCTGCCAAGACATGATGGGGGACATTTTTTTCATTTTTGAACCTCTAACGATCACGTCTTCATTTAATCCCCGGTTTTACATCCGCCCCTTCCTAAAGGCCTCGCTATAAAAAATCCGTTTGCATATTGACTTGGAGTTAGCTCCAAATGGTAAGCTCCATTATATCTTCCAGGAAGAGGAGAGGATTGATCAATGGAGTATGTCAAACTTGGAAATACCGGCTTGGATGTATCCCGGCTTTGCATCGGCTGTATGAGCTTCGGTGTGGCAGAGAGATGGATTCATCCGTGGGTGCTTGATGAGGAACGCAGCCGTCCGATCATTAAAAAAGCACTTGAGTTGGGCATCAATTTTTTCGATACGGCGAATGTGTATTCAGACGGAACGAGTGAAGAAATTCTCGGACGCGCATTGAAAGATTTCGCCCGTCGTGATGAAGTCGTCATCGCGACGAAGGTTCATTTCCCTATGCGTCAGGGTCCCAATGCCGCAGGGCTTTCCCGGAAGGCGATTATGACGGAAATCGACAACAGCCTTAGACGTTTGGGGACGGACTATGTGGATTTGTACCAAATTCACCGCTGGGATTACAATACTCCCATTGAAGAAACGATGGAAGCTCTTCATGACGTTGTGAAGGCGGGGAAAGCGAGGTATATCGGCGCTTCAGCCATGTATGCATGGCAGTTTTTGAAGGCCTTGCATGTGGCCGAGAAACATGGATGGACCCGGTTCGTATCGATGCAGAATCATTACAACCTCCTATATCGTGAAGAGGAGAGGGAGATGCTGCCGCTGTGCAAGGAAGAAAAAATCGCCGTGATTCCGTATAGCCCGCTTGCCAAAGGAAGGTTGACGCGCGATTGGGAGGAAAAGACGCATCGTTCCGAAACGGACCAAGTGCAGAAAGCCCAATACGATGCGCATGCGAACGCCGATCGGTTGGTCGTGGAACGGGTGAAGACCATCGCCGAAAAACGCGGCGTTCCCCGCGCCCAAATCGCGCTGGCCTGGTTATTGCAAAAGGAACCCGTCACCGCTCCCATCATCGGGGTTACGAAAATGTCCCATCTCGAAGATGCGGTAGCTGCGCTTTCAGTAAAATTAACGCCTGAAGAAATGGCGTTCCTGGAAGAGCCGTATGTCCCTCACCCGATCATTGGTTTTCAGTAAGAATGGAAGTCAGGAGATGAATCCATCCGTATGATGACAATCGCAGAAGTAAGTGAAAAATTTGATCTTTCACAAGATACACTGCGCTATTATGAACGCATCGGACTGATTCCTCGCGTGAACCGCAACAAAAGCGGAGTCAGAAATTATACGGAAGAAGACTGTAAGTGGATCGAATTTATCAAATGTATGCGAGGCGCAGGTCTTCCCGTAGAAGTGTTGATTGAGTATGTCGGGCTGTTTCAGCAGGGCGATGAAACCCTTGAGGCAAGAAAAGAACTCTTAATCGAGCAACGCAATCAGCTGATCATGAGAATAGAAGAAATGAAGAAAACGTTGGAACGCCTGAATTACAAAATCGAAAGATATGAACAGGCTATCGTCACAAAAGAAAAAACGCTGAAAAGACCGGAGAATTAATCCTCGCCTTTAGCCTGGTTGCATCCGAGGAGGGAGGAATCGTGGAACGTCTTTGGACGAAGCCGTTTATTCTGATGTCCGCAGGGATGCTTTTCCTGTTCACCGGTTTTTATTTGCTGCTTCCGACGCTTCCGCCGTTCATCAAACAGATGGGCGGCAACGAAGCGGAGGTCGGTTTGGCGGCCGGCGCCTTTATGCTGTCTGCCGTTATGATTCGTCCCATCGTCGGCGGTCTGCTGGATCGGTACGGCCGGCGTCCTTTTATCGTCTGGGGGCTGCTTCTATTCGCCTTGGCGATGTATATGTACGACTGGATCGGCGGTATTGTCGTTCTGATGGGACTCCGCATATTGCACGGGATGACCTGGGCCGTCTCCACAACAGCCGTTTTCACGGCGGTTACGGATATCATCCCGTCCGCACGCCGCGGAGAAGGCATGGGCTGGTTTAGTACGGCCATGACCTTGGCTATGGCGGTCGGCCCGATGCTCGGCGTTTGGGTGATACAAAGCTTATCGTACCACGCTCTGTTTCAATTCGCCTGCGCTCTTTCTGCCGTAGCGCTGCTCCTGACATTTGGCGCAAAAGTGCCTTTCCGGCAGCAAACGGGCAAAAGGAGAATCGAATTTTTCGAGCCATCCGTCTTGCCTGTCGCGGCATCCGTCTTTTTTCTGACCATCGCTTATGGCGGAATTACCACGTTTGTCCCGCTGTTCGCAGACTCGATCCAAGTCAATTCCGGCACGTTCTTTCTGGCCTATGCCGCAACCCTTGCCCTGATCCGCCCCATTGCGGGAAAACTTTCGGACCGGTTCAGCGAGTCATTCGTTATTGTACCCGGGCTTGCGGTTACGATTTCCGCATTGCTTGTTTTAAGCATTTCTACTGGATTGTTCGGCGTGCTGGTTTCGGCGGTTCTGTTCGGGGTTGGTTTCGGTTCCGCGCAGCCGGCCCTTCAAGCGGCAACGATACGACTGGCCCGCCCGGATCGGAAAGGGGTTGCGAATGCTTCTTTGTTGACAGCAACCGACCTTGGCATCGGGCTTGGCGCAATCCTGTCGGGCTGGGTTTCACAGCACACGAGTTACCAGGTGTTGTTCACGGTCGGCGCCGCGTCGGTTGCGATGTCATTGTTGCTGTTCGCGTTCTTTGTGGTACGTTTGGTGAAAACAAGGAGTACGCCTTCTGATACCGATTCTCGCCTGGACATGATGAGAGTCCCCAAACGATTTGAAAGATAATGAACATTGTTGATGGATCGTTTCACTAGCGGTCACACTTTATTTAGGAGAAGGAGTAGATATAAAACATGTGTAAAATCCATGCTCTAAGCGTCCCAAGGGCAAAAGCGCCGTTTGAAAAGACCACGATTGAACGGAGAGAATTACGTCCGGACGATGTCTTAATCGACATTAAGTATTGCGGGATTTGCCACTCCGACATTCACAATGCTTACGATGAATGGGGAGGCGGAATGTTTCCGATGGTTCCCGGTCACGAAATGGCCGGAGTCGTAACAGCCGTTGGACCAAAAGTTACGAAATTTGCCGTTGGCGATCGCGTTGGCGTCGGTTGCTTCGTCGACTCCTGCGGAGAATGCGAATACTGTCTCCGCGGCGAGGAGCAATTTTGTACGAAAGGCGTTGTCTTATCCTATAATTCGTTGGACTACGACGGCAATCCGACGTACGGAGGTTACAGCCAAAAAATCGTTGTAAAAGAAGATTTCGTTGTCCGTATTCCCGACGCTCTGGATTTGGATGTGGCAAGCCCGCTATTGTGTGCCGGCATCACCACATACTCTCCATTGAAGAAATGGAATGCCGGCCCAGGCAAGAAGGTTGCTATTGTGGGAATGGGGGGACTTGGCCACTTGGCGGTCCAATTCGCCCATGCCATGGGTGCTGAAGTAACGGTCTTGAGCCAGTCTCTGAATAAGAAAGACGAAGCACGGAGTTTGGGCGCAGACCATTACTTTGCAACCAGCGATCCCGCTACATTCTCGGCGTTGGCCGGCCGATTTGACCTCATCTTAAACACTGTGTCTGCGAATCTCGATATGGATGCGTATTTATCCATGCTTCGCGTAGATGGAACGCTGGTCAATGTCGGTGCGCCAAGCCAGCTGGACAAATACAATGTCTTTTCGTTAATCATGCATCGCCGCAGCATTGCGGGTTCACTCGTTGGCGGAATCCGGGAAACGCAAGAGATGCTCGATTTCTCCGCTCAACACGGCATTGCTCCTAAGATTGAGATCATTCGTGCCGACCAAGTGGACGAAGCGTATGAGCGTGTGCTTCGCAGCGATGTGCGGTATCGGTTCGTTATCGACATGGCTACTTTGTAATTTGGAAAGATGCATTCTATCTTCTTGGGTTTACTCTAATGAAAGCGTTCATAGGTCCCCCCTTCCGAGGCGAAGGGGGTTTTTCAGGTTGCGGGATGATTCGTCTTGTTCCGGAAGCATGAATTGTGGCATATCCATTTTTGCAAATGCAATACGATAAAATAACGGAGCGATCCAAGGATGAACGGCATGTCCTCTCCGGCAAAGGAATTGATCGGGAAAGGAGGAGGCGATCCATGGAAACCATCGGGAAAAGCGTTTACCGAAAAGAAGCCCCGGACAAAGTTACGGGCGCGGCGAAGTACACGGCGGATGTTCAGAAGCCGGGCATGCTGCATGCGAAATTGGTGATCAGTCCGTATGCTCATGCCAGGATTAAGGACATCGATATTTCCGAGGCGCGGAAAATGCCGGGCGTTCGAGCCGTCCTGACGGGGCAGCCGACACCGCTTGTGGGCGAGGAAATCCGCGATCGTCCTCCGATTGCGTTCGGAAAGGTACGGTATCACGGCGAACCGGCAGCCGTCGTCGTGGCCGATACGCCGGTTCAAGCGCAGGCCGCGGCCGAGCGAATCCGCATCGCTTACGAGCCCCTTCCGGTCGTCAACAGCCCGGCCGACGCCCTGCGCAAGGACGCGCCGTTGATCCACGAGAATCTGGAACAGTACGAAAAGGGCGTCATGACGTATGCCGAGCCGAATACGAACATCGCCAGCCGAATCCGAATACGGAAAGGCGACGCAGCGAAGGGATTTTCGGAAAGCGATGTCATCGTCGAAAACCGGATTTCCTTTGCCCCGTCCGACCATGCCGCCATGGAAACGAGATGCTGCGTCGCCGAAATCTCCGCGGACGGCACCGTGACGATCATCACTTCATCCCAGGCCCCCTTTATGGCCAAAAAGATCATCAGCGCCGCTTTCGGCGTCGAGATCGGAAAAATCGTCGTTCATGCGCCTTTGGTAGGCGGAGCGTACGGAGGCAAAAGTTCCGTTCAATGGGAAATCATCGGCTATCTGGCCTCGAAAGCCGTCGGCGGAAGGCCGGTGAAGCTGGATTATACCCGGGAAGAAGATCTCCTCACGGCGCCTGTTCATATCGGACTTGACGCCACCGTAAAGCTCGGATGCAGCAAAGACGGCAAACTGCTGGCGGCCGAGATGGTCTATTTGTTCGACAGCGGCGCCTATGCGGATAAGTCTCCCAATCTCAACCGTGCGGGAGCCGTCGATTGTACGGGCCCTTATCATATTGACCATGTCTCGTGCGATTCCTTAAGCGTATACACGAATCATCCTTATCCGTCGGCGTTCAGGGGATTCGCCCATTCGGAGGTTTTGTTCGCTTTTGAACGAACGATGGATATGCTGGCTGCCAAACTTCAAATGGACCCGTTGGCGCTTCGGCGCAGAAATGCCATCGCCCCCGGTCATACGACGCCCACCCAGGTGCTTCTGAACACGAGCAATGTCGGCAATTTGCCGCGATGCCTGGAGAGGCTTCAAGAGCTGATGAATTGGGAGGAAGGGGCTCTGATCCGGCTGTCCGACCGCAAAGTCCGCGCCAAAGGCATCAGCTGCATATGGAAAACGTCGACGATAGAACCGGACGCCTCTTCGGGCGCCGTTTTGCTGGCGAATCCGGACGGGAGTATCAACCTGATCTCGGGCGTCGTCGAAATCGGAACCGGTACCAAAACCGTTCTTGCCCAAATGCTTGCGGAAAAGCTGCGGATGGACGTCAGCCGGATTCATGTCAAAATGGAGGTCGATACCCAAACGACCCCGGAGCATTGGAAAACCGTAGCCAGCCGGGGCACGTTCATGGCCGGCAGAGCGGTGCTGGCCGCTGCGGAAGACCTGATTCGCCAGTTGAAGGATATCGCATCGCGTGTGTTAAGATGCTCGCCCGACGATTTGGAGGTGGGGGGCGAGCGAGTGTTTTTGAGGGATGACCCCAAGACGGGCATTTCCATAAAGGATATCGCGTACGGATATACGTATCCGAACGGGAATGCCATCGGGGGGCAGATCATCGGCCGCGGAAATTATATATTAAGGCATTTGACCTGCCTGGACCCCGAAACCGGCGCCGGCGTGCCCGGACCGGAATGGACGGTAGGCGCGCAGGGGGTTGTGGTGGAATATGACCGGCGGGATCATACCTATCAAATCCTCAAAGCCGTTTCCGTCATCGATATCGGCAACGTTCTGAATGCCAAAGCGGCCAGAGGACAGGTCATCGGCGCGATGAGCATGGGTCTTTCCTTCGGCGGAAGGGAGACGTTCGAAATCGACCGGAACGGCATCGTGCTTAATCCGCAACTGCGTACGTACCGGCCGCTCCGTTTTGGCGAGCATCCCGAATATATCGTCGATTTCGTAGAAACCCCTCAGTTGGATGCTCCGTATGGCGCGCGCGGGGTTGGGGAACACGGTTTGCTCGGGATGCCCGCAGCGCTCGCCAATGCGCTTTCCCTCGCGTCCGGAACGGATTTAAACCGGCTGCCGCTCACCCCCGAATTCATCTGGAGAACGAAAAGGGGAACTTCCCATGATTCCGTATGACTTCGAATATTACCGGCCGGCATCCGTCGCAGAGGCGATTCGATTATACGGGGGGTTGGAGAAACAGGGGAAATCCCCCGTCTATTATTCAGGCGGAACGGAGATCATTACGCTTGGCAGGATAAACCTGGTCAGAACCGGCGCCGTCATCGACATCAAGCATATTCCGGAATGTCAGGCTCTCGGATTCGAACAAAATCGGCTCATCCTGGGAGCGGGGCTGAGTCTGACGAAGCTGGAAGAAGCGGACCCGTTTCCTCTATTAAGCAAGACAGCGCGGGAAGTCGCGGACCGCACGTCCAGAAACAAGATCACGCTGGGCGGGAATATTTGCGGACGCATTTTTTACCGGGAAGCGGTGCTGCCGTTCCTGCTTGCGGACAGTCAGGTCGTCCTTGCCGGAAGGGACGGCATCAAACGCCGGTCCGTTCATGACGTATGTAACGGAAATTTGCGGCTGGACAAAGGGGAGCTTCTCGTGCAGCTGCTTACGGAGCGTTCCTATCTGGAGCTGCCTCATGTGAGCATCAAAAAACGGAAGCAATGGGAGACCGGCTATCCCCTGATTACCGTTGCCGCGCTGCGCAAGGACGACCGTATTCGCGTGGCGTTCAGCGGATTGTGCCCGTTTCCTTTCCGCTCCGTCGAGCTGGAAGAGGAATTGAACCGGCGGCACGTTCCGCTTAAGACAAGGGTCGATCAGGCCGTCCGCCGCCTGCCTTCTCCCATTTTGAACGATATCGAAGGGTCCGCGGAATACCGGATATTCGTTTTAAGAAATTTGCTGGGGGATGTTATGGAGGAAATGGAGGGGAAATAAGTGCACCCGTCTTCATATGGCAAAATCGGCTTACATTTGAATATCAACGGGGAAGAAAGAACCGTAACGATAAGACCGGCGGATACGCTCCTTGACGTGCTCCGGGAGCATCTGGGCTTAACCGGCTCTAAACCCGGCTGTCTGAACGGGGACTGCGGCGCCTGCACGGTGATCGTCGGCGACCTGCCCATGAAATCGTGCCTGATGCTTGCGGTTGAAGCCGCAGATCATCAGGTGACCACGATCGAAGGGCTGAACCATGCGCCGATCCAGCAAGCTTTTATCGAAAAGTTCGCGTTTCAATGCGGCTACTGCACGCCGGGGTTTATTATGAATGCCCATGCTTTAATCAACCGCCATCCTCAAGCCGACTGCGAAACGGTCAAAGAGTGGCTCAAATCGAACATTTGCAGATGCACCGGTTATACGGAAATCGAAGAGGCGGTTAGGTCTTGTTTGCTGCCATGAATTTCCTGGATTCGATCTGATGGACTTGGTATGATACGACTCAAGCTGAGAAGCCGACGGATCTCATTCGTTGGTTTTTTGTGTTTAAATCACAACCAAGAGGAGCCATTCAGTATGACGAGACGCCTTCAAGCCTACATCCTGCTCTTAGCGATTGCGGTTGCCGTCGGAACCCTGTACTCCCCGGTACAGAGCAGCGCCGCCGCGCCCGCAACCTACACGTACGGCAATACGTGGGGGAACGTGCAGAACGATGCGATCGTCGCGCAAAGCGGCGATTGGATCTACATCAATCCCCGCAACGCATCGAGCAGAGAGAACGCCTACCTCTACAAGATGAAAAAAGACGGAACGAGCGTGACGAAGACACCCATCAAGGCGCAGTACCAATTGAATATCGTGAACGGATGGGCATATTTTAGCGGCAGCAAAGGGTACTATTACCGCCAGAAGCTGGACGGCACGATGAAGCAGAACTTGGGCTTCAAGGGCGAAGACATCCAAATCGTGAACGGCTGGATCTACTATCTGGACGCCGCGAAGCATTCGCAGCTCTGGAAATCCAGTCTCGACGGCAAGACGAAAAAGATCGTCACGAAAGACCCCGTTAACGATGTTCAGGTTTTAGGGGATTGGATTTTTTACGTGAACGGCAAGGACGGCAATAAGCTGTATAAAATCAAAACAGACGGTACGGGCCGCACGAAGCTGAACAATGCGTTTACCGTCAGCTACATGCTTGTCAACAAGGATTGGCTCGTTTACGAGGCGAATCAACGCATCTACAAGCTTCGCACCAACGGGAAAGACCTGTCGGTTCTTACGGAAGACCAGCCGGGCCCGATGAATACCGACGGCAAATTCGTCTACTACGCGAACAACGACGACGACCGGAAGCTCTACCGGATCTCGCTGGACGGCAAGACGAAGCAGAAGTTGACCGACGGCATGACCACCTTCATCCACGTCATCGGCGATTGGCTGTACTTCACGGAACAAGTCGATTACGAGACGGTCGTCATGTTCCGGATGAAGACGGACGGCACGGGCAAGCGGCCCGTTCAGCCGATGCGTCCCGACTTGGCCATGCTGTTCTCGACCGAAAACAAGCCGCTGCTCTTCGTCAACGGCAAGCTGCTTACCGGCAAGAATGAGCAGCCGATCTACTACAAAGGGGTTCTGTATCTCCCGTTGAAGGCGATCTTCGACCGAATCAACGGAACGTATATATGGAACGAGAAGGAAAAATCCGCTACCGTCGCCAGAGAGTACGATTTCGACTTCTCGACGACGTTCACGGTGGGCAAGGCGGAACTGAGACAGGCGAACGGAAGCGAATACCTGGGCACCGAAGACCGGTTGGACGACGGAAGCATCGCGACTCCGATTCTGCTGAACGGCGTCATGTACGTGCCCGCCAACTCTCTCTACGGGTGCATTAAAATGAATATTCAAGGAGAGAAGCCGAAGCATACGATCCGAATCGGAAACGGGTATTAATGTAACCGCCGATATGATAGCGCCGGATCAAGGCGACGGCAGGATGGATCGGGGCTGTTCCAAAAGTCATCTTAGATGACCTTTTGGGACAGCCCCTTCTTGCGCTCGACTCTTAGCTGTCGCTGCGGGAATACGGCTTGACGCTGGATTCCCTGACGATAAGCCGGGGCTCGAATTCCACCCTCTCGTATTCCAGAGGCTCCGGAGACTGAATGCGCTTCAGAAGCAGTTCTGCCGCGAGGCGCCCGACTTCGGCGCCCATGATGGACACCGAGCTGATCTGCGGGCTGGTAACGGTCGTCCACAGGTTGTTGTCGATTCCGCAGACGGCGACATCCTCCGGCACGCGTACGCCCAGCTCCTTGAACCGGTTGACGATTCCGATGGCTACCATATCGTTTACGGCATAGATGGCATCCGGCATATTCTTCAAACTGTAGAAATAGTTCGCGGCTTGACGGCCCGTTTCGAACGAGAAGTCCTCTCCGAAGTAAACCAGCGAAGGATCGACCTGCCTTAACGATTGCTCATAAGCGCGGTAGCGCTCCTCGATTTTATCCTTGGGAGCGCCTGCATAGGCGATCCGCGTTCTTCCGATCTGCAGCAAATGCTCCATAACCAGCTTCCCCTCCTGCCGGGCCAGACCGACAATATCCGCCTTCAGGTCACGGCTGAGCGTTTTGCCGTAATTAATAACCGATACGGGAATGCCGGCATGGTTAATCATGTTTTCCAGCGTCTTGGGATACGCCAGGGGCATGATGACCAGCCCGTCCACATGGAGCTTTTTAATTTCCCGCAGCGTTTCCAATTCCAATCGGGCATTTCCGAGCGTGTTAATCTGCACGACCCGATAATCGTGCTGTTTGGCTGCCTGCTCGACGGCCCAGGCAATGTCGGGGATAATGGCGTTGCGGATATCGGGAACGGCAAGCGCAATTTGCCGGGTCTGCCGGATCTTGAGGCTTTGCGCGGAAGTGTTGGGTACAAACCCCATCTCGGCAACGACCTGCAGAACGCGCGCTTTCGTTTTCGCGCTGATTCCCCCGCTATTATTTAACGCCCGCGACACGGTGGCAATGCCGACGCCTGCTTGTTTGGCTACGTCCTCTATGGTCACTCTTTTTCTGTTCACCATGCGGTTTTACCTCTTTTCGATTTCGGAAACGTTTCCCGTCATAATCGGAAATTTTCAATTTTTGTTTCCATTATACTAATATGCGGCCTTTCCGTTCAAGAAGATTGACAACATTTTAAACTTGTGACATGATGATTTAGGAAACGTTTCCTAAACAGCTGTTATCGATCTTATCTATCGAAGGAATCAGGGAGATGACTTTTCATGCAAGCTGTCAGGTGGCACGGCGTTAAAGACATTAGAGTGGAAAATATCGAAGAGCCCAAAGCGCTTAAAGGCAAAGTGAAAATAAAAGTCGAATGGTGCGGAATTTGCGGAAGCGATCTGCACGAATATGCGGCGGGTCCGATCTTTATTCCCAAAGACAGCCCTCACCCGCTCACGCAAGAGAAGGCTCCGATTGTGATGGGCCACGAGTTTTCCGGCCAGGTTGTTGAAGTCGGAGAAGGCGTGACGAAGTTCAAGCCGGGCGACCGGGTCGTCGTTGAACCGGTTTTCGCGTGCGGGGAATGTACGGCTTGCAGACAAGGCAAATATAATCTCTGCGAAAAAATGGGGTTCCTGGGTCTGGCCGGAGGCGGCGGCGGTTTCTCGGAGTATGTGGCCGCCGATGAACGAATGGTTCACAAAATTCCGGATACGTTGTCTTTTGAACAAGGCGCTCTGGTCGAGCCCTCCGCTGTCGCGCTGTACGCCGTCCGCCAAAGCCAGTTTAAAGTGGGCGACCGCGCGGTTGTGTTCGGAGCCGGTCCGATCGGGCTGCTTGTTATTGAAGCGCTCAAGGCTTCCGGGGCTTCGCGGATTTATGCGGTCGAACTGTCGGCAGAACGCAGAAATAAAGCGGAAGAACTCGGAGCTGTCGGCTTGAATCCGGCGGAAACGGACGTGGTAAGCGAAATCCGCCGTCTGACGGACGGCGGCGCCGATGTGGTTTTTGAAGTGACCGGTGTCCCCGTCGTGTTGACCCAGGCGATCCAGTCGACCAAGCTGGGCGGTCAAATCATGATTGTGAGCATTTTTGAGAAGGAAGCCCCGATCCACCCGAACCTGGTTGTCATGCAGGAACGCAATATTGCCGGCATTATCGGTTACCGCGATGTGTTCCCGGCCGTCATCAACCTGATGAATCAGGGCTACTTCTCCGCAGAGAAACTGGTTACCAAACGCATTGGCCTGAAGGATATTGTGGAACAAGGCTTTGAAGCGCTGCTCAAAGAGAAAAACCAGGTGAAAATTTTGGTCTCCCCTAATCTTTAATCATGTTGACCGGTTGAGAGAGTCTGCGAATCGCGCAGGCTCTCTTTGCGTGTGCGGAGGGTTATCCGGGAATATGGAATCTCCTCAAGAGGCATCCTCTTTAATTTTGAAAGGAAAATCTATACTTTTTAAAATGTCTACTTATGGGAGAATATGGTATATTCTCCTTGCAATACTTCCATATTTTAACACAAAAGGAGGGGTGTCTGCGAATTTCCGAGTTCGAGTTTGAATGACGGATGCTTTTGCCGCTTTATTGGAAGCGCTTCCCTGAATCGATCGGGACCTTGCCGATTCCGTTTGAGGAGCACCTTTACCTTTTATCCCAAATGAATAAGGAGGAATTATAATGTTATCCAAAATGCTGTCAAAGGCAAAAGCGATGAAGATTTGCGCCTCGCTTTTATTGCTGGGGTCCGTATTCTCGTTCATCGCCACGTCGGACGCCGATGCGGGACTTGCGCGCAGCAAGTTTTTGGGAAATGTGATCGCGAGCAGCGTTCCCTCCAACTTTGCGACGTACTGGAATCAGGTAACGCCGGAAAACTCGACGAAATGGGGCTCGGTCGAAGCGACCCGGAACGTCATGAACTGGAGCGCCGCCGATTTGGCCTACAACTATGCGAAAAGCAACGGTTTTCCGTTCAAGTTCCATACGCTCGTTTGGGGAAGCCAGCAGCCCGGCTGGATCAGCGGACTTTCGCAGGCCGAACAGAAAGCGGAAGTGTTGCAGTGGATTCAGGCGGCCGGCCAGCGCTATCCGAATGCCGATTTCGTCGACGTCGTGAACGAGCCGCTGCACGCAAAGCCTTCCTATAGGAACGCCATCGGCGGGGACGGCGCGACCGGCTGGGATTGGGTGATCTGGTCCTTCCAGGAAGCCAGAAAGGCGTTTCCGAATGCGAAGCTGCTGATCAACGAATACGGCATCATCAGCGATCCCAACGCCGCCAACCAGTACGTTCAAATTATCAATTTGCTCAAGAGCAGAGGCCTGATCGACGGAATCGGCATCCAGTGCCATTATTTTAACATGGATTCGGTTTCGGTCAGCACCATGAACTCCGTCCTGAATACATTGGCGGCAACGGGTCTGCCCATCTATGTGTCGGAGCTCGACATGACCGGAGACGACTCGACGCAGCTGGCCCGATACCAGCAGAAATTCCCGGTGCTGTGGGAACATTCGGCGGTCAAAGGCGTCACCTTGTGGGGGTATATCGAAGGTCAAACCTGGGCCTCGAATACGCATTTGGTTCGCAGCAACGGCACCGAGCGCCCCGCCCTTCAATGGTTGAGAACCTACTTGTCGACGCATTAACCTAAGGTCAAGAAGACGCAGCCGGGTTGGATGGACGAACCTTGGCTGCGTCTCTAATTTTATTGCACGCGCTGCAGGCGGCGATGGAGGGCTGGATGATCATGCCGATTAGAGAAGCGCAAATAACGGATTCGTTGGAAATCGCAAGATTGTGTTCGCAACTCGGGTATGACGTTTCGGAAAGCGAAGTATGGGGACGGCTCCGGAAAATATTGGCGGATCGCGACCACGCCGTTTATGTGATGGAGGTAAGCCCAAACGAAATTGCAGGCTGGGTTCATGTTCACGGAAGGCACTTGATTGAAGCGCAATCGTTTGCGGAAATCGGCGGTCTGGTTGTCGATCATCCATATCGCCGGAAAGGCATTGGAGAAACTTTAATGCGAAAGTGCGAGGAATGGGCCGGGAAAAAAGGCTATCGAGAGGTACGGTTAAGGTCCGGGGGCCACAGAACAGAGGCCCATGCGTTTTACAGCAGCATCGGCTACCAAAATACGAAGTGGCAGCAGGTATTTTCTTTAGAGCTTACCGAATAAGGAAGGCGTTTCGTATGCGAAAGCCTTGAAGGAGGAACAATGGATTATCCTCTTTATGACCAAATAGGCGCAGGATACGATCTGACGCGCAAAGCCGATCCGGAAATAACCCGGAGATTGATTATGCGAGCGATCTGGGCGAATATTTATTTATCGTTGCGGAAAAATAGAGTTTTTTTCATTCCATTCCCAAGCATGCCGAAAAATCGATTTCGTGAGCAACCGGACCGGCCTTCCCGAGGGTCGGTTTTTTTGGTTGCGCGTGGCGGCTGTAAAGGGACGAATGGACGAAGAATGGACGAATGAAGGAAGAACATGGAGGATACGCTAATCCTCAAACACAAATCGGCTTAAGCAGGAAAATCGGCGGCTCGACGGTTCTATACTCTACAATTCCGAAAATGTTACTTAAAATAACACCATTATGTCGGTTTGTATTGACGGTACTGGCGTTCTTTGATAATTTATTAACAAATAGAAATTACTTATTGAAATATGATAATTAGGAGGGCGGGATCGGTGGATCGAATTACGGCTGCCAGAGGGACGCAGCTTCGCTGCAAAGGCTGGAGACAGGAAGCGCTGCTTCGCATGCTGGAAAATGTACTCGAGAACGGCGAAAACCAACAGGAGCTTACCGTTTACGCCGCTTTGGCGAAAGCCGCCCGCAACTGGGACGCCTATCATGCGATCGTCGAAACGTTGAAGTCGCTCGAAGAGGACGAAACGCTTGTCATTCAGTCCGGGAAGCCGATCGGCGTCATGCGGACGCATCGATTCGCCCCGATGGTCATCATGGCGAATTGCAATATCGTCGGCAAATGGGCGACGAGCGAAAACTTCTATAAATATCAGGAGCAAGGCCTGATTGTTTGGGGCGGATTGACGGCCGCGGCCTGGCAATACATAGGCTCTCAGGGCGTCATTCAAGGCACGTACGAAATCTTTCAATCGATTGCGCGCATGCATTTCGGCGGCGATCTGGCCGGAAGATTCATTCTGACCGCCGGACTGGGCGGAATGGGCGGCGCGCAGCCGCTGGCGGGCACGATGGCGAATGCGGCCATCCTGTGCGTGGAGGTGTCGGAGGAGCGCATCGACAAGCGCATCAAGGTCGGCTATCTGCAGAGAAAAACGGCCGATCTGGACGAGGCGCTCGCATGGATCCGGGAGGCGGTCGCAAGCCGCAAGAGCTTGTCCGTCGGGCTGCTCGGCAACGCGGCCGATGTGTATCCGGAGCTGCTTAGACGCGGCATCGTGCCGGATATCGTGACGGACCAGACGTCGGCGCACGATCTGGTGTACGGCTATGTGCCTTCCGGCTACAGCCTCGAGCGCGTGGCGGAGATGCGGAAGAAGGATCCGGACAAGCTGAAGGCGGACGCCGGCGCTTCGATCGCCCGCGAGGTGGAAGCGATGCTGGAGTTTCAGCGGCGGGGGGCGATCGTGTTCGACAACGGCAACAACATCCGCACCCATGCGGCGCAATACGGCGTGAAGGACGCGTTCGACATCGTCGTCTTTACGGAAGGCTTCCTGCGGCCGCTGTTCGCGCGCGCCATCGGACCATTCCGCTGGGTGGCGCTGAGCGGCGATCCGGAGGACATCCGGACGATCGACGCGTACATCCTGGAGCACTTCCGAGACAACGACATCGCGACCAACTGGATTCGCCTCGCAAGCCAATATGTGCCCGTAGAGGGACTGCCGGCGCGGATCGGCTGGTTCGGCCACGGCGACCGGACGAAGCTTGCGCTTGCGGTTAACGCGATGGTGCGCGAAGGGAAGCTCAAAGGGCCGGTCGCTTTCTCCCGCGACCATTTGGACGCGGCGTCCATGGCCCATCCGAACATCATGACCGAAAACATGAAGGACGGCAGCGATGCGATCTCCGACTGGCCGCTGCTGAACGCCATGCTGAACTGCTCGTCGATGGCCGATCTTGTGGCGATCCACTCCGGCGGCGGCGGGTACACGGGATATATGACGAGCGCCGGGGTGACGATCGTCGCCGACGGTTCGCGGGACAGCGATATCAGGCTGGAGACGACGCTGAACAACGACACCGGCCTCGGCGTGCTGCGGTATGCGGATGCCGGGTACGAGGAGTCGTTCGACGAGATTGCGAAAAAAGGGATTCGCAGGGTAAACGTCTGAAAATACGGAGGGAGAGGGAACGAGATGCGAGTTTTGACAATGGCAGATGTAAAGGCCGCCGTTCGCGGCGGCGCCGTGTTTGCTTGCGGCGGCGGAGGATGGGTTGACCACGGCCTTGCAATCGGCGGCGCGGCCGTCAGTATCGGCAGGCCGAAGCTTGTTTCGGTGGATGAGCTGCCCGACGACGCGATTATCGTGACGGCGACGGCGATCGGAGCTCCTGCGGGCAACGACTGGGAAATGTGGGGCGTCGATTATATCAAAGCGGTGCAACTGCTGATGGACCATTACGATGGCAAAGTCGTCGGCGTCATGACGCCGCAGAACGGGATGTCCAGCACGATCAACGGCTGGCTGCCGGCCGCTGCGCTCGGTCTTGTCGTCGTCGACGCGACCGGCGACATCCGTGCGCACCCGACCGGCAAGATGGGCTCGATGGGGCTCGCCGCGCGCACCGACTACGAAACGATTCAGGTCGTCGTCGGCGGCCGGAGAGACACCGGCTCTTATTTGGAGCTGGTCGTGAAGGGTACGCCGGCGAAGACGTCCAACATTTTGCGGACGGCGTCCGACATGTCCGGCGGCTTCATCGCCTCGGCCCGCCATCCGATCCCGGCGTCTTATGTCAAGCAGCATGCCGCTATCGGCGGCGTTTCCATCGCGCTGGATCTCGGATACGCGATGATCGAAGCGGAGCCGAAGGGCGCGGAAGCGATCATGGAAACGGTGTGCCGCAAGACGAACGGCCGTTTTATCGGCAGGGGCAAGGTGCTGAAGAAGGACGTGCATTATTCCGGCGCATTCGACATCGGTACGATCACGATGGACGACGGCACGGGCCGCGCGCTGACGCTGCACGTCATGAACGAATATATGGCGGTTGACGATGCCGACGGAAAGCGGCTGACCACGTATCCGGACGTCATTACGACCTTCGATACCGCAACCGGGCTTCCGATCAGCGTCGGCGGCGTCAAGGAAGGCATGGAAATCGCGCTGTTTATGATCGATAAGCGATACGTGCCGCTCAGCTCGAGCGTGAAGGACCCGACCGTCTATCCCGAAGTGGAGAAGGCGCTGGGCATTCCGCTTGCGGACTATGCGCTGAAGGGTATTTCTTCCTGATCGGCGAACGCGGCGAAGGAAGAAGGTGAGGACATGAGCGGAACGGTACGGCTCGACGGCCGGTCGCTGACGATCGAGGCGCTCGAGCAAATCGCCCTGCGCCGGTATAAGGTGGAGCTCGCTCCGGAAGCGGTCGCCCGCGTGGAGAAAGCGCACCTCGTGCTGCATGAGCTGGCCGCAAAGGGCATTCCGATCTATGGATTCAACCGCGGCGTCGGCATTAACAAAGACCGGGAAATCAGCAGCGATTTTTTTGAGAACTACAACCGAAACCTCATCTACTCCCACTCCGCGGGGATCGAGCCGGCGGCTACGGAAGAGCAGGCGAGAGCGGTGCTCGCGGCGCGGCTGAATACGCTGCTGCTGGGCGCCACCGGCGTGCATCCGCAGGTCGTGAACATGTACCGCGATTTCTTGAACGCCGGCATTCATCCCGTGCTGCCGCTAAGAGGGTCGGTCGGCGCGGCGGACATTACCGTCTTGTCCCATATCGGACTCGCCATGATCGGCGAAGGCGACGTGATCTACAAAGGCGCGACGGTGCCTGCCTCCGATGCGCTGCGGCGGGCCGGCCTCGCTCCGCTCAAGCTGGGGCCGAAGGACGGGCTGGCCATCGTCAGCTCGAACGCGCTGTCGGCCGGCCTCGGCGCGCTTGTGCTCGGGGAAGCCGCAAGGCTGCTCGAGACGGCGGACATCGTATTCGCCTTGTCGCTCGAAGCGATCCGGGGCTGCATCAGCCCGCTGGATGAAGCCGCGTATCGGCTAAGGCCCTACGAGGGAGCCGCCGAAAGCGCGGCGTTCGTCCGCAGCTTGCTTGCGGGCGGCGACCTGCCGGAGCTGGATACGTCAAGCAAAATCCAGGATCCGCTCAGCTTTCGCTCCGCCTGCCATGTGCATGGCGCCGCCCGCGACTCGCTCGCCTATGCGCGCAAGCTGCTGCTCGTTCAGCTCAACAGCTCGGACGACAACCCGTGCCTGCTTGCGGACGAGCAGCGAATCGTCCCGTCGTCGAACTTCGATGTGACGGCATGGACGCTCGCTTTTGAAATGCTCGGCATTGCGCTGAGCCATGTCTCGAAAATATCGTGCTACCGGGCCATCAAGCTCGGAACGCCGCAATTTACCGGGCTGCCGAGGTTTTTGTCTCCGGACCCGGCGTCGGCGATCGCGTATGGGACGATTCAAAAAACGTTCACGTCGCTCGATGCGGAAATCCGCCATTTGTCCAATCCGGTATCGGCCGATTATTTTTCCCTTTCGGGCGACATGGAGGATCACGCGAACAATACGCCGCTCGTCGTTCGCAAGACAGCGGAAATCATCGATCGTTTATATTACATCCTGAGCATGGAAGCGATGCATGCGGCGCAGGCGATTGATTTGCGGGAGGCGGTCCGGCTCGGACAAGGCACCCGGGAGGCTTATGCGGCCATTCGTTCCGTGGTGCCGGCGCTGTCGCAGGACCGTTTTCTGACTCCCGACATTCAAGCCGTGTACAAGCTGCTTGCTAGCTCGGAGCTGCTGAAGCGGACGAAAGGAGGAATGGCGGCGAATGAGTGACGTATATGACTTGATCGTATACGGCGACATCGTGCTGCCGGAAGGCGTTTTGTATGACGGCGCGGTTGCGGCAACGGACGGAAAAATCGTCAAGATCGGCGCCAAAGGCAGCGTGACGGAATCGGCGAAGCGGATCGTGCGCGCGGAAGGACGGCTTGTCCTGCCGGGCGCCGTCGACGCGCATGTGCATTGCTACAGCTCGCTTGACGAAGGGTTTTACACGGCGAGCCGGGCGGCTGCGGCCGGCGGGGTGACGACGATCATCGAGATGCCCTACGACGCGACGGGCATGATCTGCACGCCGGATTTGTTCGAAGAAAAACGGGCGCGGCTCGAGCGCGAGTCGATCGTCGATGTGGCGATGCTCGCCACGATTCACAAGCAGGACGGCTATGACGACATACGCCGGCTGGCGGAAGCCGGCGCCTGCGGGTTCAAGGTGTCGATGTTCAACACCGACTCGTTCCGCTTTCCGCGCATCGACGACGGCCAACTGCTCGATTCGTTCGCGGTTATCGCGGAAACGGGCTGTCCGGTCGGCGTCCATGCGGAAACGGACGAAATTGTGCGCAGGTATATCGAGAAGTACAAACCGATGGGCAGCGATCCGCGCGCGCACGGCTGGAGCCGGCCGAAGGTAAGCGAATCGACGGCGGCGTTGACCGCCATGGAGCTCGCCTACGAGACGGGGGTTAAGCTGCATCTTTACCACTGCACGTATCCGCGGATTTTTCACCTGGCCGGCTATTTCCGGTCGCAAGGCGCACGCATTACGGCCGAGACGTGCACGCATTATTTGACGCTGAGCGAGGAAGATATGCCGCGGCTTAAGGGCAAAGGCAAGATCAATCCGCCGCTTAGCTCCAGGGAAGACGTCGAGGGGCTGTGGGAGCTGGCGCGCAAGGGCGCGATCGATATGATTACGTCCGACCATGCTCCGTGGCTGCTCGAGCGGAAAACGCACGACGACATTTTCAGCAACGCATCGGGCGCTCCGGGCGTCGAGCATTTGCTGCCGGTCGTCTACAGCGAAGGCGTGGCGAAGGGCAGACTCGCGATAACGGAGCTCGTGCGGCTGCTGTGCGAGAATCCGGCTACCGTATTCGGACTCGGCCACGGCAAGGGCAAAATCGGCGTCGGCTACGATGCCGATCTGGTCGTGCTGGACCCAGACGCAAGCTGGGTGATGGACGAGCGCAAGCTGCAGTCCAGCGCCGGATGGAGCCCGTATGACGGCATGGCGATGCGCGGCAAAGTGACGCATACGTTCGTGCGCGGCACGCTCGTCTATGACGGCGATGTCGTCGGCGAAGCCGGCCACGGCCGGTTCGTGCCCGCGGCGCATAACCGATAAGCGGGAAGGAGTGGCCACTTGTGGATGTGGGAAATCGCGCGACAAGGCTGAAGCCTGACACCGACCGGTTGCGTTCGGACATCGAAGCGCTGTCGGGCTTCGTCGACGAGACGAAGCCCGGCTGGACCCGAAGGCCGTTCACCGTTTGGTATGACCGCAGCCGCGACTGGCTTGCGGAGCGTATGCGGGAAGCCGGCCTCACGGTGCGGGTGGACGCGGCGTCCAACCTGATCGGCTTGCTGCCGGGCAGCGATCCGAGCCTCCCGCCCATCATGATCGGCTCGCATACCGATACCGTAACCGGAGGCGGCCGCTTTGACGGCATTATCGGCGTGCTGGCCGGCATCGAAATTGCGCGGCTGCTCAAGGAGAACGGCATTGCGCTGCGGCACCCGCTCGAAGTCGTCGACTTCACGGCGGAGGAGCCGAGCGAGTTCGGCATTTCGACGGTCGGCAGCCGGGGCATGGTCGGCAATTTGCCGGACGAGATGCTGGAGCGGACGGACGCGTCCGGGCTGACGCTGCGGGAAGCGATCGCGCGGCAGGGCGGCTCGCCCGAGAAGCTGGCGGTTCAGGCGCGAAAGCCCGGCAGCGCGGCGGTTTACCTCGAGCTGCACATCGAGCAGGGACCGGTGCTGGAGCAGACCGGCCATAAGCTCGGCGTCGTCCTGGGCATCGTCGGCATCCACCGCTATCGCGCGACGATTGCGGGAGAGCCGAACCACGCCGGCACGACGCCGATGAGCATGCGCCGCGACGCGCTCGCCGGCTTTTGCGAAATCGGGCTCGCGTTCGAGCGGCTTTGCCGGCAAACGTACGCGGCGGATGTCGTCGGCACGATCGGAAAGCTGACCAACGAGCCGAACGCTTCGAACGTCGTGCCGGGCACGGTCGTCTTCGATATGGAAATCCGCTCGCTGGATACGAGCGTATGCGAGGAGATTTACCGCGCTTTCGCCGAGGAAGCTTCGCGGATCGCCGCTGCGAGAGGATTAGACCTCCGATTGGAGCCGCTCTCGAAATCGGAGGCGATTCCGGTGGAGCCGAAGGTCAAGGAGCGCATCTACGAAGCCTGCGCTAGCGTCGCGCCGACGGCGATGCTGCCGAGCGGAGCGGGGCACGATGCGAATCAAATCGCGAGAATCGCCCCGATCGGCATGATCTTCGTCCCGAGCCGCGGCGGAAGGAGCCATTGTCCCGAGGAATGGACCGATTTCGAGGACGTTGCGGCCGGCGTGGAAGCGCTGGCGCGGGCGGTATTGTCCTTTGACGACGATCCCGCGCCGGGCGGGGAGGCGTGAACGCGGTGGCGGACGCTTACGAAGTCAACAAGGACCGGCTGTGGAGCACCTTACAATTTCTTGGCAAAATCGGTCAAGATAAAAGAGGCGGCGTCACGCGGCTGTCGCTTACGGAGCCGGACATGGCCGCCAGAGCGTACGTCGAAGGCTTGATGAAGGAAGCGGGCCTGACGGTTCGCCGGGACGAGGCGGGCAACCTGATCGGGCGTCTGGAGGGCGACCGGCCCGGGCTGCCTGCGGTTATGACCGGCTCGCACATCGACACGGTCGTTCAAGCGGGCATCTTCGACGGAGCGCTCGGGGTGCTCGGCGGCATCGAAGCGCTGCGGACCGTCAAAGAGCGCGGCATCCGGCATCGGCATCCGCTTGAAGTCGTCTGCTTCACCGATGAGGAAGGCGTGCGCTTCGGCGTCGGCTACTTGGGAAGCCGGGCGATGGCGGGCGCGTGGACCGGCGAATGGCTCGACGCGGCGGATGACCGCGGCATTACGCTGCGGGAAGCGTTCGAACGCGCCGGGCTCGATCCGGAGCGGATTGCCAACGCGCGGCGCGAAAAGAAAACGGTGAAAGCGTACGTGGAGCTTCACATCGAGCAGGGACGGGTACTGGAGGAAAAACAGGCTCCCGTCGGCATGGCGACCGCCATCTACGGCCACTGCTGGCTGCGCGTTACGTTGAAAGGGCGGGCCGATCATGCCGGGACGACGCCGATGGCGCTGCGGCGCGATCCGGCGGCTGCGGCCGCGGAAGCGCTGCTGGCGGCGGAACGGACGGCGCTCCGGTACGGAGGGGTCGCCACGGTCGGCACGATGTCGCTTGCGCCGGGCGCGATCAACGTGATTCCGGGGGAAGCGTCGTTTACGGTCGATTTGCGTCATGACGACTCCGCGACGCTGCAGCGCATGAAGCGCGATCTGTGCGGCGAAATCCATGCGGTGTGCAAGCGAAGGCGGCTGGAGCCGGTCATCGACGTGCTCGACGAGGAAGCGCCCGTAAGCTGCGGTCCTGCCGTTCTTGAAGCGATCGGGCAAAGCTGCCTCGCTTCCGGCATTCCCGTGCAGGCCCTCGTTTGCGGAGCGGGCCATGATGCCGCGGCGATCCGCGGCTTGTGCGAGGTCGGGATGATTCTGGTGCGTTCCCGAGACGGGATCAGCCATCATCCGTCGGAGTGGAGCAGTCCTGACGACTGTGCGGCCGGAGCGAATGTGCTGCTGAACGCGTTGCTAAAGCTCGCAAACCGTACATAACCAAGATAATGTAATTCCGATTGACTTTCTTGGTTTTATTGATTATTATATAAAAGTAATTAAATTATCAATAATTGATAAATTATACAGGCTGGAAAGGAGGGATTCGGATGGATGTCCTGACCGGGGCATACGAGTACGTGCTGAACAACGGCGACAGGTTCTGGGAAGCGGTGCGCGTCCATCTGTCGCTCAGCCTGCTCGCCCTGCTCATCGCGACGGCGATTTGCGTTCCGCTCGGGATCGCGTGCGCCAAGAAGCAATGGCTGACCGGCACGATCATGGGCGTGTTCAATTCGCTTAGAGTCATTCCGAGCTTGGCGATTCTCGTCATCATCCTGCCGCTGATGGGAACCGGCTTCGCGCCGGCGCTCGTTGCCTTGACCATCCTGGCCTGCCCGCCGATCCTCATCCATACGTACATCGGCTTTCGCGGGATCGAACCCTTCGTCCTCGAAGCGGCGGCCGGCATGGGGATGGGACCGGGCATGATTTTGCGCAAAATCGAATTTCCGCTCGCCATGCCCATCATGCTTTCCGGTTTGAAGACGGCGGCCGTCGAAGTGGTGGCCAGCGCGACACTGGCCGCTTTTATCGGCGGAGGCGGACTTGGGACGTTCATCATTAACGGTCTCGGAATGTACAATTTCTCGCTGCTGCTTGTCGGAGCGGTGCCCGTCGCGATACTGGCAATCCTGTCCGAAGTCGGATTTGCGGGAATCGAAAGAGCGGCAACCCGGTTTCAAAGATCCTAACTTGAGAGGGGCAAGTCAACCAACATGAAGAAAAAAGCATTCTCCCTGGCCGGCCTGATCCTGGCGTCCGCGCTTGTCGTCAGCGCATGCGGATCGAAGAACGCTTCGTCGGACAAGCCGGAAATTACCGTCGGCTCGAAAAACTTTACCGAATCGCTCATTCTGGGCGAAATGTACTCGCTCGCGCTGGAGAACGCCGGCTACAAGGTCAAACGAAAGCTCAATCTCGGCGGCACGCTCGTTGCGCACGAAGCGCTCAAGAACGGCGATATCGACATGTATCCGGAATATACCGGCACCGGCCTGATCAACGTGCTTCAGCTTCCGCCGAAGTCGGACGCCAAGGAAGTTTATGATGAAGTGTCCAAAGGCTATAAAGAAAAGTTCAAGCTCATCTGGCTCGAGCCGACGAACGCCAACGACTCGCAAGGCCTCGTGACGACGAGGAAGGTCGCTGAGAAGTACAACCTGTACAAAATCTCCGACCTGCCGAAGCTGGCGCCCGAGCTCAGGCTTGCCGCGGTTCCCGAATTTGAAGAGCGCGAGGACGGCCTCAAGGGACTGAACGACTTCTACGGCAAAATGGACTTCAAAAGCATCAAGCTGTACGACTACGGCGTGAAATACCGCGTCATTCTGAACGGGGAAGCGGACGTCACCGTCGGCTTTACGACGGACGGCGATTTGACGAACAAGGACCTCGTGCTGCTGGAGGACGACAAGAAGTTCTGGCCTCCGTACTACGTCGCTCCGGTTATCCGCGAGGAAGTGCTGAACAAAGATCCGAAGATCGCGGAAGTGCTCAACGCAGTGTCCGCCAAGCTCGATAACGAGACCGTTCAAAACCTGAATGCCGAGGTCGACATTCACAAAAAAGAGTACGAGGAAGTAGCGAAGGCGTTCTTGGAAAAAGAAGGCTTGCTGAAATAAGGTAATCGTGATATTCGCGGGTCTCCTCCGTTATCGGGGGAGACTTCTCCTGTAGGAGTTGATTGATGATGAAGAAAGAAGCGATCGTCTTCGATCGGGTGACCAAAACGTTCCCGAAAGCAACCAAGCCTTCCGTAAACGAAACGAGCCTGGTTATCGAGCAGGGGTCGTTCGTCACGATCCTGGGCGCGTCCGGGTCGGGAAAGACAACGCTGCTGAAGATGGTCAACCGGATCATCGAGCCGACCTCCGGCACCATTTCGCTATTCGGCAAAAACATTCGGGAGATGCCGGCAACGGAGCTGAGGCGGAGCATCGGATACGTCATCCAGCAGGTCGGCTTGTTTCCGCATATGACGATCGAGCAAAACATCGCCACGGTTCCGAACATCCTGGGCTGGGACCGCCGCAAAATAAGCGAGCGCGTCGACTATTTGATGGACCTCGTCCATCTTCCGCCGAGCTATAAAACGCGTTATCCGCGTCAGCTTTCCGGCGGGCAGCAGCAGCGCGTCGGGATCGCCCGGGCGATGGCCGGCGACCCGGCCGTTCTGCTGATGGACGAGCCGTTCGGCGCGATCGATGCGATTACGCGCACCAAGCTGTAGGACGATTTTCTCGAAATCCAGAAGAAGCTCGGCAAAACGATTCTATTCGTCACGCACGACGTAGACGAGGCCTTCAAGCTGGGAGACCGCATCGTGGTCATGAACGAAGGTTCGATCCAGCAGTACGACACGCCGCTGAATCTCGTAACCCGTCCGGCCAACGAATTCGTCAGACGGCTTATTCAAGCCGACGATTTGTTCCAGCGGCTGCAATTGATGAAGGCGGAGGATCATATGCTCGCCTGGACGGAAGCGGACGCGGCGGCGGGGACGGAGAACGTTCCGCGCGTGCGCGGCCAGGACAGCTTAAGAACGGTCCTGCAAAAGCTGCTCCAGCACGATGCTCCTTATGTCGCCGTCGTGAACGGCGAGGAGAAGCCGGTCGGCAAAGTGACGCTCGAGCAGCTCAAAACGGCAAACAGCGGGTGATGGAGCGATGATGGACTATTTTCTCAACCATTACGACGAATTGTTCACGCTGCTTACGGAGCATTTCGTGCTGACGTTCGTCTCGCTGCTGATCGCGCTGCTGATCGCGCTTCCGGTCGGCTATTATTTGTCGCGCCACCGGCGCATCTCCGTTCCGGTCATGTCGGCGCTCGGCATCATCTACGCCGTTCCGAGCTTGGGCATGTTCGCGCTGCTGATCCCTCTCGTTGGCCTGGGGACGAAGCCTGCCATCATTGCGCTGGTCATCTACAGCCAGCTTATTCTCGTCCGGAGCGTCATTTCCGGGTTTCAGTCCATCGATCCGGCGGTCATCGAGGCGGGACGGGGCATGGGGTTTAACAATCGGCAATTGTTTTACAAGATCCAGCTCCCGCTTGCGCTGCCCGTTATCCTTGGCGGTCTCCGCGTCGCATCGGTCTCGGTCATCGGCATCGCGACGATTGCGGCTTGGGTGAACGCGGGCGGCCTCGGCGTCGTTTTGTTCGAAGGGCTGTATCAAAACTCGGCGCCGAAGATTGTCTGGGGAACGCTGTTCGTATCGGCTCTTGCGGTTGCGACCAACCAGGTTTTGCTTTTATTGGAGAAAAGAGCGATGTTAAAAGCGCGCGGCGAGCATCGGGTGTGATATAATGAGGGCGTTATCAGACCATCGTTTTTTTCTGGGGTGTATATTTTGAGCGGAACGCAAACGTTAGGCCGCGCGATTGATATTTTATTCGTGCTGGCGGAGTCAAGGTCGACGCTTACCGTGAGCGAAATCGCCGAGAAGGTCTCGATCCCGGAAAGCACGGCGTATCGCTTCATTCAAACGCTCATAAAGAACGGCTTCGTGGAACGCAAAGGCAGAGGGCGGATCGGGCTGGGCTTAAGGATATTCGATCTGGCGCGCAGCCTGTCCCAGCAAATCGAACGGGAACTTCTGACCATTGCGCGGCCGGTGATGGAAGAGCTGACGAACCGCACGAACGAAACGACCGTCTTGTTTGTCCGCGCCGGCTCCAAAGCGGTTTGCATCGAGAACGTGACAAGCCGCAGGCTGATCCGGATGTCGATCGAGAACGGCCGGGTGCTGCCGCTGTACTCCGGAGCTTCGGGCAAGGCGCTGCTGGCTTTCGAGAGCGAAAAGACGATCGAAGAAGTGTCGAAGATGTTTCCGGCGGAAACGAACAAACAGACGCTGCTGGCGCAGCTTGAACAAATCCGAAAAGACGGTTACTGCATCACGCTTGGCGAGGTGGACACCGACGCGTTCGCCGTGGCCGCCCCCATTCTCGATACGCAGCAGCGTGTGGTGGCGAGCTTATCGGTGGCGGGACCGATTCACCGTTTGAACGACGACGTCGTTTCCTCCACGATTCAATATGTGAAAGAAGCCGCGTCGCAAATCTCGCAGAAGTTGGGCGCGCTTATATAATCTTGCCGTTGCTTGAAGTTGGCTCGATTACAGAAGTTTAGAGAGCGGTTTCCGCTCTTTTTTGGTTTGAGCATGAAGTAACCCGGTATGGATACGAATGATTCTTCGCCCAAAGACCACACGATTCACGCCTTTGTTTACATTGCCGGTTAATCCATTTTTAATAAAAACGATCAACAAGCGTGTCTGTTCAGGACGAATTTCTGCCTGCGCGGACACGCTTTATTTAGTTTGTTTAGTTAAGTTCAATTCTTGAAAATACAGGAAAATCTGAGCTGTTGTTTATATAAACAAAACCTAGAATTATAACTAAAATACAGTTGACACAAATAAAATTGAGTGATAGGATGAAAACGCAAACAACTGGTTTATGGTTGTGTATTGGCGAAACCGTAGTGTGTTTAGTTGTTTTTCAATTTTTTTGTTTAGTTTATTTGAGTCCTCAATTGGCGGCAGGACCGCTTAACCCAGCAAACGGAGGCAATACGGGATGAAAAAGTTGAAACTTGGCTACGCGCCCACGCGCCGATTCGTGTTCAGCGCCGAAGACGCATTCAGGTACAAAGTGATGATCAAGGAGAAAATTCAAAGCTTCGGTTTGAATATCGAGATTGTGGATCTGGAAGGCCTTAATCCCGAAGGGCTTTTGTACGACGATCATATCCATGCCGACCTGATTGTCGAACGGTTCAAGAAAGAGGGCGTCGATGCGGTCTTTTTCCCGCACTGCAATTTCGGCACCGAAGACACCGTGGCCCGCGTCGGCAAAGCGCTTGGCAAACCGGTGCTGCTGTGGGGGCCGCGCGACGAAGCTCCGCTTGAAGACGGCATGCGCCTGCGCGATACGCAATGCGGCCTGTTCGCCACAGGCAAAGTGCTGCGCCGTTTCAATGTGCCGTTCACCTATGTGACGAACAGCCGGGTGGACGATCCGGTGTTTGAACGCGGATTCACCAATTTTATCGCCGCCGCGAACGTGGTTCGGCACTTCCGCAGCCTGCGGATTCTTCAGATCGGGCCCCGTCCGGCTTCGTTCTGGACGATGATATGCAACGAAGGCGAGCTGCTGGAGCGGTTCGGCATCGAAATCCATCCGATTACGCTTGTCGACATTCAGCGCGCCTCGAAGCGGATCGAATCGGGGAACTCCGCGGAGCTCAAGGAAGCTATCGATTATATAAAGGAAAAGCTCGACTACTCCGAAGTTACCGAAGCCGATGTGAAGCGCATGGCTTCGCTGAAAGTGGCCATGAAGCAATACGCGCAGCAAACAGGCAGTACGGCGATTGCGATCCAATGCTGGTCCTCTCTGCAGGAGGCGATGGGGATTATGCCCTGCCTGGCAAATGCCATTCTGACCGACGAGCGAATTCCGGTTACCTGCGAAACCGACATTCACGGAGCCATCACCTCCGTTATGGTGCAGGCGGCCGCGATGAACCAAGCGCCTACGTTTTTTGCCGATTTGACGATCCGCCACCCGGATAACCCGAACGGAGAGTTGCTGTTTCACTGCGGCAACTTCCCGGTATCGCTCTCCGTCGAGAACAAACCCAAGCTTCGCAAGCATTTCCTGTTCGACGATCATTCGCCGGGCACGCATGAAGGGGAAATCAAAGGCGGCAGCATGACGCTGGCGCGTTTCGACGGCGATCACGGGGAATACCAACTGTTCCTTGGCCGCGCCCGCGGCATCCGGGGACCGTACACACGCGGCTCCTATGTATGGGTGGAAGTGAACGACTGGCCGCTGTGGGAAGAGAAGCTGGTCACGGGACCGTACGTGCATCATTCAGTCGGCATTCATGCGAACGTCATTCCCGCTCTTTATGAAGCGTGCAAGTATATTCCGGGGCTTACGCCCGATCCGGTCGATCCGACGGAAAGCGAAATCCAGGCATGGCTGAGGGGCAAGGACCTGTGAACAAGGAGGACTTATGGAGATCAGGGAATTGAAAGCGAAAGCGATCCAAATCAGGATGGACCTGCTGAAGATCATCCATCGCGCCAAAACCGGGCACACCGGAGGCTCGCTCAGCAATACCGATATTTTGACCGCTCTTTATTATCGCGTGATGAAGATTGACCCTCGCAACCCGAAATGGGAGGAAAGGGACCGCTTTATAGCCAGCAAGGGACACTCGGTGGAGTCGCTCTGGTGCATTCTTGCCGATCTCGGCTTCTTCCCGAAAGAGGAGCTCGGAACGTACAGCCAATTCGGTACGAGGCTGATCGGCCATCCCAACAACAAAGTGCCGGGTATCGAGATGAACACCGGAGCGTTGGGCCACGGACTGGCGATTTCCGTCGGTATGGCGCTTGCGGCAAAGAGGGACGGCAAAAGCTATCGCGTGTTCTGCCTGATGGGCGACGGCGAACAGGCCGAAGGCTCGGTATGGGAAGCCGCGATGGCCGGCGCCCATTACAAGCTGGATAATCTGGTCGGTATTATCGACCGGAACCGGCTGCAGATCAGCGGTTCGACCGAAGACGTCATGGGTTTGGAGCCGTTGGAGGAAAAGTGGAAGGCATTCGGCTGGCATGTCGTGTCTATCGACGGCAACGACATGGCCTCGCTGATCGAAGCGTTTGAAGCGATCCCTGAAGTTGCAGGCAAACCGACGCTGATCATGGCCAATACCGTCAAAGGCAAGGGCGTATCCTTTGCCGAAAACGTGCCTCACTGGCATCATCATGTGCCGAACGACGAGGAGCTTGAGAAGGCTCTAGCCGAGCTTTCGGCCGCTCTCGACCAATTGAAGCAGGAAGAGCAGGTGCAATAGATCATGAAGAACACCATACCGAACAGGCAGGTCATCTGTGAAACGTTGTTGGAGCTGGCCCGCCACGACCGGGATATCGTGGTGCTTGCCAGCGATTCCCGCGGTTCGGCCGCGATGGCGCCGTTCGCCAAGGCGTTCCCCGAGCAATTCGTAGAGGTCGGGATCGCGGAACAAAACATCGTCGGCATTTCCGCAGGCCTTGCCCATAGCGGGAAAAAGCCTTTCGTGACCTCGCCGGCCTGCTTCCTGAGCATGCGCAGCATCGAGCAGATCAAGGTGGACGTGGCGTATTCCGCCACCAACGTCAAGCTGATCGGCATAAGCGGCGGCGTCAGCTACGGCGCGCTTGGCATGTCGCACCATTCGGTGCAGGATTTGGCGGTGGCGCGGGCCATCCCGGGACTTTCCGTTATTCTGCCGGCCGATCGCCACGAGACCAAGAAAATGACGGAAGCGCTCGTGAAGCATGTCGGCGGCGTATATGTCCGCATTGGCCGCAATCCCGTGGAAGATGTCTATGAATCGGACGACTACGAATTTGTCATCGGGAAAGCGGTGACGATGCGCGAAGGATCGGACATCACGATCATCGCTGCCGGGGAAACCGTGCGGGTTGCCCTGGACGCGGAAGAAGCGCTCAAGCAGGCAGGCATATCCTGCCGCGTCATCAACATGCACACGATCAAGCCGCTGGACGAAGAAGCGGTGATTCGGGCCGCACGGGAAACGGGACACATTATTACCGTTGAGGAGCACAGCATTTTCGGAGGGCTTGGTGCCGCAGTGGCCGAAGTCGTCGCTCAGCACCATCCGGTGCCGATGCGCATTCTCGGCATTCCGGACGAACCGGCCATCGCCGGAAAGACGGCGGAAGTGTTCGCGCACTACGGCATCAGCGCGGACAACATCAAGCGGATTGCGCTTGAAATGCTCGGCAAGCAGGAGCGGCGCCAATGAATAAGGACTATATATTGGCGATTGACCAGAGCACGTCGGGCACGAAAGCGCTCGTTGTCGACAAGTCCGGAAGCATTGTCGCGCGAAGCTCGACCGGGCACAAGCAGATGTACCCCCATCCCGGTTGGGTGGAGCACGATCCGTTGGAGATCTATAGCAATGTCAAGAAAACCGCTCGCCAGGCGTTGGAGCTGGCCGGTATCGGACCCAGCCGGCTTGCCGCGCTTACCCTCACCAATCAGCGAGAGACCGCCGTCATGTGGGATCGGGAAACCGGGCTGCCGGTGTATCCCGCGATCGTATGGCAATGCCAACGGACGGCCGACGTTTGCGCCGCGTATAAAGCGTTGGGACATGAAGAAACGGTGCGTGCCAAGACGGGCCTGATGCTGGACCCTTATTTCTCGGCAACCAAATGGGCATGGATCTTGGAACACGTGGAAGACGCGCGCGTGAAGCTCGCTGAGGGGAAGCTGCTGGCCGGAACAATCGACAGCTGGCTGCTCTGGAAGCTCACGTGCGGCAACGTTCACGCTACCGATTTTACGAATGCCAGCCGCACGTCCCTCTTTAATATTCATACCCTTCAATGGGATGAAGAGATGTGCGGCTTGTTCGGAGTGCCTTGCGAACTGCTCCCCGAAGTGAAGTTTTCCGATGACGTATTCGGTTATACCGAAGATTCCGAGCTGTTCGATGAGCGGATTCCGATTTCGGGCGTTATCGGGGATTCCCAAGCCGCGCTTTACGGTCAATTTTGTTTTCAGCCCGGCATGGCCAAAGCGACGTACGGCACCGGCACGTCGGTGCTGATGAACGTAGGGGAGAAGTACGAGCCGACAGGGAACGGGAACGGGCTTGTGACCGCCATCGCCTGGGGAATGCGGGGGAAAGTCACCTATGCGCTGGAAGCCGTCATCCGCACCTCCGGAGATAGCCTAAAATGGGTGCGGGACAATCTGGGGCTGTTCGGCACGTTCGAAGAGATGGAGCAGCTGCTTGCGCAGGCGCCGGACAATGAAGGCGTATACCTGGTTCCCGCGTTTGTCGGACTCGGCGCCCCCTATTGGAATCCATACGCCAGAGCGGCAATCGTCGGCATGAACCGGGGTACCGGCAAAGCGCACATCATCCGGGCCGCATTGGAGAGCATCGCCTATCAGGTGCGAGACGCGGTAGAGCTGATGCAGTCCGAATCCGGCATCCGGCTTCGGGAGCTGCGGGCCGACGGCGGCGCTTCCGAAAATGCGGCGTTGATGCAGTTTCAAGCAGACCTGCTGATGCAAACGGTCGTCAAATCCGATGTCGCCGAGCTTTCCGCGATGGGATCGGTATACATGGGAGGACTCGGCACCGGTTTTTGGGAATCTCCCGCTGACATTGCGGCGCGGCAAAAAGGGTGCCGAACATATGAGCCTTCCATGGATCCGGATAGGAGAGAGCGCCTTTACGCAGGATGGAAACGAGCGGTTAACAGCGTGTTGAACATCGGATAAACGAAACGCCGGGAAAACCCGGTTTTGCCATGAGGAGGTGAGACCATCAGACACGTTCCGCGTTCATGAGGCCGTTAAGTTGTAGGGTACATTAACAATCGGAAAAAGGGAGAGGACAGTATGAGATGGAGCAAAGCGTTGACGATTTTTGTCATGACCTTTGTTGTAATCGGTTTCACGCTGGTCGGCTGTTCTACGGGAAGCCCGTCCAACCGTGCAGGAACCGAGAGTCAAAGTCAAAAGAATACGCCGGATGCCAATACCGATTCCGGGAACAAACCATCCGCCGCGTCCGGACAGAATACCCAAAAGTCGAATTTGATCGTGATTATCACGCCTTCGCATGACAACCCGTTCTTCAAATCCGAAGCGGCAGGCGCCGAAGCGAAAGCGAAAGAGCTGGGTTATGAAACGCTTGTGTTGGTTCACGACGATGACGCCAATAAACAAAACGAATTGATCGATACGGCCATTGCCCGCAAAGCGGCGGCCATCATTCTCGATAACGCCGGAGCGGACGCTACCGTTGCGGCTGTTCAAAAGGCGAAGAATGCAGGCATCCCGTCATTTCTGATCGACAGGGAAATCAACAAAACGGGCGTTGCGGTTTCGCAAATCGTTTCGAACAACTATCAAGGCGCAAAACTGGGCGCGGAAGAATTTGTGAGACGGATGGGCGAGAAAGGCAATTATGTGGAGCTGGTCGGCAAAGAATCCGATACGAACGCGAGCATCCGTTCCAAAGGGTACCACGATGTCATCGACCAATATCCCGACATGAAAATGGTCGCCCGTCAAAGCGCGAACTGGAGTCAAACGGAAGCGTTTTCCAAAATGCAATCCATTATTCAGGCAAATCAAGATATCAAAGGCGTAATTTGCGGGAATGACACCATGGCTATGGGGGCGATGGCCGCACTTAAAGCAGCGGGCATGAAAGATGTCATTGTAGTCGGCTTCGACGGCAGCAATGATGTACGGGATTCGATTCTTGCCAATGAAATCAAAGCCACCGTATTGCAGCCCGCATATGACATCGCTCAGCTTGCCGTGGAGCAGGCGGACAAATATATCAAGACAGGTTCGACCGGAGCGGAAGAGAAACAATTGATCGATTGCGTGCTGATCACGGCAGAGAACGCAAAGCAATTGGATCATTTCGCCTTGAAGCGGCAATAAGCCGGATCCATGAGGGATGGGCGCATGATGCGCGCCATCCCCGAAAATTCCCATTACAGTTGGTGAAGATAGGATGAAGCGAGACATTGGCGGTACGGACAAGAGAAAACGGCTTGCGTCTAAAGGACGAAAACTGTACGGTGTTCTTCTCTTGGTTTGCTTCATGAGCGTCGTGTCGGGCTGCAAATGGTTCACCGTAGTGAAAATCGATGAGGCGGGCAATCCATCGGCGCATAGCGGCGCGGCCGCTGCGGAGGCCGGAGCCCTTGATGCGGACAATTACGTCGGCACGATATGGAACGATAAAGTGATTCCGTATATGACGGACAAAGCGGCGGATATCGTGGCGGTGTTAAAGGACATGAAAGCAAATCCGGATGCGGCAGCCGAAAAATATGGAGCCCGTCAAGGCAACTTTATCGTGAAGGGTCAAGGAAAAGCGTTGAGCGTCAACCGGGAGTCGCGGGCCGGCACCATGGACGTCGACTTGCCGCCTTTTGACGGCAGAACGGATGTAAAAATACAAATCGGTCCCGTCATTAAAGGAACGTCGATAAGGGATTCCCTGGAATTCATCAAGTTCGACGACTTTAAAAACCAGGTGGAATTCGCTCAACTCTCCAACTCCATAAACCAAAAAGTGAACGATGACGTGGTGAACAAGCTGGATTTCGACACCGTTCAAAATAAAACGGTTCAATTTATGGGCGCCTTTACCGCTGACAGCAGCGGAGAAATACTGATTACGCCGGTGCAACTGCAAATCGCGCAAGGAGGCAATTCGTAATGGCGTTATCGAACACCGGGGAAGTCTGTCTTTCCGCGAGAAAGATTACCAAAAGATATCCGGGCACCCTTGCGCTCGACCGGGTGAATTTTAACGTATACCGCGGAAAGGTGAATGTGCTGATCGGGGAAAACGGCGCGGGAAAATCAACGTTGATGAAAATAATCGCCGGCATCGAACGGCCGGACGAAGGGACGATCGAGCTGAACGGAAAAGAAGTGCATTTTGACGACACGAGACACGCGGCGGAAATGGGGATCGGCATTATCCATCAGGAATTGAACTTGTTTCCGAACATGACGGTTGCGCAAAATATTTTCGTTGCCCGCGAGAAGCTCCGTTACGGAATGATCGTGGACGACAAACGGCATATGGAGGAAGCCAGAAAGCTGCTCGAACGTTTGGAACATCCCCTCGATCCTCGAACGCTGGTGCGCGATCTTCGGGTCGGGCAGCAGCAGATCGTCGAAATAGCCAAGACGATGGCGCAGCCCAATTTGCATGTGCTGATCATGGATGAACCTACCTCATCGCTGAGTACGGCGGAAGTGGAAGTGCTGTTCCGGTTGATTGACGAATTGAAAGAACAAGGCATTTCCATTATTTATATTTCTCACCGGATGGAAGAGATCATGCGCATCGGGGATTACGTTACCGTATTGAGGGACGGACGCCTTGTCGCGGAAGCCAAGGTGAAGGACATCGATATTCCCTGGATCGTTCGGAATATGGTAGGCCATGAAGCATCCGTTTCGAAACCGAAACCGGAACCGGAACGATTCGGAGAAGAATTGCTCCGTGTAGAGGGGCTGACTTTGCCGGGTAGAAGCGGGGGCTTTGCTTTGGAAAACGTCTCGTTTTCGCTCCGCAAGGGAGAAATATTGGGCATATACGGACTGCTCGGTTCCGGCCGCACCGAGATCCTTGAGTGTCTGATGGGGATGCATCCCGAGGCAACCGCCGACATCTATTTGGAAGGGAAAGAAATCAAGGCAAGATCGATCCGGGAACAAATCGAACGCGGTTTTGCCCACGTCCCGGAGGATCGCCAGCGCGAAGGTCTTGTGCAAACGCTTTCTGTCGCAAAAAATATTACGCTCTCCAGTTTAAACAAGTACGCCCGATGGTTCCATCTGGTTCAGAAAAAAGAGGAAGAGCATGTTCGGAATACGATAGAGGACTTGTATATAAAAGTTGCCGACAGCAATCTCCCTGTCCTGTCGCTGAGCGGAGGAAATCAGCAGAAAGTCGTCATCGGCAAAGGGATTCTGACGGGCCCTAAAGTGCTGCTTCTTGACGAACCGTCGCGCGGAATCGATGTCGGGGCCAAGGCGGAGGTGTTTGAGCTGATCCGCCGTTTCGCCTCCCAGGGACTCGGCATCATACTGGTCGCCTCGGAATTAAAAGAAATCGTTTCCATTTCGGACAGAGTCATCGTATTGTCCAACGGCAGATTGACCGGGGAATTTGCGGGCGAACAAATAACCGAAGAGGCTCTGGTTCTGGCTTCTGCCGAAGGTCAACGAGCGATCCGAGTATAAATTACTCTGTTTATAAAGGAGCACGTAATCCGATGATTGAATTAAAGCCAAAACGGAATCGGGAATCCCAAACCCATGTTGGAATCGGGATGATTTTGCTCAAATTCCGGACGTTTATCGCGCTTATTCTGCTGATTGTATTCTTCAGCTTCTCCGCCCCCAATTTCCTGACGTCGCACAGTCTCATTTTGATTGCGAGCCACGTCGTGTTGTATGCGATTCTCGGGATCGGCATGACTTACGTAATTGTGGCCGGGGGCATCGACTTGTCCGTCGGCTCGATTGTCGGTTTGTCGGGCATGATAGCCGGAGGACTGATTTATGAAGGTTTGGCGCTGCCGATGTTCGGTGTCAAGATTTTTTTCAACGTGTTTGTGGTCATCTTGATTACGTTGATGATGGGGGCATTGGTCGGAGCCGTCAACGGGTTATTGGTAACCCGCTTTCATGTGGCGCCGTTTATTGCTACGCTTGGAACGTTATACGTGGCTCGGGGAGCGGCAATGCTCCGTTCGAACGGGGAGACGTTTCCCAACCTGGTCGGAGATCCCGGGCTCGGCAATACCGGTTTTCCGGTGTTGGGGGCCGGAAATCTTCTTGGCGTGCCTCTTCCGGTCTGGATCATGGCGATCATCGGCCTTATTGCCGCTTATATCTTCAAGAAAACGCCCCTGGGATGGCATATTTTTGCGGTAGGCGGCAACGAAAAAGCGGCGGAGCTTTCCGGAATCCGCGTGAAGCGCGTCAAAATGTTCGTTTACATGTTCTCCGGCTTTTGTGCCGCGATGGTCGGACTGATCGTCTCCAGCCAGTTGGTGGCCGCACATCCCGCGACAGGGGAAACATGGGAATTGAACGCGATTGCCGCAGCGGTTCTCGGCGGAACCTCCCTTGCCGGCGGAAGGGGAACCATCGGCGGAACGATCGTCGGGGCGTTCGTGATCGGCGTCTTGAGTGACGGCATGGTCATGATCGGAGTCTCCGAGTTTTGGCAAATGGTCATTAAAGGAACCGTCATTGTGCTGGCCGTCATCGTCGATCAGATCCAACGGAATTTGCAGAACAAACTGGTTCTGCAAAGCAGAAGCGCGGCCTAAGACACATCACTTGCTTGCTTTCCGGGCCATCAAGAAATGCTTGACGTACCCGAACCCCATCAGTTTCTTGCGATTTTCGTCCCAGATGCGGAAGTTGAGCGATCTCAGACTTGACCAAAGGGTGACCGGCGCAACATCCTGGAACATCTCATTTTCTTTCTGCACGCGGTCCAGATAGTAGTTCGGCACCCGGGGGCTCAGGTGGTGAATATGGTGGAAGCCAATGTTTCCCGTAAACCAATGCAGAACCTTCGGCAGCTTATAGAAGGAGCTTCCGCGCAGAGCCGCGCTCAAATGATCCCATTTGTCGCCTTTTTCAAAGTAGGTCCCCTCAAACTGGTGTTGAACGTAGAAGAGCCAGAGGCCGGCCAGACTGGAAAGCAGAAAGATCGGTCCATGAACCGATAAAAACGCTTGCCAGCCGATTGTCCAGCAAAGCAGCCCGGCGACAGCGGCGATTCCGAGGTTGATCGTGTAGGTGTTAAGCCGTTCCTTCATCCGGGCTCCCTTCCGGTTAAACCGGTATGCAATGAGGAACACGTAGGTGGGACCGAGTCCGAACATAATCAGGGGGTTTCGGTACATGCGGTAAGCCAGCCGCTTCAGCCGCGGCAGCGCCAAATATTCCTCCACGGTCAACGTCCAGATGTCTCCCATGCCGCGCCGATCCAGGTTGCCGCTGGTTGCGTGATGGACCGAATGGCTGCGCCGCCACTGATGGTATGGGCAACAGGTTAAGATTCCGGCGAGCGTTCCCATTACCACGTTGGCGGTGCGGTTGGCAAAGAAGGCGCCGTGGCAGCAGTCATGAAAGATGATGAAGATCCGGACCAACAAGCCGGCTGCCAGAACGGCCGGAATCAAGGCCAGCCAATAAGACACCGAAAGGCTCCAATAGGCAGCGTACCAGAGCGCAAAGAAGGGGACAAAGGTATTTGCGATTTGCCAAATGCTCCGCTTCAGGCTCGGTCTTTCGTAAGGTGCGATAATTTTGCGCCAGTTTTTCTTCTCGTTGTGTTCGATCGCCATAACTCCTCTCGCTGATTCCATAACTGAAATCATCAAAGCGTGTAAAATGTCCTTTTATGAACAACGACCGCTAATGGAAATTAGCGGTCGTTGATTACTTCGTAACGTATGATGAAGTCCGCAATGTTTCAGTTAAAATAAGGATACCACACCTGCCAATGGAATTCAACGTTTATGATCCGGGCGGAGGCCTGCAGGGCAACCTCTGCCGAAACAGAGGAAAATTGGTCAAAATAACAATGCGCTAGTAGGAGATTCGGGGTTTATATCGAAATATAAGAGGTAGCGATTGCAGTTCGGAGTATCATCAGAGTATCAATCGAATGGAAAAGAAGCGCGTGCAACCTGGAGGATTCCTTAGCCGATGACCTATCAGAAAGTGAACATCTCTTCGGAAGACGATATCTATTTTGCGTTAAGCACGGTTCGTCATTTTATGAAGAGGCTCCCTTTTTCCGAGTCGGATCAACAGAGAATTTATGTAAGCGTTTCGGAGCTAACAAGAAACATTTTGGATCATGCTTGCGGCAAAGGGCTTTTTTATTGTGAATTAATCAATCAAGGAATCCGTTTTACCGTGACCGATGAAGGGCCGGGAATTCCCAATATAGATGAAGTGTTAAATGGCAAAAAGGGATCGTCTTCGCGTGGACTAGGACTCGGATTATCCGGTGTGAAGAGATTAATGGATGAATTTCAGATTGAGACTTCGACGAGAGGAACGAAAATCGTTGCAACCAAATGGGCAGGAAAAAACTAAAAAAGCAACTCAAACGGACGATACATTAAGCCGTCTTGCTTCCATAGGTCAAATAGCGGCGGGAATCGCGCACGAAGTGAGAAATCCATTAACGGCAGTGAAGGGATTTCTGCAATTGCTGCAAAGGGAGGTTTCCCACAGTTATTTGGATTTTGCTTGTTCGGAATTGGAACAGGCCATCTCTACGTTGCACGATTTATTGCAGGTCTCTAAGCCCGACTTGGAAGACGAGTCCTGTATTGCGATTAATCTTTGTTCGGAATTGGAGTCTTTGCTTTATTTGTTTCAGGATCAAATCTATCGGGTTCAAATTGCAAAGAAATTTCGCAATAGTGATGAAATCATTTATGGGAAAAGAAATCAGTTAAAGAAAGCGTTTTTTAATCTCTTGAAAAATGCGTTTGAAGCCATTCCCAATGAAGGGACCATTACCATCGAGCATTATCGAGCGGGCGACTTTATTTATGTCATCATTTCGGATACAGGGGTCGGGGTACCTAAAGAAAAGCTTCAACTGTTAGGTACCCCTTTCTTTACAACGAAGGATGAAGGCACGGGAATGGGGCTCACTCAGGTCTATTCGACCATCTACCAACATGGAGGTACAATCGATGTAAAAAGCAGAGAAGGAATCGGAACGACATTTACCATTCAATTTCAAACGAAAACGATCGAACAGATTGGAGCGAAGGATTTGGAACTGCAATATGTAAAAGGTCAAAGCTTTAAAGAATATTTTTTGCTGAACCAGGATCGTTTTAATGAGTTGTTTGCTTCAGAGACCCGAGATACGATTCAATTGGTTAAAAATTCCACATATAAAATCAATGTACATGAGATTTTTGAAAAAATGACAAAGCTCCTGGTGGAAGATCGTCAGCATGAGCTGACTATGCTCGCCAAGGAACTCGGAAAGAATGGCGCTCAGAACGACTTTCCCTTAGTCTTAAAACTGGAATTGCTCCAGGCGTTTCGTAAATTATATTGGAATTTCCTGCATAACTATCACAAGCATGTCGAGCTTGACATGGAGGGCGTGTTTCAACTCGGAATCAAAACCAATTTTATGTTGGATCATTATATTTTCCATTATTTTTCGAGCTATATCGAGTACAAGGATGAATTGCTCCGTTCCCACCGCGAAACGATCGATGAATTGTCCGTCCCCATTATTCCTTTATCTTCTTCGATGGCGGTGCTGCCCATTGTCGGCACATTGGATACCTATCGGGCTAAAAGAGTCCAGGAACGGACATTAAATCAGATCGCCAGCCTAAAAATAAAAAAAATTATTATCGATTTGTCCGGCGTTGCGTTTATGGATACGGCTGTAGTGGGACATTTGTTCCGAATTGTAGAGGGAATCGGCTTGCTCGGATGTAAAGCGATTATCACAGGCATTCGTCCGGAAATCGCGAACACCATGATCGAATTGGGGATTCCCTTTACCGAGAAGGTCGACACCAAAGCATCGTTGCAACAGGCCTTGGAGGAATATCAATAGGCCATTTCTTGGAGAAGATCCCGGAGGTGAAACGTCATGAATATTTTTATTGTGGATGCCTTTACGAATAGGCCCTATCGCGGAAATCCGGCTGCCGTTTGCTTGCTTGATACGATCCGGCCGGATGAATGGATGCAGCAAGTGGCCAACGAAATGAATTGTTCCGAAACCGCTTTTTTATATAAGGAGCCTGAAGGCTACAGGCTTAGGTGGTTTACGCCTCAAGCGGAAGTGGATTTGTGCGGGCATGCAACGCTTGCGAGCGCCCATATTTTATGGGAAGAAAAGATCTGCACGGAGACAGAAATCTCTTTCCTGACCAAGAGCGGGCCGATCGCCGCGAGAAAGGAGCGCGATTGGATTCACATGGACTTTCCGTTGGAGATCGCATCCGAGTGTCCGCCTCCGCGGGAACTCATTGAAGGGTTAGGCGTGCCGTTTGCTTATGTCGGAAAGAGCAGACTGGATTATTTGGTCGAGGTCGAGAACGAAGAAGTCGTACGAAATTTGAAGCCCGATTTGCATCGGTTAAAGAACGTTGACACGAACGGGATTATTGTGACCAGCAAATCCGGCAATCCGGAATACGATTTTGTATCCAGATGCTTTTGTCCTGCTATTGGAATTGATGAAGATCCGGTTACCGGAGCGGCTCATTGTTGTTTGGGGCCTTATTGGATGCGGAAATTGAACCGGAGGCATTTGAAAGCCGTTCAATTATCCGCCCGCCAAGGCACGTTAAGATTATCCGTCGGGCAAGAAAGAATCACGATCTCCGGACAAGCCGTAACCACCATGAAGGGGGTATTAGTGTAAGATACCATCGTGTCGGCACTCGCCGCCCCTTGGCACGTCCGGCAACCGGCACGGAATCATTTGCGGGTTCCACGAAAAATCCCTCCTGCGTCTACAGTTAGAGGTTTGATTCTCCCTGTCCGCGCAAGAGGGATCTTATCGTATTCGGGCCTTTGCTCGGCAACCGGTTCGCCGGAGGCGATTACTTGACCCGGCCTTTCGAGAACCCGCCGGCTTTACCTGGCCGGCGGTATTCGTTTTAATGCCCTGGCGTAACGGAGGACCTTGCGCGGGATGCGCTTGTCTTTCAAATGCCTGAAAATATAAGGGTCGGGATTCGTGTTCAGTTCGATGATCCACGGGCGAAAATGGGCGTCCAAGCCAATGTCCGCCCCGATCATGTTCAGTCCGGGATACGTGCGGCTGAGAACTTTGGCGGCATCGTACCCGGCCCGGGAGAGGCGGTTCTCGATTCGGGCCAATCGATTGCCGGAAACGAGAGGCTTCAACAAGGTCCGAACTTCCATCGGTTTGCCGCCGCTGTGGTAATTCGTGACGATTTTTCGCGGATGGGCCACTCGCCCGATGATGCCGGTCTTCTCCCAAGTTCCCTGAAGATTGCGCTGGACCATGACGCGGATATCGAATCGGCGGCCTTTGTACTTCAAGAGCCGGATGCCTTTTTGAACCAAATAGGGGCGTTTGCGCTTATGGCGAAGAATGGAGCGGTAAAGAGAAGCGAAGGAGCCGAACGTGCGCTTTTTTTCCCCCGTTTGATACGTATACACGCCGTTGGCGCGTTCCACGCGCATAACTCCATTGCCGTAGGTGCCCGCAATCGGCTTGACATAAACCATGGCGTAACGGTTCAGCATCGAACGGAGCGTTTTCTCGTTCATCCTGCGGGTTTCCGGCACCAGCTTGCGGATTTTCGGGTCTTTGAGGAGCGCCTTCGTTTTGAGCCACTTGCTCAAGACGTTCTTTCGCGCGGATGTTTTCATGTTCTCTCACCTCCCACACTTCGCCAGTATATGTAATGCGGCGGCCTGCCCGATCGGGCATTCGAGGAGAATCCGAATAAAGGCTCGCGCCGTGGCGGCCGAATCGATTCTTCGCAAGGGATATGAACCGACAGATTCCCCTCTAATTTCGACAAAACCGCGCCGGAATGCTTGGCATCTTCTTTCCTAATTTAGGATTAACTACCTATTTTTATTGTTATGTCCCTCGTGGTACACTCAGGTTAGTGGAAGCGCTTCAAAAATATGGGATCAATTACATTTTGCGAAGGAGGTGGGGGGTTGCACGTCCTCTCACAACGCAGACGGTAATCCGCAAGCTTTATCCCAAAACCATTAGGAGGGAAATTATGAATCGTTTATTCAAGGGAGCAAAGTCGTTTGTCTTTCTTACGGTGCTGGCGCTCGTGGCGACGTTATTCCCCATCTCGACGGCGAATGCGGCCTATAATCTGGTATGGAGCGATGAATTCAACGGATCCTCTATCGACACCAACAACTGGACGTTCGAGATCGGCACCGGTAGCGGAGGCTGGGGGAACAACGAACTGGAGTATTACACCAACCGCCCGGAGAACGCCAGAATCGAAAACGGCAACCTGGTCATCGAAGCCAGGAAGGAATCCTACGGCGGCATGAACTACACGTCGGCCCGCTTGAAGACGCAAGGGAAGAAAAGCTTTAAGTACGGAAGGATCGAAGCACGAATCAAGCTGCCGAAGGGTCAAGGCCTGTGGCCGGCTTTCTGGACGCTGGGCGCAGATATCGGAACGGTAGGCTGGCCCAAAAGCGGCGAAATCGACATCATGGAGCATGTCAACAACGAAAACAACACGCACGGGTATATCCATTGGGATGCCAACGGCCATGCTTCGTACGGCGGACCCAGCCATACGATCGACGTGACCCAGTATCACGTCTATTCCATCGAATGGACGCCCAGCGCGATCAAGTGGTTTATCGACGGCGTCCAGTTCAAGGAAGCCAACATCGAGAACAACATCAATTCGACGGAAGAGTTCCATAAGGAGCATTTCATTCTGCTGAACATGGCGGTCGGCGGCAACTGGCCGGGTTCGCCCGATGCTTCCACCGTTTTCCCGGCGAAAATGTTCGTCGATTACGTAAGGGTGTATCAAGACGGAGGCACGCCGCCGCCTTCCGGCGACATCGTCTCCGGCGGAACCTACAAGCTGATCAACGTGAACAGCGGCAAAGCGCTGGATGTCGCGTCAGCCGGAACGGCGCCCGGCACGAACGTTCAAATCTGGACGGACAATGGCACCGGCGCGCAAAAATGGACCATCTACCGCAACGCGGACGGCTCCTACAAGCTGATCAACGTGAACAGCGCCCTGGCGCTCGACGTGGCGGGATCGGGAACGGCCGACGGCACGAACGTGCAGGTCTGGACCGACCTAGGCAACGGCGCGCAGAAGTGGAACATCATCCAGAACGCGGACGGTTCCTATAAGCTCATCAACGTGAACAGCGGCAAAGCGCTGGACGTCGCCTCGTCGGGAACGGCCGACGGCACGAACGTCCAAATCTGGACGGACAACGGCACCGGCGCGCAAAAGTGGAATTTGATCCGATTGCAATAATCGTTCGGATCAGACCGGCAGCGGCCGATTCCCGAAGGGGAGTCGGCCGCTGTTCCTCTGTACGCAAACGTACCGCATACATAAAGTTTTTGGGCATGGGTACCATATGAGGAAACAGCAGGCACCCCGTTAGGGTGTCGAGGGGGAATCGTGTTGGCAACGGTGGATTGGAGCCGCGGATTAACGGAGATGACGCTGGCTTTTCATATTCTGTTTGCGACGGTCGGCGTGGGCATTCCGGTATTCATATCATTGGCCGAATGGATGGGGATTCGGAAGAAGGATGCGCATTATTCGTTAATGGCCCGGAGATGGGCGCGCGGCTTTGTGATCACGGTGGCCGTCGGCGTCGTAACCGGAACCTGCATCGGGCTTCAGCTCAGCCTGTTGTGGCCGGAATTCATGCGATTGGCAGGCAACGTGATCGGTTTGCCGCTGTTTATGGAGACGTTTGCGTTTTTCTTTGAAGCCATCTTTCTCGGCATCTATCTTTATACCTGGAACCGGTTCTCCAATCCGTATATCCATTGGCTGCTGACTCTTCCGATTCTGATCGGTTCATCGGGTTCCGCGCTGTTTATTACAACCGTCAACGCTTTTATGAATACGCCGCAAGGATTCACGCTCGAAAACGGGAGGCTGACGCACATCGATCCGCTCGCCGCGATGTTCAATCCGGCGGCTCCGTCGAAGGTGGCGCACGTCTTGTCTTCCGCCTATTTGACAGCCGCGTTTCTGTTGGCCATGATTGCCGCTTTCGCGATGCTGAGGGGCCGAATGGACGATTATTACCGGAAATCGATTCGCCTGAACATGACGGCAGGCCTTCTCCTGGCGGCCCTTACGATCGGAATCGGGGATATGTCCGCCCGGTTTCTGGCCCAAGAGCAGCCGGAGAAGCTCGCTGCCGCCGAGTGGCATTTCGACACCGGCAGCCGGGCTCCCCTGCTTATCGGAGGCCGGGTGGACCCGGAAACGCAAGAGGTTACCGGGGCTCTTAAAATTCCTTGGGCGCTCAGTCTGCTCGCGACCCATCGTTCCGACGGGGTTGTGGCCGGCCTGAACGAATTTCCGAAGGACGAATGGCCGCCGCTCTATGTGCATTATTTGTTTGACGCCATGGTCGTTATCGGGTTTTATTTGCTGGCCGTCCCCGTTCTTTTTGTTGCGCTGCTGCGGCTGAAACGGCGCCATGCCTACAACCGCTGGATGCTGGCGGCCATTTTGGCGGGAGGACCGCTGTCCTTGCTTGCCATCGAACTCGGATGGTTTTATGCGGAGGTCGGAAGACAACCCTGGATTTTGAGGGGTTATATGCGCGTTTCCGATGCGGCGACGACCAATCCCCACGTTAGCGTTACGTTCTGGCTGTTTGCCGGCCTTTATGCCGTACTCGGCATCGTGTGCCTGTTCGTGCTCGTCCGCTTGTTTCGCAACAAGCCGGCCGAGCTGGAACTGCAGACGCGCCGCATCATCTTGTGAGGAGGGAGCCGGACATGTCGATCGAACAGCTTGGCATCACCGTTCTTTGGAGCTTTCTATACGGCTACCTGATTGTCGCGTCCATCGATTTCGGCGCGGGATTTTACGCTTATTACAGCCGGATAAGCGGGTTGGAGTCCGTCATCGCCCCCGTAATTTCCAGGTACTTGTCCCCGGTCTGGGAAGTGACCAACGTTTTTCTTGTGTTTTTCTTCGTCGGCATCGTCGGCTTCTTTCCGGAAACGGCTTATTATTACGGAACGGCGCTGCTGATTCCCGGCAGCATTGCGCTCGTTTTGCTCACCATTCGGGGCTCGTTCTATGCGTTTGCGAATTACGGAGCGAAGCATAATTCCTTCTACCTGCTCGCTTACGGAGCCACCGGGCTGCTGATCCCGGCCTCGTTGTCCACGGTGTTCACGATTTCGGAAGGAGGCTTTTTGTCCGTTCAGGGAAATCGGGTCGTGTTGCTGCTGGAGGAGCTGTTTTACAGCGCGTACTCCTGGGCGGTTGTGCTGCTTGCCATGTCCAGCGTGTTGTTCATCAGCTCGACGTTTTTGACGTATTACGCGGCTCGCGCGAACGATGCGAGAGCGCTCGAACAGATGCGCCGGTTTGCCTTGTGGGGAGGCATTCCGACGATTATTTCCAGCCTGTTTGTCTTCATTGCGCTTCGAAACCACAATCTGGAGCATTTTCGGCGCACGCTCGACGTATGGTGGATGTTCGGGCTCTCGCTCGTCAGCTTCGCGATCGCGGTCTGGCTGATTTGGCGGCGAAAATCCTACGGCGTCGCGTTTGTCATGGTGATGCTGCAGTTCGCCTTCGCTTTTTTCGGTTACGGCATTTCCCATCTCCCTTATTTGCTGTACCCTTACTTGACGGTGTACGGCGGCGCGACGAATCCGGCCATGGGGCGCGCGCTGGTCGTCGCCTTTGTCGCGGGTTTCGTTCTGCTGGTCCCGTCGCTCATTCTGCTGCTCAGGTTGTTTTTGTTCAACGCCCGGTATGTGAGGGGGGAACTGTCGTGAACGCGTTTGATCGGCAAGAAAAATGGTTGACGCGCCTTTGTTTCGGCATCGCCTTGCTGCTTTTGGCGTCCCTCGCAAGGTATTTCGTTTAGCGGCTGAAATGTCCGTTTAAATGACGATCACGACTCTTTTGCCGTTAAAATCGTCGCGTTTCCAGACGCTTTCAATGTCCTGGAGAGCGACGGTTTCAATGTCCATGCGGAGCTTCCCCGACTTTATCCAATCCCACACTTGCCGAGTGTCCTCTTGAATGGCCTCTGGCGTTATCCGCGCGCCCGCCCCGAATATTTCGAGTCCGGAAGTTCTGACGGCACCGGCTCCATAAAGTCCTCGTATCGGGGAATCTCCCCAAAATGGCGCAGTACCGCTGCTTTCATGCCCGCAACTCTCCTTTACACCGTTAAATTTAACAACGTTAAAGTAAAACGTTTGTGTTATAATGTCAAGTAATACGTTTGACGTTAGGGAGAGGAATCGATGGCACTTAGCAAGGAGGATATCCTCCAGGAAGCGTTAAGCTTGCTGAATGAAAGCGGTCTGGAAGGCGTTACCCTGCGAAAGCTGGCATCCAGGCTGGGCGTGCAGGCGCCCGCTTTGTATTGGCATTTTAAAAACAAAGCCGTTCTGGTCAATGAAATAGCCGAAGCGATACTCCAAAAGGAATTTGCCGAAATTAAGCCGCGGGGCGAGGGTGAGAGCTGGAAAGAATGGCTGATCGCTTTGCTTAATCGCTTGCGGAAAGCCATGCTCGCTTATACCGATGGGGGACGCGTTGTCGCCGGGGCTCATTTGTCGTTGACCATGGCCGATCTATCCGAGGCGGCCATCAAGACGCTTTGCGAGGCCGGCGTGAGTTTGAGGGAATCCCGCTTGATCGTGCTGACCGCCGTGCATTACACCTTCGGCCGCGTCATCGAAGAGCAATCGCCTCCGCCGAAGGAAGGATTGGAGCGCTTCGATGCGGAACGGTTCAAACAGGACCATCCCTACATGATGGCCGGCATCGAAGAATATTTCGGTTCCGGCCGCACGGTCGACGATTTTTTTAACGATGGGCTGAGGCTGATTGTCGATCTTCGGAACGCCGACTGACAGATCCCGTACCGATGCGATGATAACAGTTTCAATCGGCGATCCCCTTTCTTTGGACAAATATCGAAAAAATATTTATTTAATAAAGATTTATCGAAAAAAATTCCTTGCAAAATCGAATTCCGTTCCCCTATACTAAAAATAACCATTCCACCCAGGTTAGGAAGGTCATTTCCATATGACGGATCAAAACCTCAAAGAAAACGACCACGCTTCCGACGGTACCACTGTTTTTTCCAAAATCCAAAGTTCTTACGGCAAGTTAAGCGCTACGGAAAAACGGATTGCCGATTTTGTATTGAACTATCCCGAAAAAATCATATACAACTCGGTTACGCAAGTGGCCGAGGAATTGCAGATCGCGCAGTCTACGGTCACGCGTTTTTCCCGGACAATCGGCTTGCACGGATTTCAGGAATTAAAGATCCGGCTCGCCCAGGACACGGAGCGGGTCAATGCCGCCAATAGCACGGAAGACGAAGCGGCGAGCCTTCCCAAGAAGATGGCGCAAATCGCCGCCAACAGCGTCCAGGACGCTGCGATGAATCTGGATCACGAAGCCTTAAAAGAGGCCGTGAAGAGCCTTGCGTCCGCAAGAAGAATCCTCATCTTCGGGCTGGGCGAATCCGGGCCGATGGCGCATTTGCTGAAAATCAAGCTAACGGGGCTTGGACTTTTGGTTGACGCGCATATCGATATTCACATGCAGTCGATTTCTGCCGCTCATCTGGACGAACGCGACGTTGCCATTGCCATCTCGCAGCAAGGCAGCACGAAGGATGTCGTGTCGGCTTTGCAATCCGCCCGTATGGCGGGAGCGAAAACCGTGTGCATTACGGGCCAGAGCAAATCCCCTATCACGGAAGTATCGGATATTCGGCTTGTATGCATGCAGCGGGGGTTGTCCTACATCGTGGAAAGCTTCAAAAGCAAAGCGTCCATCCTGTATGTGATTGAACTGCTGACGGTCAGCCTTACGCTGTATTTGGCGGAACAAAACGCAAGCGCCCAAAAAAAGTTCTGGAAAACGACGGAATCCATCTTCGACAAGCTGTACTAACTCCGGGCAGCGCCGGATTCCGATCTTCATCGAGGTGATCAGGGATGCTGGAATCGTTGAAAAACAAGCTCATCGTCTCTTGTCAGGCGTGGCCGGGGACGCCTTTTTACGGCGATCCCAAAATGATGCGCGCGATGGCGGAATGCGCGCTTATGGCTAACGCGGGAGGAATCCGGGCCAATGGGCCGGACGACATCCGGGAGATCAAGAAAACCGTTCCGCTGCCGATGATCGGCATTTTGAAGGAACGGGATAAGCGGGGCGTGCGCATCATCACACCCGATTTTGAAAGCGCTAAAATCCTGGCCGATGCAGGCTCCGACATTATCGCTTTGGATGCCACCTTTGAAGCCAGGCAGGATGAACAAGAGCTGCTCGAGCTTATCCAGGCGATCCGCTTCGAATTGGGGCTGCCTGTAATGGCTGACATTTCGAATGTGGAGGAAGCGGTGCGGGCGGAACGGTGCGGCGCTGACCTTGTCGCGACGACGATGGCGGGCTACACGCAATATACGGTCAAAACGGAAGGGCCGGACCTGGACCTGATCGAACGGCTTGTGCAAACGGTAAGCCTTCCGGTTGTGGGAGAAGGGCGATTCTCCAAGCCGGAGGAAGTCCGGGAGGCGATCCGTGTCCGCGGCGCCCACAGCGTCGTGGTGGGAACTTCGATAACGGCGCCGTGGGAAGTGGCGGCGCGGTTCGTCCGGGCAATCTAGAAGCGCTGCTTCGGCGGAGGGATCAAAGAACATGCACCTGCTGGGAATAGACGGCGGCCAAACGTCGACGAAATCATGTCTTTACGATCGGGAGAACGGAACGTGTCTCATCGCAAGCGGTCCGCCCATCGATCACATGTTGACCTTGGATGGGCAGATCAGGTCCAAGCAAGGCATCCAGCAATCCGTTCGGACGCTTCTTGGCCGCACCGCCAACCCTCCCCAAACGGTCGATATGGCGTTTGTCAGCATCAGCGGCGTTCACAGAGAGCATGAGGACATGATCAAGAACTGGATCCAGGAATGCATCCGCGTGGAACGGGTAGCGGTGGAGGGCGACGTGAAGGCCAACCTGGCGGGAGCGTCCGGCGGGCGAAACGACGGCGTTGTGATTATTGGAGGAGGTGGTAGTATAGGGTATTACTGCGACGGAGAAAACGAGTATGTTGCAGGAGGCTACGGCCATATCTTGGGCGACGAAGGCAGCGCGTACTGGATCGGTCTGCAGGCGATCAAGGCCGGTATCCGGTACGGCAACGGCTTGGGCCCGAAGACCGTTTTGTACGGCCGGATTTTGGATCATTTCGGAGAAGCGTCTTATTGGGGCGTAAAGAAACAGGTCCATGCCGGCAACATTCATCGGGGCGATATTGCGGGCTTGGCGGTTCTGGTGGAAACGGCGGCAAACGAAGGGGACGCGGTCGCGCAATCCGTGCTTCGGCAAGCGGGATCGGAGCTTGGGCAACTGGCGGTATCCGTCTTGACGCAAATGGCCGGTTCTCCGCGAGCGTCCCGCGTCAGGAAAGTGTACCCGACGGGAGGCGTGTTCCAATCCGCGTTGTGGGTTCGCCGCAGCCTGGAGGAAACGCTGCGCGCATACGACCCTGCCGTGGAGATTTGCGATCCGCAATACCCGCCGATTATCGGCGCCTTGATTCTGGCGGCGCAAGCCTTGGCGACGGAAATCCATTTGCCGGCCATGGATCGGGCTTTACAAGGAGGAGAAGCATGAAGATCGGAGCGGAGTCTGTCTTTGAGACCATTTTGGGAATCGTCAACCATGTGCGTACCCAACAACTCGATGCGATTCGGGAAGCGGCCACACGGCTGGCGGATTGTCTGCTGCAAGGAGGGATCATCCATGTGTTCGGGGCGGGGCATTCCCGGGCGTTCGGAATGGAGATGTGCGGCCGCGCGGGCGGGCTTGCGCCGATGAAGCTTCTCGGTCTGGAAGATATCGCCTTGCTGGAAGGGACTCGGGGGATCAACCTGGTTGAATTGGAACGGGACCCGGAAACGGCGCACCGCCTTCTGCGTCTGCACGAGGTGCGGCCGGAGGACGCTTTTATCATCGTTTCCAATTCCGGGCGAAACGGCGCTCCCGTCGAGCTGGCTCTGGAGTGTAAAAAAAGAGGCATTCCGGTCATTGCCGTCACGTCGCTCGCGCATTCGGTCCGAACGGGCAGCCGCCATCCGAGCGGAAAGAAGCTGTATGAAATCGCGGATATCGTCATCGACAACGGTTGCCCGTACGGGGACGTTCTTCTCGATATTCCGCATTTGCATGAAAAAACGGGCTCGGCTTCCAGTGTCGTCGGCGCCTTGATCGCGCAATCGTTAACGGTCGAAATCATTGCGCGTCTCATCGAAGCGGGCCATACACCGCCGGTGTTCATCAGCGCCAATGTCGACGGAAGCGACGAGCACAACCGAAAAATCGTAGAACAGTACGCCCACCGAAAAATCACGTACTAAACTCAGTCTATCATGGCGGAGGAGGTCCTTTCAATGATAGAGAGAAGAAAACCGGGATGGCTATCGCTGTTGGTCTTGGCGCTCATCCTTGCGATCGCGGCAGGATGCGCGTCCGGCCAAAATGAAAGCGCTTCACAGAATAACGGCGGCAGCCCGTCGCCTTCAGACCGGACGGACAGCCAGAAGAAAACCGGGGAAAAAATCGTGTTCTGGCATTATTTAAACGACCGTCACGACTTGCTCGTCGGCATGGCCAACGATTTCAAAAGCCAAACCGGCATTGAAGTCGATGTGCAATTGTTCGGGGGAGACGGCTTCAAGCAAAAAATCATCGCTTCCGCCCAAACGGACTCGCTGCCTGATTTGATGACCTATTCCGGCGGCGCGGGCGATCTTGCGAAGCTGATCGAAACGAAAAGCGTGATGGAGCTTGGCGGCAAAATGGGCGACACGTTCAAGAAATTCCCCGAATCGGTCGTCAAAGCGTACAGCTACCGGGAAGGCAACCCGTTTAACGTGAAGGATTACGGAACGTATGCGGTGCCAATGGACACGAACAACATGCAGTTTATTTACAACAAGGATCTGTTCGCCCAAGCCGGCATTACGGAGCCGCCCCAAACGTGGGAGCAGCTTTTGCAAGCTGTCGACAAGCTGAATGCGGCCGGGATCACGCCGTTTGCGACCGGTATCGGTTCATGGGTAATAGGGCCGATGGCGGCTCCTTATGAATTCGCCTACTTGGGAGAGGAGAAGCTGATTCGCGTTAAGGAAGGCAAGGAACCGCTGATCGGCTCCGGCTACGAAAACGTGTTGAAAATCTTCGAAGACCTGTACAAACATAAGGCGTTTGCAGAAGGAATCGCCACGATGGATTTGCCGAAAGCGGAGCAAATGTTCGTTAACGGAGAAGTGGCCATGATCTTTGACGGTTCTTGGGCGATCGGCGTATTCAACCAGATGGATCCGAACTTCCAACATTACGACGTGTTCATGCCGCCGAAGCCTGCCGACGCCGCGCATGAAGTGAAAATTACAGGCGGCATCGGCGTGCCGCTTGTCGTAAGCCAGAAAACGAAACACCAGGACGCCGTTTTGAAATTTGTCGACTATCTGGTGGCGAAAGAGCAGCAGCAAAAATATGCGGAAAAGAGCTTCAACCTGCCGGCCAACATGGAAGCGGCGAAATCGGAAGGGGAAATGTCCTCCGCGTTGCGCAACTTCTCGCTCGGCATGCAGCATGTCTATGAATCCGCCGGCATCTATCCGAGTCCGAACGTCGACACCGCCATGCAAAAAGGCGTCCAGTTGATTGTAATCGGGCAGTCGACGCCGGACAAAGTGTTGAAGCAAATGGACGAAGCGCTGCAAAAAGCGTTGAAAGAGAAGAAATAACTTCCAAGCGAGGGTAACGATGAATCCGATCAGCCTGCCTAACGCGCCAATTGTGAAACGGAAAAGCCGAAAGCTCGCCTGCCGCCGGTATTTCAACCTGCTGTACGTTTTGCCGGCTTTGGCGCTCTTTGGGGTGTTCTCTCTTTTTCCGATCGTCAAAACCGTGCAGTACAGCTTTACCGACGCGAACGGCATCAACCCGAACTTTCACTATGTCGGTCTGGCCAACTACCGCAGCGCGCTCACGGATTCGCAGTGGTGGCAGGCTGTCGGAAACGGGGGCGTCTTCGCTCTCCTTTCGCTGATCTTCATGAATTCGATCGCCTTGCTGCTTTCCGTGGCGGTGAATGCCAACATCCGCGGCAACCAAATTTACCAGGTCGTGTTCTACATCCCTCCGATTCTTTCCGGCATCGTTGTCGGTTACGTCTGGAAATGGATCTACGACCCGAAGGGCATTTTGAATTCGTTTCTGCAAGGCATCGGTCTTGGCGGCTATACACACGCATGGATCGGTTCGACGGACACGGCCCTGTATGCGGTGGCGGTCAGCTCGATGTGGCAGGGCGTCGGCGGTTCGTTCATCTTGTTTTTGGCAGGTCTGCAAGGCATCCCGAAAGAATGGTACGAGGCGGCGGAAATCGATGGCGCCAACCGCTTGCAAAAGCTCCGGTACATCACGGTTCCTTCTCTCCGCAGCGTGTACACGATGGTCAACATCTTGACGATACTGGGAGCCTTGGGCATTTTTAACCAGGTGTATGCGATGACGATGGGCGGACCGGGGTATACGACGGAAGTGCCTGCGTTGCGCATCTACCGCGAAGCGTTCACGAATTCCGATTTCGGCATGTCCAGCGCGTTCTCGATCGTGTTCGGCGTCATGCTGTTCATTCTTTCGTTGATTCAGCTCAAATTATCCCGGAACAAAGAATAGCGGCGGAGGAGGGGAACCGCATGGGGAAAGCGGGCGAACGGTTGACCAAGGGCGCCATCCATCTGTTGTTGCTGGCTTGGGCGGTCGTATCGATTTTCCCGCTCGTATGGATGCTTTCGACATCCCTGAAGGAAAAGAATGAAATCTATACGAACAAAAGCCTGATCCCCCGCAATGCGTTGAACTTCGGCAATTACGTTGAAGCGTGGACGGCCGGAGGATTCAGCCGATATACGTGGAACAGCGTCCTCTACAGCGCCGTGGTCGTAACGGGAGTGGTTCTGGTCTCAACGCTGGCGGCTTACGGGATTTCACGGCTCGATATGGCGGGCAAAAAAGCCATCTACCTCGGCATGATGGCGACGCTCATGATCCCGATTCCGGGGGCGTTCATCTCGATCTATATCGTGGTCAGCCATCTCGGATTGGCGAATACGAGGATCGGCTATATGCTGCCGATGGTCGCGACGGCGCTGCCGGTCTCGATTTTCATTCTGAAATCGTTCTTCGATGAACTGTCCAGAGAGATTGAAGAAGCGGCCATTATCGACGGAGCGGCCAGCTTCCGCATTTATTGGAGCTTGCTGCTCCCGATCGCCCGTCCCGCCATTGCGACAATCGTCATCCTGAACACGCTGTCGGTGTGGAACGAGTTTATGCTTGCGCTCGTGCTGTTTTCGGAGACGAAGCTGATGCCGATCCAAATGGGGCTTTCCGTGTTCGTCGGACAATATACGACCCAGTACGAACTGTTGATGGCGGCGACCTCTCTGATGGTGCTGCCGGTCATTCTCGTTTATATCGCGATGCAAAAGCAATTCATCGCAGGGATTACATCCGGGGCGATCAAAGGATGAAAGGAGAATGATTCATGTTCGGGAAGCCGGTCAAAGCGGTTGTGTCGGTGTTAGGCTTTTTGCTGGCGTGGACCCAAGCGGGCGTCAGTCATGCGCAGCTCTCGCATACTGACGTTTCCTCCTCGTCGGAGCTGTATGACGTCATTCTGGAACAGGAAGCCGGCTGGATCGCCGGCTTGCCGTTTGCAAGCGGCGCCATTCCGACATACGGCGAGCCGATTGCCAATTATGACGGCAAGTACAAAGTCATTCCGTATTTTACGAATATGGGCTTGTTGGGCCTGTTGGAACAACCCGGCTATGCGCCGGTGGTCCGAAACTATATGAATTGGTATTTTTCCCATTTGAACCGTACGGCGACCGAGAACGTGCCCGCCGGATCCGTGTTCGACTATGTCGTCGAAACCGACAAAATCACGGAAACCGCGACCCACGATTTCGATTCGACCGATTCGTACGCTTCCACGTTTATCAACCTGCTTCGCAAATATGCCGAAGCGACCGGCGATACGGCCTATCTTTTGGAGCATAAAGAAGACATTCATCTGGTCGCCGGAGCTATGCTGTCAACCCGACAATCGGACGGCTTGACGTGGGCCAAACCGGCCTATCGGGTCAAATATCTCATGGACAATACGGAGGTTTACAAGGGCCTTCGGGACATGGAATGGATTTGCGCAAACGTCTTTGGGGATGAAGCGGCCGCGGCCCGATACCGGCAGCATAAGGAAGAAGTATGGACGGGCATTCAAAACGGACTTTGGTCCGAATCCAGAAACGCGTACGCCTATGCGAAAATGGAGGACGGTACGCTGCTCTTCCCGGATTGGAACAGCTTTTACGCCGATGCGGCCGCCCAGTTGTTCCCGATCTGGACGGGCGTGCTGGCGCCGGACAGCGAGCGCGCGCTGCAACTGTACAATACGTTTAATGCGCATCACCCGGGTTGGCCCCAGCTAACCAAAGGCGATGCCTTTCCGTGGGCGCTCTTGGCTTATACGGCCGCAATCATGGGAGATAAGGCGCGCGTCGACCTCTTTTTGCGATCGGTGAAGGATACCTACATCGACCGAAACCATCCGTGGCCCTGGTACGTGATGGAGAGCGGTGTCACCATGCTGGCCGCCGCTCACATGAAGAAACGGCAACCGGAACCCCAATCCTGGAGCCTGTCCAACCTGAAGGACGGGGATGCGCTGCATACGATGCCGTATACCGTCTCCGGAACGGCCGAGGGCGTGCAAGAAGTGGAGATGCAATGGAATCATTCGTTGACCCATGCGGGCTATGCCATGCTGGCGGCGAATGTTGTGAAGCATGCGCCTCCTTCCGCTGCCGTTTCCATTGATACTCCCCGTGACGGCACCCGAACGGCTGGACGCAGCCTTATGGCGAAAGGAAGCGCGAGCGGAACCGGATACGTGCTGATCGAGTGGCGGGAGAAGTATGGAACTTCGCTGGGAAGGGAAAAGATTCGTGTTCACAACAGCGGCAAATGGCAGCTTCCGCTCAAAGATCTCAAGCGGGGTTACGAATATGAACTATCGGTTGCGGCATTGGACGAATGGGGGTATCCGCTGCCCGGCACGGTGAAGCGCGCCGTTTTCGCAATCGAGAAATAGGCCGCCCTCCTTCGCCGGTCTAACCGGCATACGCATGTCGAACGAGAAACTCTTGCCAAATAGAAACGCATGAGCTATATTGTAACTAATTTCATATGACTACGGGGGCTGGATGAAGTCCGGCTGAGATTGGGACCGTGTGTCCCTGACCGTTAATCTGATCCAGGTAATGCTGGCGTAGAGAATGTATCGAATTGTAGCCATTCGTGTATTTTCTCGAATGGTTTTTTTGTTGTCCGGCTCTGCGCCCAGCTCCAAGAAAGGAGTTTGGAAGACAGTGAAAACGCAAGATTCGATCGCGCTCGCGCAGCGCCAGGCGGAGGAAAGGCAGGACGAATTGTTCGCGTTGCTCGCGGAACTGGTCGCTTTTCCGACGGTAAGCCCGCCCGCGCGCAATACGTCCGAGGCGCAGCAATTTATCGCGCGGTATCTTCAGGCGTGCGGCTTCGAGACGGAGCTGTGGGAGGTGTATCCGGGCGACCCGAACGTGACGGCGGTTCGGCCCGGCACCCGGAGGGAGGCATATCGCAGCCTGCTGCTGAACGGACACGTGGACGTGGCGGAGGTCGGAGACGACCGCCAGTGGCGGCGGGACCCGTTCAAGCTCGCGCTGGAGAACGGCCGCGCGTACGGCAGGGGAACCGCCGACATGAAGGGAGGGCTCGCCGCCCTGCTGTTCGCCATCAAGCTGCTGACGGAGGCGGGCGTTGAACTCAAAGGCGACCTGCTGTTCCAGTCGGTGATCGGCGAGGAGGCCGGCGAAGCGGGAACGCGCGCCTGCATCGAGAGAGGCTGCAGCGCGGATTTTGCGGTCGTGGCCGATACGAGCGCGCTCGCGATTCAGGGCCAGGGCGGGGTGATCACCGGCTGGGTGACGGTGGAGAGCCCGGTGACCTGGCACGACGGCATGCGCAGGCGCCTCATCCATGCGGGCGGCGGCGAGTTCGGCGCCAGCGCGATCGAGAAGATGGCGAAGCTGATCGGCGCGCTTCAGGAGCTGGAGCGCCATTGGGCCGTGACGAAAAGCTATCCCGGCTTTGCACCCGGGTCGAACACGATCAATCCGGCCGTCATCGAGGGCGGACGCCATGCCGCGTTTGTCGCCGACCGGTGCGCGCTGTGGATTACGGTTCACTTCTATCCCAACGAAGATTACGAGACGGTCGCGGCGGAGATCGAGGAGCATCTGCTTCGGGCCGCGCTGGCGGACCCGTGGCTGAGAGAGCATCCCCCGGCCTTCCGGTGGGGCGGAAGATCGATGCTGGAAGAGCGCGGCGAAATCTTCCCCGCGTTGGAGCTGAATACGGAGCATGACGGCTTCAAGGCGCTGCTGGCCAGCCACGAGGCGGCGCTCGGGTCGGCGCCCGAAGTCGGGATGAGCCCGAGCGTGACGGACGCGGGCTGGCTGGGCCGGGCGGGCATTCCGACCGTCATTTACGGGCCGGGGCGGCTGGAGCAGGCGCATGCGGTGGACGAGAGCGTGGACATGCGCGAGCTTGTGGATTACGCGAAGGTGATGATCGGCTTTATCGCGGACTGGTGCAACCGGCCGAAGCCGGCATGCGGAGAGGAGATGAACGCGAAGTGAGCGGGAACCGTTTTAGCGACAGATTGTACCGTGCGGCGCAGCAGGTGTGGGAAAGCAGCCACCGGCACCCGTTTTTGACGGAGCTGCGGGACGGGACGCTCGATCCCAAGCGCTTCATCTACTATTTAAGGCAGGATTACGTCTATTTGATCGATTTTGCAAAGATGTTTGCCCTCGGAGGCGCGAAAGCGCGGGATCTGGAGACGATGGGCAAGTTCGCCGAGCTGTTCCATTCCACGCTGAACGTGGAAATGGAGCTGCACCGCCGGTATGCGGAACGCTTCGGCCTCTCGCGGGAGGAGCTTGCGGCGACGGTTCCTTCCCCCACGACGATCGCGTATACGAAATACATGCTCGACGCGGCCCATAACGGCTCGCTGGCGGAGCTGGTCGCCGCGCTGCTTCCCTGCATGTGGAGCTACCGGGAGATCGGCCGCGCCTTCGCCCGGGTTCCGGGCGCGCTGGACCATCCGCTGTACCGCGAGTGGATTCTGATGTACAGCTCCGACGAGTTCGGCGAGCTGACCGACTGGTGCATCGATCTGATCGACAGTCTGGCCGAAGGGCTGCCGGAGCGGGAGCTCGCCGTGCTGGAGGAACGGTTCGTCGTCGCCTCCAAGTTCGAATACCTGTTCTGGGACATGGCGTACCGGGAAGAGGAGTGGCCGGGATGAGCGGGTTGCAGGTGCAGGCGGAGGAGCGGGCCGGCACGCAACCGGGCGGGACCGGCGGCAGCGGGTCTCGGCTTTCCGTCCGTCCGGCTATTCTGTCGGTTCGCGGATTGACGTACGGCTTTTCGCGGGCGGAGCCTCTGTTCGCCGGGCTCGATTTCGATGTCAGGGAAGGCGAGTTTGTTTCCTTCGTCATGCCGAGCGGGATGGGGAAAACGACGCTGTTCCGGCTGCTTGCCGGGCTGCTTGCTCCGCAGGCGGGCACGATTGCCGTCGGCGAAGAACGCGCGGCGGCTGCCGAAGCAAGCCGGCTCGGCCACATCGGCTATATGCCCCAACGGGACAGCCTGTTGCCCTGGCGGACGGTGCTGGACAACGCCGCGCTCGGCCTGGAGCTGCGGGGAACGCCGAAGCGGGAAGCAAGGCGCAGGGCGCTGGAGCTGCTGCCCGTCTTCGGGCTGGAAGGGACGGAAAGGAAGCATCCGCACGAACTGTCCGGAGGGATGCGCCAGCGGGTTTCGTTCTTGCGCGCCACGCTGGGCGGCGGAAAGCTGCTTCTGCTCGACGAGCCCTTCAGCGCTTTGGACGCCATGACCCGGGCCGGCATGCAGGAGTGGCTGCTGCAAATCTGGGAACGCCACCGCAAAACGATCCTGTTCATCACCCACGACGTCGACGAAGCGCTGCTGCTGTCCGACCGGGTGCTTGCGGCGTCGGCCTCGCCGGTTTCCGCTTTCTCGGAAATCGCCGTCGATTTGCCGCGGCCGCGGGACTGCGGCGCCGTTTTGGAAGAGCGTTTTATCCGCATGAAGCGCGAACTGCTTCGGCTGCTCGGAAGAGAAACGCGCGGCTCGGGAGGGGATCGCCGATGATGCGGAAAGCGTCGGCCGCGCTGCCGGCCGGAACCTTCATTCTGCTGCTTGCGGCGCTGTGGGAAGCGGGAACGATGCTGCTCGGCATTCCGCATTACATCATTCCGAAGCTGTCGGACGTGTTCGTGTCCATGTGGGACAACCGGCAGACGCTGGCCGGGCACTTCGCCGTCACGCTGGGAGAGGCGCTGCTCGGGCTCGGGCTGTCGGTTGCGCTCGGCACGCTGGCGGCGGTGTGGATCGAAGGCTCGCGGCTCGCCCGAAAAACGCTGTACCCGCTCATCGTGGCTTCCCAGACGATCCCGATCATCGCGCTGTCGCCTATTATGGTCCTGTGGTTCGGGTACGAAGTGTGGAGCAAAGTGGCCGTCGTCATTTTGTTTACGTTTTTCCCGATTGCGGTCAATACGGCGGACGGGTTCCGCTCGGCCGACCCCGAGATCGGGGATCTGATGCGGGCGATGGGGGCGCGCAAACGCGATTTGTTTCTCAAATGGAAGCTGCCGTCGGCGCTGCCCGGATTTTTTACCGGCCTGAAGATGGCGGCCACGATCAGCGTCGGCGGCGCGACGCTTGGCGAATGGCTGGGCGGGGAGTCGGGTCTCGGCATGTATACGAAGCGGGCTTCCAACATGCTGCGGGCCGAGGCGGTGTTTTCCGGCGTGCTGCTGCTGTCGCTCATGGGCATCTTGCTGTTTCTGGCCGCAAGGCTGGCAGAACGGGCCGTTCTAAGCGGCCGTTTCCCCGGGAAGCAAGGGCGGTAAAGCCCCGGACGAGCGTTAAGAATCGAGAAAATCATAAGGATACAGGGGGATCTAGGCGATGAAAATCCGACTTCGGCAAAAAAAGGTTTGGCTGTCCGCCGTTCTGGCGGCGGCGCTGGTTGTTCTGTCCGGCTGCGGCAGCGGAGGCAAGCCCGCGGGTTCCGCCTCCGAAACGGCGGCCGGCGCGGGCGAGCCGACGGAACTGACCGTTCTGCTCGATTGGTATCCGAACGCCGTCCATTCGTTTTTGTTCGCGGCCGAGGAGCAGGGATACTTTGAAGAAGCGGGGCTTAAGGTCAATCTGCAGACGCCGGCGGACACGAACGACGCGCTGAAGCTGGTGGCCGCGGGCAAAGCCGATTTGGCGATCAGCTACCAGATGCAGGTGGCGATCTCCCGTTCGGAGGACATCCCGATCGTTTCGGTCGCCTCGATCGTCAGACATCCGCTCAATCGGCTGTTTGCGCTGGAGACGTCGGGCGTGCAAAGCCCGAAGGACCTGGTCGGCAAAAAGATCGGGTACCCTTCGATTCCGCTTGACGAGTCGATCGTCCGCACGATGGTCGAGTCCGACGGCGGCGACCCGTCCAAGCTGACGTTCGTGGACATCGGCTGGGACCTGATTCCGGCCATGACGACGGGCCGGGTGGATGCGATTATCGGCGGCTACGTCAACCACGAAAAGCTGCTGATCGAAAAGGAAGGCGTCAAGCTGCAATCTTTCGATCCGGCGGACTACGGCGTGCCCGACTATTACGAGCTGGTGCTGACCGCCAGCGAGGAAGGCCTTGCGAACAAGCGCGAGGCGATCAAGAAATTTTTGGACGCGGCCGCCAAGGGACAGCAATATACGGCGAGCCATCCGGACGAGGCGCTTGACCTGCTGCTGAAGAAGGAAAGCAAGGACTTTCCGCTGGACCCGGACATCGAAAAGCAAAGCCTGGACATCCTGCTGCCGTTGATGGATGCGGGCGAGGAGCCGTTCGGCGCGCAGTCCGCGGATTCGTGGAAAGCCGTCATCGATTGGCTCAAGCAGCACGGCCAGTTGAAAAAAGACGTCAAACCCGAAGAAGCGTTCGTTCAATTATAACGGCAAGAATGGCCTAACGGAAAAATCGGCAATAACGGGAATACGGTAATAACGGCAAATTTAACGGCATATCTCACGGCAAAAAGGGGGGCGGCGCATGGAGGAACGCTACTCGAGGCAAATGCGGTTTGCGCCGATCGGCGAAGAGGGGCAGCGGAAGCTGTCGCAAAGCGCGGTCTGCATCGTCGGGATGGGGGCGCTGGGCACCGTGCTCGCAAGCCATATGGTCAGAGCGGGCGTGGGGCTGGTGCGGTTTGTCGACCGCGATTACGTGGAGATGAGCAATTTGCAGCGGCAAATGCTCTACGACGAAGACGACGTCGCAAGCGGCTATCCGAAAGCGGTCGCGGCCGAGAAGAAGCTCCGCAGGATCAACTCGGACGTTCGGCTGGAAGCGGTCGTGGCCGACGTGACGGCGCATAACGCCGAGGAGCTGCTGGAGGGCATCGATCTCGTGCTGGACGGGACGGACAACTTTCAGACGCGCTACCTGCTGAACGACGTCTGCTTCAAGCTGGGCATCCCGTTTTCGTACGGCGGCGCGGTCAGCGCCCGGGGGATGAGCGCGATGTTCGTGCCGGGCTCGACGCCGTGCCTGCGGTGCCTGATCCCGGCGGCCGATTCGGGCGGCGAGACGTGCGATACGGTCGGCGTCATCGCGCCGGTCGTCGATATCGTCGCCTCCTATCAGGCGGCGGAAGCGCTGAAGTATCTGGTCGGCGCGCATGAGAAGCGGCGGCGCAGCCTCGTTACGTTCGACCTGTGGGAGAATCATTATTTCGAGATGAAGCTGGGCCAACCGGTCCCCGACTGTCCGTGCTGCGGGCGCAAGGAATATCCCGCTCTCAATCCGAAAGAGCAGGATGAGATGATTTCCTTGTGCGGGCGGGGATCGGTGCAAATCGCGGGCAAAGGGCCGCTTGATCTCGAACGGTGGCGGCAAAGGCTCGAGCCTGCGGCAGTGAAGATCAAGGCCAATCCGTATCTGCTCAGAGCGGAATTGCCGGAGGGGGAGCGGCTTGTGCTGTTCCCCGACGGCCGCGTGCTGGTGCAGGGCACGGACGATTTCGCCCGCGCAAGAACGCTTTACGCCCGTTACATCGGACTGTAAACGGCGCGCCGTCAGCCCCCGAAGCGGGCAGGCGGGAGCGGGAGAGCTTGAATTCCAGGGGAGGAGGCCAGGACAGATGAAGGATTTTCGTTTGTACGCCATTACCGGCGAGCAGTTTCATCCGGGCCGGGATTTGATCGAAGTGATGGAAGAGGCGATCTTGGGCGGCGTCGACATCATTCAGCTGCGCGACAAGAAGAGCGGCAAGGACGAGCTGCTGCGCAAGGCGAAAGCGCTGCGCGAGCTGACGCGGCGGCACGGCGTCACCTTCATTGTCAACGACCATATCGATATCGCGCTCGAGGCGGACGCCGACGGGGTTCATCTTGGCCAAGGCGATATGCCGCTGCCGGAAGCGAGAAAAATCGTCGGCGACAAAATTATCGGCATCTCCACGCACGCGATCGAAGAAGCGCTGCTGGCGGAGCGGCAGGGCGCGGATTATATCGGCGTCGGCCCCGTCTTTCCGACGAAGACGAAAGAGGATGTGGTCGCTCCGGTTACGGTGTCGTATGTGCGTGAAGTGGCGCAGCGCATCCGCATCCCGTTCGTCGCGATCGGCGGCATTAAGCTGCACAATGTGGACGAAGTCATCCGGGCGGGAGCGACGCGGATTTGCGCCGTCAGCGAGATTGTGGGAAGCCGGGACGTCAGAGGGACGTGCCAGGCGTTCCTCCGCAAGCTGGAACAGGGGAGGAAGGCGTATGGAACTGGTGATTAACGGCCGGACGGCGAGCCTGGAAGCGCGGACGATTCAGGACGTTATCGACCATTACGGCCTGGCGGGCCGGCCGGTTGTCGTGGAAGCGGACGGCAAGGTGCTGACGGCGCCGCAATGGGCCGATACGGCGGTGCGCCCGGGCATGAAGATCGAGATCGTGCATTTCGTGGGAGGGGGATGACGCGGATGATATCGGATGTTCTGCGCATTGGCGGCCGCACGCTGTCGTCCCGCTTTTTTCTCGGGACCGGACTGTTTCCCAACCCGCTTGTTCAGAAGGAAGCGATCAAGGCGTCGGGAGCGGAGGTGCTGACCTTCGCCATCCGGCGCATCAACCTGGAATCGCCCGAGGACGATTCGATTTTGCAGCATGTGCAGGACGGGGACTTTATTTACCTGCCGAACACGTCGGGGGCGAGAACCGCCGAGGAAGCGGTCCGCATCGCCAGGCTGGCGCGCGCTTCCGGGCTCAGCGACTGGATCAAGGTGGAAATCAGCGTGAACGAGCGCACGCTGCTGCCGGACCCGGTCGAGACGCTCAAGGCGACGGAGATTCTCGTCAAGGAAGGGTTTACCGTGCTTCCGTACACGTCGGACGATCCGGTGATCTGCAAGCGGCTCGAAGAAGCGGGCGCGGCGGCGGTCATGCCGGGAGCCGCGCCGATCGGCACGGGTCTCGGCATTCTCAACCCGTACAATCTGAGCCTGATCGTGGAGGAAGCGACGGTGCCGATTATCGTCGACGCCGGCCTCGGCTCCGCCAGCGATGTCGCCAAGGCGATGGAGCTGGGGGTGGCGGGCGTGCTCATGAATACGCCGGTCGCCAAAGCGAAGGACCCGGTCGGCATGGCCAAAGCGATGAAGCTTGCCATCGAAGCGGGGCGGCTCTCCTACTTGTCCGGAAGAATCGAGAAGAAGCGGTACGCTACCGCCAGCAGCGGACTGGACGAATTTAAGCTGACCTAACGACAGAAGAACGGGGAGTGAAAACGGGATGAGCGAGCGCATTCTGATCATGGGCGGCGGCGTCATCGGGTTGTCGTGCGCGCTTGAGCTCGCGCGCCGCGGACGCCGGGTGACGGTGCTGGAGGCGAACCGCTGCGGCGGCCAGGCTTCCGGCGCCGCTGCCGGCATGCTGGCTCCATTTAGCGAGAATACGGACGGACCGGACGCTTTTTTCCAGCTTTGTTTGCGGAGCTTGCGCTTGTATCCCGAGTGGCAGGCGGAAGTGAAAAGGCTCTCCGGCCTGGATTTCGAATATACGAATTCGGGCAGTCTTTATGTCGCGTATCACGAGGCGGATATGCTGGCGCTGCAAGGCAGGCTGCTGTGGCAGCGGCAGTACGGGTCGACCGGAAGAATCGTGGAGGGCGACGAGCTGTTCAAGCTCGAACCGCTGCTGTCGCGGAACGCGCTGGCGGCGCTGCATACGCCGGAGGAAAGCCATTTGTACGCGCCGGACTACGTGCGCGCGCTGGAGCAGGCCTGCCGGAACGCCGGCGTGGACATTGCCGAACGGCTGGGCAAGGTGACGGTGGCGGAGCGGGGGAACGGGATTTCGCTTCGCGCGGCGGACGGCCGGCGGTTCGAAGGAGACCGTCTCCTTGTCTGCTCGGGGGCATGGGCCGGAGAGCTGTCCGAAACGTTCGGCATCCGGATTCCCGTGTATCCGATCCGCGGGCAAATTTGCGCCTACGAGGCCGATCGCGCGCCGACCGGGGCAAGGCTGGTGGAGCACATGGTGTTCTGCAGCCAGGGCTACGTGGTCGCAAAGGAGAACAACACGCTTGTTTGCGGCGCGTCCGAGGATGTGGCCGGCTTCGACAGCACCGTTACGGAAAAAGGCATCGAGCGCCTTCGGAAGTGGAACAAGCGGCTGTTCCCTTTTCTCGAGTCGCGGGAGCCGTTCCACCGCTGGGCCGGCTTGCGGCCTTCGACGCAGGACGGGTTTCCGCTGATCGGGCCGCTGGAGGGCGACGAGCGCGTGATCTTCGCGGCCGGACATTACCGGAACGGCATCCTGCTCAGTCCGGTTACGGCCAAGCTTGCGGCCGATTGCGCGGAGGGCAAGCGGCTGGAGCCTCTTTACGAGGCGTTTTCGCCGGACCGGTTCGGACGCCGGGCCTCCGTACATTTTTCTTGAGGAGTGGATCGTTATCGTGGCGAACGAACAGATGCGGCGTCCGGCCCGCGCCTTGACGATCGCGGGATCGGACAGCGGCGGAGGAGCCGGCATTCAGGCCGACCTGAAGACGTTTCAGGAGCTGGGCGTTTACGGCATGTCGGCCTTGACGGCGATTACGGCGCAAAATACGACCGGGGTGCAGGCGGTGTATCCGCTCAGCGCGGAGGCGGTCGTCCAGCAAATCCGTTCGGTCGGGAGCGATATCGGCGTCGACGCGCTCAAGACCGGCATGCTGTTCAGCAGCGAGATCATCGCCGCCGTGGCGGAGGCGATCCGGTCGTTCGGCTGGACGAACGTCGTCGTCGACCCGGTCATGATCGCCAAAGGCGGCGCCGAGCTGCTGCGGGAGGAAGCCGTCCGGGCGCTGACGGACCGGCTGCTGCCGCTGGCGGCGGTCGTCACGCCCAACATTCCGGAAGCGGAAAAGCTGGCCGGCATGAAGATTTCCGGCCAAGCGGACAAGCGGGAGGCGGCGAGGCGGTTGGCCGGATTCGGCGCCCGGTACGTGATCGTCAAAGGCGGGCACGACCCGGGAGAGGAGGCGGTCGACCTCCTGTTCGACGGGCGGGATTTCATCGAAATGGCCGGCCCGCGAATCCCGACGCCGAATACGCACGGCACCGGCTGCACGTTCTCGGCCGCGCTGGCGGCCGGGCTCGCCTCCGGGCTCGATGTCGAAGCGGCCGCGCGGCAAGCCAAAGCGTTTATCCAGGCGGCCATCGAAGACGGCATCCGGATCGGCAGCGGCCACGGTCCGACCAACCATTGGGCGTACCGGCTCCGCGCGTCCTCGGCGGCTCGGAACAATTAAACGCTTGCTTGTCCTTGTCTGAATCGCCGCCGCCAAAACGGGCGCACCCGAGTCCGCCCCGACGGCCGGATCACAAGCCGATCAATAAATCTTCCCGGATAACCAGAAGGCGATGCCGACGGCGGCCAGAGCGGCAAGCGTGACGAAGACGGCATATCCGGCTTTGCTTTTGGTAACGGAATGTTTGTCGTAAAAATCGGGACTTCGGTTGAACAAGCCGGTCCACAGCTCGCCCGCAAGGTTAAGGACGACAAGCGCGAAATGTTGGATCAAGGTCATGGCCGGTGACGCACCTCTTTTTCGTGCAGGGATTTACAGAGTTTATTATATATGGATGACCGATCCAATAAGCGGTGACCAAAACAAGAGAACCTCCGGCCCGGCGAGCGGGAATCGGAGGTTCTTTTCGTTTCGGGCGTTACTTCAGAATCGCTTCGAACCGAACGTGATCCTTGAGACCGTATTCGATCAAATCGTACTGCTCCGCCCTGGGCTGCCCGTATTTGGGGGCCCTGCGCCACAAATTCGGCCAGGCGGTGCGGCGGCTGCGCTCGGGGTCGTGATGGGGGCCGAACAGGTTTTTGAGGCTGCCGCATACGCGCAGCGCAACTTCGTTCCGGCCGGGCTTAAGCCAAGCGGTCAGATCGGCCCGGCCGCCGTCGTCAATGCCGATCAGGCCAATCCTTTGCCCGTTTACGAACAGGCTGCAGGCGGTCGCTTCGAGCTGGGCCGGCAATACCGCTTGCACGGCCGCATCGCTTGCGGGAACGTCTACCGCATACGTGTACGTGAACGCGCCGGGATAGAACGGATAACCTTGCCCCGTCCAGGCTCCGAGCGTAATGGCTTGCGGAGCGCCGAGCGTCCACCGTCCGTTCGCGTTGGTCACGGCGAATGATCCCCGCAAGTAAACCGGCTCGATCTCAAGCCGAACGTCGAATCGCTTGGCCGTGAGCGTCAAGGTGTTGCGGCCGGCCCGAAGGTAAGGACGAATGTCGGCGAAGCCGTTGTGATGGTCCATCCAGGCCGGGCCTTCCTGCCATGCCGCCGGCTGCCCGTTCACCTGCAGCGTATAGAACTCCGCCCGTTCGACGTACAGGTATAGCGCTTCGTCCGGCAGTTCCCCGGCTGCTTCGAAATGATAAGACACGGTAAATCCGCTGTCTTCGCCGAACGTATTGCGGTCCAGCACCCGCCGCTTGTACTGAACCGAATTGTCCCAAGGATTCTGGTTAAATCCGCGGTGCCGGTACAGCAGATGGCCGGCTTCGATCGTGTTGATCTCCTTGTAGACCTTAAGATCGACAGAGAGATCGCAATAATCGATGACGAGCACGTTGGGCTCTTCCGGCACCGCCCGGACAAGCTCGGCGGGAAGCAGGACGGCAGGTGCGCCGTCGGCTTTCGCAATCGCGCTTCCGCCGCCCGCTTCGGTTGGCGCTGCCCCCGCAACCTTCGTGCCGCTGAGTTCGGCGCTTGCGCCGTTTTCGCGGCTGACCACCATCAGCATCGATTCGTTGCGGTTCAGTTTCAAGTCGAAGCCGATGCCAAACGATGTCAGCTGAAAGGGGATAGCCTCCTGCTGGCCGGTCCACAGATTCCATTTTTCCGCATGCCGCCCTTCCAGTTCAACGAACGATTCGAACTTGCCCATGCTGTGGTTGACGAAGAAATAGGCGGTTTGGCCGTCGTCCAGCTCTCTGCGCATATGAGCCATGCCGAGCGGCCACGGGACGCTGCTCTTGATCCGCGGCTCGATCAAACGGCCAAGCTCGCGTTGGATTTCTTCCTCGCCGGCAACCGTCTTGTAGTTCGGCAGGGCGGACAGCGCCGCATAGGCGTCCGGCTTGTTCTCGCCGTCCACGTATGGCCCGGCCGCTCCGTCCGCGAGCACCGTTCCGCCCGCCGTAAGAAAGTCACGCAGCAGCGCCAGCGTCGTCGATCTCATGTTTTTCGTATCGCCGGAGATCACCACAACATCATACGTCTGCAAGCCGACCTGAAGCTGCTTGCCCGATACGCGTGCATGGCGCTCCATTATAAACTCGTCGCCCAGGTCGAAGTCCCATTGGCCGGCCGTGAGCGATTGCAGCAGCCGCAGGTAAGACCGCATATCCGGGTTGGTCGGCTCGACGCCCCACATGATATCGCCTTCTTCTTCTTCCTTGGATACGAGAAAACCGGTCGTGGTCGGATGCAGGACGAGAATGCGCTGCCTTGTTTTTCCCTGGGACAGCAGATAGGAGGCGCGCGCGTTGTATTCGTTCAGCTCCGTGTAATCGTCCCACCAAGGCTCGCGCCAGTCGAACGATTGCGGATGATCCCGCTTGCGCGCGCCGGCTGTGGTCGTCAGGGTAAAGTGCTGATTGATAAAATTGATGCCGTGAACGAACAGCCAATCGCCCATCCGTTTGTAATCTTCCAAAGCCGAGTCCCAGCCGCCGGCGCCATAGGATTCGCAAAGAATCCGTTTTTTGCCGAGCTGGTTGGAGACGCTCTTGATTTCGAGCAGCGTGACGAGCAGGTCGTCGGTCGGCTTGTCCTTCAACGGGCTGCCGAGCAGCAGGTCCAGAGCGGGCCACTGGAAGTACTCGTATGCGGACATAATGGAAGGAGACACCATCATGCCCCCGGCGACCGGCCAGAAGTTCTCCAGAAAATGGCCTGTCCAGGCGACGCCGTGCTCTTCGCACCACTTTGCGATCGGCCGGATCGAATTTTCCACCCACAGTTCCCGGACCGTGCAGTAGTAATCGTAGCGGACTTTGACCGCTTCCTTCACATACCAATCGCATTCTACGTTTTTGAACAGGGCCGGCAAATGATCGAGCAGATGGTAGCCCCTGCGCTTCATGAATTCGGCCGCGAACCAGTAGCTGAACGGAAGCTGCGTCTTCTGCACGCTGTAGATATTGCTTCCGGCTACGGCCGGTTCGTCGGTGAAGATGGCGGGGATATGCCTGCCGAAGTCCGGGCCGAACCGCTTGTAATACGCTTCGTACGTCGTTTTCAGGAACGTTTGCGTCACTTCGGGCCGCATCATGTCCACGTAAGCGAATCCGCCCAGCCAGGACATCGTTTGCGGCGGAACGATTTCGAACGAAAGGAACCAATCGCCGTGCAGATGCCACTCCTCGGGAGCAATGTCCGTGACGTCGCAGTCGATGCTGACAATCGTTTTGCCGTCGTCGGCCACCGTGCAGGCGTAAGCCTTCAAGAAGCTGCTGCTCACCGTCCACCCGGGGGAGGAGCTTGGGTTGTCGCGAAGCTGCGAAGCCGATTGCAGCCGGTAGGTGACCGAAGTCGCCAAACAATCGGGCAGTTCGGCCGGCACATGTCCCCCTGCGAAGCCGGACGGATAGGAGTTTTCGTCGTAAATGTACAGCTTCATGCCCAGGCTTTTGGCGGTTTCAAGCGCATAGGCCCATTTGGAGAACCAGTCTTCGGACAAATATTCCGTAATCAGACCGGGGCGGGGGTGGACGAAGGCGCCGCCGAACCCGTGCTTTTTAAGTTCCTCCAATTGAAATTTGATGACCGGCTCGGACATTTCGTCGTTCCACACCCAGAGGGGGGCTGTCCGGTATTCGGAGGAAGGAGTTGCAAATTGCGCTTTCCGCTCTGTCATCCGTTTCACCTTCCAGATCGTATAATCCATAATTATTGCTCCAGGCAGCTAAACGACAGTACCGCATATATCACTATCATAGACTGAAAGACAGAATTGGGCATCCGGCGATATTGCTTAGAAATCCAGGATTATTGCGGCTATCGGAAAAGCGGAAAACGCAGGAGCGAAAGGCGGGGGCGCAAAAAGACCTTTTCATCTTAATTGAAAATAATTATCATGAAGATGATATCAGGCTTACGTACATATGGGTTGGAGGATGATCGTTGCCCGACGTTTTGGAATTTCGCGATTTGAAAAAAAGGATCGGGGACGCCAAGCAGCCCGGGGAGCAAAGATTGCTGTTCGAACGGGTTTCGGCGGCGGTCGGCCCTTCGGACCGCATCGCGCTGCTCGGCGTTTCCGGCCAAGGCAAAAGCACGCTGCTGCGCATTCTGGCCAGGCTCGACGTCCCGGATGAGGGAGAAATTCTGCTGGACGGGACGCCTTCGGACCGCGTCGATCCGCGTTTGTGGCGAATGGACGTGTGCTATGTCGCCCAGCATTCCGTGATGCTGCCCGGAACGATTGAGGAGAATTTGCGGACCGTCAGCCGCCTGCACGATATTCCGTTCGACCGGAAACTCGCCGAGAGGCTGATCGGGGAATTAGGGCTGGATGGCGTGGACCTGCGGAAGCAGGCGGCGGAATTGTCCGGCGGCGAGAAGCAGCGGTTTGCGCTCATCCGCGCCTTGCTGCTGCGGTCCAAAGTGCTGCTGCTGGATGAAATTACCGCGTCGCTGGACCGGGGCAGCAAAGAACGGGTGGAGAAAACGCTCCTGAAGTGGAACGCCCAAGAAGGGACAACGCAAATCTGGATTACGCACGATCTGGAGCAAGCGCGGCTGGTCAGCCGGAGAACCTGGTTTATGGCGCGCAACACGCTGCTGGAAGATACGCCGACCGAAACGTTTTTCCGCGCGCCTGAAGCGGCGGAAGCCCGGGATTTCCTGCGAATCGGAACGGATGAGGTACAAATATGACCTGGAGCGCGCTAGGTTTTACGCTGTTGTTCGTCGTCGTCACCATGCTTGTATCGGTGTGGAAAAAGCTGGGCCTGGAGCGGGATATCGCGATCGCCACCGTCAGGGCGGCCGCGCAGCTGCTGGCCGTCGGCTACGTCCTGCATTTTGTGTTTCATTCCGAAAAAACCTGGCTGCTCGTGGCCATCATCGTCCTGATGATCGGCATCGCTTCGTGGAATGCCGCCCAAAAGGTCCGGGAATTGCGCGGGGCCGTCTGGCGCATCGCTATTGCGATCGCCTTTACCGAAGGTCTTTTAATGTCCATTTTGCTGGGGCTAGGCATTGTCGATGCGACGGCGCAGTACATCATTCCGCTGAGCGGCATGTCGATTGGCAGCTCCATGATTGCGGCCGGCTTGTTTTTTCATCACTTGAACCGCGAAGTCCAATCGTCCAGAGGGGAGATCGAAACCCTGCTGGCTCTGGGAGCTACGGCCAAACAAGCGATACAGATCAGCCTGAAGCGATCGGTCAAATTCAGCATGATCCCGACGATCGACGCGATGAAGACGGTCGGCCTGGTGCAATTGCCGGGCATGATGACGGGCATGATCGTGGCCGGGGCCGACCCTGTCGAAGCCGTGCGCTACCAAATTCTCATTGCGTTCTCCCTTGCTTGCTCCACGGCCGTGATGAGCATGCTGCTCAGTCAGTTTTGTTACCGTTTATGGTTTACGAAAGATTTGCGCGTCCGGTGACTCAGGATACCGCCCGGCACAGTTCGGCCCATTCGGCCGCAAGCCGTCTCTCGTTCAAATCCATTCCGATCAGGACAAGATACGGCGTTCCGGGGTAGGAAGCAGGCTCCCAGGCGATCCGCTTTCCGGCATATTGCAAAAATTGCACGGAAGCGTGGCCTTCGAGGCGGACGTAGCCTTTGGCGCGAACGA